>Ga0136611_10001569_pt1 | contig 15943 bp, 14 predicted proteins | sample AntDrymUQ2232306_2_FD_106645 | JGI IMG/M metagenome (GOLD analysis project Ga0136611, IMG submission 106645) | Polar desert sand microbial communities from Dry Valleys, Antarctica - metaG UQ223 (23.06) | ecosystem: Environmental > Terrestrial > Soil > Desert | place: Antarctica: Dry Valley...
AAAACGTCTGAGCGAACTGATCGTTGCGCCGGACAAAGACGCGATTCCGCTTTATGATCAGCGACTCGAAACAATTTTTTTTCTGCTCGATAAAGTGACGAGCCGCTCGCGGATTTTGCAGCGCGCGATGGGCGCGTTTTATTACGGTCTCGGATTTTTTATTCTGACCAGCGTTTCGATTGCCGTCGTCGGGCTTTTGGGCATTTATCGCTGGATGCCGATTCCAATCGGAATTATCGGCATCATTTTTTTATTTTACGGCAGCGTTTTGATGTTGCGCGAAACTCGTATGGCAACCGTCACGATTAACACTGAAATGGATTTCACGTGGCAGCTTGCAAAAACCGTCGCGCCTGAAAGGATCATTACCAAATACACTTATAATGCACACGGAAAAAGAAGGATTAGAGCCAAAATTCACGAAACTTTTAGCAGCAGGCGAACTGAGAAAGAGAGTTGAGCGGCTTGAACAATTGCTCGCATCTTGCCGCATCTGCCCGAAAGACTGCGGCAATAATCGTCTGACGGACGAAATCGCGGCGTGTTATTCAGGACGGCTGCCGATTGTTTCGAGTTACACGGCGCACTTCGGCGAAGAACCTGTTTTGTCGGGAACGCGCGGCGCGGGAAATATCTTTTTCGGCAACTGTAATCTGCGGTGCGTTTACTGCCAGAATTATCAAATTTCGCAAACCTGGAAAACACAGAAGAAAAATGAAATAACGCACGAAAGATTGGCGGAAATGATGTTGGAACTGCAAGCGAAAGGCTGCCACAACATCGGTTTTGTTTCGCCGACGCATTTTGCGCCGCAGATGGCGAGAGCAATTTTGATCGCCGCCGAAAAAGGTTTGAATTTGCCGATTGTTTATAATACGAACGCTTATGATTCGGTTGAAGTTTTGAAGCTGCTTGACGGAATTGTTGACATTTACTTGCCCGATCTAAAATACGCCGAAAATGATGCGGGTTTTCAATATTCAAAAGTGCGCGATTATACGAGTTTTGCGCGTTCGGCGATAAAAGAAATGTTTCGGCAAACCGGCGACGAGTTAATTTTTGATGAAAACGGTTTATTAAAGCGCGGGCTTGTCATTCGTCTGCTTGTTTTGCCGAACGATTTGGCGGGAATCGCGGAAAATCTGAAATGGATTAAAGAAGAATTAAGCCCGAAAGTCGCAATTTCCCTGATGGCGCAGTATTACGCCACGAATAAGGCGGCGACGGACGAACGCTACATTTTGCTTTCCCGCAGAATCAGCGAAAGAGAATGGTATTCGGCAGTTGAAATTTTGGAAGATTTGGAAATGGAACAGGGTTTTATGCAGGAATACGAATCGGCTTCGCATTATTATCGCCCCGATTTTACCGACGCGAAAAAGCCTTTTAAAGACGTTCGGGATTTCGAGAGCAGTATCTAATGCAACAAAAATGACGGAAAAAGACAAAGAATTTATGCGCCGCGCGATTCGGTTGGCGCAAAACGGAATTGACTCGAATCAAGGCGGACCGTTCGGCGCGATTGTCGTGCGTAACGGCGAAATTATCGCTGAAGGATGCAATCAAGTCACTTCGACCAACGACCCGACGGCGCACGCCGAAGTCGTCGCCATCCGAAACGCCTGCGAAAAATTGGGCAGTTTTCAGCTCGATGATTGCGTCATTTATACATCTTGCGAGCCTTGCCCGATGTGTTTGGGCGCGATTTATTGGGCGCGTCCCGCACAGGTTTTTTACGGCTGCACAAGAGAAGACGCGGCTGAAATCGGTTTCGACGACCAATTTATTTACGACGAAATAGAAAAAACGATTGACGAACGACATTTGAAAATCGTCAATTTTCTGCGCGACGAAGCGTTAGTTGTTTTTGAAAATTGGGCGAATAAGCCGGACAAAACGGAATATTGAGGAAAGTGGTAAGTGGTAAACGGTAAGTGGTAAGTGGAAGACAAAACTTACTACTTACCGTTTACCACTTACCACTAAAAAAATTTTGATTCGTAAATTCTAAAGATTTATTTTTGAATGATTAAGTTTATTTTGAACAATCAAACCGTCGAAACCGCTTTGCCGAAAGGCACGACGGTTTTGGATTTCGTGCGTTATCACAAAAACTTGAAGGGAACGAAAATCGGCTGTCGGGAAGGCGATTGCGGTGCTTGCACGATTCTGGTCGGCGAATTAACCGGCGATTCGGTAAAATATCGCACACAAACTTCGTGTTTAATGCCGCTTGCCAATGCCAGCGGCAAACACATCGTCACGGTCGAAGGCATCAATAAACCGAATGACGAGTTAACCGAAGTCCAGCAAGTGTTGGTTGACGAATCGGGAACGCAATGCGGTTTATGCACGGTCGGGTTTGTCATGTCTTTGACCGGATTTTGTTTGGATGAAACCGAAAAAACTCTGGACGCGGCGATTTCGGCGATTGACGGAAATATCTGCCGCTGCACCGGCTATAAATCAATCGAACGCGCCGCCGGGCGAATTTGCAAATCGCTGTTAGAACCACCTGCGGTAGCGGGTGGGTTAAACATTGCGATTGAAAAAGAAATTGTTCCCGAATATTTTTCAAACATCAAAGAGCGTTTGGCAAAAATGTCGGAAATTTTGTTGACTAAAAACGACTCCGATGACAGCAATGTGCCGCCTGAAGGCGGGACTCAAAACTTTTTTGTTTCCGGTGGAACCGACCTTTACGTTCAGCGTCCTGAAGAAATGGTTTATTCGGAAGCGGAGAGTCTTTTCGATAATTCCGATTTGCGGAAAATCGAAGAAAACGGCGAATTCGTCGAAATCGGCGCGTCCGTCGTGGTGACGGATTTACTCGTTTCGCCCGTGATGCAAAATATTTTCCCGAATTTGTATAAACATCTGAAACTCATTTCCTCAACTCCGATTCGCAATATGGCGACGCTTGCCGGAAATTTCATCAACGCTTCGCCGATTGGCGATATGACGGTTTGGTTTTTAGCTTTGGATGCTTCGATTATTTTCAACAATGACCGCGAAATTCCTTTGCGCGAACTTTATCTCGGTTACAAAACTCTGGCGAAAACGGAAGATGAGTTTATCGTCGAAATTCATTTTCAAAAAAATGTTCAGCTTTTCAATTTTGAGAAAGTCAGCAAGCGAACCTGTTTAGATATTTCTTCGGTCAACACGGCGATTTCCCTGCGTTTGTCAGAATCGTGTGCAGCAGCGGATAATTCAAACGCGGTTGTGGAAGCGCACGTTTCGGCAGGCGGCGTTGCTCCGATTCCTTTATATTTGCGGAAGACTTCGGAATATTTACGCGGCAGGGAAATTTCCGACGAAACAATTTCCGAAGCAAACGAAATTCTGCAAACCGAAATCAGCCCGATTTCCGACGTGCGCGGTTCGGAAAGTTATAAAAGATTGCTGCTGCGCCAACTTTTTACGGCGCATTTTGTCGAGTTAAATATTCGAGAATTTTCGATACGAAAATAACCGGGAGCAGCTTTTTCGAATTACAAAAATTTTGCTCGATTGTTTAATTCGGTATTACAAATCCGGCGATTTATAAATTTTCAGCATATTCAATCGGGTCATTCACATCTGCCCGTTCAAATCCGCGCCGCCGCAGCGCGCACGAATCGCACGTTCCGCAAGCCGCATCTTCATTGCGATAGCACGACCAACTCAAGTGAAGCGGCGCATTTAATTCAATTCCCTTCTCCACGATTTCCGCTTTCGATAAATGAATAATCGGCGTTGCGATTTTTATCAGCGTTTCCGGTCTCGTGCCGACTTCAATCGTCTTTTCAAACGCCGCGTAAAATTCCGGTCGGCAATCGGGATAACCTGACGAATCTTCCGCAACCGCGCCGATGTAAATTCGCGTCGCGTTTAAAACTTCCCCCCAACTCGTCGCAATCGAGAGCATATTCGCGTTGCGAAACGGAACGTAAGAAGTCGGGATTTCTTTTGATTCGAGATTCGCGTCCGCTACTTCGATTGATTCGTCGGTCAAAGACGAGCCGCCGATTTTCGTGAGATATTCAATCGAAACGTCTAAACGCTTTTCGACATTGTAGAAATCGGCGATGTCGTTAAACGCCTGCCGCTCGCGCCGCTGCGTTCGCTGCCCGTAAGAAACGTGCAGAAACGCGATTTCGTCCGTTTCCGCCTTGGCAATCGCGGCGGTGACGCACGAATCCATTCCGCCGGAAACCAAAACTATTGCCGATTCATTCATTTATTTTCCCAAACCGTCCTGCAAAATCAGCGACAATCGCCAAATCAATTCATTTCCGGCGTTGTCCATCGAATAATGCACAACCGGCATCTCGTCAACCGTTATCGCCATCACGATGCGTCCGCGTCTGGTGTAAACGATGCCGACATCGCTCCGCAGACGGTCTAACGCGCCGGATTTCGACGCGACCGGAACGGTGTCGAGCAGGTTGCGTCCGATGCCGTCGGTGTATTGCTGCCGCCGCAAAATTCCAATCATTTCGGCGGACGCTTCACGTGAGACGATTTCGCCGCGTTCGAGCATTTCCAAAAGACGCGCCATATCTTTCGGCGAAGAAACGCCGATTCCGAAAAGTTTGTTTAAAGGCATTTGCACCGCCTTCGATTCGCCGCCGCCGCCGATTTTTCGCAAACTGCGCGTTTGTTTTAAGCCGAGCGAATCCAAAAAATCGTTCACGCTGTCGGCGGATACGCGGTCAATAACGAGATTTGTCGCCGTGTTGTCGGAAACGACAATCATTAAATTAACGGCGGTTCGCAAATCAATTTTCGTGTTGTCGGAAAACTCCGACAACACGCCCGAACCGCCTTGTTTAATTTGCTTCGTCAAAACGATTTCGTCCGTCCATTTGAGTTTTCCCTGCCCGATTTGATGAAAAACTTCGGTCATAATCGGCAATTTTATTGTGCTGGCGGTGCGAACCTGCTCGTCGGCGCGTAGGGAATAATCTTTTCCGGTATCGAGATTTTTCGCGTAAATCCAGACCTTGCCGCTGAAATTTTTGATTTCATTTTGAATTTTTTCGTCCAGAGTTTGCGGCTGAACGAACGGCGCAGGCGTTGGAGCCGGTTTCGTTCGCTGCGCCGAAACTGCTTGCGAAACGATTAAAAGAAATGCGATGACAACAATTGTTTTGAACATAATTTTGTTAGTTTGAAGACTTGCGTTTGTGTTTTGAGTCCCGCCTTCAGGCGGCTTTTGTTTAAATGCTTAAACGTCTGATTTATCAATTCAAATTGGCGTTAATTTGAGTTTTTGCCGCCTGAAGGCGGGACTCAAAACATTTAAACTCCGTGGACATCCTTTCCCCAAATGTATTTGTGCAACTGTAAATTAAGCCGAACTTTCAAACCGCTTTTCGCCACGCTTTCGGCAATTTCCGGTAAATTTTCAACGCCGAAAATCGGCGAAATCAAAATTTCTTTCGTTTTGTTCGTCAAATCGTATTTTTCGATGATTTCGCGCGCAAAATGCCAATCGTTTAAATCGGCGATGACGAATTTCACTTCGTCTTTCTCCGCGTCTAATCTTTCTAGATTCGCCCAGTAATTTCTTTCCGATTCGCCGGAGGCGGGACATTTCACGTCTAAAATAATTTTGGCTCGCGGGTCAACTTTTTCAGTCGGGAAAAAACCGCCGGTTTCGATTAAAACTTCGTAGTTGTCATTGCAAAGTCTTGTAATAAAAGGGTAAACATTTTTCTGCGCGAGCGGGTCGCCGCCGGTTACTTCAACCAGATTGCAGCCGAAATCCTTCAATCGAGCGAAAATTTCATCGAACGAAATTCGCGTCCCGCCCGTGAAAGTATATTCGCTGTCGCACCACACGCAGCGCATCGGACAGCCCGTCAAACGCACAAACGCGCACGGGCGACCGGCGTGCGATGACTCGCCTTGAATCGAGAGAAAAATTTCCGTGATACGTAAATCCATAAGAAAAATTAACCGTCCCGTTTCACGTTAGCACAGATAAACATAGATAAGAGGAAGCCAAAAACAAAAAAGATAAAGAAATTATTTATATCTTATCCTTTCTTTATCCGTGTCAATCTGTGGTCAAAAATTTCCTTCTTTATATTTTTGCGTTACAATTTTCCGCGAGGAAAAAAATCTATGCGACCACAATTGAAAAAATTTATCGAACAAATTGGCAAAGACGCGATTGCCATTATTCCGGCGGCGCACGAGGTAACGCGCAGCTACGACACCGAATTTAAGTTTCACCAGGACCCGGATTTTTATTATCTGACCGGATTTCCCGAACCCGACGCGATTGCCGTTATCGCGCCGTCAAACAAAAAAAATCCGTTCACGCTGTTCGTGCGCCCGCGCGATCCTTTGATGGAAACGTGGTATGGCAGACGCGAAGGCGTTGACGGCGCGGAAAAAAATCACGGCGCGGACAAAGCGTTTCCGATTGAAAAATTTGAAGCGGAACTGGCGAAAATGCTCAACGGACACGAAAAACTTTATTATCGTTTCGGCGTTGACAACAAACTCGACCAAACGATTTTGCGGTATCTTTCCGGTCAAAGATTCAAACGATTAAAAACCGCTTATCCGCCGCACACGATTGTTGACCCGGGCGTGACGATTCACGAAATGCGTCTGCATAAAACCGTCGAAGAAATCGAAACAATGCAGAAAGCCGCCGACATCGCGGTGGAAGCGCACGTTTTAGCGATGCAGTCGGTCGAACCGGGAATGAACGAATCGAGCGTCGAAGCGATTATCGAACATCATTTTCGGATGCGCGGCGCATCGGGCGTTGCCTACAATTCGATTATCGGCGGCGGCGACAACGCGACGATTCTGCATTATGTCGAAAATAATATGCCGCTTAAAGACGGCGATTTACTATTAGTTGACGCGGGCGCAAATTATCGAGGCTACGCTTCGGACATCACGCGCACATTTCCCGTCGGCGGCAAATTTACCAAACCGCAGCGCGAAGTTTACGATACGGTTTTAGAAGTGGAAATCGCCTGTCTCGAAGCGACGAAAAAAGGCAACACGATTAAGCAGCGTCACGAACTTTCGATTGAACTGCTGACCGAAGGAATGAAAAAACTCGGTCTTTTGAAAGGCAAAACCAAAGATTTAATCAAGAAAAAAGCGTTTATGAAATATTATATGCACGGCATCGGGCATTATTTAGGTTTGGATGTTCACGATGCCGGAAGATATTTCACCGACCAAAAGGCAAAAAATTCGCGCCCGTTTGAAGCCGGAATGGTTTTAACGGTCGAACCTGGACTCTACATTCCGCCCGACGACAAAAACGCGCCGTCAAAATATCGCGGCATCGGCGTTCGCATCGAAGACGATGTGCTTGTAACCGAGGACGGCAACGTCAATCTAACTGCGAAATGTCCGAAACAAGTGGAGGAAATCGAAGAATTGATGAATATGAAAACTAAAGAGCAGATGACGGCGTAATTTAATTTATCAGTTGCGACGGATAAATTAAATTCACGGATTCCAATTCCGGCAACCCGGATTGGAAACAAAGTTCGAAGCAGAAGTTTTCACACAAAATTTACCGAAATAAATCCGGGTATGATAGTGTGAATATATTCGTATATTCATGAGGACAGGCTTGCGCCATTGTCTATCGCCTCGAATACAGAAGATTATGAAAAATCAAAAAATACACCTGACACTCATTTTTCTAGGCTGTTTGCTTTGCAGCGATTTATCCGTCTTTGCACAGAACGATGTTATGTTGCAGGGATTTAATTTCAACGTGCCGGTTGACGAAGCGAACCTCAACGGATTTTGGTGGGATAATCTGGCGGGCAAATCGCAAGACTTAAAAGAAGCGGGATTCACCGGCATTTGGACACCGCCGCCGGGTAAAGCTTTTTCGGGAATCAACGATACCGGATATGCTCTTTTCAGCCACTTCGATTTGGGCAACTACAATCTTCGGGGAACGGTTGAAACCAGATACGGCAGTCGCGCCGAGCTTGAAAATATGGTTGCGGCGATGCACGCGCGCGGCATAGAAGTTTACGCCGATATGGTTCTGCATCATATCACTCCGGATAACCGCACGCTTGAAACGAATCCGATTGTGAAAACTTATGTCGGGAGCGAGGCGAATAACGGAGCGCATGTGGCTTTCCCGACAAACGAAATTGTCTGGCGCGTTCCCAACGCTCCGGCGGGCGATTATTATATTCAGGTTAAAGGCTACAATTTGCCGTGCGCCGCGAGTTTTTCCGAACGTGCATACGAAATTTACGCCACCTGGACCAACCGCAATCCCGAATATCCTTTCGAGCCGGGTATTCCTCAAAGATTTCCGTTCAATTTCGAGTCGGAACCGAATAACGGTGACGGGCAATTTAATAGATTTCTCGAATCGGGAAGCCGCATCTGGGCTCATATCAATCAGTGCGGCGATGTTGACGAATACAAAATCACGCTGTCGCAGCAAGCGGACATCAACATGATTTTGACCTCGATGCAGGGGACATATTCTTTGGGCTACGGCGACCAGACGCGCGGCTATCGCATTTCGCGCGTTATCGGTCCGCAGGGCGACCTGACAAATTCGCTGCAAACCTTGACCTACACGAATATCAATTACCAAGCCGATCACGGCGTAACATTTACCGGAGAAGGCGAGCGTAATTGGATTTGGGATTATACGTATTTTCATCCGAACGGTCCGAGCGATTATCTGGAAACCTATAACGGAACAAACGGCATTATTCCGCGCGCAAAGCTTTTCGTCAACGATATAGACACGAGCGACGCTCGAGCGGACGGCGCGGCGAATCGCTTGAAATATTGGGGGAAATGGCTCACCGAGCAAATCGGTTACGACGGTTACCGGCTCGATTCGGTGAATTTATACGAAGAAGAATTTGCGGCGTCCTGGATTAATTCGATGCCGCGAAAAGGTGACGGCTCGCAGCGCTTTGTCGTCGGAGAATACTCGAGTTTGAATAAAGCCTGGCTGCGTTCGTGGGTAGCGGCGATGGCGCAGCGCGGAGCCGATGCGAAGGTTTTCGACTTTAATTTGAAATATGACTTGAACAAGCTGGCAAACGGCAGTTCTTCGACGTTTAATATGACGTCGCTCAATCACGCGGGGCTTGTGCGTGATAATACGGGCAATAATCTTTCGGGCGCAAACGTCGGCACCTTCGCCGAAAATCATGATACTTCGAGACCCGGCAGTTGGGTTTATAAAGATTGGCAGCTTCCTTACGCTTATATTCTTTTCGCGGACGGTCGTCCAAGCGTGTTGTATGCGAATTTCTACGGCACGAAATTGTCTTCGGAAAATGAAGAACTAACAACGCCGCTCAGCCTGCAGCAAGACATCCGCAAACTTATCAACATTCGCCGCCAGCAGCTCGAAGGCGATATGATTGTTTTAAGCGAGACCGGCAATCCTACGCCGAAGGGCGGCGCGGCGAACGTTTATGTCGGTCGGCGGCGCGGAAATCTTGTGAAAAATCGCCCGGGCGGAATACTCGTTCTCAACAATCACGAAAGCGAAACAAAATGTCTCGTCGTTGACAACGCGCCGGGCGGCTCTAATTATGAAAACTGGTCTAATAAAACTTTGGTTGATTTGGCGGGAAAGCAAGCCGCTGCGCGAGTTGCCGCGAACGGGCGCGTTGAGGTCTGCGCTGCGCCGCGCGGTTATTCGATTTACGTTCCGGTCGAATGGATGAACAATCGCGCTTCGGATTTTAATCGTGACGGCGCGGCGGATTTGGCTGTCTTTCGTCCTTCAAGCGGTGTTTGGTATACGTCTCAAAATTCAAACTACGTTACCAGGCAGTGGGGTGCTGCCGGAGACCGGGTTGTGGCAGGCGATTACGACGGCGACCGTAAAACCGATTTCGCGGTTTGGCGTCCGGGCACAGGCGTCTGGCATATTATTCAAAGTTCTGATAACGCCGACGCCGGTTATCAATTCGGAGCGAGCGGCGATATTCCCGTTCCGGCTGACTATGACGGCGACGGCAAAACGGATAAAGCGGTCTTTCGTCCTTCTTCCGGTGTTTGGTATATCCATAACAGCGCGGACAATTCCGACAAAATAATAAATTGGGGAACGAGTTCGGATTTACCTGTTCCGGCAGATTATGACGGCGACGGGCGGGCTGATATCGCCGTCTGGCGTCCGTCAAGCGGCACCTGGTATGTGATGAATAGCGGAGTCGGCGGCGTAACAATCAATCAATTCGGAATGGCGGGCGACAAACCAGTTCCGGCGGATTACGACGGAGACCGCAAAACCGATTTAGCCGTATTTCGCCCCGCTGAAGGCGCGTGGTATATCCTTAACAGCAGATTCGGTAATTTTCAGAAAAGAATTTTCGGCAATTCCGAAGACAAGCCCGTTCCGTCGGATTTCGACGCTGACGGACGAGCCGATATAGCGGTATGGCAACCGTCGGACGGAGTTTGGTATATCATACGAAGCGCTGATGATTCCTTCTTTGCCGTGCCGTTCGGAGCGAACGGTGATGTGCCGGTGCGTTCGAGCGATGTGCCGGTAATAAACGAAGTCCGCACGATTTTCGGTTTCAGTCGAACCGGCGGAAGTCTTGAGCAGGTATTTGAGCAAGCCGTTGATAATTTACTGAGCGAAGGCACAATCGGCGAAGGAAGCACTGGCATAGGTTTGCGGCAATAATAAATGAAGTTTAAAGTAACAACCATTATTACAATCGCCAATTATAAGCAGACAATCAGAAACTAGATTTTGCTTAAATGAGGTCTTCCCAATAGTTATGAAATTATTTTTTGTTCACAGTCAATGTTGCCGCGTATCCGTTTCGATTGATTCTGATGTTCGTCGCCGGAGCCGGTGTGAGATTCGTTAATTTTATTTCGTAACCGGCAAACGTGATGATCTGAGGCTCTAAATTCGTATTCAGTTCAAAGGTTTTCGCCGCGCTTTTCCCTTTGCTGATTTTGATGTTTATTTTGGCGTTGCTCGCCCGGATGAAGTTGGTGTCGGTCGGGCAGCGCGAATCTTCGACGACGGAGATAAATTTGTTTTTAATTTGTCTTTTGTCATCGCTTTTGTTGATTGACGGCAAGTTTCAATGATTGATTCGTTTGCGCTTCCGCTTGCACAAATCCGTCGAAAATAAATGTTAAAATCAAAATTGTAAATATCGCCCGCATAATTTTTTTTTCCAAATTTGAATCGCGCCCGCTTGAAGCGGAATGGTTTTAATGGTCGAACCCGGACTTTACATTCCACCCGACGATAAAGACGCGGCGTCAAAATATCGCGGCATCGGTATCCGCATCGAAGACGACGTTTTAGTAACGAAGGACGGCAACGTCAATTTAACTGTGAAATGTCCGAAACAGGCGGAAGAGATTGAAGAATTGATGACAAATTCTAATAAAAACAAGTAAAATATACTTATGTGTTGAGAAACAAAAGCGGAAGTATGGCGGACGCTAAGCAAACGCATACCGCTAAAAACCTTTTGTTGGTCAGTGAGCAGACGAAGATTAATGAAATGTCTTGTTTCCGATAATGTATAATGAGAATTCTGATAGTCAAACTCAGCAGTATCGGCGACATCATTCATACATTGCCGGTTCTGGCGGCAATCCGGGCTAGTCTGCCGGGTGCGGAAATCGCCTGGGCGGTCGAGCGGCGTTCGGCGGAGATTTTGCGCGGAAACTCATTGATAGACAATCTCATCGAACTCGACACTCGGTCAATGCGCGGCAGAAAACGAATCGAAGAAATTCTGCTCGAAGCATCCCGACAATGGCGCGAACTTCGCCGATTTAAGTTTGACATCGCGCTCGATTTTCAAGGACTTCTAAAATCGGCGGCAATCGCCAAATTCTCTAAAGCAAAGCGTCGTTACGGATTTTCCAGCCGAAACTTACGCGAACCGGCAAGCCGTTTTTTGCTCGATGAAACGATTGACGTTGAGCCGAAAACGCATATTATTCGTAAAAATTTAGAACTTGCGGCAAAGGCTCTGAAAATATCCGTGCCGGATGTAAATTTTGAATTTCCGATTTACACCGACGAAACGCACCGCCTCGAAGCCGAAAAAATCGTTGCCGAAACAGGTGAAAATTTCGCAATATTAAATCCGGCGGGCGGTTGGGTGACAAAACTCTGGCACGCGGAAAAGTTCGGCGGTTTGGCGGATCGGCTCTGGCAGGAAAACGGTCTGGTTTCAATCGTGACGACCGCGCCGAATGAAAGAGAATTAGCTGAAAAGGTTTTGCATAACAGCAAATCGGGCAAGGTTTTTTTAACCGAGCCGGGTCTCAAAGGTTTCTACGAATTAGCTAAACGGGCGAAAATTTATATCGGCGGCGATACCGGACCGACTCACATCGCGGTTGCCGCCGGAGCGCCGATAATCGGCATCTTCGGTCCGACCGAATGGTGGCGCAACGGAAGTCCGAATCCTTCCGATATTTGTATCGAACGAACCGATATTGCCTGTCGAATTGACTGTCACCGGAGAACCTGCGGAAACTGGATTTGTATGGATACCTCGGTGGAAACGGTCTTTAAAGCCATACAAACAAGACTTGGCAAAATCTGAAAAAAGAAGGAAAATTGGTTTTCTCCAAATCTTATTTTAATGGTTTCAACAAATAAAAGATTTTTACAGCGTTTGCGAGTGCCGCTCGGTTTTATAATCGCTGTTATTTTCCTGCTTTTTGCCAACCCCGAGCCGTTGACCTTGTTGATCGGCGGAATTGTTTCAGTCATTGGATTATTCATTCGCGCCTGGTCTTCGGGACATATTCGCAAAGGGCAAACTTTAGCGGTTGCGGGACCTTATTCTTATACGCGCAATCCGCTTTATTTAGGCAGTTTTTTAATCGGCATCGGCTTTTGCGCGGTCAGCAATGTATGGTGGCTCGCGCTTAGTTTTTGCGCCTTTTTTATAGCCGTCTATTTACCCGTGATGCGGGTCGAAGCCGAAGATTTAAAGAGCGCTTTCGGTGGCGGTTACAAAGAATACGCGCAAAATGTTCCGATGTTTTTCCCCCGATTTTCGGCTTGGAAAAAAACGAACGAAAAATTTGATTTTCATTTATACTTACGTTACCGCGAATATCGCGCAGCTTTAGGATTGCTTTTTGCGATTATGGTTTTAGCTGCCAGGACTTTTCTTTAAAGATAAATTTTATGTTTGGAAAAATTATTAAATCCTTTCTTTTTTCGGCTTTTGTTTTCGCCGCCTATTCCTCTGCTCAAACAGGCACAAATAAACCTTTTTATATTGGCGAAACTCTCGTTTACGAAGGTAAGTTCAGCAAAATTATCCAGGGAATCGCCATCGCGGATTTAACTTTTTCGGTTACCAAAGCCGATGATGTAAATAATTTCCTGATAAAATCCGAAGCCAAATCAAAAGGCTCGCTCCTGAAATTATTTCGCTACAGTTTTTGGCAGCAAATTAACTCGACCGTGGACGGCGAAGATTTTCGCGTTTTGAAAACCGTCAAGCGTGATGTGCAGAAGGAGCGCGTGCGCGTTTCAGAAGCTGTTTTCGATTATCGGGAAAACCGCGTAACATACATCGAAACCGACCCGACCGAACCGATGCGCCCGCCGCGCCGAATCGCTTCGGAAATCAGGGAAAAAACGCACGATATGGTTTCCGGCATTTATGCTCTGCGACTTTTGCCGCTGGCAGTCGGCGCAAGTTTTGAAATTTACGTCAGCGATTCGGGGTTGGTTTATAAAATTCCCGTTCGCGTTACCGCCCGCGAACGGCAAAAATCAATTTTCGGCAAAGTTTGGTGTTTCCGTGTCGAGCCGGAAGTTTTCGGCGCGAATCGTTTAATCGAAAAAGAAGGAAGTTTAACTATTTGGATGACCGACGACACGCGCCGCTTGCCCGTGCGGGCGCAAATCAACAGCGACATCGGACGCGTCGAAGTCAAACTCAAAAGCGCAGCGGGATTGAAGTGAGAAGGGGAGAAGAGGAGATGAGGAGATGAGGAGATGAGGAGATGAGGAGATAAAATTAAAGATTTCTTTTTCCAAATCAAAAATCGGTCAAGCAAGTCCCAATTTAATTTTTTTCTTTTTCTCCTCTTCTCCCCTTCTCCTCTTCTCCTACTTCTCTTCTTACTTCCTCCGCTTGTCAGTTTTATAAAAAGAACGCATAATTTTCGTATTATTATAACTTTTAGATAAATTTTATGAATGTAACAGATACGGAAAATACACCGGAAAACGATGAAACGCAGCAAATTTTAAGAGAATTTGAAATCGAGAATTTTGAATTAAATCCTTTGTCTTCAACTGACTTGATAAAAAAAGAATTTTTTGCCGCAAGTGATGAAAGCGACGCTTCGACCACTTTAGCCGAACCGCCTCTTACTTTGCAGAATTCGGATTTACCCGAAAACGATGAAGAAAAAGACCCGATTTTTGCCGCGCTTGCCGCACCGAAATTGCCCGAACTCGAACGGGAAAACCGGGCGCGCCTTCAGATGCAGTCACCGACTCGCCTGTTTTTTTACTGGTCACTTAAAAACAATCCGTTTCAGGTTTTGCGAAAAACTTTCGCGGGAAATACGGGAAATTACCAGTTGGTTGCCAAACTCGTCAATCAAACGCAGGAGCGCGAAGAATTTTTTCCGGTCGAAGCCGAAGGAAGCTGGTGGTTTAATGTTGACGCGGCATCAAATTATCGCGCCGAAATCGGATTTTACGCGCCGAATCGCCCGTTTATCCGCGTGATGTTTTCCAACGCAATTGAAACTCCGCGCAAAAATCCTTCGTCGCGCACAGCGTCGGACGCGGATTGGGCGGTGACGGCAACCGAGTTCGCCGAAGTTTTGGACGTTTCCGGTTTCACCCGCGATGCTTTTGAAATCGCGCTTGCAGGCGACGATAAGGAACAATCGGAAGCGGCGACAAACAACGCTTTTTATCAATTAATCGGTGAAAGGAATTTAGATTTTAATTCGGAAGAAATACGTTTCGCGCTTCTGGCTTTGGCTTCCGGCGTTTCGCTCGCTGAACTGCGCGGACATATCAGCGAAACGCTTTTCGCCGTTTTGCAGGAAAATATTGCAAATTTGAGCGCGGACAAATCGCTTGCGGCTTTGCAGGAACATTTTGAAGTTTTTGCCGATGAAATCACGGAAGAAGAGGAAATCGGTTCAGCCGTTTTCGGCGCGAGTTTAGTAAACTTTCCGAAAAAACTGAAAAAGCGCGTCGCACCGAAAACTTTGTCGCCGAAATTCGCACCGAATTTTTTATCGAAACTTTCGCCGGTAAGTTCAATTAAAGTTTGATAAGATTTAGTTTTTAACGCAAAGCCGCGAAGACGCAAAGGGAAAAACAGGAAAGAGAAGCGAAAGCAAGAAGTTAGAACTTCCCAAACTTTTGCCTTTTTAATTTTGCCTTTTTAATTTCATAGCTTTGCGCTCTTGTGTCTTTGCGCCTTTGCGTTAAAATCCTTTTATGCCGATTGGATATTTTAGTCTAATTTTACACGCGCATCTGCCGTTCGTTCGTCATCCCGAATATCCCGAATTTTTAGAGGAAGATTGGCTTTACGAAGCCATTACGGAAGTTTATCTGCCGCTCGTTTTTATCTTTCAAAACTTGCACGAAGCGGGCGCAAAGCCGCGCCTGACGATGAATGTTTCGCCGCCGCTCTGCGAAATGCTCGCCGATAAACTACTTGAAACGCGCTACACGCGGCATCTCGAAAATCTGTTCGAATTGGCGAAAAAAGAATTTGCCAGAGTTCAAACGGACGCGCCCGAATTTTACGATGCCGCCAAAATGTATGTCGAAAATTTGAGTGCGGCGCTCGATTTATGGAACAATAAATATCAGCGAAATTTGATAAACGTCTTCCGCCAACTGCAAAACGAAGGCGTTCTGGAAATCATTACCTGCGGCGCGACGCACGGGTTTTTGCCTTTGATTTCCACGCCGGAA
>Ga0136611_10001570_pt1 | contig 15941 bp, 14 predicted proteins | sample AntDrymUQ2232306_2_FD_106645 | JGI IMG/M metagenome (GOLD analysis project Ga0136611, IMG submission 106645) | Polar desert sand microbial communities from Dry Valleys, Antarctica - metaG UQ223 (23.06) | ecosystem: Environmental > Terrestrial > Soil > Desert | place: Antarctica: Dry Valley...
CGCGAGCCGGGCCTCCGTCACGGTGTCCATCGCAGCCGACACGAGCGGCATGTTGAGGCGGATGCGGGGCGTCAGATACGTGGCGGTGGACACATCAGACGGCAGCACATCGCTGCGCGCGGGCACGAGCAGTACGTCGTCGAAGGTATACCCCTCCATCCCAAACTTGTCATCGAACACCGCGCACCTCCTAAAGTTTCCGCATTTTACAGCCATGCGCGGATGCTTTGCAACCAGACACACTGGATTGTTAGAGTGAGATGGCACGATATGGCATGAGCGTCCGACACTTGTTGCATCCGCGTGCGGACGCGCGGAGCGAGTGCCGTGTGCCCGGTGACGGTCGACGTTACGGCAGAAACGATGGCGATATCCGAGCGGTAAGCAAGGAGAAAGTCGATGAGCAGGCGGATGATAGCGCTCCTGTGGGCAACGTCGCTGGCGGCGTGGGCGGATGTTGCGTACATGCTTTTTGCGCTCAACATTGGCGCGCTCGCAGAGCCTCTGCACCCGCTACGGCTGGTTTACTACACGCTCGTCGTCGCGGCACCAGCGCTCACGTTCTTCCCGGTCGCGCGGCTCATCGGGCTCCGCACATTTGGCTGGGAGGCCACGGGATGTTGGGCCGGGCTGGTGCTGATGTTGACGTTCGTGTCGCCCGATGTTGCGGGGCTGCCGGGGTACCTTGCGTTTACCGCCCTTCTGTTCGGGGTGGTCGCCTCGATATGCCTGCCGGTTGGCTATGCGATCGGCTTCAAACTCTTGACGCTACGGGTCCACCGGCGCGATACTGGCAGGGCGCGCAGAGAAGCGTACCTCGCGGCGCTGTTCGTTGTGCTCAGCGCGGCGATGAACATGGGCGGCTTTCTGAACGCCTTGAACGCCATGCTCCTCGCGCTCATCCTCGCGCTGATTGAGAGCTTCGCGCTCGCACGGAAGCCCGGTGAGCAAGCGCTGTAACGGCGGCGATACGACGAAAGACCGAGTTCCACGAAGATGACGAGGTGGCGAGCGGCATGGAGCGGATCAGCGTCATCGGTCTAGGGCCAGCCGGGGCTTCGATTGGGCTTGCGCTCAAGCAGTGGATCACCGCGCCGGAAGCGTCCGGCAGGCGTCGACGGGAGATTGAGGTCATCGGTTTCGACTTTGACACTGGTGTCCAAAAGGCTGCGATGCGCTTGAAGGCGGTGGACAGTACACCGTGGAACCTCCGCCAGGCGGTCCGCGACGCCTCCCTCGTGGTGCTAACGGTTTCGGCCACAGAAGTGCGACGAGCGCTCGGAGAACTCGCGCCGCTGCTCGCAAACGGCGCGGTCGTGACCGACACCGCCGCGCACAAGCAGCATAGCCTGGCGCTCGCGTCAGAAATACTTCCTCCACACGTCAGCTTCGTCGCTGGGCATCCCGTACTGCCGCTCGACCATACACGCGAGCCGTCTGTTGACCTGTTCGCGGGGGTCACGTACAGCCTGTTTCCGCACCCACGCGCCGAACAGAGCGCCACCGAACTGGTTGTCGGCTTCGTGCATGCAATTGGGGCACGCCCGTACTTCCCGGACCCGGCGGAGCACGACGCGCAGGTGGCTGCGACGACGATGCTGCCCGCTCTCGCAGCCGTGGCGCTTATGCACACTGCGAGCGGTGGCGCGGGGTGGCGCGACCTCAGTGGGATGGCCACCAGCGACCTCGCGGAACTGACCCGGTTGGCCTCGACGCCACCCGAGGAACTGGCGGGAATGGTTGCGTTCTCGCCGGAGGAGGCAGTACGCTGGCTCGACACTCTAATCGGACGGCTCGGAGAATTGCGTGACCTCGCCCGGCGTGACGACCCTGAGGCAGCCGAGCGCCTGCTTCGGTTCGTCTCGGATGCGCACACCGCACGGGAACGCTGGCTCCGCCCTGCGGCGCCACAGGAGGACACTTCCCGACCAAACACCGACACCCATATGAACCGTCTGTTCCTCGGGGGACTGCGCCGCAGACGAGACTAATACCAAGTGCGGCTGAATGGTAGTGCTTCTATCATTCCGACCGTGCGAGGAATCCGTGGTCGGGTTTACGGGTCACTCACGGAGTTTGGGATGACTGGCAGTAGTGTTCCAGCGCATTGTGTGTAACCCGGTGGCCCGGTGCATCAAGTGGCCGATATCACGGCAACAGGCGCCACTCCTGGGGCAGGGCGTAGCGGTAAAGTCTGCGGGTCGGCATCCCGTTCTCCCGAATACGGCCCTGGTCCTGCCGCTCGACGCTCGCGTACGCGTTCTGCACCTGGATGATCCGCCGCGCTGGAAGGTTGAAAATAACCAGACCCGCGCCGACGGGCTCCGTGCTCGCCCCCTCGGTTATGGTATTCAGCACGCGAAACGGTGGGGTCTTCTCCGGTGCCGCCGTCTCCAGAGTTCCCCGAATCGCGCCATTGCTCTCGGCGGTGTTATGCTCATCGAATACCGCGAGGCCGTTGAGCAAGTACTCTGACAACTGCGCGTCATACGCTCGGGTATACTCCAGTAGTTCGGCAAGTGTCGTTGGGTTTTTCGCGCACGCCGCAGTCAGGACCTTGAGCCCGTGGCATGGCCCGACAAAGCTAATTGCTCCCGCAGGATCTAACACCTTAAAGCGCATCACGTCCATAACAAACACGATAGCAGAGCAATTACTGAGTTTCCAGTCAGAACACAGGGAGTTCAGACCAGGGCCGTCTGGGGGGTAGCGGCTCGGTGATACCCCCAGGTGCGAGAACGATGCCTTCGTTAGAGGGGAGACGCGACCGAATTGGAGCATATCGAGGCAAGCGTACGAAGCGCGAACGGCCGGCTGGAGAAGCTGGAGTCGGACATCGTCCGCCTCGGCCAGGAGCTCACGCGTGTCCGCGACAACCGGCAAGCAGATCAGGAGCGGCTCCGGCACGATCTCGCCGTCGCCATCGAGGCAGTGTCGAACCGGACCGGGGAGATCGACGAACTGCGCGCGCAGGCCGCGTCGCTCGCGGGCGCGATACGCGGCATGCAGGCCACCGAACACGCGCTCGACCAACGACAGGAGGAAACCGCCCGCCGGATCGAAAGCATCCGGGCGCGCATCGAGTCGTTCGAGGGCCGGGTGAACGAGAACGGCCGCGCGGCGGAAGAGGTGATGACAGACCTTGCCACGCTGCGAACCGAGCTGGGGCGCACGGTCGAGGCGCTGCATACCGTCCGTGAGAACCACGCGGAGCAGGCCGGAGCCACACACGCCGCCCTCGACTCCCTCCGGGAGGCGGCCGTTGAGCCCGGACACCGGCTTGCCCGCCTGGAAGATGCACGCCGGTCGGAGGAAGTGGTGTTCGAGCGGATCCACGTCACGCTGGGCAGCCTCGCGGCTGTGGACCAGAGCGCACAGGCAGGGCTGGAGAAAATATCCAGACTGATCTCGGAGAACGAGGCAGGGCTGCGGGAGGAGATCGTGCGGGTGCGCGGCGAGCTCGAAAGCGCCGTCCGCACCCTGCGACAGATTGCCGATGAGCGAATGGTGCGGCAACAGGCCGAGATAACGAGCGCCGCAGATTCGGCGAAGCGCGCGCACGATGCGGCCAGCCGGTTCTCGGAGACCTCGAACCGCCTCCGTAGCCAGATGGAGGGCGCGCTACACCTGCTGCAGACCGGCGAAAGGCAGCGCCTGGAACGCGCCCGCGACAACGCCGTGCGGGAGTTGCGCGCCTACGACGAGCGCGGTACGGTTGACGACTCGATGGCACAAGCACCGGAACCGCGGCCAAACCAGTTATCGCGCGACGGCGCCTGATCCGCCTGGGATCAGTGGCCACTGCGGTGGTCCCGAAGTAGAACGCGCCCCACAAACGGCACTGGAACCAGTGACATTGCCACCGGTTGCGGCGTTTAGTTGTAAGATAGCTACGACACCTGTTGCAGAATGAACCGATGGGTAATACGGTCCAACCAGAAAGTGACCCACGCAACCACCCGGAAAGGTGCCATTGGCCCAGACCCGGATAGCCGATGCCTCGCGAACCAGAATTCACCGCGCCGACACTAGTGGGAAGGACAAAAGATGAGTATTGCCGAACGGGCCGGAAGGGCCGTCGAGGATGTCGTAGCGAGTGGGCGCACCGATGGGTTCAGGATCAACGCGGAGGACTTCCTCTCAGTTCGCGAACTGGGGAAGGCTGTCACGACCCGGATCGAGCAGCGCAGTGCCAGCCTCGCGAACGCGGCGGAGACAGTAAACCGGAGCTTCCCCGAGCGCGACACGGCTGGACATTTTACGAACGTGTTCTCGCCGCTGGTGATACCGGACCAGCGGTTCTCGCTGTGGCCGCTGCCAGTGGGCCTGGTCGCGATCCTGGGTCTCATCGCCAGCGTGGGCGTGGTGGCGCTCAACCTGCTTCCAGGGATGACGAGCATGGCTCTTATGCTGGTGGGGCCGCACTTCTGGCTGTTGCTACTTGCGGTGGGGCTCGTCGGCTGGTGGCGGCGAAGCGTCGTGATGGTGCCTGATGGCTGCCAAGCTCTGATCACCCGGTTCGGCAAGCTCGAACAAATCGTCGGGCCCGGCCGTACGACGCTTTTCAATCCCTGGAAACAGGTGAGCTACATCGTCAATACCAGTCGCGAATACCCGTACAACGCCCCGATCCGCGAGGCACCGACCGCGAGCAGGGTAAGCGCATCTGTCGACATCTTCTTGCAATTTCGTATCGAGGATCCGGCGGAGTTCGTCTTTACGCTTGGCAGTGTCCGGGGTTTCTCGGACAAGCTGGAGAACGCGATAAGCGAGGTGACGCGCGCCCTGATCTACGAGCAACGCGCTGAGACGATATACGACCTGGTCGGCGAGAGCACGAACGCGTTCCTTGAGAATCTCAACCAGCAGTTCCTCCCCTCGGTGCGCTTCATGAACGCAAACATCACTCACGCCGAGCCCTCAAGCCAGGAGTATCGTATGGACCTCGCGGCGCCGGAGATGGTACGCGTCGCGAAGGAAGCGTACACATACCAGTACGAGCTACAACTCCGTAAGGAACAGAACGAGGGTGACCTCAACAAGGAACTGGCCGCGCTGCGGGAGACGCTTTCTGCGATCCGGGCGGAGATCGCCACGTACCAGGCGCAGATGGACACGGCACGGGAGCGGGAGACGAACCGGGCGCGCGCCGCCGCGCGCCAGCGACTGGTCGAGGCAGAGAGCACGGCGAAGGCAAACGCCGCCTTGCTGGAAGCGCAGGCGCTGGACATCCGCGCGATCAGCAGCGCCTCCGCCCCGGAGATCCTGGAGTACCGCTTTCAGCAGGAAGTTCTCGACCGTGTGGGCACCGTCGCTGGCCGACTGCCGCAGGTGGTGCATCTTGGGGCGAGTGGCGATGAGCCAATCAACTTCCTGCAGATCGCCCAGCGGATGATTGGAATGGACAATCAGTCATTGTACACGACGCAGGACCTGCAAACGATTCGCGAGCGTGCGAATACGATTCAGGGCCGGATACGCGAGCGCTCATCCGAGATTGAGCGTGTTATGGCTGAGGAGCGCAGCGCCGGCGGAGCGCCGGAGCGGGCGCCCGCCGCAGAGGAAGCCACAGCGGACCGGGTTGAGGAGATACGGCAGTCCGTAACCGACGAACGGATCCAAGAGCGCGTGGTGCGGATCGGCGAGGACAATGGCGAGCAGTCGTCCGCTCCGGCGCAACGGCCCAGGCCGGGAAACGGCACGGAGCCCCAGGGCGATGAGGAGGTGCGATCGTGAGTGCAACCGCGAACATACCCGCCACACCGGCGCAAGCGGGCCGCGAGTTCTCCCGGATCAAGGAGGCCGTGGCGGGCTGGTCCGAGATGCGCCAGATCCTCCGCGGGGGACAGGGTGGCCAGTCCGTCCCGGTGGTCATCCCGCGCGACCGGCGTCGCAACGGCTGGCTGATTGTCCTCGGCGTAGCGTTTTACCTGCTGGGCGGCGCGCTCTTCGCTGGAAACCTCGCCATCAGCTTTCTGTTTGCCATACTGGGGATCGCCGTTGCGCTTCTGGGCCTCTTGTGGCTCTGGCGCGGATCGATCATCGAGATCGAGCAGGGAACCACCGGCGTGCTGTCTCGTTACGGCAAGATCGTCGACACGCTGAATCCTGGACGACACTACCTGTGGCGGCCGTGGGAGAAGGTCGAGTTCGTCGTCGATACTGCGACCGAAATCCCGTACCTTGCGCCCGTCGTGTCCTGTCCGACGCAGGAGAATGTGCCGCTGAAGTCGATCGAGTTTTTCCTCCGATTCCGCATTGAGGATCCGGTGGCGTTTGTTCGCACGCTCGGGGCGAGCAACTTCGACATGGTCCTGAGTAGCGCGGTGCAGGACGCCATACGCCAGCGAAGCCGACAGATACGAACGGAGCGGGCGTACGACCTGCGCGGCAGTGACGTGGAAGACATGCGCGCATATCTGAACCGGCAACTCACGAGCTACGGCGTGCGGATCCTGGGCGCGAACATCCCCGACGTGCAGTTGCCGGGGCAATACCAGCAGCACCTGGCAACGCGGGAGCGTGTCGCGAAGGAGCTCGTGGCGTACGAGCGGGAGTGGGAGCTGATCCGCAAGCAGCGCATCGACACCCTGCTGATGGAGATTGAGCGCGTGAAAAAGGAACGGGATGCGCGGCTCATCGAAGTCAAGGAGGCACAAAACAAGGCTCGCCAGGACGTAGCCCGAATGCTGGAGGAGCAGCAGACGGAGGCGCAGCGCGTCCGCCTGGAGATCGAGACGCGCGGCCGCGTTATGTTAACAGAGGCCGAGAGTGAGGCGGCAGCGCTCGGGCACCTAGGTCCGGCGTATCGCGACAATCGCGCGGTGCTGCAGTACGAGATGGCCCGCCACCAGCTCCAGGTCGGCGCACAGCTCATGGAGCACGCGCCACGGCCGGTGCTCGTACGTGGCGATAGCGGCGAGTCATCGGCTCTCTCGACGCTCATCCTGGCCCAGCTCCTGCCACAGATTACTGCGAACGGCGCAGCGCCTGCGGCGAACGGCATCATGACAAAGATCGACGAGGTACGGCAGACGGACGGGTAATACGAACTCCGGCTGCATAGTAGCGCATCTGTCATTCCGAGCTTGCGAGGAATCCGTGGTCAGGGTTACGGATCCCTCACGGAGTTCGGGATGACATGCACCAGGGTTCAACGGAATTAGGTATGAGACGTTGTGGCGACCTCGAGCGAGCACCTTGATGCCCGACTAGTACAGTGTTTTTACGATGCCTTTACTGGAAGCCTCACGGAGGCTTTTCCCGCAGAACAGCAGTGTACAAGGACATTGAGCCGAGTGGAGCGAGAGCGTGACCGGTCGGCGGCTCGTTCGGTGCGGGCCCTTGTGTGCCCGCCCATTCGCATCAATATTGCGGCGGAGTCAAGTTCGTAGGGGTGTTCCATTCAGCGCCCATCGGCTCGTCCCAACTCAGATCCGGCGCTCTATCCGGTTCAGGAGCACGGACGCGCATGACGAGCACTTTGCCTTCGCCACCAAGTGCGGCACGATGGATGCCCATGCGGGGCTACCTGCCATCGGGTCAGCGCAATACATTCATGAACCCGCCCACCAGAGCGGCAGACCAGGGTACGGCTTGCGCAAGCGTGGAACGAATCGATGGTGTTCGGCGCGGTCTGCGTGGAGGTCGCCTGTTCCGGCGTCGCGCCACCGAGGGCCGCACACCTCAACTACTCCGTCCGTCGCAAGAAGCGAACGCTTTCGAGTTACCGATCCAACAGCTTCTACTGCGGAAGGCGTGTGCCTTGACTCCGAAGGTACAGGGGGGAGGCGAGGTTGCACGGGCATTCAGTTGATCGCCCCTACAGCGGTGAGCAAGAAGATTGAACCTCCGGAATGGCAGGGGGCGGGCTGCGGCCCGCGGGCAGGCACGGAGACTTGTCCCTACCCGGCTCAAGGTAGGTGCCCACCGCTGTACGTAAACGACGCGGTCCTTTTCCTTGCCGTTCGCTAAAAGAGACGTTCGCCGGATGGTCCTATCCGTGTTGCGGCTCCCATGCCACCGCAGCAGTCGGAAATAGCAGGACCAGCAGCAATCCGCCCCAAAAGAGCGTACCGAGATGGTACGGCAGCGACTCTCCCGGCCCAGCGAGCAGAGCACGGGCAAAGCTGTAGAGAATTGCCAGCGCACCCAGCCCGCATAGCGCGGCCTTCCTGACACTCTCCTTTGCGCCGGTGGAATCCGGCGCAGTGCGGATCATGCAGATGTGTGCGCTGGTGCCGAGTGCCCAGGCGCACAAGACGAGCACGCCGCGCCCTGCAGTTGTTGACCCGGGCAGGACGGTATCGAACCAGTAAGCGCCGATGAGTGCGGCTTAGCCGAGGTACGTAAGACCGACGAAGCAGCGCCGCGCAAGAATCGGAATCGTGTGCCCTTCGATATACAGGATCGGGCCGACTTCGTGCAAGGCGGTTCTCTCCAGGAGTCTGTTCGTATCCATCGCTGCTCCAATGCTGTGAGCGGTCGTCAATACGAGTGTCCCAGATCTGTGTTAACTGCGGCTTAAGGGATCGTTAAACTCATATGCGAGAACACGCTTACTGCCAAGCAGTGCCCCGAGATCGGGGGCGACGACCAGGTGCTTGCGCGAGGGGCGCTGACTGGTACCCAATGCGCTTGAACACTACTGCATGTCATCCCGAACGGGGTGAGGGATCCGTAACCCAGAACCCCGGATTCAGACGCAGTCGGTATGAGATGACTGCCGCCACTGGACGACGGAACATGCCGGTATCTTGCACTTGTACCGATTACTCTTTTTCGGCGAGCAGTTCCTGTTCAGGTAGGGCGCGGCCCTCCGTGGCCGCCCAGAGCCTTGGCGGGGCACGGAGTCAAACACCTACGGATTGTCCGCGTCCTTCGGGATGTGCGGACTGTCCACGCCGCATCGGACTTACCCCGCCTCGCGAAGCCGCCTGCTGCTGAAGAGGAGTGCGAGGGTGACGAGAGCGAGCGCCGCCGCCGCAATGCCGACGGCGTTGCGCGCGCCAACTGCCTCCGCGATGGATGCCGTACCCATAGCGCCGAGGCTGGGGATCCCGATGACCGTTATCGTGTACACGCTCATCGCCCTGCCGCGCAGCCTGCCAGGGGCGTTCGTCTGGATCAGGGTCGCGATACTTGTGCCGAAGAGCGAGTTGAGCACGCCAACGACAAGGAGCAACCCGACCGCCGGCCAGTACAAGGGCGAGTAAGCGAAGAGGACGAGCAGCAGCGCGAAAGCGAGCAAGCTGCCCAGCAGAAGTCGCCCTTTGTGTCGCACTTCTCCGAAGAACGCCAACCCGAACGCCCCGATGAGTGCCCCGGCGCCCGGCGCGCTCAAAAGCCACCCATAGCCCTGTGCGCCCACGTGCCACTCGTCGCGCGCGAACACGGGCAGGAGTGAGGGGTACGAGCGCCCAAGCAGTCCGGACAGCGTCGAGACGGTAATGAGTAGCAGGAGGAGCCGGGTGGAGAAAACGTACCGCAGGCCCTCCGTAACATCACCCCAGAAGCCGCTCTCACTGCGTTGCTGTGGGCGGGTATCCAGGCCACGCATCAGGAGCGTGGCGAAGAGCACTACAGCATAGCTCGCCGCGTTGATCAGGAAGAGGCCGCCGGAGCCGATAGCGCCGAGCAGCGATCCGCCGAGCGCGGGGCCAACGAGTGCAGCGCCCGTGAACACCGCGGAGTTGAGCGAGATCGCGCTCATGAAGTCGTCGCGACCCACGAGGGAGGGCAGCAGTGCCTGGCGGTTGGGGTTCGCGACAGCGAGCAACGTCGCGCCTACGAACGCCACCGCGATAATGTACCACACCGTCACCAGCCCTGTGAGCGTGAGAATAGCGAGCAGCAACGCATTGCACGCTTGCAGTGTCTCGACAACGCGGAGCAGCATCAGCTTATCCACCCGATCTGAAAGTGCGCCGCCGACGGGAGGCAGAAAGATCATGGGCAGCGCGAACGCGAGGGAGACGAGCCCGAGATAGAACGGCCGGTTTGTGAGCTCAAGGACGAGCCACCCCTGTCCCACGCCCTGCATCCACGTGCCGGTGTTGGAGATAATCAGGCTGCTCCATAGCAGCGCGAAGTTACGGTGTCGCAGCGCACCGAACCTGCGTCGCTCCACGGGCAACGCTGTGTCGACGGTCACGCTCGTTGGGACCGGCGGCACCCCGCTCATTCGGACGGGGCGGAGTCCCGCCGCAGTTCCGCAAGCCGCAGTCCATACGCGACATCGCGGGTGCGGGAAAGATCCCAGAGGTGCTTGTTCTCTGGATATGCATGTTGGGCGGTTTGCAGCGCGACGGCCGCATCGGCCGGGTTGAGATAGAGGTTGTGCAGCGCCTGAACATCCGGCGCTTGCTTCAGGCTCTCATACAGCGGGCGGATGATCGCGGTGAGCTCTACCTTGCGGCGACCCATCTCCTGGTTCTGGAACCACTCTAGTGCTCGTTGCCAGGCCGCTTCGTGATTCGAAGTCTCGCTACTTTCCATGAGAAAAGTATAACAGGCACCGAGAGCATAGCCGGACGCGACGCGCCAGGTACCGCTCCACAGTCCGTCGTTCTACACCTGGTGCGAGGCAGCGGGAAGCTCGTGTAAGCAGAGAAAGCAAGGCTCCTGCCGAGCCAGAAGCGGGGGCACATATTCATTTGCGCGGCGCAATAGCGTTTGTTATACTTGCGCCGTACGCGCGGTCCCCGATAGCTCAATGGTAGAGCGCCCGGCTGTTAACCGGTAGGTTCGAGGTTCGAGTCCTCGTCGGGGAGCCATGTGGTCCAAGGTGCGGGATTGTCCACGCTCCTTGGGCCTTTATCTATGTCTGCACGAGTCCTATGATAGCCAGTACACAGCATTCGCCGCCTCCGGCCCCTCGGTTAGCACGTGGAGCCGCTTCGTCGACGCGCCGAAACCAGCTTTCGATCTCAACTGTATGCTCGGCATAGTAACGGTGAGCAGTTCGTACCCGCTCCGGGGTTAGACGCGTCAGTTCCGCCCACTGTCTGAGTGACGTCTCGACCTGTGACTCTACGCCTTTGAGGACGCGTATCACCTCCCAAACATCGGTGCCACCTGCCGGGCCAGACCAGGCGATGCCGGGATGGAACTCCATACGCAGACCATCATCCAAAAGCGACCTCGCTGGCCCCGACCGCGACTGCTCCAAGGCCTCCGAACGACTGCAAGTTTCCACCTCAACCTGCAACGACAGGTAACGACTCGCCCAAATGCTCCTCCTGATGTACGCCTTCGTAACACAGTGTAATATAAGTGCCGGGCACCTCCTTCAGTTGGCGAATAACCCACTCTGCTTGCGGTTTGACATGGATTCGCCACGCAGAGATGCCGCGCAAAATGGTGGGCCACTTACCGGATGCAACATCAAGGCGACGGCCATAAAAACCGGGCTAATCCCCGCTGCTCCACATGTGCTGCAGGCTGTTTAGGGGCTGCCATCCGAGAATCTCCTTCGCCTTCCGGTTTGTGAACGTGCCGTGCGGCAGATCAGCGTTCACGTTCAGCACTTCGAACGGCTCCGGCAGGTGCGCCACCTCCATGGCGCGCCGTATCGCCCTCGCTGCATCCTGCCACGACACGGCGAAGGGGTTGAGCGGCAGCGGTTGCTCCATCTCCGGCGTGACGAACTCGCAAAACAACAGCACGGGGATCTCCAGGTCATAGTAGTCGGCGAACACCCGGCAGATCTCCTGACCCAGGTACTTGCTGTGGCCGTAGAGGTGGCGTCCGGGACGAGGTGGCGCCTCCGCGGCAACATCGTAGTCCGTCGAGTAGTCGACGCCGCCGTGGAGGGCGGCCAGCTGGGGGCCGGTATGCACGATTCGCCGGATACCGTGGGCGACCGCAGCGCGGACGACGTTGTACGCCCCGACCGTGTTGACGCGAAACGCCCCCTCGAGTTCCGGCCGAATCACCGTGCAGTTGATGATGGCGTCCATGCCCTCGCACGCGGCCATCACCTGCTCCGGGCTCGTGACATCCACGATGCGGCACTCGTGCGGGGCGCCGAGCGGCACGGGTATGGGCGCACCGGGGTTCTGGTTGAGGTTCGGCCCAGCGACAGCGATCTCCTCGATCGACTGCAGATCCGTCAGCCGAAGGGTATAGGTCGAGGACAGCTCCTCGGCTGCAGCCGCAGCCAGTGGTCCCCCGGCACCGAAAATCACGACGTTGCGGATTGGACGCGACGGTATCGGCGCGACCGGACGGAGCACAGCGTCCGCGCTGAGACTTGGCGCGTGCTCCTGTGGTGGGGACGCGTTCCGGCTCGCGGCGAAATCGTGCCTCGGCTGATACCCGAAAGGCTCTCGGACGGCGGCGGCGCGCCGCACCTTCGCGTGCGGCCCTGCCGCGGTGATGTGAAACACCGACCATCCCGGCAGATCAAGCTCCAGCGACCGGCGCACACCTGCAACGGCGTCTTCAAGGTGCACCCAGCGCCCGTCATACGGTGCGGATGCAGCAGCGGCCTCGTCCACCGGCAACCCGAATCGCAGACAGATGGCGCTCGCATCGGAGTCCCGCACCGCCTCGCGTGCGGAAAGTTCGGCCAGCCATGGCCGCAGATGCTCGATGCGTGGTTCCGGGCGCGGACGCCACGTCTCGCTGACTTCCCATCTGGCAGGCAACTGGTCGAATAGAGCCAGACTGCTCCCGAACACAAAGCGCCGCACGCCCGCGTCAAGCGCCGTGGTGGTCAACGCGTACGTCCCGCGGCTCGCCTCATCTACCGCACTGCACCCATCGCCGACGGATACCGTCAAGGGCGCGAGATGCAGGACGGTATCAACCGCGTCGAGGGCATGGGCCACCAGCTCTGGGTTGCGCGCATCGCCCTCGATCACTTGGACGTGCGGCGGCATCGGAGCGGTGAACCTCGCATCGAAGGCGACAGCGGATGCCTCGGGCGGGAGCACGGCCAGCACTGCCCGTCCCAACGCTCCGTCCGCGCCCGTGATCAATATTCGCATCGCTCACCTTCCTCCCAAAGTTCTGAAGCTGGTCGAGGCTCCGAAGCGCAGGCAAGACCCACGCTCCCGCACGCGGCGTCCCGACGGTGTCATCGTACCTCGTCTGACTCACCGGGGAATCGCCTTTTCAGGCTGCCGATGAGTCGCCATCTCGTACTGTTCATGTGCTTGGAACACCAATGCTACACGCGGTCGCCCAGGTCCGGCGTCGAATAGAGGAGTTCGCCGCGCACTCGGATCTCTACGTCTAAGAGGTAGCGAATCGCCTGTTCGAGGTCGGGCGTCACCCCGAGTCCTGTCGTCTCGGGGAGTCGGATCAGGCCGTCCTGCCCGGGCCACAGGTGCTCCCGGGTCACATCCACGGCAAGGGACGCTGGTTCCACTGGGTACTCGCAGATGATGTGATCTTCCAGCCCAGCGTATGGCTGGAGGGAAGCGCTGAGCGCCAGGTGCGTGGTAAAGGTGTGGTTGACATACGTGACCCCACGGGCGCATGCATAGTCCGCGACGTGCTTTGCGGATCCGATCCCTCCAATACGTCCGGCGTCGATCTGGACATAGCTGATGCCAGCGTGGTCGATCATGTGCTTCGCCATGTAGGAATTGTGGCTCCCCTCGCCACCCGCCAGTTTCACGGCTCCGCTACGTGCAGCAAGTCGCCGATATGCGGCGTGCGCGCCGGAATAAAACGGCTCCTCCAGCCAGGTAGTCGCACAGGCTTGCAGCACGGTCAGCCGCGCGCCCGCAGCCTCCACGTCCTCCCGCCAAACCGTGCCCGCGTCGATGAGCAGGATCGCGTCCTCCCCCAGCCCTTCCCGCGCCGCAGCGACCTGGTCCGCATCCTGCTCGACGCTGCCATTGCCGAACGGTCCCCAGCCGAATTTTGCTGCCGCTAACCCCTGATCGCGAACGGAGCGGGCTTTCTGCAGCGTTTCCTGCGCGGTGGCGCCGAAAAGCTGGGAGGCATACGGCATCTTGGGGTATGCCCGGCGGTACCCAAGCAACTCGTAGACCGGTGCGTCGCGAGCCCGGCCGAGCAGGTCCCACATGGCGATCTCGATGCCGGACAGGGTATGGGTCCGCCTGCAGCAGATCCAGGCTGTTCTCGCGCACCAGGTTACTGATACGTGAGATGTCTGTCACGTCGTCCAGGCGCTGCCCGAGGACGGAGGCGCGTACCGGCTTGCACGCGCTGTGTGACATGGGACAGACGAGGCTGGCAATGGAGGTGAGCGGCGACGCTTCGCACTCTCCCCATCCCAGCCGATCTCCAGCCTCCAGTCGGACTAGCAGGAGATCCTGGCTCCCGTCGCCGATGTCCAGCACCTCGGGCATGGACAGATAGAAGAAGTCGACCGCCTCGATCTTCACGTAAAGATTGTCTCCCGGCTACTGCTTAAACGGTCCGAGAGGGGGCATCAGCGAAGACCACGCAGACCGGCGCTGGGATCTGGACCACCTCGCCGCTCGGCGCGAGCATTCCAGTTGATGCATCCACACGAAAGCTGAGGATGGAGTCCGAGTCCTGGTTCGCCGCGAGCAACCACCTGCCCGAGGGATCAATCGCGAACGCGCGCGGGGTCTTTCCACCGGTCAGCTCGTGCCCTACCGCGGTCAGGGTACCGGTTGACGCATCGAGCGAGAAGATCACGATGCTATCGTGCCCGCGATTGGAAGCGTACACAAAACGTCCCGACGGTGCGACCTCCACGTGCGCGCACGTGTTCTCACCGTCGAAACCTTCCGGCAGCGTCGAGATGGTCTCGAGCGGACGCAGCACTCCTCGCGCCGGATCATACGCACAAATGGTTAACGTGGAGTCGAGCTCATTGAGCACAAACGCATGGCGGCCGCCCGGCCCGAAGGCGATCTGGCGCGGCCCTGCCCCTGGCTGTGGCGACTCGTATGCGGACACTGGGTCATATGGCGTCAACTGGCCAGACGCGGCATCCAGACGATAAGCAAAAATCTGGTCAAGGCCGAGATCGACTGCCAGGACGCGTTGCCCATCTGGATCGGGGAGGATCATATGCGCGTGCGGCCCCTCCTGGCGCGGATGAGCGCCCGAGCCGTCGTGCTGAATAACCGACGTTGCGGCGCCAAGACTCCCGTCAGGATGAATCGGCAGTGCTGCGACGCTCCCGCTCCCAAAGTTCGCGACCAGCACGTGACCTTGCTCGACGCTCAGATGGCATGGAGCAGTACCGTGGCTACTGTGGTGGTTGAGCAGGGTCAGATGCCCGGTTGTAGCGTCCCAGGAGAAGGCAGCCACCTGTCCGGAATCCACCTCGCTGACTGCGTAGAGATGGCGAGCATTCGGCCCGAGCGCAAGGTACGAGGGATTGGCGACGCCCGGTACCGTCTGCTGGATGGTCAGAGCGCCCGAGTCGGGGTTCAACCGGCAAACGTACACACCCTTTGCCTGTCCCTGCGGCGGCTCCGTGTACGTGCCGATGTAAACCAACGGCCCGTCATCCTTAACTTGTCCGCTGTCTCCGACCACCGTCATGTATTGGTCCTCCAGTTCCCTTCCTGACGCATGCTACGGAAGTCATAGCACCACTACGGTCCATCCTGCCGCAACTGGTAGCATATCACGTCGGCCGCCATCGGCGGCTTCGCAGGTCAAACGTGCGTGAGCACCACGTCTCGACACCCTTTCGGCTTTACACTGGGCACCGGGTGGTCATCGTTGCACGACACCTTAGCGCAGACAATTACGAAGGGGCTGCTACCAGGCACAACTCGCACAGGCTGCGGCAAGTGATACGGGGAGGCAACGCGGTGACGGCTCGTAGCAGTCCGCCGGCGCCGAGCGTGCCAGTGGTGTGCCTTCTATGCAAGGGCAGTCATGCGTGGTGTGCAAACTGCAGAGTTTGTGGTACTTCTGAGGATCATCTATCAGGAAAGGGAATATTCATGAAAGACCTTCAGCAGAAAGTCCAGGAG
>Ga0136611_10001571_pt1 | contig 15941 bp, 15 predicted proteins | sample AntDrymUQ2232306_2_FD_106645 | JGI IMG/M metagenome (GOLD analysis project Ga0136611, IMG submission 106645) | Polar desert sand microbial communities from Dry Valleys, Antarctica - metaG UQ223 (23.06) | ecosystem: Environmental > Terrestrial > Soil > Desert | place: Antarctica: Dry Valley...
CCAGGTCGCAGCGATCGGCACGGCCACGGCTCTCGCCTTCGGCGGCGCCGATCTCGTCCCCGCGGTCTCGACCCAGGAGGGGCTGCTGGCCGAGCTGCCGCGGCCCGCCGGCCGCGTGCTCTTCGCCGGCGCGGAGGGTGCCCGCCGCCTACTCGTGGACGAGCTCGACGCAGATTTCGTGGCGCTCTACCGAACCGTCGAGCTCATCCCGGCAGCGCCGCCGGCCGGTGACCTCGTCGTCCTGGCGTCACCGTCGGCCGCCCGGGCGCTCGCCGCGTCCGGCGCCCTGATCCCCGCGGTGTCGATCGGGCCGGAGACGAGCAGAGCTGCCCGCGCCGTCGGCATCGAGATCGTCGCGGAGGCAGAGACGCACGATCTCGAAGGTCTCGTCGCCGCGATCACGCGCGCCGCGGGTTAACCTCCGGCCGTGGTCGTGACCTTCCTCAGCGACTTCGGGCTGCAGGACGACTTCGTCGGCACCTGCCACGGGGTGATCAAGCGGATCGCACCCGAGACCGAGATCATCGACATCACCCACGGGATCCCCCGGATGCAGATCCTCCAGGGCGCGCTCGTCCTCGCCAACACCGTTCCCTACATGCCGGTGGGCGTGCATCTCGCCGTCGTCGATCCGGGGGTGGGGAGCCAGCGGCGGGCGCTCGCGCTCCAGGACGCAGAGGGACGCCTGTACGTCGGCCCCGACAACGGCCTGCTCGTGCCTGCGGCCGAGCGGGCCGGAATCACCGCTGCGCACGAGCTCGCCAATCCGGATTACGCGCTCGACACCGTCTCGCGCACCTTTCACGGTCGTGACCTCTTCGCCCCAGCGGCTGCGCATCTGTCGCGAGGGGTCGCGCTCGGCGAGCTGGGCCCGGAGCTGACGCCGGACGCGCTCGTCCGCCTGGATCTCCCCGAGCCGGAGATCGGCCAGTCGCGGGTCGGCGCCTGCGTCCTCTACGTGGACAGCTTCGGCAACATCGCCCTCAACCTCACGCGCGACCACGCGACCGGGGTCGGGATCGTCCCCGGAACCCAGGTCGAGCTCGAGCTCGGCGGCGAGCGCGTCTACGCCGTTGCGGCGCGCACCTTCGCCGACGCCCGGCCCGGCGACATCATCCTCTACGAGGACAGCTATCGGAACATGTCGGTTGCGATCAGCGGAGGCAATGCCGCGGAGATGCTCCACGCCCGCGCCGGCCAGTCGCTCCGGATCAACGTCGGCGGACCGTAGTTGCAACCGAGCGGCGGGTCTGTAACTCTTCGCACAAGGGCGTTCGCGGCACGGTATCACCGGCCCGGACGTCCTTCCTTTTTCGGGGCGCAACAAGATCGGGGATCGGCTTTCGCCGACCCCCGATCGCGCCAAGACCCCTGAAGGGTCGCTTCGCTCCCGGGCTCGCACCCGGCCTTCGCTGCCTACACCCAGCTGAACTGTTGCTGGAGGAAGGGGACGAGGAAGTAGAGGAGGAATGCCGCCGAGGCGACCCACATGAACGGATGGACGTCGCGGAAGCGTCCTTGTGCTGACCGGACGAGGACGAAGGCCAGGAAGCCGATTCCGATCCCGTCCGTGATCGAGAAGGTGAAGGGCATGATCATGATCGTCAGCGCCGCCGCGAGCCCGATTCCGAGATCCGAGAAGTCGATTCCGGCAAGCTTGCGCCTGGTGCCGGGGGCTATCCCGTGCTCCTCGTCCTCGGCCAGCTCCTCCGCCTCGGTCAGCGCGGACATCATCAGGAAGCCAACGATGATCAGCGCGGGCGCCGTTGCCTGAGGAGGCACCATCCCGATGATCGGGGCGATGAACATGAACGGGAAGAAGAGCGCGCCCGCCACCACCGCGACCCAGCCGGTCCGACCGCCGACACTGACGCCGGAGGCGGACTCGATGTAGGTCGTCGCCGACGAGGTCGATGCGGCCCCGCCTGCCACGGCGGCCAGGGAGTCGACGAGCAGCGGCTTGCGGATCTCCGGGAGCCTGCCGTCCTTGTCGAGGTAGCCGGCCGGCTTGCCGACGCCGACGAGCGTGCCCATGGTGTCGAAGAAGTCGGCAAGGAAGAGGGAGAACGCCCAGACCACCGCCGAGATGAACGCGAGCTCGGTGAAAGCGTTGAAGTTGAAGTTCCCGAGGAGCGAGAGATCGGGTGTCTCGTAGACGTCGCCCGGCCAGCTCGCGGCGTTCCCGAAGCCGATGTCCTTGCCTACCGCCTCGTTGATGATCGTGGCGAGGATCGTGGTCAAGATGATCCCGATCAGGAGGTCACCTCGCACGCCACGAGCCCGGAGGGCAATCGTGACGACGAGGCCGAAGAACGTGACGAAGAGCGGCCACGTGGTCAGCGGAGCGAGATCGACGACGGTTCCGGTGCCGCGGACGACGATTCCGGAGTTGACGAGGCCGATGAACGCGATGAAGAGCCCGATCCCGATCGCGATCGCCTTCTTCAGGTCGAGCGGGATCGCGTCCATGATCTTCTCGCGGGTGCCGGTGAGGACGAGAATCGTGACCGCGATTCCCTCGACGACGACGAGGCCCATTGCGGCCGGAAACGAGAGGCCTTCGCTCGCGACCAGGCTGAAGGCGACGACCGCGTTGAGCCCGAGCCCCGGTGCGATTGCGTAGGCGCGGTTCGTATAGAGGCCCATCAGGATCGTCATCACCCCGGCCACGAGACAGGTCGCCGCAAGGACCTGGTTGAACGGGAGCCCGATGTCCTGCAGGCCCTCGATTCCCGCGAAGCTGAGGATCTGCGGGTTGACGAAGATGATGTACGACATGACGATGAAGGTCGTCAGGCCGGCCATGCTGTCGCGCGCGAGCGTCGTTCCGTGCTGCGCGAACTTGAAGCGGCGCTCGAGCAGTCCGGAGCCTCCGGTGCCGAGCGGAGCCGCAGTCTCTGACATTCCAGCCTCCTTGCCTCGAGGATCCCCGTCAGGGAGACAATGGCCGGGACGTCGGACAGGAAACTCTCGCTAGACTGCCCCGGCTCGTGGCGAGGTAGCTCAGTTGGTAGAGCACACGGCTGAAAACCGTGGTGTCGCCGGTTCAAGTCCGGCTCTCGCCATGTTTTTCCGCATGAGCGCACATCCGCCTGGGGGCGGATCTGCGCTCGCGACGATCCCTGAAGCGGCCGCTTCGCGGCCGGGATCGATGGCTGGCGTCGGGGACTCGTCGTGACAGGCGCTAGGGTCCTGTGTCGTGGCGGCGACGAAACAGGTGGCGATCATCGGTGCCGCCCTCGACCTCGGCTCCGGCCGGCGAGGCGTCGACATGGGGCCGTACGCGATCCGGTATGCGGGGATCGAAGAGCGGCTCACAGGCCTCGGCTACGCCTGCCTCGATTGGGGCAACGTGGAGACCGCCGTGCTCGAGGCGACGGACGTGCAGGATGAGAGCGCGCGCTACCTGCCCGAGATCAAGGCTGCGTGCGCCCGAGTGGCGCGGCTCGTCGCGCTCGCGCTCGCGCAGGAGCACGTGCCGCTCGTGCTCGGCGGCGATCATGCGATCGCCCTCGGCACCCTCGGGGGCCTCGCCAAGGCCCACGGGTCGCCCGGCGGCGTTCTCTGGATCGACGCTCACGGCGACCTGAACACGCCCGAGACGTCACCGAGCGGGAATGTGCACGGGATGCCGCTCGCGGCTGCGCTCGGAATGGCGGGGGAGCGCTTCGAGAGCGACGAGTGGGTGCTGCCGGCCGTCACTCCCGAGCGGGTCGCGCTCGTGGGGGTTCGCTCGCTGGACGACGGCGAGCGCCGGCGGATCCGCGAGCTTGGGGTGAAGATCTTCACCATGAGCGACATCGACCGGATCGGGGTCGAGCGAGCGATTCGGGAGTCGCTCTCGCACATCGCAGGCCCGGGGTTCGTCCACGTCTCGCTCGACATGGACGTGCTCGACCCGGAGGTCGCTCCCGGAGTCGGCACGCCGGTGCGCGGCGGGCTCTCCTATCGCGAGGCGCACCTCGCGCTCGAGCTCGTTGCCGAGTCCGGGCTCGCCGGCTCGATCGAGGTGGTCGAGGTCAACCCGATCCTCGACCGCGAGAACGCAACGGCGCAGCTCGCCGTCGAGCTCGTCGCCAGCGCGCTCGGCAAGACGATCCTCTAGCGCGCGGTCGTGACCAGTGTCAGCCCGGGGAGCACGTAGCCCTCAGGGCCGAGATAGCGCTCGAGCCGCGCGCGCGCAGCCTCGTCTACCTCCGCGCGAACGTCGTCAGGGAGACCGTCGAGCGTCTCGCGCAGGCTGGCTGCGAGACGGGTGACGACGCGGCGGTAGCCGGACCAGTCCGCGAACCGGTACGCGACCGCGACCTCCTCGACGGCGACATCTGTGAAGCCGGCGCTCCGGACGAGACTCTCGATCTGCTGCGGCTCGGCGAGCGCGAACTGACCGGGATCCCCGGGTGGCGGCGGTTCCAGGAGGCCGCGCTCGAGCAGCACCGGGCCGTAAGCCGTCGCCCACGGGTTCTCTCCGGCGGGTGCCCACGTCGCGAACGCGAGTCGTCCTCCGGCGCGGAGCACGCGCCTCGTCTCGCGGAGGGCGAGTGCCGGATCCGGGACGAGCATGTACCCGAACCTGCAGACGACTGCGTCCACACTCGCGTCCGGGAGCTCGATTACCTGCATGTCCATCACGCGGTGCTCGGCGCCGGCGATCCCGCGGCGGCGTGCCGCCTCGACCATCGCCGGCGAGAGGTCGGTCGAGAGCACGTGGGCGACGTTTCCCGCGAGCGCCTCGGTCAGGTCTCCCGTTCCGCTTGCCAGGTCGAGAACGACGTCGTCCGGCCCGGCAGCGAGCGCCGCGACGAGCGCGGCGGTGACAGGCGCGTTGACGGCCGCGACCAGCTCCCGCTCGGCCTCCCATCCCTCTGCGGCGACGTCCCAGCGCCGCCGCGCCTCTGCGTTCGCCTCTACGCCGCGACCCCGGAGAACTGGGGCAGGATGTCCCGGCCGTAGGCCTCGAGCGTCTCCTCCTGGCCGTGCGTCATCAGGTAGATGTTGAACTGGTCGACCCCGATCGACTCGAGCTCGCGCAGCTTCTGCGTCGCCTGCTCGGTGTTGCCGAGAACGCAGAAGCGGTCGCAGATCTCGTCCGTCACGAACTCGCCGTGCTTCGCGCCGACCCGGGAGTGCTCGCTGTAGTCGTAGAACTTGCGGGCGGCGACGTAGTCGGTCAGCGCCTGCGGGATCGTGCCGTCGGTGCCGTAGCGGTCGATCAGGTCCTGGACGTGGTTCGAGACCATGGCCGGGAACCAGCGGACCTGCTCGCGCGCGTCCGCGAGGTCGTCGGAGATGTGGCTCGGGGCGCTGACAATGCACTTGAGCGCCGCGGGGTCACGGCCCGCCTCCTCGGCCGCCGCACGAGCGGTCGCCATGATCCACTGGATGATGTCCGGGTCGGCGAGCTGGATGATCACGCCGTCGCCCTGCCGCCCTGCGACCGCGAGCGCCTTCGGGCCGTAGCCGGCGACGTGCATCTCGATCTCGAGTTGCTCTGGCTTCACCCACTTGAGCTGAAGCTCCTTCTCGTTCCAGGTCACCCCCCTGCCGTTCATGAACGGCTTGATCATCTTCACCGCTTCCTCGAACTCGGCGACCTTCATCGGCTGGCGGCCAACGGTGCGGACCGCCGAGTCGCCTCGGCCGACGCCCATGATCATCCGTCCGTTCGAGATGTCCTGGAGGGTCGCGTAGGCGCTCGCGAGGACCGTGGGGTCGCGCGTCGCCGGGTTCGTGACCATGTGGCCGAGCTTGATCGTCGAGGTCTGGTCGGCGAGGAGCGCCATCACCGGCATCGACTCCTGCCAGAGGACGTGCGAGTCGTACGTCCAGCCGTACTCGAAGCCTTGGGCCTCGGCGAGCTTCATCAACTCGATCAGGCGCTGGTAGGGCGGGTCGGGGAGGACGGTGACGCCGAAGCTGAGCATTGGACCCCCAGGGAGAGTGTGGCGGGAAGGCAGGAAGACCGTGATTCTCGCTCGAAAGCCTCCGGGTGGCAAACGCGCCCTACTACCTGTTCGCGGTCGCGGCCGGCGCGATGCTCCCGTTCCAGTTCGGGATCAACGCCGTTCTCGCCCGTCATGTCGAGAGCCCGCTCCGCGCGACGCTCGTCTCCTTCGCAGTCGGGCTGCTGGTTCTCGCTGCGGCTGCGCTCGTTTTCGCGCGCGGGCTGCCGACGTCCGAGAGGCTCGGCGCAGCGCCGTGGTGGGTTTGGACGGGAGGCTTTCTCGGGGCGTTCTATGTCCTCGGGAGCGTCGTGACCGCACCGAAGCTCGGCGCCGCGACCCTCGTCGCGCTGATCCTGGCCGGGCAGGCGGTCGCCTCGCTCACCGTCGACCACTTCGGCCTCGTCGGCTTCACGGAGAACCCCGTCACGCCCGGCCGGCTCGTCGGGATCGGGCTCGTCGCCGCGGGCGTCGTGCTCGTCCGCGTGTTCTAGCGACCCAGCTTCTAGCGACCCAGCTTCTTGCGACCCGGCGTCGAGGCGCCCAGCGCCGCGCGCACGCGCGGATCGGTCAGCGACGTGCCGATCAGGTCTGCGTCGAGGACGACACCCGGGAACGAGGGGATCCCGACCGCGTACATCCCGGCCGCCCGAACCGAGGCGATCCCGGTCGGCGAGTCCTCGAGCCCGATCGCGCCGGCAGGGTCGGCGTTCAGGAGCTCGCAGGCGCGGAGGTAGACGTCGGGCGCCGGCTTCGGCTGGGCGACCTGGTCGCCGGCGACGACGATCTCGAAGTACTCGGCCATCCCGGCACAGGCGAGCGCGCCGCGGACGAGGCGGTCGGGCGTGTTCGAGGCGACCGCGATCGGAACGCGCTCCTTCAGCTCGACGACGAGCTCCAGCCCCCCCGGGAAGGCCGTTGCCTCTTCGAGCAGGCGCCGCTCGACGAGGTCGAGGAGCTCGCGACCGAGCGACTCTGCTCGACCCGGCTGGTCGAGGAGCCGCTCCAGGATCAGCGAGCCGTCGAAGAGCGACGTGCCGATGAGCGCCCGCTTCTCGTCGTCTCCGAACGAGCGGTCGTAGCTTTCGAAGAGCTCGGTTTCGGCGAGTGACCAGCACGACTCCGTCTCGAGGAGGAGGCCATCGCAGTCGAAGACGATCGCGGTCGGCGGCGCTGGCGCCTTTCTCACGGGAGGAAGCCGTACGTGCCGTGTTCGAAGAGCTCGTCTGCGCCGGCTCGGGCCGTCGCGAGCGAGGCGGTGTGGAGTCCAGAGCCGACGCTGATCCGGCGCACGCCGACGCGGGCCAGCTCGGCGACGGGAGGTACCTCTTTGGACGCGAGGACGTTGACCGGACCTCCGACCTCGCGGACGAGCCGCTCGATCGCCGCGCCGTCCGCCAGGCCGATCGGGTAGATGCAATCGGCACCCGCGGCGAGATAGGCGCTCCCGCGTTCGATCGCCTCGTCGAGCTCACCGGAGCCGCCGATGAAGACGTCGATCCGCGCGTTGACGACGAGCTCGGGGACGGCGGCCCGCACGGCTGCGATCCGCTCGCAGTGGGCCTCCGCCGGCCCGTTCCCGTCTTCCAGGTTGAGCCCGACCACTCCGACGTCCCACGCCGCCCGGGCCGTCGCGACAGCGTCGCCGTAGCCCGCCTCGAGGTCTGCGGTGACCGGCAACTCGACTGCAGCGGCGATCCGGGCGACGGCGTCGAGCATCCGCTCGGGCGGGATCTCCTCACTGTCCTCCCAGCCGAGCGAGCGAGCGACCCCTGCGCTCGTCGTCGCGAGGGCTCGCGCTGAGGGATGGGCGGCGACGGCGAGCGCGCTCGCGACGTCCCAGACGTTCGGAAGGAGCAGAGGCTCGGGGCCTTCGTGCAGCAGCCGCAGCTCTTCGGCCTTCGCGGAGCTCAGGACGCGATCCAGGCAATCGTGCGATCGGCGAGCCGGTCGAGGGCGCGCACCGAGAGCTCGAGGTGCTCGTGCTTCGTGTCCTCGAGCTTCGTGTGCGAGAGGCCGCGCAGGCTCTGGACGAAGACCATCACCGTGGGGATTCCCGAGCGCGAGACCTCGGCCGCGTCATGGAGAGGTCCGGAGGGGAGGCGGTGCGACTGCCCGGCGACTTCCGTGATCGCCTCGTCGGCGAAGCCGATCAGCGTCTCGTCGAACAGGATCGGCTCGATCTCCCAGATTCGCTCGGTCCCGAGCTCGAGCCGTTCCTCGGCCGCGAAGCGCTCGCTGCTCGCGCGCACGTCCGCCCACATCGCCGCGAGCTTCCCGGCCTCGAGATGGCGCATGTCGAGGAGCTGCTCCGCGGTCTCGACGACCGAGGTGACGATCCCCGGCTTCGTGACGAGGCCGCCGCTCGTGAGGACGGCGCCACCACCGACGCGCTTCGCGATCTCGCGCAGCTCCAGCGCCAGCTTGGCCGCGCCGGCGAGCGCGTCGCGGCGCTGATCCATCGGGGTCGAGCCGGCGTGCGCCGCCTGGCCGCGCCAGGTCAAGCGGTGCCGCTCGACCCCGAAGGTCCCGAGCACGGCACCGAGGGGCAGGTCGAGCGACTCCAACACCGGCCCCTGTTCGATGTGCAGCTCCAGATAGGCGGCCGTGTTCGCGAGCTGGGAGCGGGCCTCGAGCGCACGATCGAGGTCGACGCCGTGCGCGCCAACCGCGTCGGGGAGCGAGATCGAATCGCGGTCGCGGAGCACGCGAAGCTCGTCCTGGTCGGCCATCGATCCGGCCGCTGCCGACGAGCCGAAGAGCGAGCGGCCGAAGCGCGCTCCTTCCTCGTCGGCCCAGTCGACGAGCCGAACGGTCACCGGCGGCGTGCCTTCCGCCGCGATCCGCCGCAGCACCTCGGAGGCCGCGACGACGTTGAGGCAGCCGTCGAGCCAGCCACCGTTCGGGACGGAGTCGAGATGCCCGCCGAGGACGAGCTCCCGGTCGGAATCGCCGCGGAGCGTCCACCACTGGTTCCCGGCCTCGTCGAAGGAGTGCTCGAGCGGCAACCCCTCGAGCTTCCCGTGCATCCACTCGCGCGCAGCCGTCCACGTCTCCGTCCAGGCCACTCTCTGGGCGCCGTTCTCGTCGCCCGTCAGCTCGCTCAATTCGAGCAGCTCGGCGACGGTCCGGGAGGGCTCGAGCGCCACGCGGCGAGCATACCCCTGGCATGTCAGTGGATCCGAGAGTGTGGTAAGCAGTAGCGGTGGCCAGTTCAGGGGGAGCCAGTCCAGGGGGAGCCAGCGCGGCGGCAATCGGGGGAAGTGTCCGCTCGCGGCGGGAATCCGTCGTCCCCGCCCTGCGCAGCGCCGGCCTCTCCGCGCTCGTGCTCGCGGTTCTCTGTGTGGTCTGGGAGGCCTACAAGTGGATCGGCGAGCGGTTCGAGATCCGCTGGCCCTTCCCGGTCAACGAGCGGACGATGCCGCACGTCTACGACATGGTCGGGCAGCTCTTCGAGCCGTCGCGCCGGAACGGGCCGCTGCTGATCGACGTGCTCCTCGACGCAGCCGTCTTCACCGCTCGCGAGGCGGCGGTCGGATTCCTCCTCGGCGCCTCCGTCGGGTTCCTGATCGCCGTGGCGCTGTCCGAGTCGCGCCTGCTCCAGCGGGGCTTTCTGCCCTACATCGTCGCCTCCCAGACCGTCCCGATCCTCGCGATCGCGCCGATGGTCGTCGTCTGGGTCAACCCGAAGCTGCCGGAGTCCCTCGCGGGCTGGGGCGCCGTCGCCGTGATCTCCGCCTACCTGACCTTCTTCCCGGTGGCGATCAACACGTTGCGCGGGCTCCAGTCGGCCGACCCACGGGCAGTCGAGCTGCTCCGCTCCTATGCCGCGAGCCGCTGGGCAATCCTCTGGAAGCTCCGTGTGCCGGCGTCGTTCCCGTTTCTCTTCTCGGCGCTCAAGATCGCCGCGCCCGCCGCCGTCGTCGGTGCGATCATCGGCGAGCTGCCCTCCTCGATCCAGGACGGGCTCGCCGGTGCGATCCTCAACTTCAACCAGTACTACTCGAGCTCGCCGCCGAGTCTCTGGGCCACCAACATCGTCGCGGCCGGACTCGGGATAGCCTTCTTCGCGGTGGTCGCGCTCGGCGAGAAGGTGCTCGTGCGTAGGGCGCCGGAGAACGTCGCATGAGCGGCGCCGGCAGTCGTGCCAGAAGCCGTGACGGTGCAGCCGCGGTCTCGATCAAGGGACTCTCGAAGAGGTTCCAGCGGGGCGACGTGCTCGCCCTCGACACGATCGACCTGGACGTCCATCCGGGCGAGTTCGTCTCGCTGATCGGGCCCTCAGGTTGCGGCAAGTCGACCCTGCTCCGGATCATCGGCGACCTGATCGAGCCGAGCGAGGGAACGGCGCAGGTCAACGGCAAGTCGGCCCACCAGGCTCGGATGGACCGCGACTACGGGATCGTCTTCCAGGACGCCGTCCTCTACGACTGGCGCAATGTGACCCGCAACATCGGTCTCCCGCTCGAGATGGCCGGCTGGGATAAGGGGCGGAGGGAGGAGCGGATCCGCGAGATGGTCGAGCTCGTGGAGCTCGCCGGCTTCGAGAAGCACCACCCCTGGCAGCTCTCCGGGGGGATGCAGCAGCGCGTCTCGATCGCGCGCGCCCTCTCGTTCTCACCCGCGCTCCTGCTGATGGACGAGCCGTTCGGCGCCCTCGACGAGATGACGCGGGAACGGCTGAACAACGAGCTGCTCCAGATCTGGAGCGAGACGGGCTCGACGGTGGTCTTCGTCACCCACTCGATCGCGGAGTCCGTCTTCCTCTCGACGAGGGTCGTCGTCATGTCGGCCCGGCCCGGCCGGATCGCCGGGATCGTCGAGATCGACCTGCCACAGCCGCGCGGGCCGGAGACGCGGGAGCATCCGCTCTTCGCCGAGCACATCACCCAGGTTCGCCGCCTGCTTCGCGAGGGGCATGCGGACGAAGCGATCGAGGGCGACACCGAAGTGCCGCTCTACGTCGCCGAGGAGGGACTGTGAGCTCGGCCGGAGTGACCGCGGTCCCGCGCGGCGCGCTCGGTCGCCGGGTCGGACGGCGTGTGACCGACTGGCTTCCCGCCGCGGCCGTGCTCGTGGGCGGGATCGCCCTCTGGGAAGGGCTCGTGCGCGCGCTCGACGTCCAGCGCTTCCTCCTGCCGGCTCCGTCTGCGATCGCAGAGACGCTCTGGGAGCGGCGCGGCCCCCTGTTCGACGCCGGCATCTACACGTTCACGGAGGCGTTCGGCGGCTTCGTGATCGGCTGCACCCTGGCTGTGCTCGCCGCGATCGGGCTCGCCCGCTTTCGGAGACTCGCCCGCTCCCTGATGCCCTTCGCGATCGCTGCGAACGCCGTCCCGATCATCGCGTTCGCCCCGATCACGAACCAGTGGTTCGGGCCGCTCGAGAAGACGTCGAAGATGGCGATCGCCGCGATCCTCGTCTTCTTCCCCGTGCTCGTGAACACGCTGCGGGGGCTGACCTCCGTCCGGCCTTCCTCGATCGAGCTGATGCGGTCGTATGCGTCCGGCGAGATCCAGATCTTCAGGCGGGTGCGGTTGCCGAACGCGCTCCCGTACATCTTCTCGGCCCTGAAGGTGGCGACCGTGCTCGCGATGATCGGCGCGATCGTGGGCGAATACTTCCTCAGCTCGCAGGAGGCGCTCGGGTTCCAGATCCGGAACTCCGCAGCGCTCTTCCAGTTCGAGCTCGCCTGGGCGGCGATCGTGGTGGCGAGCGTCCTCGGGATTCTCTTCTACGCCTCGGTGGCGCTCGTGGAGCGGCTGACGATGGGCTGGCATGCGTCCGCCCGTGGAGAGTGAGAGGGTAGGCGGAGAGTTCTGACCGGATCAGAAGGCAACCACATCGAAAGGAAGGTCGCATGAAGGGTCGGGCATGGCTCGTACTCGCAGGGATCCTCGCCGCGCTCGCGCTGGTGGCGGCAGGCTGCGGGGGAGATGACGACGAGAGCGCCGGGGGCGACTCGACCGCTGCCGAGAGCACGGAGAGCACGCCTGCGGAGCTGGACAAGGTGACGCTGCAGCTGAAGTGGGTCACACAGGCCCAGTTCGCCGGCTACTACGCGGCGCTCGAGCAGGGCTACTACGAGGAAGAGGGCCTCGACGTGACGTTGAAGCCCGGCGGCCCGGACATCACTCCGGAGCAGGTCGTGGCGAGCGGCCAGGCCGAGTTCGGGATCGACTGGCTCCCGGCCCTCCTCGCCGCGCGCGACCAGGGCGGCGACCTCGTCAACATCGCGCAGGTCTTCAACCAGAGCGGGATGACCGAGGTGACACGCAAGGACAGCGGGATCACCGACGTCGCCGGCATGAAGGGCAAGAAGGTCGGTGTCTGGTGCTGCGGGAACGAGAACGAGCTCTACGCGGCCCTCGTCAAGAACGGGATCGATCCGACGTCGAAGGACGACGTCACGATCGTCAACCAGCCGTTCGACATGAACCTGTTCCTGAACGGCGAGATCGACGCAGCAGCGGCGATGACCTACAACGAGCTCGCGCAGGTGCTCGAGACGAAAAACCCGGACACGGGCGAGCTCTACTCGCTCGACGACCTGAACGTGATCTCGATGGAGGACGCCGGCACCGCGATGCTCGAGGACGGGATCTTCGTCACGGGTGAGTGGATCGCGGACGAGGCGAACCAGGACATCGCCAGGCGGTTCCTGAAGGCGAGCTTCAAGGGCTGGGCGTTCTGCCGCGACAACCAGGACGAGTGCCTCCAGAACGTGCTGGACAGCGGCCCGACGCTCGGTGAGGGTCACCAGCGCTGGCAGCTGAACGAGATCAACGCGATCACCTGGCCGAACGAGGCGGGGATCGGCGTGATGGAGGAAGCCGCGTTCCAGCGGACGGCCGACATCGCCAAGCAGTTCTCGGTGATCAAGGCCGAGGCGTCGAGTGACGCGTACCGCACCGACCTCGCTGAGGCCGCGGTCCAGGAGCTGGAGGACGAGGGCACCGACGTCAACGGCTCCGACTGGGAGAAGGAGACCGTCGAGCTGACCGAGGGAGGCGAATAGGCTCGCGACGATGACGCGCCAGGAGGTGGCGGTGCCGGGCTCTGCCCGGTACCGCCCGGTGCGTTCACGGGAGAAAAGATTCTTGAAAAGGAGGGGGCTCGTGGGGGAACCACGGGTTCCCCCACGTCAGAGAAGGGAGATCCGCAATGTCCGTTCTGATCAAAGGCGGCCGCGTCATCACCGCGGCAGACGACACCGTCGCCGACGTCTTCGTGGACGACGAGCGGATCTCCCTGATCGGCGCGTCACTCGACGTGCCGGCCGACCGGGTGATCGACGCGGGCGGCAAGTACGTCCTCCCGGGCGCGATCGATCCGCACACGCATCTCGACATGCCGTTCGGGGGGACGACGACGATCGACGACTTCACCTCGGGGCACGCGGCCGCGGCCCGGGGCGGGACGACGACGCACGTCGACTTCTGCATCCAGCAGCCGGGCTCGAGCTTCGGCGACTCGCTCGCCCTCTGGCACGAGAAGCGCGAGGGGAAGGCGCTGATCGACAACGGCTTCCACATCGCGGTCACCGACCTGAGAGAGGGCGGCTCGCTCGAGGAGCTTGCGACGCTGCCGGATCAGGGCGTCACCTCCTACAAGCTCTTCATGGCCTACAAGGGCGCCCTGATGGTCGACGACGAGACCCTTTTCAAAACGATGGAGGTCGCTGCCGAGACCGGCGCGCTCGTGATGGTGCACGCCGAGAATGGCGATGCGATCGACGTCCTCGTCAAGAAGGCGATCGCCGCGGGTCACACCGAGCCCGTCTGGCACGCGCGCACTCGACCTCCCGAGACGGAGGGTGAGGCGACGAACCGCGCGATCCAGCTGGCTCGCGTTGCCGGCTGCCCGCTCTACGTCGTCCACGTCTCCTGCCAGGAATCGGTCGAACCGATCATGCTCGCCCGCGAAAAGGGCTGGGACGTCTGGGGCGAGACCTGCACCCAGTACTTCTTCGTCGACGAGACCTTCCTCGAGCGCCCGAACTTCGAGGGCGCAAAGTTCGTCTACACGCCGCCCCCGCGAGCGAAGGCGAACCAGGAGGTGCTCTGGAACGCCGTCCGCACCGACGTGCTCTCGGCGATCTCGACCGACCACTGCGCCTTCCTCTGGGACGGGCAGAAGACGCTCGGCAAGGACAACTTCGCGGCGATCCCGAACGGCGGTCCGGGGATCGAGGACCGCGTTCGGATGATCCACCACTTCGGGGTCGGCGAGGGCCGGATCGGCCTGAACCGGATGGTCGAGCTGCTCTGCACGGCGCCCGCGAAGCTCTTCGGGCTCTATCCGAAGAAGGGCACGATCGCCGTCGGTGCGGACGCGGATCTCGTCATCTTCGACCCGGAGAAGCGGCACACGATCACGGCGGCCGACCAGAACTCGCGGGTCGACTACAACCTCTATGAGGGCACCGAGGTCGTCGGCGACGTCGAGACCGTGCTCCTGCGCGGGAACGTGATCGTGGACGGCGGCGAGGTCGTGGCGGAGCCGGGGAGCGGCCGGTTCGTGAAGCGCGCGAGGTTCGGCGAGCAGCTTCTGACGTAGTCTCCGCCGCTTGGCCACCCGTCGCATCCGTCTCGCCGCTACAGACAACCCGAAGATCGCGGGCGCGTTCGCGGATCTCCGCGAAGGCCTCGAGGTCTCGCTCGGGTTCCCGCCGGAGGTCGTCGCGGACGCCCGGGCCTCGGTGCGCCAGCCGCGGCTCCCGGACGCCGACGAGACGGCGATCCCGTTCGTGACCATCGACCCGCCCGATTCGATGGACCTCGATCAGGCGCTCTTTCTCGAGCGCCGCGACGGGGGCTTCCGTGTTCGCTACGCGATCGCCGACGTCGCCGCCTTCGTCTCGCCCGGCGGCCCGATGGACGTCGAGGCCCACGTCCGCGGCCAGACGCTCTACGCGCCCGACGGCAACGCGCGGCTGTACCCGCCCGAGCTCTCCGAGGCGGCCGGCAGCCTGCTCCCGGGCGAGACGAGGCCCGCGCTCCTCTGGACGATGGATCTCGACGAGACCGGCGAGGGTGTCGAGGTCGACGTGCGCCGCGCTCTCGTTCGGAGTGGCGAGAAGCTCGACTACGACGGCGTTCAGCGCTCCCTCGACGCGGGCGAGGCGTCCGAGTCGCTGCAACTCCTGCGAGAGGTCGGGCTGCTCCGCCAGGAGCGCGAGCGCCGGAACGGAGGGATCGCGCTGCCGATCCCCGAGCAGGAGGTCGAGCGAGGCCCGCAGGGCTACACGCTCAGCTTTCGGGCGCCGCTCCCGGTCGAGGGATGGAATGCGCAGATCTCGCTCCTGACCGGGCAGGCCGCGGCGGAGCTGATGCTCTCCGCCGGCGTCGGGATCCTGCGCACGCTTCCCGAGGCCGACGAGGGAGCCGTGAAGCGGCTGCGCAGGACTGCGGCGGCGCTCGGGGTCGCGTGGGCGCCGGAGACCACCTACGCGGAGCTGATCCGAGGCCTCGATGCGAGCGTCCCGGCGCACGCTGCGTTCCTCTCCGAGTCCACCGTCCTCCTCCGCGGCTCCGGCTACGAGGCGTTCGACGGGGCTCCGCCGCCCCACCCGGTTCACGCCGGGGTCGGGGCGAAGTACGCGCACACGACCGCGCCGCTCCGCCGGCTCGTCGACCGCTACGTGGGGGAGGTGTGCGTGGCCGCTGCGGCCGGTACGGAAGTCCCCGCGTGGGCGCGTGCAGCCCTGCCGGGCCTCCCCGAGACGATGGGCCGCTCGAATCGGAAGGCGCAGCAGTACGAGGCCGGGATCATCTCGACGATCGAGGCCGCCGTCCTCGAACCCAGGGTCGGCGAGACGTTCGAGGCGGTCGTGGTCGAGGTCGACGAGCAGGACGGCGGCGGAACCGTCCAGCTGCTGGATCCAGCCGTGACCGCGAAGTGCGAAGGAACGCTGCCGCTCGGCGAGCGCGTCGTCGTCCGGCTCGAGACCGCGGACGTCGCGAAGCGCCAGGTGCGGTTCGTCCTAGTGGGTCTGCG
>Ga0136611_10001572_pt1 | contig 15930 bp, 16 predicted proteins | sample AntDrymUQ2232306_2_FD_106645 | JGI IMG/M metagenome (GOLD analysis project Ga0136611, IMG submission 106645) | Polar desert sand microbial communities from Dry Valleys, Antarctica - metaG UQ223 (23.06) | ecosystem: Environmental > Terrestrial > Soil > Desert | place: Antarctica: Dry Valley...
AACCGCATGATGACCCCCGGCCCCCTCTCCCAATGCTGGTAGAGGGGGCCGGGGGTCATCATGCGGTTCGCTCCGACAGCGAACCCACGTATCTGGAGACACCCCCTCTCCCAGCATTGGGAGAGGGGGCCGGGGGGTGAGGGCCGCGCCGCCACTCACCCCCAGAATCAGAACCTACCCATCCCATCTCCCATACACCACGCACGCGTTCTGCCCGCCCAGGCCGAACGAGTTCTTGAGCGCGATGCGAATGTCGAGCTGGCGCGCTTCGTTCGGGATGTAGTCGAGGTCGCAGGCCGGATCGGGCGTCGTCTGGTTGATCGTCGGATGCGCGCGGCCATCGCGCATGGCGAGGATCGTCACGATCGACTCGACCGCACCTGCTGCGCCCATCAGATGGCCGATCATCGATTTGGTCGACGAGATAGGAATACGCCGGGCCAGCTCCTCGCCGAACGCGAGCTTGATCGCGGTCGTCTCAGCGGCATCGCCTAGCGGCGTCGAGGCGGCGTGGGCGTTGATGTAGTCGACCTGCTCCGGGCGCACGTCCGCATCGTCCAGCGCCATGCGGATCGCCGCCGCCGCGCCACGTCCCTCAGGTTCCGGCGCGATCGGATGATAGGCGTCGCTGGTCGAGCCGGTTCCAAGCACCTCGGCGTAGATGCGTGCGCCGCGTGCCTGGGCGTGCTCCAGCGACTCCAACACCAGCACTCCGGAGCCATCGCCAACGACGAATCCGTCGCGCTCGCCGTCAAACGGACGGCTGGCACGGGTCGGATCGTCGGAACGGAAGGATGTTGCCTTCTGGACGATGAACGAACCAATGAAGAGTGGGTACGAAGCATATTCTGCCCCGCCTGCCAGCATCACATCGGCCTGCCCGCGCCGGATCGTCTCTGTTGCGTCGGCGATCGCCTGTGCGCCGGTCGCGCAGGCGATCGAGACGGTCGAGTTCGGGCCGAACAGCCGAAAGACCTGAGCGACGTGGTACGACGCCATGTTGTGCGGAAAGGTCGTCATGAAGTGCGGCGAGATACGGCTGAAGCCACGCGCGTCGAAGGTGCGCGTCGTCTCGGCGATGACATCCATGCCGCCCGCCGCCGTGCCGACGATCGCTCCGGCGCGCTCCGAGCTGAAGCCACCGCCGCCGAGTCCCGAGTCCTCCAACGCCTCCGCCGCCGCGACAATGGCGAACCTGGCGAACCTGGCGATGTTGCGTGCAGCTTTCGGCCCGACCCACGGTAGCTCCGGCTCGTCCTTGATTTCGCCCGCGATCCGCACCGGCCAGTCGCCAGCATCCCAGCGACTGATCTCCGTGACACCCGATTCGCCCGCCAGCGCCCGCCGCCACGTTTCCTTCACCGAATCACCCAGCGGTGTCGTCGCCCCAACTCCGGTCACGACAACGCGCCGTTGGTTATTCCGTTCCATCATGCCTATGTCCACGTCACGTTCCCACCGATGTTCGACGCTCGAACCGAACAATCATCGTACCAAACGCATACGACGGGCTTTCATTTTCCGCAATGCCACGCCAATTGGCGGCACTCTGTTCGTCGCCTATAATCCATTGTGAGGGTGAGCCGGAAACATTACGTGATCTCAAGCCTGAATCACGGTTCGAATCCAGACTGCGCGGCATGACTCTGGTATAGCCGATGTCGTGCATACGACGTGATGCGCTAACAGTTCGATGGTAGCTGTTGGCAAAATTGGAGACAACGCTCGTGGCCGACGACACTGGAAAACTTCTTCGCTACATCGTCCGCACCTATCTCGCGCGTCAGGACGTGCTGGAGATCGAGCGGGATGCCACGGCCGTTGATGGCGGTGCGGACATCATCGCCGATCAGCAGCGCGCCATCCGCGACGAGGAACAGCGGGCCGATGATCTGGGTGATGCGTTCCGGGATGGCCTCATGCGGGCCGACGCCGCCCGCCGCGCCGGGGGGAACGCCATCTCGCTCGACGACCGGAAGGAGGACGAGAATCTCCAGGCCGACGCACTCATCCGCTTCCTCGTCCGCTCCGATCTCGCCGCCTCCACCACTCGTGAAACGGACCCGCACCAGTATATCTACACCATCGCCGTCGATTGGGATGCCGTAGACCGCGTCGCGAAAGACGCACGAGTCGATCTCAGCGACCTGTTTGGACGTGCCTAGGATGTTGCAAACACGCCAGACCGAGCCAGTGGACCGGACACTGCTATCCCGTACGGGACACCGCTGATGGATGCCGCGCATCTGGTGTCCTCGATATCCGCTACGGGTGAGTACGCCGAGAGATCAGATGATGAGCCGTTTCTGCCCGACGACAACCGCGTTGAACTGGCAATGGAGGCGCTCGATCTTCAGTTCCGCGATATCGAATTACTACGCCTCGCGCTCGTCCATCGCTCATACCTCAACGAACGTGGTGTCGATGCGCTGGATGTCATCCAGCAATCGAACGAGCGGCTGGAGTTCCTCGGCGATGCATTGGTCGGCTTCATCGCTGCCGATTATGTCTATCGCCGCTATCCAGACCTGCCGGAAGGGGCGCTGACCTCACATCGAGTCGGCCTCGTCCGTACCGAGACATTGGCCGAATGGGCGACCAGCTTCAACCTCCGTGACTTCATCTACATTGCTCGCGGCGAACTCGGCCCGAATGGCGAAGTGCGCGCGCGCGTCCTGGCCGGCATCTTCGAAGCGGTGCTCGGTGCGCTCTACCTCGACCGTGGCATCTCGGCTGCGCAAAAGTTCATGGACGGGTTGCTGCGCGACGACGCCGAGCGGTTCATCGGCGGCAACGAGTCCACCAACTACAAAGGTCGGCTTCAGGAATTGATCCAGAATCGCGATCGAGTAACTCCCGGGTATCGTACGGTCACATCCACGGGTCCAGCCCACGAGCGTGTCTTCATCGTGGAAGCCATGCTGCGCGGTCAGGCACTCGGACGAGGGACGGGCGCGAACAAGCGTACCGCCGAACAGGAGGCGGCGCGAGACGCGCTTGCACGCCTCGCAAGCGAAGGGATCGTCGATACCGATGGCCGGAGTATATGACCAGCTCACGATTTTCGGTGGCAATTCCAACGCGGAACTGACCCGCGAGATCTGCGACTACATTGACGTTCCCCAGGGCAGGACCGAGATCCTCAAGTTCTCGAACGAGAACATCTTCGTCCGCATTGGCGAGAGCGTGCGTGAGAACGATGTCTTCGTGGTCCAATCGCTTGGCGCGCCCGTGTCGGATTCGATCATGGAGATGCTCATCATGATCGACACACTCAAGCGGTCATCGGCTGGCCGCATCACAGCCGTGATCCCCTACTACGCCTATGGACGCACCGATAAGAAGGACCAGCCGCGCGTGCCGATCACCGCTCGGCTGCTGGCCGACATGATTACCGTCGCCGGGGCCGACCGCGTCCTGACACTCGACCTGCATGCTGGGCAGATTCAGGGGTTCTTCAACATTCCGGTCGATGAGATGTCGGCCTTCCCGATTCTGTCGAACTACTTTATCGGGAAGCGCCTTAAAGACCCGGTCGTTGTCTCGCCCGACCTGGGGAACACCAAGCGTGCGCGCAACTTCGCGGAGGCGTTGAACGCGCCGCTGGCTGTCATCGAGAAGCGCCGGATGGGGAATGATGACAAGTCGGAAGTGCTCAACCTGATCGGCTCGGTCGATGGACATCCAGCCATTCTCGTTGACGATGAGATCGACACGGCTGGCTCGATCACCCAGGCAGCTCAGGTCTGCATCGACAACGGCGCGACGGCGGTGTACGCCTGCGCGACGCACGGTGTCCTCTCCGGACCAGCCATCGAGCGTCTTCAGGCGTCCCCACTGACCGAAATCGTCATCACCAATACCCTCGCCCTGGCACCCGACAAGCGCATCGACAAGCTCACCGTCCTCTCGGTCGGCATGCTCATGGGCGAAACCATGCAACGCATCCACACCGGCGCGAGTGTCTCGCTGACCTATCGTGCGATCGACCGGGTGCTGGCCGCGCGGTAACACCGTATCGCAGGAACCCCATGTGGGACAGGCTCCCAGCCTTGTTTCTACGGGGTAGATACGTCGCTGGAGATCAACGCCGTAATGACAGCGGTGAAGTTTGGCGCGCCCGACAGCAGCGCGCTACGGGCGACACCGGTGAGATCGGCGGCAATGCCGTTGGGAAGGACGATGACGAGCGAGTCCTGCGTGTCGTCGTCATCGTCGAGCCAGGTAGCTGCGAGGGTGGTTCGCAGATATTCACCGACCAGGGCGGCGGTGGGAACCGTGAGCGGTTCGAGCGACATGCGGGCGTCATCGGTGTATACCGTCGCGAGGTCGATCATCTGCGCCAATGCGAAGTCGAGCCGCTCCATGACCGGGATCAACCCCTCGGAGCCGTGAGCCGCGCGTATGGCTCCGAGGTCGGTCAGATCAGGTAATTCAATGTCCGTCTGATTACGGAGATAGTCGCGGAAGCCGAGCGCAACTGCCTGAACGCGGCTAGCGCGATCGCTTGCGGTCACTGTTGCTCCCACTCGATCCTTGGCGACGCGGCGGCTCCTGCTTGCCGGTTGCGCGCGGATTCGCCTGCGGCGCGGTCGAGGCGAAGCCAGTGGTCGACGCCTTCACGCCTGTCTGGGTTGGCTGCGGCTTCTGCGAACTGCGCGCATCCAGCACCGACAGTATGATGGCACCGAACAGAATCGCCAGCGAGATCACGAGTGCGGTAATCAACGCGGCGTCAGGACTAAAGCGTTCGTCCATCTCCAGGAACAGAATCCCCATCGGAATACCGATCCCCGCAACCATGAGCGCCGAGATCAACGGAATGCCGATCGCGAGTGGCAGCCTGCTCATTGAATGTCCCTCTCCTCCGCCGACACGAAACCTTACTGGAGTGATCTTACCTGTGGGAGTGGAAAGAGGAAAGCGAAATCCCTCCGTCGTAGGGTCGCCGCTTGCCGCGACCGGCGTCGGCCCCCGCGCGTTCGCATGTGCAGACAACAGGAGAAGACGCCGCGTCTTCCTCGCCAACTGAACTCATGCCGAAGCGTCTGGCCCCATTGGTCAATACGGCTGACCGCACGGCCAGCGACGCCGGTCGCGGCAAGCGGCGATCCTGCGCGGGGAAGGATTATGGGCCTGTCGGCGGCGTGAACGTCGGGTCCGGACTGATCCTGCGGAAGGTAGCGATGATCTCCTGCCAATCGTCAAACTCTGCTGCGCGCGTTTCGCGAGCGTTGGTGAACGTCACCTGGCAGCCGACCCGATCGAATCGCTGGAGGAACGCGTAGCCAGCCTCCTCCCCGTAGTCGATCGTCACGCTGGTTGTGTCTTCGGTAATCGTCGCGTCGGGGTTACGGTCGCGGACTGACGCAACCTTCGCCTGGGTAACCTCTTCCCAATCCGGATTCTCCGGTCGTCCGTAGCGCGCATCCTCGAACAGCATTCGCGTTCCATTTGGCGATTCCGCCGCCCACTGCGCCGGGAACCATGTCCATCCGTCCGGCAGCGTCAGTTCACAGTACTCGCTGTCCGAGCGCACCACGCCCGGGTTCTCGACACTGCTCGTTTCACCACCGTACCCGCCACAGGCGGACAGAAGAAGCAACAGCAGAAGTGCGTTGCCGTTGCTTCTTCTGCGCCTCATCAATTGCGTCACATTCACCGATTGATCTCCTCCTGGCATCATTATTCCAGCCTGGCGAAGGAATGACGCGGGATAAGGACGACAATCCGTTCGATCAACGGGTATCAGGACAGCCGCCGGTTTCCGCAAGCCAGAGCAGGCACGTGCTGAGGATCAGATCGAAGCGCTGGAGGCCCAGCAGACGATGTTCGAGGCTGAGGATGTCTTCGGCGTGCTCAGCTACTCCTTTAGCGACTGCAGCGTGAAAGTCTGCATGGCCTTCCAGATCGACCAACATCGAGTAGCCCCAGTCAAGACGATCTTCGAGCGTGTCATTCTGCATGAATGGCGCAGCACTGGCAGTTCTGCCTACCAGCAGTGCATGAAGCACATCGACATACCGCCGGTAGAGCGCATGCTCGCCGAGCGGAACCTGCTCGGCAGCGTAGAGCGCCGAATCGAGCGCAGTGCGTAGAGTGATCTCCTGGTCGGCGTCGAGCATGCCACGGCGCAGCGTTGCCTTGAGAGCCGACCAGGCGAGCGGACTCTCGGGGACACCAGCGGCCCGCGCGAAGCCGAACAGGTGCGCAAGTCCGCGCTCGTAGTGCCGCACGCTCTCGCGCAACGCCGCCTCGGTGCCGCCCGCACTCACGACGAGTTCATCCCAGCCCTCGTCAAAGATCAGCGTCTGAAGGTCGGCAATCGCCTCTCCCAGGACGATCAGAAACGCGCGATCCCACGCCTCGTTGCGTTCGGCATGACCGCCGCCATCTCTCGACTTTCTGCCTGCTGATGAATCCATGCTGTCCTGCACCGCTATTACCGCTTATTAATCAACCAGATGATCCTACCAGTGCCGTTCATTGATACTCAGGGCAAGGAATCGCATACGCGTCCCGACGCTCCGGTCGGCATGGTATAAACGCCCTGTTGAATCGCCGAATGAACACCAGCACAGAGTGAGCGAATGACCGTGCAGCAGCATGATGAGATGATCGCGCGCATCGAGCGAGCGGAGAACGACGCCTTCGTCGCTCTCTACGAAGCCGCCGCCGAGACGTGTGGCACCGGTTGGTACGACATCGACGGCATTCGCGGCGTCTGGTCGACGCGCGACGATGACCCCGGTTACTCCTGCGTCATCAACCTCGCCGATGCTCCCGACCCGGCCGCGACCCTCGAACAGATTGAACGGGAAGCGCGTGCCGCTGGCGTGACCGTACTGGGGATCGACGGTTCGCCGGATGTCAGCGCACGCATTGGCGACGTGCGCATCCGCGAACTGGGGTATATGCCAGACTATCAGGAGTGCATGTGGGGCACCCAGATCAGCACCGTGGAGTCTGTTCAAATGGATGACCGCCTCCGCATTGAGACGGTCGGTGGCGACCAACGTGACGCGTTCGCGCGCATCCTCAACCTCGGCTACAACCTGCCAGCCGAACATGTTCGCGGACAGATCTTCGCCAGCACCCTCGGACTACCGGGCTGGACACACTATCTCGTCTCGTTCGATGGCACGCCCGGCGCGGCTTCGGTGCTCTACACAACCGCTGGAGTCGCGGACCTGTTCGTTGCGACGACAGTTCCGGAGTTTCGTGGACGCGGCGCGCAGACGGCGCTCATTCGCCAACGACTGCACGATGGGCTGGCCGCTGGCTGCGACATCGCCACGTCTCAGACCGTTGTGGACAACGCATCACCACGGAACATGGCCCGCCACGGCTTCCAGCCACTCTATCACCGCTGGATCTATGGCAAAGTTCTCTGAACGCTGGTACTCGGTATCGTGGGCAGGCGACCATCCGCTGGCCGCCGCCAGATCTCGGCCCGCAGAGTTGGACGTGCCAACGGGAACGCGTCCAACTCCGACCCTACGCAGCCACTGCCCGCCAATAGTCGGCTGAGGAAGTGACGGAAGAATCGCCTCAGCTTTCCCGCTCGGCCTTCACCGCTCGTTCCTGATCGGCTCGGCGCTGTTGGCGGCGGCGGGTGGCGGAGCGGTCGGCGTCCTTGCCGAAGGTGTCCTCAATGCGTTGCCGATGCGTGCGACGGCGATGCTCGCGCTCTGCCTCGCGCTGCTCGGCTTCGACGGACGCCTGATCCCAGACCAGCTCGGCGTCGAGAATGTGAACCGTGTCACCAGGCTGGATGCCAAGCTTGGTCAAGTGCGCCGAGACACCCGCACTTTCCAGAATGCGCTGGAAGCGATCCGCAGCCTGTTCGTTCGTGAAGTCGGTCATCCGCAGGTAGCGTTCGAGCTTCGTGCCACGCACCTCGTAGTGGTGCGGCGAGATCTGTTCAGCCTCCCAGCGATATTCGTCGTCCTTATCGAGCGAGTAGACACGGTGTTCGTCAGGCGGGAGGAGATCGACGTCCCGCGGGATCGATTGGAGACGATCGGCCACTGCCTCCATCAATTCCTTGACACCTTCGCCGGTGACACCCGAAATCTCGAACACCCGCTCGACCCGTCCGTCGATCTGCTCGTGGATGTACGTGAGATTGTCGCGCGCTTCGACCAGATCGATCTTGTTGATCGCCAGGAAGCGCGGCTTCTCCGCGATCGCCGCCGAGTACGCCTCCAGTTCCTCGTCAACCAGGTTGAAGTCCCCGACCGGATCACGCTCTTCGAGTCCGCCTGATCCATCAATCACATGCACGAGGAGTCGTGTCCGTTCGACGTGACGGAGAAACTCGTGACCCAGCCCGACACCCTCGGCGGCACCCTCGATCAGCCCAGGAATGTCCGCCATGACGAACGCATCACCACGCCGTCCGCGTACTTCAACGACACCGAGGTTCGGCTCAAGCGTCGTAAATGGATAGTCCGCGATTTTCGGTCGCGCCGCGCTCGCTGCGGCCAGGAGCGTTGACTTCCCGGCGTTCGGAAAGCCGACCAGCCCGACATCGGCGATCAGCTTCAGTTCCAGCTGAATCCAGAGGTCGATGCCTGGTTCGCCCAGCTCGTAGATGTTTGGCGCCTGATGCGTCGATGTCGTGAAGTGGGTATTGCCCAACCCGCCACGACCGCCCTTCGCGATCAGAAAGGTCTGTCCTGGCTCGGTAAGGTCGACGATCGGCTCGCCGCTCTCGTCGTCGTAGACGATTGTGCCGGGCGGCACATCGACGTAGAGATGCTCACCCTTCGCACCGTGCATCTTTCTGCCCTTGCCAGCCTCGCCGTGCTGGGCCTTGAAATGGGCCTGGTACTTGAACGGCAGCAGCGTCACCAGGTCGTCCACGACGCGCAGATAGACATTGCCACCATGTCCACCGTCACCACCATCTGGTCCGCCCATCGGGACGAACTTCTCACGCCGGAACGACGCGACTCCGCGTCCCCCGTTCCCGCCTGCCACATATATTTTCGCTCTGTCTGCCAGCATGTTGTCTCCGATGTAACTAATTGATTCAAATGTTGAAGTACCGTGGAAGCGACAACATGGTGCGTAGCGCTGAAAGGACAATGCTCTGCGTTGTCCGGCGCCCGCTGGCGCAGCGTCGCTGACCGTATCCTGGCGACGCGATAGTCAGAGCCGTTCGGCTCGTATCTCACTACGTCACGTCCTGCGACGCTGCGCCAGCGGGCGCCGGACAACGCAGAGCATTGTCCCTACGACTCAATGGGACACGCATCCCGCACAATTCCGGCAAGCAGCATGCCACATCCCGGTTCGAGCGGGTTTAAATCCTATTCGAGGTAGTCGCGCAACTGGCGGCTCTTGGTTGGGTGGCGGAGTTGCGCAGCGCCTTTGCCTCGATCTGGCGAATGCGCTCACGGGTGACTCCGAACGCCTTACCGACCTCTTCGAGGGTGCGGCTGCGGCCGTCCTCCAGACCGAAGCGCAATTCCAATACCTGGCGCTCACGCTCGTTGAGCTGGCCGAGGACGCGCTCCATCTGCTCCTTGAGCATCTGCTGGGAGGCAGCATCGGCAGGGGCCAGCGCCTTGTGGTCCTCGATGAAGTCGCCGAGGTTGGAATCTTCTTCCTCGCCGATCGGCATATCGATCGACACCGGCTCCTGCGAGATTTTCTGAATCTCGCGCACCCGTTCCGGCGTCATCTCCATCCGTTTGGCGATCTCCTCGCTGGACGGCTCGCGTCCAAGCTCCTGCTGCATCTGGCGCGCGGTGCGGATCAGCCGGTTGATCGTCTCAACCATATGAACCGGGATACGGATCGTGCGCGCCTGATCCGCGATGGCACGGGTGATCGCCTGGCGAATCCACCAGGTCGCGTAGGTCGAGAATTTGAAGCCCTTATGGTGCTGGAACTTCTCGACGGCGCGGATCAGTCCGAGGTTGCCCTCCTGAATCAGATCGAGCATCGACATACCGCGCCCGACATACTTCTTGGCAACCGACACGACCAGTCGCAGGTTCGCCTCGGTCAGCTTCTCGCGCGCCAGATCGCCGCGCTCGATCATGCGTAGGTAGTTGCGGCCTACAACCGGCCCGGATTCCTGGATCATTGCGGCGGCTTCGTCCTGATCGAGCGTCGCGTCGGAAGCTTCGATGCGCTTCTGAATCTCACGCGGTAGCAGATCCCACTCCACACGGCGACGGCGCAATTCTTCCTCAAGCGCCTCAGGAGCTATCGTCAGCTTCTCGGCAACATCTCGCAGCATCTCTTCGGGCAACTGCGTTACCGGCAGGACGCCGGAGAGCATGCGCAGCTTCGTGTCAGCGGGCTGAGTCGGGTACGCCTCGTTGTAGAGCGTCTCAACGAAGCGCCAACCCTCGGAGAATGACAGGAAGACGGCGCGGCTGATCGCGTCAGCATGCGCGCGGACGCCTTCTCGCACCCGGTCTCCGGTGCCCTCCTCGTTCAAGCGCAGGGCGATCTTCGCCAGGTAGTCGCGCCGCTCCATTGCCTGCGCCAGCTCGACCTCCTGCTCGCCGGTCAGGAGCGGCACCCGACCGATTTCGCGCAGGTACATGCGCATCGGGTCGTCGAGACTGACGCCGGAGAGATCGACATCGGTCAGCCGGGTATCGAGGAAGATGTCGAGCTCGGCGTTCTCGTCGTCGGTTTCGACTAACGCATTGGACTGTGCATCACGCGTGACCGGGATATTGAGTTCCGCGAGCCGCGACTCGATCGCCTCCAGCGTCGCGGGATCGGTGTCCGGATCGACACGCTTGCGCAGATCATCCCAGGCGATGAAGCCGATGTCCTGCGCATGAGCGACGATCTGCGCGACAAGCACAGCGTTCGGCTCAGCCTCGGTCTCTGTGTCATGGATCACCGAAAAGTCCGCAGGGCCGTCAGGGATCAATCCGTCAAGACGACCGTTGGCACGATTGTTCGGAGTGGGGTCATGCAAGTGATCGGGCACGGATTCGTTCTCCCTGGAACCGGACCAGCCTGTGGTACGCGTGGTACGCAAAACGAATAGAAAGGCTGCATCCTGGTGACTGTGTCCGTACGTACGACAGTGATACTACGCTGACGATGACGTTACCAATGATCTCCGTACCGAATCCGTCTCAATCCGGGCATCGCCAAGCGGCATCTCGCGCCGCAACAGATCATCAAGCGTCTCGCGACGCTGAACGAGCCAGGCTTCTCCTGCTTCAATAAAGACGACCGCAGGACGATATGCGAGATTGTAGTTGCTCGCCATCGCCAGGCAATATGCGCCGGAGGCCGGAACCGCAAGCAGATCACCTATGGCAAACGGCGGCAGTTCCACCTTCTCGATCAATACATCGCCCGACTCGCAGTACTTCCCGGCGATCGTCACCGGATGCGTTTCCGATGCACCGTTCGTTGGTCGATGGACCAGTTCAGCTGTGTAAGCCGCGCCGTACAGTGCCGGACGGATGTTGTCAGCCATCCCGCCATCGACGGAGACATAGGTGCGGATACCGGGTATCTGCTTGCGCGCGCCGAGCGTGTAGACCGCTACCCCGGCTGCCCCGACAATCGAGCGGCCCGGCTCAATCGTCAGCAGCGGGTCGGTGATTCCATAACGAGCTGCCGCAACTTCGGTCGCATCGGCAATCGCCACGACAATTGCCTCGATGGCCGGTTCCGGATCGTCCGGCTCGTACGCTATTCCAAAACCACCCCCTGGGCTGATTTCTTCCGCCTCGACGCCGAACCGATCGCGCATCTCGCCTGCGAAGGCAAACACCGTCTCGACCGTCTCGACGAACGGTTCCAGTTCAAATATCTGCGAGCCAACATGCGCATGATAGCCGCGCAGCCGCAGACCTGGCACAGCGAGGATGCGCTCGACGGCGATGGCCGCGTCTCCGGTCGTGATGCCGAGCCCGAACTTCGAGTCGGGAATGCCCGTCTTGCGATAGTCGTGGGTATGCACGTCGATGCCGGGGTTCAGCCGAATCAGCACGTCCTGAGGGGCACTCCGGTCCTTGGTTAAGTCAGCCAGCATCTCGATCTCGTCAAAGCCGTCGACCACGATAGCGTCGATGTTGGCGGCCAATGCGGCACGAAGTTCGTCGGGCGTCTTGTTGTTGCCGTGGAAGTGGATGCGCTCAGATGGAAATCCACACGCGAGCGCGAAGGCCAGTTCGCCACCGGACACGACATCCAGCGCAAGTCCCTCCTCCGCGATAATCTCCAACAGTGCCCGCGATAGCCACGCCTTACCAGCGTAGGTCACGCGGGTACGCGGATGCACGTCCGAGAACGCCTGCATGTAGCGGCGGCACTGTATCCGCAGGGTTGCGACATCATAGACATAGAGCGGGGTACCAAACTCAGCGGCAAGGTCCGCGACGGACACACCGCCGATGTGGAGCGAACCATCCGAAGCTCGTTCCGCAGTGATTGGCCAGACCATCATGAACTCCCAGCACAATTCGTCTCGGAATCGTTGTAGATCGCACCTGGTAGGACGCTACAGCAGGGTTGCCCCTCGCTCATTCCTCGGCGCAGGGACGGGTTTCACCGACCCATGGCATTGGCGCTGCATTGAGAAACCCGTCCCGGACACAGCAGAATGACACGTGTGTGGCCCAGAGATGCGGCTTCGAGCCGACACCGGGACAGGTTTCCCAGCGCGATACGTACCACGCTGGTCGGTGAAACTCGTCCCTACTTCAGATATCACGCGATAGTACATCCTCTGTGGCGTGCTTCTCGATATGACAGAACCAGGGTCGACGCAGATACGGAACCCTCGCCGCTCGCACGCGACCTCAGCACTCAATAGTTGACGACCGACCGACCAACGAGAAGGATGGAAAGTATACCCCGTCATTCATCAACGTGATGCCGTTCCTCACGCGTGGCCGGAGGACGAATCCGGTCCACATGCCCGGGAACTGGAATACTCTAATGGACAACGGCCCTGAACACTCCGGCGACTGGGTTTGGCATGGGAGGCACAACGATGGTAGATCAATCGAGTATGGCGACACGGGATCTGGGATCGCAGCAGGAGACGCGCGCTGAGCGCGACTCAATTGGTGAACTGCACGTACCAGCGTCGGCGTTCTACGGCGTCCAGACGATGAGAGCACACCAGAATTTCCCGATCAGCGACCTGCGTTTCCCGCGTCGCTTCATCCGCGCGCTCGGACAGATCAAAGGTGCGGCGGCGGAGGTCAATGTCGGACTGGGGCTACTCGATCCGGCCATCGGCGATGCCATCTCGAAAGCGGCCCGCGAGGTCGCGGATGGCGCGCTGGACGACGAGTTCATCCTCGACATCTTCCAGACCGGCTCCGGCACGTCGACGAACATGAACGCGAACGAAGTGATCGCCTCACGCGCTAACGAGATCATGGGCGACAGCCGCAACTCGACCAGCCCGGTCCACAAGAACGACCACGTCAACATGGGCCAGTCATCGAACGATGTCATTCCGACCGCGATCCATCTGGCGGCGCTCTCGGGCATCCACGAGGACCTGCGACCGGCATTGGCGCGGCTGGAAACAGCATTGCGTGAAAAGGCCGACGAGTTCAGGCCGGTCATCAAGACCGGACGCACGCATTTGCAGGACGCGACTCCGATCCGGCTTGGCCAGGAGTTCGAAGGCTACGCCGGGCAGATCGAGCGGGGTGGCACACGCCTCGACTGTGCGATCAGCGAGCTGCACGAGGTCGCCCTCGGCGGCACGGCAGTCGGGACCGGCATCAACACACACGAGCAGTTCGCGAGCCGTGTCTGCGCGCTGCTGAGCGAGTGGAATGGTTTCGATCTGGTCGAGACGGAGAACCACTTCCAGGCGCAGGCGACGCTCGATGGAGTCGTCGCGGCCAGTGGTGCGTTGAAGACGATCGCGGTTTCGCTGCTGAAGATCGCCAACGACATCCGCTGGCTCGGCTCCGGTCCGCGTGCTGGCATCGGCGAGATCGAGCTGCCTGCGGTTCAGCCCGGCTCGTCGATCATGCCGGGTAAGGTCAATCCGGTCATCGCCGAATCGGTTGCTATGGTGTCGGCGCAGGTGCTTGGCAACGACATCACGATCAACATCGCCGGACAGTCGGGCAACTTCGAGCTGAACGTGATGATGCCGGTCGCGGCCTACAACCTGCTCCAGTCGATCTCGCTGCTGGCAACCAGCGCTGAGAACTTCGCCGCTCAGTGCATCGATGGCCTCAAGGCGACTGAGCATGGCCCAGCCATGGTCGAGCGCGGCCTGATGACCGGCACCGCGCTCGCCCCCGTCATCGGCTACGACGCCGCCGCAAACATCGCCAAAGTCGCCGCCAAGACCGGCCAGACCATCCGCGAGGTCGCCCGTGAGCAGACCGACCTCACCGAGGAGGATCTCGCTCGTCTGCTTGACCCGTCGACTATGACCGAACCCGGAGTGACGCTCGCTGGTGGTGGCGGCTGATCCGCGCGTCTCACTGAACAGCCCCACCGCATTGGTGGGGCCGTTGTCGCGTTTACCAGATGCGTTCGACCTCGTAATCGTCGAACGCTTTGTCCGCGCTGAGAATCGGAATGTCCTCGACCATCGCCTGCGCGATCAGCATGCGGTCGAATGGGTCGCGGTGGCGAAGTGGGAGCGTCGCAATCAAGGTTATGTGCTGGAAAGAAGCGTTCAGTATGTCGATAGAGTTGCGATTCAACTGATGGGGGATCAGCGTCGCAAATGGCGCTCTCAGTGACAGTTTGCCAGTGTTCAGCTTGATCGCGATCTCCCAGAGTGAGGCAATACTCAGGAGGCGGGTATTGGAGACTTCTTCGATCGTCGCCCGTGGAAATGGACTCAGGCGAGGATTCCCTTCGACGAACCAGAGAAACGAGTGAGTATCTACGAGTACGTCCGTCAACGCATGTACTCTTCGAACTCTTCCAGCGGCTCATCGAAATCCTCGGACATCCAGATCATGCCTTTCGCGCTACCGAACTGTGGCTTGCCACGAGGCGTGTTCCCATCAGGAGGATCGGGGACGGCAACGAGCTTCAGCAAACGCTCGTTTCCATCGCTATCGGTCGTAATCAGCACTTCCTCGCCGCGCAACGCCGCCTTTGCCAGTTCAGGTAGTTGCTGGGTCGCGTCATCAATCGTTGTGCGTACCATCGTGATTCCTCCTCAGTCACCAACTGCTTTGTGATGCGGTCTCAACGCATGTACTCTTCGAAGTCTTCCAGTGGTTCATCGAAGTCATCCGACATTATGAAGAGTCCCTTGGCGCTCCCTGCTTTGGGCGTTCCCCATGGATGTTTTCTTTGAATGACTTTGTTGTCAGCGACAACGAGTCGCACCGACCGTTCACTGTCGTCATCGGAGATGATTATGAGTACTTCCTCGCCACGTAATGCGGCCTCGAATAGATCGGGGGGTTTTTCAGAGGCTTCTTCAACAGTCATTCGAATCATCGTCGCGACTCCTGCGGTGGCGATGCGAGCAAGGACGCTATCTCTATCGTAGCACGCAGGAATTCATCGAAAGTCGTGGGCGACCGGGGCGACGAGGCGCAGGCTGGTGAGGCGGTCGGCGGTGATGTCGTCGGGCAGGGCGGCCATGCGCTCGGCCTGGGCCAGCAGCTCGGAGATCGGCTGGGTCGGCTGTGGGCCGGTCGGCGCGGGGCGCTCGATCGACTGAATATCGCTGGCGATAATGTTGATCGTATTCTCCTGGATCTGCAAACGACCAGAGATGATCTGGAACGGCGCGCTGCGGATGACAGTGCGGTGAAGCTCATAGAGCTGCGGGTTGACGATGACGTTCGCCAGGCCCGTCTCGTCCTCCAGCAGCATGAAGAGCATGCCTTTGGCCGTCCCTGGTCGCTGACGGCAGACGACCAGCCCGGCCAGCTGCACCCGCTGGCCGTCGCGCAGTTTGTCGAGGTCGGCGGCACGCACCAGACC
>Ga0136611_10001573_pt1 | contig 15919 bp, 10 predicted proteins | sample AntDrymUQ2232306_2_FD_106645 | JGI IMG/M metagenome (GOLD analysis project Ga0136611, IMG submission 106645) | Polar desert sand microbial communities from Dry Valleys, Antarctica - metaG UQ223 (23.06) | ecosystem: Environmental > Terrestrial > Soil > Desert | place: Antarctica: Dry Valley...
CATCACGAGCGCACCAGCAATGGCCGCCTGCCCAAGCAGATTCAGCCAGCGCACGGCGGCATCAACCACGATCGGAACAGTCGCGGTATTCGCGTCACGCGCCAACGTCGCCTCAACCGCAGCGGTGGGCAGACCCGCGTCACCAACACTGAACGAGAAGAATCCCTCGGAGACATGCGCATCGACCGCCGAAATCGTTGACCAGACGATGGTATAGCCGCCGTCATCGAGTCCGTCGCGCAGCAGCAGGCGAATGCCAGGCTCGTCGCTATCCATCGCGACAACGTCGTCAGTTGGGACGCGCGAGCCGTCCGGTCGCAGCACGTCCATTCGGCTGTATTGCAGTTCAATTGGCTCCGAGAACCAGAGGCCGATTGAGTCCGGCCCGTCGGTCAGGCTGCCGCCAATCGCCGGATCAGCCCGTACCAGCGTCGCGTGGGCCGACGCGGACGGCGACGACACGACCGTGAGCATGAACGCCATGACGATGCCGATGGCAAGCGCAACACAGGATTGTCGGCGAAGTACGTGCAAGGGACGAATAACATCCTCCGTGGCTCCGTAGACGTGATTGCAGATGGGCGCGTCGTCCACGCACCATGACCAATTGAATTGTAAGGTTTGAGAGCAACGCGGCGCGAACGGTGTGCCGATACGCCTTCCACATTGAGCCGTATGAACTCCTGTCAGAATCATATTCGGCTTGCCGTGTCGACCTATCTGCGGTAACACTATGCGGGCCGTCTCAGGTGCCCAGGTTTACACAGGTTTCTGGTGGTTCGGGTGCTACAGGCGCAGGGAACGTCCGCGATCCAACGTCGGGTTGAGCTGGTCGTGGCCGGGACAAACCACGAGCGTGCCAACGTCGAGACACGTGAACGCATTGCGTTCGCGGGCGATGCATTGACCGCTGGATTGGACAAATTGGCCGCGATCGCAGTCGAGGGCTTCATCCTCTCCACCTGCAATCGCACCGAAGTCTATGCATTGATCGAGCGCGATGCCTTGGCGCGCCAGCCCGATCTGATTCCAACATTCATCGCTGAAACGAGCTCTATTCCGCTCGACGATCTCCACGACACGCTGTTCGTCTGCCAGGGAGCTGAAGCGATCCGGCACCTCTGTCGTGTAGCGTGTGGACTGGATTCGCTGGTGCTGGGCGAGCCGCACATTCTGACTCAGGTGCAGGACGCCTGGCAGATCGCGCACGATCGAGGTGTTGCCGGTCCAATCCTGTCGCGACTCTGTGCCGACGCGTTGCACGCTGGCAAGCGTGCCCGCACCGAGAGCGGCATCGCCCGCAACCGGACCTCCATCCCGCACGCCGCGATAGATCTCGCCGCGCGGCGACTGGATGGACTCAAGGGGCGCTCCGCGCTGGTGGTTGGCGCGGGAGAGATGGCCTCGATCGCGGCCCGGCTGCTGCATCGCGCCGATGTTGGTGAGCTAACCATCGCGAACCGGACACGAGAGAGTGCCGAGCGTCTCGCTGACGAGACAACCGCTCGGATCGTCTCGCTGGCAGATCTGCACGACGAGCTGCCGCGCCACGATCTGGTCATCAGTGCGACCGCCGCGCCCGGCTACGTGATCAACACCGAAGTGCTGAACGGCAATCTTCACGGACGCCCGCTGCCACTCCTCGCGCTTGACCTCGGCCTGCCGCGCAACATCGACCCAGCTGTCAGCGACCATCCGCTCGTGCAACTCTTCTGCGTCGATGACCTTCAAGAGATCGCCGCCGAGACACGCGCCCAGTACACCGGGGAGATCGCAGCAGCGGAAGCCATCGCCGCTGAAGCGGTCTGGGACTACATGGCCTGGTGGCGCGCGCGCACCGCTGCACCGACCATCGCCGCCCTGCGCGATCAGTCCGACGCGATCCGAGCGAGCGAGCTGGAACGCTCACTGCGCAAGCTCCAGCACCTCTCCGAGCGCGATCGCGAGGTCGTTTCCGCGCTCGCGACCGCGATCACGAACAAGCTACTGCACACCCCGATCTCGCATTTGCGCGAGCACGATTCAGAAGAGGTGCTGCAGCTGACACAGGACCTGTTTGGGCTAGAGCCCCCGTCGTAGGGTCGCCGCTGGCCGCGACCCTACGACGGGGGCCGTGCGTTCGGATGTGACGACACCGTTGGAGGACGCCTCAATTGCCTTGCCAGCCAGTGCGGAGCGACGGCGTCCGCACACATTGGTTGACACGTCCGAGCGCACGAGAACCGATGCCGGTCGCGGCAAGCGGCGACCCTACGGTGAGGGTGCGCCTGTCGCCACGAATCACACAACCTGAAAGGCCATCATGTCTACTACCACGATTACGACGACACCGTCACTGACACTCGATCGCTCGAAGGCGGCCTTTGCGGCGTCTCAGGCGGTCATCCCCGGCGGGGTAAATTCGCCAGCGCGGGCGTTTCGGGGAGTTGGCGGGCAGCCGGTCTTCGTTGACAGAGGGACCGGGGCGCACTTTCGCGACATCGACGGGAATGAGTACATCGACTACGTCCTCTCCTGGGGACCGCTGATCCTCGGCCACGCCGCGCCGCCCGTGCTGGAGGCGATCCAGAAGCAGGCAATACGCGGAACCAGCTACGGCGCACCAACCGAGGGTGAGACGGCGCTGGCCGAGTTGCTGGTCGAGATGATTCCCGGCGTCGATCTCGTCCGGCTCGTCTCCTCCGGCACTGAGGCGACGATGACGGCGCTGCGGGTCGCGCGTGCCTACACCGGACGCAACAAGATCGTGAAGTTCTCCGGCTGCTACCACGGCCACGCCGACATGTTGCTCGTCCAGGCCGGTAGCGCGGTCGCGACGCTCGGCCTGCCGGACAGTCCCGGGATCCCGCCTGGCGCGACCGCCGACACGCTGGTCGCGAACTACAATGACCTCGCCAGCGTCGAGGCATTGTTCGCCGAGTTTGGGAGCGAGATCGCCGGGATCATCGTCGAGCCGGTGGCCGGCAACATGGGGCTGGTGCTGCCAGAGCCAGGCTTCCTCGAAGGTCTGCGCGAGATCACGAAGCTGCACGGCAGCCTGCTGATCTTCGACGAAGTGCTGTCCGGGTTCCGCGTCGCGCTCGGCGGCGCGGTCGAACGCTACGGCGTGCAGCCCGACCTCATCACGCTCGGCAAGGTGCTCGGCGGTGGGCTGCCGCTGGCGGCCTACGCCGGCACACGTGATGTGATGTCGGTCGTCGCGCCACTCGGTCCGATGTATCAGGCAGGCACGCTCTCTGGAAACCCATTGGCGGTCGCCGCTGGTCTGGCGACGTTGACCGCGCTCCGGCAATCCGGCGTCTTCGACGGCATCGCGACGCGGATGCAGCGCCTGATCGTCGGCATTGATGCGGCGGCGAAGGAGTCTGGCGTGCCGGTCTACACGACGCATGCTGGCACGCTCGGCGGCGTGTTCTTTAGCGACGAGCAGGTGACCAGCTGGGACAGCGCCGCACGCTGCGACACGGAGCGCTTCGGTCGCTACTTCCACGCGCTGCTCAATCGCGGCGTCTACGTTGCGCCCTCGCAGTACGAGGCGATCTTCCTGTCAGCCGCGCACACTGACGCTGACATTGACCGGACTCTGGAGGCTGTGAGAGAGGCGCTACGCGCGTAAACCGCGCCCCCGCCGCAGGAACGCGCGTTTACCCCCCCCTGCCGTAGGGTCGCCGCTTGCTGCGACCGGCGTCGGTCCTCGTGCGTTCGGATGGGCGAACCAACGCGTGCAGTCGCCGTCGTTTCCGGGCTGGCTGATGAGGCAACCGAGGCGTCTTGCTGCGGTATCCGCACGTCCGGATGCACGACCAGCGACGCCGGTCGCAGCAAGCGGCGACCCTGCGGCGGGGGGGGTAAACGCGCGTTTCTATGGCGGGAGGCAGCGAAGGAACCGCATTCATCCCATATCCGTCTATTTCAGTAACGAGCGGCTCGCGACTCAACGATCGGAAACTCGGCAATGCAACGATCTGCAATAACACTCGCACTACTGCTCGCCGTCCTGTTGATTGGCTGCGGCGACGCCGACACCCCGTCAGCGTCATCACCCGAAGCGGCGACGCCAGAAGCGACTCTGACGACTGATGTACCGGCATCGCCCACGATCGAGTCGGACGCATCCCCGACGGATGCCGAAACGTCGTCGGACCTCGCTGGCACACATTGGGCGTTGTCCGCGCTCAACGGTCGCATCCTCGACATCGCGTTCGAGTCTACTCTCGCGTTCACCGGTGAGCAGGCAGGCGGCAACACTGGCTGCAACGAATACGGTGGTGCGTACAGCGCGACCGATACGGGCAACTTCGCGATGCCGGAGATCGAACGGACCGAGCAGGGCTGCGCCGAACCAAACGTAGGATTTGAGACGGAGTTCTTCATTGCCTTGGCAGAAGCGACGTCCTACGCGGTCGTGGATGACCAGTTGATGTTGTCGAATGCCGACGGCGCGGAAACGCTCATTTTCACTCGAGATGCGACACCTGAACTCACCGACACTGCATGGAATGTCATCGTCATCGACGGCAGGCAGGTGATCGAAGGGACAACCGTCACCCTGGCGTTTAGCGCCGACGTGGTCTCTGGTTCATCTGGCTGCAACCAGTTCGGCGGTCCCTACGAGGCCGGCCCTGATGGGACGCTGGTGATCGGCGACGTTCTGCAAACGCTGATCGGCTGCACCGAACCGGCTGGTATCGGTGAGCAGGAGCGGGCGCTCCTGACCGGGCTTGCGGAAGTGACGACCTACGCGTTCGAGGACGACAGCGCGTGGTTCCCCGAGCGCAATCGTATTCAGCTTGCGGATGCTACAGGCAAAGTGCGCATCGTCCTCTCCAACGAAGCCGAACCTACCGGGACAACACTGCTCGAAGGGACGGACTGGGTGCTGAAAAGCATCCACGATCAGCAGCCGACTGGCGTGTGCCCGACCACTCTGTCGCTCGGCAGGAGTCAGTATGACGGCGAACACGAGTGTGTGATCTATGTGGGCAGCATCAGCACCACCGCCGACGGGCGCATCACGGAGCTGCGGAAATGGGGCGACGAAGACAAACTCAGCGACTACGAAGCCGCACTCCTGAGCGCCGTCGAGTATCGCGCTGATGGCAGCGAGCTATCGTTGATCGACAGCAGTGGCACGGTTGTGTTGCGCTATCGACCTGCCGAGACAACCATCGAGGGGCTGACCGACACCGACTGGAATCTGGTGATGTTGAACAGCAAGCCGCGTGTGCCAAAGTCGGTCGTCACCTTGCAGATCACAGAGAACGGTCTCGGTGGCCAATCCGGCTGCAACAGCTATGGCAGCTCGTTCATTGTGGCCGAGCCAGGGACGATTTCGATCCCCGGTGGAGCAATGACTCTTGCGGGCTGCGTCGAGCAGAAGATACAGCGGCAGGAAGAAGCGTTCATCGAAACGCTCTTTCAAGAAGTGGTCGGCTACCGCATTGGTGAGACGACACTTGAGCTGCTGAACGCTGAGGATGAGCCAGTCCTCATCTTTAACTCGGGACCACCCACTGAGTACGACCTGAACGACACGACTTAACGTCTCGTCTACCTCTGGGGACAACCACCTGTCGCTGAGACGCAGGTGACGGTCTGATTCTCCAACGGAACTGTCGGTGGCATCGGCGGCTGCAACACGTTTTCTTCCCTGTACTTTCTGCTCGGCGATGGGGCAATCACGATCCCTGGAGGCCCGATGGCAGCGCAATGCTGTTCAACGATGTTGTGGTCTTCGACCTGACCGACAACACGCTCCGGCTGCGTTCCACAGACGGTGCCGCAATTATCGACTTCGCACGCGTCGATTCCTGACGAGACACAATTCCTTTATTGCGAATAGATTGACACTCACCCCCCCATCCGCCTAGAATCGCACGATAGATCAGCCAGCAGAGTACGCGATTGAGTTCCGACGCATCAATGTGGATATTGTATGTGCATCCGGCAATGCGCCGTCACACGTTCACCTTGCAGACGCACGGAGCACGGATCAAGACCTTCTTGTATTGAGAAGCCGTTATTCGTAGAACGGCCCGCTGTACTGATGGGGTGAAGATGGCGCACTGATTGTGGAATCGCATTGATTGAGGAGGGCCTGCGTGGTGGAACATCGACTCAACCCGGATCAGCCCCTGGACCCCGAAGCTTCCACGGATCGTTTCGTGACAATCGACCTGCTGGCGCGCATGGGTGGGCGCATGACACGCCGCGATATCCTGCGGCGCGCCCTTGCTCTCGGGCTGGCCGCGCCAGTCATCACGACGCTGCTCGCGGCTTGCGGCGGCGACGGCGACGATGATGCCAACGCGACCACCACCGGAGGCGGTGGCGCATCGCCTACGACCGACGGTGGCGCAGAGCCAACGGCGGCGGACGGTGCGGAGCCAACGGCGGATGGCAGCGCGGCAACGACCGAGGGCGGCGGCAGTGGCGCGGCCAGCGACGAAACACTGGTCATCGCCAACAACTTCGAAGAGATCTTCACGCTCGATCCCAGCGAGTACTATGAGATCCGCGCCGTCGCGCCAATGTTCGCGATGTACCAGCCACTGATCTACCAGGACTACAGCAGCGGCGAGCCTGACCTCACGGCCTACGAGCCGATGCTGGCTGAGGAAGTCCCCTCAATCGACAACGGTGGGATCTCTGAAGACGGAACGATTTACACTGTCAAGCTCAAGCAAGGCGTAAAGTTCCACACTGGCAACGAGATGACCGCCGACGACTGGGTCTTCGCGATGAAGCGCCTGTGGTTTCTGAAGAAGAATCCATCGTTCCTGGCCGAACCATTCTCCGCTGAGGACGCGGTGAATGTCGAAGCAACTGACCCATACACGCTGACGTTCACGCTGCTCGCGCCCAATGCAGCATTCCTGTCGTACATGGCTGGCCTGAGCTACATCGTGTTCGACTCCAAGGTCGCCGCTGAGAACGGGGCGCTCGATACCGCGGAGGCCGAAAGTGGCGATACCGCCGGCCCGTCCTTCCTGGAACAGTCCCTCGGCACCGGACCGTACAAGTTGACCTCCTTCAAGAACAAGGAAGAGGTCGTTCTCGAACGCTTCGACGACTACTGGGGCGATCCCGCCTATTTCCAGAAGGTCGTGATGAAGGACGTTCTGGACTCGGCCACCCGCTTGCAGCAGCTCGAAGCGGAAGAGATCGGTATCGCACAGGAACTCGGCACCGACGCCCTCGCATCGATCGAGGGCAAGGAGGGCTTCCAGATCGTCAGGGGCAACTCGCTCGCCCACACGTACATCGCCATGCACAACGACCCGACTATCGGTGGCGTGCTCTCGGATGTCCGCGTGCGTCAGGCTGTCGCCCAGTCGATCGACTTCGATGGCTTCGTCAACGAGTTGCTCGGTGGCGCGGCGGTTCGGCCCGCAACGGCAGTTCCACTCGGATTGCAGGGCGCTGGCACCGTCGAGGACAAGAAGTGGGTGGAGAACGTCGAGGCAGCCACCGCCCTGATCGAGGAAGCCGGGGCAGCGGGCGAGACCATCACCCTCTCGTATGGGTCAACCGATGTTTACGACGCGGTGGCTGCCGAAGTCATTGCCGCCAAGCTCCAGACCGATATCGAACGGTGTGGCCTCAAGGTCGAACTGAATCCGATGGAGGCGCAGCAGCGCCTTCAGGATTACCGCGAAGCCAAGCTGCAGTTCACCATTTCGGCCTGGTCGCCGGACTACGTCGATGTCCACACCTATGCGCATCCGTTCGGCGGCGTCCCGGATATTTCGCCGTCGAAGCGCATCGCTTACGTCAACGACGACAATCCAGGGCTGCTGGAGCAGGCGATCGCCGAGCTCGATCCGGTCACCCGCGAGGCGCTCTACGTGAGTGTTCAAGAGAATATGGTCGAAGACGCGGCCTTCGTGATCCTGTGGCAGCCGGTCTACCAGGTCGGCATGAGCGGCGACCTCAGTGGCTACCGCGTCGACCCGGTCGCCGGGACACAGTTCTGGACCATCGCGGAAGGGTAGGCGGAACGACGACCCGAACCCGTGTCTCACCCTCTCCCAATGCTGGGAGAGGGTGAGACACGGGTCTGGGTACGGGCTGTCGGAGCGAAATCAAGTTGTAGCCGACTCCCTCTCTCCTAATTTTAGGAGCAGGGAGCGGGGAGTGAGGGTCGTCGTTGGGCGCATATCTGATCAGGCGCATACTGCTCTCGATGGTCGTGCTGCTGCTGGTCACCATCGTGACATTCATCATTGCGCACGCAGTCCCGGGTGATCCGCTCGCGTCGGTCGTGAGTGACCGCGTCAGCGACCCCGCCGTCATCGAGTCGTACCGCCGGAAGTTTGGCCTGGATCAGCCGGTCACGTTGCAATATCTCTACTATATGAAGAACCTCGCGCAGGGCGACCTTGGACTATCCATCACCACCTCTCAGCCGGTCACGAAGGATCTGAGGCGCTATCTGCCCGCCACATTGGAGCTGAGTGGCGCGGCGATCATCTTTGCTATTGTGACTGGCGTTCCGCTCGGCGTCATCGCCGCACTCAAGCACAATCGCTTTGGCGATTTCGCTGCGCGCGGCATTTCACTGTTCGGTGCCTGCATCCCCGTGTTCTATCTGGCATTACTGTCGCTCTACGTCGTCTCATTCAAGCTCGATCTGCTCCCCTTCGGTGGTCGACTGGAGGCGGGTCGGGACGCTCCCGATCATGTCACAGGCATGTACACCGTCGATGCGCTCCTCATGGGAAACGGCGGGCTGTTCTGGGAAGCGTTGAAGCATCTCATTCAGCCAGCCGTCGTCCTCGGCGCGTTCTCAATGGGAATCGTCTCGCGCATGGTGCGCTCGTCGCTGCTGGAGGTCATGGGGCAGGATTACATCCGCACAGCGCGCTCGAAGGGGCTGGCGGAGTTCCGCGTCGTCACCGGCCACGCGCTGCGCAACGCCCTGATCCCAACGGTCACGATCATCGGCCTGCTGGTGGGCAGTCTGCTGGCTGGCGCTGTCCTGACCGAATCGACGTTTGCCTGGCCTGGGTTAGGCCGCTACGCGGTCCAGGCTGCGACCAAGCTCGACTTTCCCGCGATCCTCGGAGTGACGCTCATCTCTGCTGTCATCTATGTGACCGTGAACCTGATCGTGGATATTCTGTACGGTGTGCTCGATCCGCGCATTCGCCAAGGATAGTCGTCGTCAGCCAAACTACACGCGCCAACAGCAAAGAGCAGAGAACGATGACGGCAACCACTGCAACCAAACAGGTCATGCTCGGCCCGGCCGCTCCGCGTCGCGAACGATCGCCGCTCGTCGAGGGCATTATCACCATGCGCGGCAACAAGGTCGCAATGGGTGGCGCAATCGTCTTCATCGGCTGGCTACTGATAGCGATCTTTGCGCCGGTCATTGCTCCCTATGACGATCCCAAGGAGCAGAACCTCGAAGCGCGACTCGAATCACCATCAATGGCGTTCCCGTTCGGCACCGACGAGCTGGGACGTGATGTGTTCAGCCGCGTCATCTACGGTTCGCGCATTTCGGTTCCAGCCGGGCTTGGAACGATTGCCGCGACCATGCTCATCGGAGTCACGCTTGGCGCGATCGCCGGCTACGTCGGTGGTTGGCTGGACTCGCTGATCATGGGCGTGGTCGATGTCGTGCTGGCGTTTCCATCGATCATCCTGGCGATGGCAATTACGGCGGCGCGTGGGGGCCCCGGTCTGGAGAACGCGTTGATCGCGATCGTGCTGGTGCTTTGGCCAGAGTATGCTCGCGTCATGCGCGGGCTGGTGCTTGGACTGCGGTCGAACGAGTACGTGATTGCGGCGGAATCAGCTGGGGCCAGTCGCTGGCGCATCCTGACGCGCCACATCCTGCCGAACACGCAGGCGCCGCTCGTCGTCAAGTGTACCCTCGATGTCGGAGCGGCAATTGTCCTGACCGCAGGACTGTCCTTTATCGGACTCGGCGCGGTACCCCCAGAACCAGAATGGGGCGCGATGATCAACCTCGCGCGCAGCAAGTTTCAGTACTGGTGGATGGGCGCGTTCCCCGCCATGGCCATCACCAGCGTCGTCCTCGCCCTCAATTTCGTCGGCGACGGCCTGCGGGACGCGCTGGACCCGCGGCTGCGAAAGTGAGGGGAAAGGGGGAAACAGGAGGGTTAGTGTCTCTCTTGCTTTCCCCTTTCCCCTGCCCCCCTCCCTCCCTCAATACGCCGGAGCTTCCATCAGCGCTTCCGACCAGACCGACACATCTGGTGAGGCATAGCCGCGGATCTGGAGAGCGTCGATGACGGAGATGATGACATCGTCGGGCGTCGAGGCTCCGGCGGTGATGCCAACGCGCTCGATGTTCGTCAGCCAGTCGTCGTCGATCTCCTCGGCCCGCTCAATGTGGTAGCTGGGAATGCCGTAGGAGCGACCGACTTCGGCCAGGCGCGTCGTGTTCGATGACTTGCGACCGCCAACGACTATAATGGCGTCGACCTCTTCTGCCAGCTTATGGAGCGCGTTCTGGCGTTCGGCGGTCGGCTGGCAGATCGTGTTGCAGATGCGCACCTCTCCGCCCTTGCCCGCCGCCAGCGCGACAACCTCCTGCGCGAAGGCCATGAACTCGTTGACGTTCTTGGTCGTCTGGGACACGATCGCCAGCTTGCGGGGCGGCTGCACGTCGTCGGGGAACGCATCGTCGCCACGGGCCGCGCTCCAGGGCAGTTCGTGGACATGCTTGGCAGCGATCGCGCGCGTCGTCCCGGCCCAGCCCATGATCCCGCGCACTTCGGGATGCGGCGCGTCGCCGTAGACGATCAGGAAGTAGCCCTCACGGACGAGCTTCTGGCCGAGCCGCTGCACCTTTGTGACCAGTGGGCAGGTCGTGTCGATCATCTCCAGTCCCCGTCGTCGGGCATCGTCGGTGCGCTCCGGCCCCGCGCCGTGTGCCGTGATCGACACGCGTTCAAAGCCACGCATGGCCGCGTCGTCGATACTCGTGGCGGTCTCGACGCCGTTCGCGCGCAGCCGCTCGACGGTTTGCGGGTTGTGAATGACATCGCCGATCGTCGCGACAGGTCGGTCAAGTCCGCTGGCACGCTGGATGATCTCCAGTGTCCGGCGCACCCCCCAGCAGTAACCCATTGTCTCAGCGAGAACGATCTGTTTGGCCATAGCGCGGCTCCTTGCGGGGGTTAGCTGTCAGTTCTCACCATTCAGCAGATTGCACATTGTTTTCATCGAATCGAATAGTCTGCCCGTCGCCCGCCCCATCATCGCGTCCCAACTGCTGTCAGGTCGGTCGCGTGCGTCACTGTCCTGCTGTTCCTGGGCCCTGAAGCCGGATAGTCGGTCAGCACGAGGTCGCTGGTGATCTGGGCGGAGAGGAGCGTGCCGGGCAGTCCCGCGCCGGGGTGCGTGCCTGCGCCAGCGAAATAGAGGCCGGGCAATTCACGGCTACGGTTGTGCGGGCGAAACCAGGCCGATTGGAACAAGGTCGGCTCGATCGAGAAGGCCGAGCCAAGATAGCTGCCGAGCTGGTCCTGGAAGTCGAGCGGGGTGAAGCGATGTTCGGAGACGATGCTCGCCTCCAGCCCGTCCATCCCGAAGTCGTGCTCCAGATAGCGGATGATGCGATCGCGGAAGGCATCGCCATCACGCGTCCAGTTGATGCCGCGCCCCAGGTGCGGGACCGGCACGAGGACGTAGAGTGACTCGCCGCCGGGCGGGGCCATGCTGTCGTCGGACTTCGTCGGCGCGTGCAGGTAGAGGGCGAGGTCGGAGGGCATGCCCTCACCGTCGAAGATTTCGGTGAGCAGCCGCTCGTAGTCGTCCGGCATCAGGATCGTGTGGTGCTTGATCTGCTCGTAGCGATGGTTCAAACCGAGATAGAGGAGGAAGCACGACATCGAGTAGCGATAGCGGCGCATGCGTGTTGCCGTCAGCCGCTTGCGATGCGTGGGGGGTAACATCGTCAGGTAGGTCGTCGCAGCGTCGCTGTTGGCGACGACCGCATCCGCCGGGATAACCTCGCCGCGCGCCGTCCGCACGCCGGAGACACGACCATTGCTGGCCAGGATGCGGCCAACCGGCTCGCCGGTGACGACTTCTCCGCCAAGCTCGCGGAACAGCCGTTCCATGCCCTCGACTATCGTGTACGTGCCACCCTGCGTGTAATGGACGCCACCCTGCCGCTCCAGAAACGGGACGATCGCGTAGATGCTGCTGGCTCGTAACGGGTTGCCGCCGATGAAGAGCGGGTGGAACGAAAAGACCATGCGCAGATACGGATCCTTGAAGTACTTCGATACCAGGCTGTAGACGCTGCGCTGAGCGCCGAGCTTGACCAGTTCCGGTATGACTCCGACAAACGTGCGGAACTCGTCGAACGGCTGCCCGGCCAGGTCGTCGAAGGCGCGCCGGTGGATCGTCTCGGTGTGGGCGAGGAAGGCACGCAGACCCTGCACGTCGCCTGGGTTGAACTTCGCGACTTCGGCTTCGTCCTGCTCCGTCCCGCTGCCGTAGTCGAAGTAACGACCATCGCGGAAGTAGATGCGGTAGAACGGATCGAGCCGCTGCAACGGGATATCGAGATCGAAGTCGCGTCCGGCGCTGGCCCACAGGTCGCGCAGCAGATGTGGCGCGGTGATGAGACTCGGCCCCATGTCCCAGGTGAATCCGTCAGCGCGCAGCCGCGAGGCGCGCCCGCCGAGCTGGTCGCGCGCCTCGATCAGCGTGACCTGATGGCCAGCCGCCTGCAAACGTATCGCCGACCCGAGTCCACCAAAACCGCTACCGACGACGACCAACTGTTTTTGATTGGGCAACATTCGTGAATCGCTCAAATCCTCACCATATCTTTTAACTTGATGCCGGAACGCGAACTATCGCCCGCGATGAGCTATCGGTATCAGTGTTTCGTCCGTGAAAACATTCGCTGCGTGTCCCGGTTCATCGAACCCCGGTGACGAAACAACGGATAGCGCGCGGACCTGCTCCTCGACGCGTGCCGCAACCTCAGAGCGGTTGGCGGACCCATCCAGTAGCACCGGCTCGCCGTAGCGCAGGGTCGCCGTCCAGCCAGCGTCGTTGCGCGCGTAGACAAATCCGGCTGGCACGATTGGGACACGCGTTGTTCCATTGCGCTGGGCCAACTCGACCAGGCGGACGAATCCAGAGCGGAACGGTAGGAAGTCGTCTCCAGTCTTCGGCGTGAACGCTGGGTCGATATTCGGATACGCCTCTGGAAAGACGACCAGCGCCTCACCAGCCCGCAGCAGGTCGACCGATTCGCGCACCGCACCGCGCAGATAGCGGCGCGCCTCGTGGGAGCGAAAGGCACTGCCCGGTTGCCTGGCCAGGCCATCGCCGCGCAGCACAACCGGCCAGCCCGCCAGCCCGCAGGCCCGCTCCATGAGTCGACGTTTCATCCCGCTCTCGACCCAGTCGAGCGCGACGAGGATGTGCAGCGGGCGATCCGCGCTCCGCACGAGCGCGCAGCCGTCGTACAGGTGGTGGTAGTGCCGTGCAGCGATCAGCACCGGCCCGCGCTTCGGAAGTTGCTCGACACCTTCGACGGTCAGCGACAGATCCTTGCGCGACAGCATTCCCGCGCCCGTCGAAATCACCCGCTGAGAAATCGATGTAACGGGCGATCTGCGGCTGCTAGGTGCCATGCACAGCCTCCACGGTTCCCCGCCGTGCGTCTTCACGCTCTCCGCGAACTCGACGCATGCGGAGCTGCGCGCGCCAGGCCAGCGCGGCTGGTACGACGCCGAAGACGACGGCCAGCAGCGCTGGCTCCCAGAGATCGACCGATAGCGAGAGAGCGATCGCGAAGATGACGTTGGCGAGATAGACGGTAAACGGCAGCCAGCCGGGATACTCGTGCGACTCGGGATCAGCGCGCCAGAGCAGCCGGGAGACGGCCATGAACGCGGCGGCGGTAAAGGTCCAGCCGACGAAGTTCTTGATCGGCATGCCGAAGTACGGCCCCGTCTCCGACCAGGTCCAGAACTGCACCGCCAGCGACTCGTGGGCCATGGCCGGGTCGAGGACGAGGTCCCAGACGGTGAGCAGATACGCCCCGCCAATAACGGCCAGCGCGCCACGCTGCCAGCCTGGACGATTGGCGAAGAGCAGATTCGCGAGCAGGTACGACGAGAAGCCGACGTAGAACCACGAGAGCGGGATCGTGAACGGCACGCGACCCAGCACCTGATATCCCAGGAAGCCGGTGTACTCGTAGTTGCCGAACGGCCAGCCGGTGCCGGTGCCGATCAACTCCGACGAGATCGACAGGACGTAGGAAACGACGAAGAACGTGCCGGTCTTGCGCCAGCCGATCGTCGCCGCGCCAAAGATGAGCATCGTCAGCGCCCCGAAAACGATGTGCAGCGAGCCGCCATACTTCATCCCGAAGTCGAAGGTGCGCGCGCCCATCTCGCTGTCGGCCCACAGCTGCGGATTCGGCAACGCGATCAGCAGCCCGCCCAGCCCGAACGCCAGCGCCGCCAGATGCCCGATCAGCAACGGCACGACCAATCGCTGTATCCAGCTCCGCTCAGCCACCTGTGCGCGTGATTGTGTAACCCCGGTTGCGACTATTTCACTCATGTTTCAGCACCTGTTCTGACATTGTCCCCCCACACGTCGTAGGGGCGCCGCTTGCCGCGCCCGGCGTCGCTGGCCTGACGTTGGGAAGAGTCAACACCGTCTCAGGACGCCTCAGATATCCTGCCAACCTGATTGGCGGCGACGGCGTCTGGCCGCGATGGTTGACGCGTCCAAACGTTCGACCACCGACGCTGGGCGCGGCAAGCGGCGCCCCTACGACGTGGGAGGTCTTCGCTAATACCGTCATCGTCTCGATACCTTTCGTCCGCGCCAGACATACACACGGCGGTACGCACTCGCGATCACAGCCAGGGCGACCGGCAGATCTGCCAGCGGCGAGAGCCAGTAGGTCCACGGCTTGCGCTCGTAGGCCCGTGCCGTCCCCGCCAGCACGCCGAGGCGGGTGAATGCGAGCGACACGTTCACCGTGCGCGTCCACGCCGGGGCCGAGCCCCGAAACAGCAGCAACAAGGGAATTGGGAGCGCCTGGACGAACAGCATCTCTATCAGTCCTGTGACTCCGGCGGCCCCCCAGTAACGGCCCCGCATCGGGAGGGAACGAGTCCAACCCTGCCAGGTTGCGCGGGCGTCCGGATACATCTGGACCGATACGAGATCGCCAGCCTCGTAGAAGCCAACCTCTTCGCCATGCTCGACCAACAGGCGCGCGAGCGTCACATCCTCGCAGATTTCATCGCGGACGGCGGCGAAGCCTCCGACGCGCTCCAGTGTCGTGCGCCGGACGAGAAAGCACTGCCCATTCGCCTGCACGTCTTGCACTCGCCGATAGCAACCACCAGGGATGCCGAAGCGGTAGACGAGGGTCGTCAGCATGGCCGGGTGCAGCAGTCCCGATCCAAGCCCACTCACCTGCTGGCGCGTCGCGACGCTGAGGACGTTCAGACGCCTTGAGGTCGCGTGGTGCAGCAGTGCACGCGTCAATCCCGGCGTGGGCCGGACATCAGCGTCAATCGTCAGCACCCACGCCTGCGCAGTAACAACGTGTTCCAGACCTGCCTGCAAGCCCCAGACCTTACCGTTCCAACCATCGGGGATCGGGCTGGCGTCGATGAGGCGGATGCGCGGGTCGCGTTCGGCGTAGTCGGCGATCAATACGAGCGTGCCATCCGAAGATCCGCCATCGACGACGAGAATCTCAGCAACTTCATCGCCTTGCGCGATCAGCCCGTCGAGACACAGCGCGAGGCGGGCGCGCTCGTTCAGCACCGGCACGATGACGGATACGCGCTCACTCGGTGACCATGCCGCATTGGCTGGCTCAATCCGCTCGCCGCGTCCGGTTCGCACCAGCCGCGCGATGACGCGTGCGCCGAGTACCAAC
>Ga0136611_10001574_pt1 | contig 15918 bp, 22 predicted proteins | sample AntDrymUQ2232306_2_FD_106645 | JGI IMG/M metagenome (GOLD analysis project Ga0136611, IMG submission 106645) | Polar desert sand microbial communities from Dry Valleys, Antarctica - metaG UQ223 (23.06) | ecosystem: Environmental > Terrestrial > Soil > Desert | place: Antarctica: Dry Valley...
GCGAGGTACTCTGCACGGTCTACTAGGCCGGGACGGAAGGGAGTAACACATGTCTCGAATCGGACTTCGTCCAATTGACGTTCCGTCTGGAGTCGACCTGCAGTTCGGCAATGGCCTCGTCACCGTCAAAGGACCAAAGGGCCAGCTTGAGCAGCGCGTAAATCCGGATATGGTGCTCGAGCGCGAAAATGCGTCGCTGCGTGTCAGCCGCCCAAGCGACGAGCGCATGTACCGGCAGCTGCATGGTCTCACACGCACACTGATCGCCAACATGGTTGAGGGCGTTACCACAGGCTACAAGAAGGATCTGGAGATCCAGGGTGTAGGCTATCGCGCCGCGCTCGAGGGTAAGACACTTGTCCTCAACGTTGGATACTCCCACACGGTGCGAGTTGATCCGCCGGAAGGTATCCAGTTCACGGTCGAGGGTAACACGCGCCTGTCGGTCATTGGCATCGACAAGCAGCAGGTTGGTGAACAGGCCGCCCAGATTCGCCGCGTTCGCCCCCCCGAGCCGTATAAGGGCAAAGGCATCCGCTATGCCGGGGAACAGGTCCGCCGCAAGGCTGGCAAGGCCGGCAAGGTCGGTAAGTAGTCTCGTTAGATAGACCATGTGCTGTGGTCTCGCTGCGCTGGCGGTCGGGATAGAATCCGACGCCCCTGGCGCGAGGAGTTGGAACGATGCGGTATCACTACAAGTCACAGCTGAACGCGCGTCAGCGCCGTCATCTGCGCGTGCGGGCTAAGGTCACCGGATCGACGGCTCGTCCCCGCCTGAACGTTTTTCGCTCTTCAGCGAACATCTACGTTCAGATTATCGACGACTCGACCCATCATACGCTCGTGCAAGCGTCGTCGCGCGAAGACGAGTTGACTGCGCGGCTGACTGACGGCAAGACCAAGACCGATAAGGCCAAAGCAGTTGGCACGCTGATCGGCGAGCGCGCGAAGCAGGCGGGAATCACAACGGTCGTGTTTGACCGTGGCGGCTACAAGTACCACGGGCGTGTCAAGGCGATCGCCGACGGTGCTCGCGAAGCTGGACTCGACTTCTAGACCATCGATGAGCACGCGGCAGTGGCCGCCGGAACAGGGGAACTATCACGATGCAGGAACGCAGACGATCGGTTCGGACGAATCTGGACGAAGTCGGAGATCTCGAAGAACGAGTCGTCCAGATCAACCGTGTGTCGAAGGTTGTCAAGGGCGGTCGGCGATTCGCGTTCGGCGCAGTCGTCGTCGTCGGTGATGGCAACGGTCACGTCGGTGTTGGCATGGGCAAAGCTGGTGAAGTTCCAGACTCGATTCGTAAAGGCGTTGAAGCAGCCAAGAAGAGTCTGATCACCGTGCCGCTGATCAACCGAACGATTCCGCACGAGATCGAAGTCAAGTACGGCGCCTCGCGCGTGCTGCTGCGACCAGCGTCGCCGGGTACCGGAGTTATCGCTGGCGGTGGCGTCCGTGCCGTCGTCGAGGCGGCTGGTATCCACGATATTCTGGGCAAGTCACTGGGTTCCAACAATCCAGTGAACGTGGTTAAGGCGACGCTCAAGGCACTCTCGGAACTCGAATCAGCTGAGGACATTGCTCGCCGTCGAGGGAAGTATGTCGATCAGATTCGACCGCGTCGGCGGGAGCGCACGGAGGAGACGGTTCAGGCATGAGCGGTACAACGGGCAAGACGATGAAAATGAAATACAAGAAGAGCGTGATCGGCTTTCCCGCCGATCAGCGCAACACTGTCCGGTCACTCGGCTTTACGAAGCTGAATCAAACGATCGAAATTGCTGACACCCCGTCGATTCGGGGCATGGTATACAAGGTGCGTCACCTCGTCCACGTCGAGGGCGAAGGTGAGATCCGCGGACTGAGTATTCACGGTCAAAGTAGTCCGGTCGATTAAGTACAATATCGCGTAGACGGTTGACACATCACGGCACGGCGTCGGTTGATCACCGTGAAGCAAGGGACGGGCAATCATGCGACTCGACGATCTGCGCTCATCACCGGGTGCATTTACCCGGAAGAAGCGTCTCGGACGCGGACATGGATCGGGTCATGTCAAAACATCTGGTAGAGGCACGAAGGGCCAGAAGGCTCGTGCTGGTGGTGGAGTTCGACCAGGTTTCGAGGGTGGTCAGAACCCCATTTATCGCCGCATGCCATACAAGCGTGGTTTTAAGAACCCATTCCGTGTTGAGTACGAAGTGCTCAATCTTGGGCAGCTGGCCACGATGGAACTGAGCGGTCAGGTCACGCGCGAATCGCTATATTCAGCTGGTGCGCTGAGCCATTCTCAGCGACCATTGAAGATCCTCGGAGATGGCGAGATCTCCGGCGTGCTGCATATCCAGGCACATAAGTTCTCTGAGTCGGCCAAGGCGAAGATCGAGGCGGCTGGCGGTACGGCGGAGGTCATCTCCTGATGTTGGAGGCGACGTTCAACGCATTCCGAATACCTGATCTACGGCGGAAGATTCTCTTCACCGTCGGTATCCTCGTTATCTTCCGATTCATCGCGACGATTCCCGTACCAGGAGTCGATCGTGCAGCGCTGGATGAACTGCTGGAGAGCAACCAGTTGCTCGGCATGCTCAACCTGTTCTCCGGGTCGACGTTGTCGAACTTCTCGATTCTGGCGATGGGCGTGTACCCGTACATTACGGCGTCGATCATCATGCAGTTGCTGACGCCAATCATTCCGCGCTTGCACGAGCTATCGCAGGAAGGTCAGCAAGGGCGCAACAAGATCAATCAGTACACGCACTGGATCACCATCCCGATCGCGCTGCTCCAGGCATATGGTCAATGCATTCTGATGCAACAGGCCAATGTACTGAGCGATTTCGGCTTGTTCGATAGCGACACGTTCTTGAATTCGTTCGCTATCCTCATGACATTGGTCGCTGGAACGATTCTGCTGGTGTGGCTTGGTGAATTGATTACTGAGAACGGCATCGGCAACGGTGTGTCGATCATCATCTTCGGTGGTATCGTCGCCAGTCTCCCCCGCACGGTGGGAAACCTGGCGTTCACTGGATCGACGACGGACAACATCGTCGGCACGCTTGCGTTCGTCATCCTTGGACTCATCACGATCGTCAGTATCGTCTTCATCAACGAGGGACAGCGGCGTATCCCCGTCCAGCACGCGCGACGGGTTCGTCGGGGACGTGCCTATGGCGGTGGATCGACGCATATCCCGCTCAAGGTGAACTCAGCTGGCATGATCCCGCTCATCTTCGCAGTGTCGATCATGGTGTTTCCCGGCACGATCGCAAACTTCATGAGTGGTTCAGAACGGACATGGGTTCGGAACCTTGCTGAAGACATGACTCGCTTCTTCGATGCGAACACGCTTCAATACCAGGTGATCTACTTCCTCATGGTCGTGGCGTTCACCTATTTCTATACGATGGTGGTGTTCCAGCAACAGAGCATCGCCGAGAACCTGCAGAAGCAGGGCGCGTTCATTCCTGGAATTCGTCCCGGCCCGAACACGAACCGATACCTGACTGGCGTCGTGACGCGGATTACGTTGGTCGGCGCGTTGTTCCTCGGCATCATCGCGATTCTCCCGTATATTGCGGCTGAGATTACCGGTGTTCAGGCTTTGTTGCTGTCCAGCACGTCGCTGCTCATCGTTGTTGGTGTCGCCATCGATACCATGCGACAGCTCGAAGCGCAACTGATGATGCGAAACTATGAGGGATTCATCAGTTAAATCGAATCGCTCGCGGGCGACGAGCACGGTGCATCGCACCGTGCTCGTTCCTGTTCATGGCGAAAATACTATGATGAGGGGTACGAAACTCCAGATGCGACATGTAGTGTTTGTCGGTCCGCAGGGTGCTGGCAAGGGGACGCAGGCGGCACTGGTCGCGCCTCGTTTCAACCTGATTCATCTGTCGACCGGAGATCTCCTGCGCGAAGTGATAGCGTCGGACCTACCGATCGCTGCAGAAATACGAGCTTTCGTCGACCGAGGCGACCTCGTTCCGGACGACGTGATGGCGCGCATGCTCTTTGCGGCGCTCGACGAACGAGCCGATTCATCATCCGCTGGTGCTCTCCTGGACGGATTTCCGCGCAATCCGACTCAGGCGGATGCGCTTGATGCGCAGATTGGGGAGCGCGGTGAATCGCTGGAACTGGTCGTGCATATCTCTGTCCCGCATGAAGTCCTCTTGTGCCGGCTGACTGGTCGTCTAACGTGCCGCGCCTGCGGCCGAACGTTCCATCGCGAATTCAGCCCGCCGAAGACCGACGGTGCCTGTGATCATTGTGGCGGCGAGCTGTACACGCGTTCGGATGACACGAAAGAAGCGGTCAGTCGTCGACTGACCATCTACTTCGCTCAAACTGAGCCATTGCTCGAACGCTGGCGAGCGCGAGGAATCGTTCGCGATGTGAACGGCAACCAGGACATCTCCCTCGTGACGACGAGCATTATCCAGGTGATATCCCATGAATTCACTCAGACGACAGATAATTAGCTGAATGCCGATCGTGTTAAAGTCTGCAAGCGAAATTGCACTCATGCGGTCGTCCGGCATCGTCGTTGCCGACGTTCATGCAGCAATGCGCTCAGCCATCGCTCCGGGAATATCGACCCGTGAGCTTGATGCGATCGGATATGCCGTCATCGATGGTGTCGGCGGAGAGCCGTCGTTTTTGAACTTTCGGGGCTATCCCGCGAGTACGTGCATCTCCGTCAACGACGAGGTTCTGCACGGCATTCCAGGAGACAGAATCCTGCTCGAAGGCGATATCGTTTCAATTGATGTTGGGGTGAAACTCAACGGTTTTCACGCCGACAGTGCGTTCACCGTCGGAGTTGGAACGATCAGCACTGCAGCACAGGCTTTGATCGATACAACTGAAGCATGCTTCTGGGCAGGGTACAGGCAAGTCGTCGAAGGACATAGACTCGGCGATGTCGCCCGACCGGTACAGGCGCTGGCTGAATATAGCGGATATGGTGTCGTCCGAGAATACACCGGTCACGGTGTTGGCAGAAAGATGCATGAAGACCCTTCAGTCCCGAACTGGGGCAAGCCCGGTACGGGTTCCCTTATTCGGAGGGGAATGACGTTCGCATTGGAGCCGATGATTACCGCTGGAGCAGCCGACACACGCGTTCATCCAGATGGCTGGACGGTCACTACCGTCGATGGATCATTGGCAGCTCATTATGAACACACGATTGCCATTACGGATGATGGACCGAAACTGCTGACTGTCGCGACTGGCAACAAAGGAAGTATGGTATAGTTCATGGTTGGCGCGCATGTATTACCATGCGCTTTCGGCGTGTGATCGTGGTGGAATGGTGAACGGCACGGGACCGCGCAGCGGTGCGACGGCGACTGGACGGGTGATGGAATCGTTGCCCAACGCGATGTTCCGTGTATTGCTCGACAGCGGCGACGAGGTCACCGCCCATGTGAGTGGTCGAGAGCGGTTAGCACTCGTACGAGTGCTACCAGGCGATCGAGTCAGTGTTCAACTGTCTCCACTCGATATCACGCGTGGACGGATAGCCGAGCGCCTGCCATCAACGTCCCGAACGTGACCGAACGGGTTCTCAATTTCAAGGCTGGTCTGGGACCGCAGGCAGGCAGCGGTTGTGGGACAGGGAGTGGCGAGTACACATATGAAGGTTTCAGCATCAGTCAAGCCGCGCTGCGAGCGCTGCAAGATCATCAAGCGACGTGGAGTCGTGCGTGTGATTTGCACGAATCCGAAGCACAAGCAGCGTCAAGGCTAGGGGAGCAAAGTAAACATGGCACGAATCGCGGGCGTTGACATTCCGCGCGACAAGCGCGTCGAGTATTCCCTGCCGTATATTTACGGCATCGGATTGACCACCAGCAAGCAGATACTCGAGCGCACTGGGATCAGCCCGGACACTCGCGTTCGTGATCTCACTGACGATGAGGTTGCCCGCCTGCGCGAAATCATCGAGAAGGAGATGCGCGTCGAAGGCGATCTCCGTCGTGAAGTCGCCATGAATATCAAGCGACTCATCGATATCGGCTCGTATCGGGGATTGCGGCACCGCCGTGGCATGCCGATGCGCGGTCAGCGCACGAAGACGAACGCACGCACTCGGCGTGGTCCGAAGCGCGCGATTGGTCTGAAGAAAACGGGTCGATAGCACAACAGCTCGCGGTGTTCGCCCAGATCGGCTGCCGGGTATCCTCCCCGGCGCGGCTCAGTCGGCCCGGAAGGTCACTGCGAACCCCCATGCGTTCGGCGCAGATTCGGGTCTCGTATGCGGGTAACGCACGTTCTGGTTGCAAGAACGATCTGGGAAACACGGTTATATAGGGAGGTTCCATAGCATGGCGGATCGACGACGGGGTGCGGCCCGGGGTAAGCAACGCGTACGACGACGCGACAGGAAGAACATCCCCCGTGGGCGTGCTTTCATTTCATCGACATTTAACAACACCATCGTCAACCTGACCGACCCGGCCGGGAACACGATCGCCTGGGCGAGTGCTGGAGCATCTGGCTTTAAGGGTTCGCGCAAGAGCACGCCGTACGCTGCCCAGGTGACTGCCGAAGGCGCAGCCCGCAAGGCCATGGAGCATGGTCTGCGAGCCGTTGAGGTGTTCGTTAAGGGTCCAGGTGCTGGCCGGGAGATGGCGATTCGCGCGCTCGCGGCGAGTGGCATTCAGGTGATCTCGATCATGGACGTGACACCGATTCCGCACAATGGTTGTCGACCGCCCAAGCGTCGCCGCGTTTAGGCGTTCATTAGATCGGCCCGGTCCAGCACAGGGCCACATGTTTCGATTGCGTTAATTCACACGACGGTTCGTCAGGACAGCGCGAGCCGCGCGACGAACCGAGGAGGGTACAGAAGATCCATGGCGAGGTATACCGGACCCGTTTGCCGCATTTGCCGGCGTGAAGGCTTGAAGCTGTATTTGAAGGGCGAACGCTGCCTCGGGCCAAAGTGTCCGATCGTGCAGCGTAACCCACCCCGGAACTTCCCACCAGGTATGCATGGGCAGAAGCGATCGCGCCGTCCGTCCGAGTTCGGGCTCCAGTGGCGTGAGAAGCAGAAGGTTCGCCGTTTCTACGGTGTCATGGAGGGGCAATTCTCCAAGCACTTTGAGGAAGCGTCGCGCCGCGAAGGTGTGACAGGCGAGAATCTCCTGCGAATTCTTGAGATGCGCCTAGATAACGTCGTGTATCGACTCGGGTTCGCTGATTCTCGTCGTCAGGCACGCCAGATCGTTCGGCACGGGCATTTCACTGTCAATGGTCGCAAGACCGACATTCCTTCGTATCACGTGCGTCCTGGGGATCTGATTGCCGTGAAGCAAGGCAGCCGTGAGAAAGAGTATTTTAAGGTCGTTGCCGAGGTTTTGCGGACACGTACGGCTCCGGCATGGCTCGCACTCGAACCGGAAAATCTCAGCGGCCGTGTTGTCACCGAACCAGCGCGCGACCAGATTGACATGCCGCCGATCAACGAGCAGCTGATCATCGAGTTCTATAGCCGCTAGCCGGTCGTCATACGAAAGCGCAGGGCGCATCTCACTCAACATCCAGGCAAATGCGCTGACCCATCGGAGGCAGCACACATGTTCTGGAGACATCGGCTACTCGAAGGAGGCGAATCAGCTTGCTCGACACCGCACAACCAAAGGTCGATCTAACCGTTACCGGACACAATTACGGACGATTCACGATCGAGCCGCTTGACCCCGGTTACGGAATTACACTCGGGAACTCGCTCCGACGTATTCTGTTGCGTTCGCTGCCTGGCGCGGCAATCGTTCGTGCCAGGATCGCGGACGTGTGGCACGAATTTTCAACGATAGAGGGCGTCCGCGAGGATGTCACTGAAATCATTCTCAATCTCAAGCGTGTCCGCATCCGTCCGATTGGGACGCTGCACGAAACGCGCGCGCATCTCTATCACCAGGGCAAAGGTGTAGTGACCGCTGGCGACATCGACTGGCCGTCCGACATCGAGATCGTCAATCCGGAACTCGTCATAGCGACGATCGATTCCGACGACGCGACGGTGGAGATGGACCTCGTGGTTGCATCCGGGCGTGGTTATCAGCCAGCAGAAGCACAGGAGACGTTCGCGATCGGAGAAATTCCGCTCGACGCGCTCTTCACGCCAATTGAGAAGGTCAACTACGTCGTCGAGCACACGCGCGTTGGCGGAACGACCGACTTCGATCGTCTCATCATCGAGATCCAGACTGATGGCACGGTCGAGCCGGATGAAGCCCTGTCGCGCTCAGCGCAAATCCTGGTCGAACAGGCGCAGATGATCGCTGGGTTCAATCGTGCCGATGTAAGCGTGCCTGAAGGCATCGATCGGCCCGTGACTGAACAAGACATGCGTCCACTTACCGAACTCAGTCTGTCGCCACGCGTGTTGAATGCGTTGCGGAGCCGTCAGATTGAGCGGGTGGGACAGGTCATGCTTATGGAACGCGATCAGCTTCTGTCGATTCGGAACTTCGGACCGCGCTCGTTGCGGGAATTGACAGATGCATTGATACAGCATGGATACGAGATTCCTTCGAACCTGATGCTTGGGTCAGTTGGCGATGACGACGAAGTTGACAACGAAGACATTGTGGCCGACGCCGGCCTGGAAGAGGAGACTGGCTCGTGAAGCATCGAGTCGGCGGTCGGCAATTCGGCCGCAGTAAAGACCAACGCCGTGCCCTGTTCAAGGGCCTGGCAATCTCGCTCATTATCAACGAGCGCGTGACGACGACCGAGGCGAAAGCGAAGACGGTGCGTCCGATCGTTGAAAAGCTCATTACGATTGCGCGCGACGATACCGAACATCATCGCCGCCTGGTCATGGCTCGGTTGGGCGACGAGCTGGCAACACGCAAACTGTTCGAGGTCATCGCGCCCCGGTTCGATGGGCAGGCTGGCGGGTACACTCGCATTTACAAGATCGGAATTCGCCGTGGCGATGCCGCGCCGGTTTCGATGATCGAGTTCGTTCAGTAACGATCGTAGAAGTGTGTCTGACAGGAGTTGCACAACGAGCGGCGATGTCAGGCGGGTACGTATTCAAGTCGGGTATGACGGGACTGATTTTCACGGATCTCAGTTGCAACCCGGATTGAGGACGGTACAGTGTGAACTGGATATGGTTCTCAATCGCCTTGCTCCTGGAGCGTCGCGAACAGTGTTCGCAGGGCGTACCGACCGCGGGGTACACGCGATCGGACAGATCGTATCGGTAGACATTGCATGGGGCGCGAGCGACGAGAGGTTGCGATCGGCAATTAACGCTCTCGCTCCCAGCGATGTTACAGCAATCGATGTTCGGACTGTTCCGGACATGTTCCATGCCCGTTACGATGCCAGGTGGCGAGAATACCGCTATCGAATCATCGTCGCAGATGTACCGCCCCCGTTAGAACGTCGGTATTGCTGGTGGCGGACGAGAGAACTTGACGATGAACTCGCGCGACGTGCCTGTAACCACATGGTTGGCCGACACACGTTCGGCACGTTTGCCGGACAGGGGAAGAGCCAGTCATTGGAGCCAGCGGCGCTGACTCGCATGGTGAAGCTATGCGAGTGGCGGACAGATGGCGATGCTCGGATATTCCGGGTGGTTGCCAACGGGTTCCTGCCGCAGATGGTTCGCAATATGGTTGCGGCGGTAGTGACTGTTGCGCAGACCGAGCGCCCAGCGGAGTGGATCCACGATCTACTCTCTGCAAACGATCGACGTGTCCTCGGTGAGGCAGCACCGCCGAATGGGTTGACGCTTTGGCACGTCGAGTATGATTAGCGGTTAGCAGCGATCGACATCGCGATCCAGACGCGAATTGACCACGATGGCCCATCCTTTGTGGCGGGTACGCACGAGACATTGGAAGTACGGGGAAGACGAATGGCAATCAAAACTTACGTTCCACGAGCAACCGAGATCGAGCGTCGCTGGTTTCTCGTCGACGCCGAGGGGCAGACGCTCGGCCGGATCGCGACGCAGATCGCAACGATCCTGCGCGGCAAGCACAAGCCGATGTACACACCGAACCTGGATACTGGTGACTATGTCATCGTCATCAACGCCGAAAAGGTGCAGGTGACGGGCGCGAAGGAAGTGCAGAAGCTGTACTATCGGCACTCCGGGTATCCGGGCGGCTTTCGCAGCACCGCATTGCGCGATTTGCTCGACAAGCACCCTGAGCGAGTTATTGAGAAAGCCGTCAAGGGCATGTTGCCGCACACCAACCTCGGCGCTGATCAGCTTAAGAAGCTGAAAGTCTACGCCGGAGCGACGCATCCACACGTCGCGCAGAAGCCTACCGTCCTTAATGTGCAGACGACGCGACAAGCGTAATCGAGGCAACCGGGGGAATTAGATGAGCGCATCCGCTGTACGGTATCACTACGGAACTGGACGTCGTAAAACGTCTGTAGCACGCGTCAGGCTATATCCTGGAGCAGGCGAGATCACAGTCAATGGCAAGGAAGCCAGCGAGTACTTTGGCGGTCGTGGCCTCTATCAGTTGATTCTGCGCCAGCCGCTGCAGCTCACGAACACGCTGAGCCGCTATAACGTCCATGTGCGCGTTGTTGGTGGTGGCCAGACCGGCCAGGCCGGTGCCATCCGCCATGGTATTGCGCGCGCCCTGATTCGTTCCGACATCGAACTGCGTCCTGGCCTGAAGAAGGCCGGTTTCCTTACGCGTGACGCACGCATGAAGGAGCGCAAGAAGGTAGGACTGAAGCGCGCCCGTAAGGCACCTCAGTACACCAAGCGATAGTCTCAATGTTCGCGGCGACATTACACTGTGTTCAGGCGGGGAGGGCAATCGCTCTCCCCATTTCCCGTGGGTCCGTCGCAGTAGCTGTCCACATACCAATGCGGGATGCTGGAGTCTCTCGCTAAAAGGACATGGTGCCTGAACGCTGTGCACGCCGGCCAGTCTTGCGAGTGGATCGTGCCCAACACTATCTGTCCTGGTTGCGTCGGTTGTATGCGACCTCCAGAATCGCGTCGAGATCCTCGTTCGTGAACAGGTAGGTCTGTGGCGACGATCCCCACCCTTCGCTGGTCTCCTGAACAACCTGGCCCTTGATGAGAAATCCTTCAGGAGTCTCGACGATGCTCACGTCCTTGAATTGATGTTCATCAATATAGTTTCCGAGTGCCCTGAAAAGATCTTCATACCGAAACCTGTATCTACCAGAAGCGTCCAGCATCGACGGAATCCTCCCAACATTCTCATGGTCCCTAACGTTCTGGCGATCGCGCCGTTCGTTTCTGTGCGACATCATGATGATCGACCGGTGGTGCAACGCGGCTCATAGCACGGACTGTGTTCACTGCCTCCCGTAGACGCCTGCGCGCCGACGGGGGCCACCAGGCACGCAACGACACGGGGCTGAGTTCGATGGTGATTTGTCCGTCATACGCGTGCTGTGTGAGTCGATGAATGACTTCGTCAATCGGGAGGTATCCATCTCCAGGTAGCAGATGATCCCGATACAATCCATTGCGAATGCCGCCCCTCATCGTGCTGGAGCGGGAGTCACTCAAGTGCAGGTTCACTAATCTTGACATCACGGTATCAACCGCGTCGGTAACGTGAGTTCCCCAACTCGCGGCATGCGCTAGATCCAGCGTCAGATGAACGTCCCACTCGCCGGCGACTGAACGAAGGGTCGATAGATCGTCGAGCAATTGGCGTTCGACGCCGTCGTGGTTCTGCGCGCGGTTTTCGAGTGCCAACCGAAGATCGGGCCGCGTTCGATCGCGTTCAGAAACAATGTCCGCAAGCCAACGATTGAGTTGTGCAGAGGGACGAGCACCGGTCAGAGGTGGGTGCAGCACGACGACCGCGCAATCGCGCAGTCCGGCAGCGAAGCGGATTGACGCGCAGTCGTCTGCAAGTTTGCGGTCAAACGTGGTGGAACGAAACCGGAGCACCGCGTGGAGGCTGGTGATCGGAATGTTCACCTCGTCTGCGAGTTGTTGGGTTGCTAATGGGTTAGTTGCGCTCATCCCGGAACTCAGCAGCAATTCAACCCCGTCAGCGTGTGCTTCAGACGCTATCGCGAGCGTCGAGCACAGCGGATATCCTGGAAGTGCACCTATGGCCACCGAAATCCGCATGTCCGAGTGTCCTGATCTCCTGAAGCTGCACATACACTGAAACGACATCCACTCCACTCCGTTGTGGGTTGATGCTCGCCAGTGTAGCACCCAAAAATATGGATATTCAATCGCGCGGCCAACGGCTCATTTCTGGAAAATGGATAAAATCGCACGTTCAACTGCCACCTCGGAGGCGGTCGCAAGCTGAAGTACGGTTTTGGCATCACTCGTGACGTCGCCTGGGGCGGCGGCAAAAAACGTGTCCCCGTCGAAGATCGTGTGAGCTGGGATGACACAGCGCGCCAGTCCATCGTGGGCGGAGATACAACAACGCTGTAATGCATCGCGTGAGACAGGCTGAGAAATGAGGATCACACCGATCGTGGTGTTTTCTCCTTCCCTCACGTTCGGCTCCAATCCGGACATGGCCATTGCAAGCCTACGACCTTCGTGCTCAACGCCGTTCAGGTCGTTGGATCGAGCTAGCCCACTGCCGGTCGTTGGGTCAACGACATCACCCACGGCGTTGAGGACAACGACCGCTGTGACGCTTGTGTCGCCGATTGTGACAGTTGCGATTCCCATTCCAGCTGGCGTCGGAACACCAGCGAGCTTCGCGACGGTTGCACCGGAGCCAGCTCCGACTCGGCCAGCCATTGATCCAAACCCGGTTGCACTTGCGGCGGCTCGATAACCATCATCTGACGTTGGGTGCGTAGCAGTCCCGTTGGTCAGGTCAAAGATCACCGCTGCGGGTACGATCGGTACGCCCCCCGCTGCGGTCTGAAATCCGCGGTCCTGTTCCTTCAGATAGCGCATCACCCCGTCCGCAGCCGCGAGTCCGAACGCACTGCCGCCAGTGAGCACGATGGCGTCCGCCCGCCCCCCGAGGCGACCCGACGCCAGTACGTCTGTCTCTCGCGTACCTGGCGCACCACCACGTACGTCAACAACCGTGGGAGCCAGGTGATCGAACAGCAGGACTGTACATCCAGTTCGATTGTGGAGATCCGTGACATGCCCGACCCTGCACCACGGCTGAACGATGTCAGAGACCGACATGCATACCTGGTTTCGCGACGGCGATCCTGCCTGCAAAGGTCAACGCGGCCGCAGCGATCACCTCATCGTCAGCCCGCTCGCTCCATACATGCGTCAGGAGCAGCGTTTCAACTCCGCACTCAGTCGCGAGCCGCCCGGCGTCCTGCGGCGTGAGATGGCCGCGATCTTCGAGAGCAATCTCGCCATGATCGCGTTCAGTCGCTTCAACAAGTAGTAGTGACGTCCCTGTCATGGCGGCAATGAGTGGCTCAATCGCGCCGGTATCCGCAGAGTATCCAATCGCGGTCCCGTTGGGATGGTTCACACGCATTGCGTAGCACGGGACGAAGTGCTGTGTCGGAGCGAACTCGATCGTGACGCCGTTCAGATGCAGGTTGCGCTCTGGTTCATACTCATGCACATCGAAGACATCAGACCAGAAACCTGAACTATCCTCGCTACCATACGCTAGCGCGTTGGCGAGCGCGTCTAACCGCTCAATTCCGCCTGGTGGCAGCCACAGCGGAGTACGGCGATTCACTGGGTCTGGACCGTACTTCAATCCGTAGCGAAACGGTACGAGGTCGAGCATGTGGTCGGCGTGACAATGGGAGATGACGACCGCGTCGAGTGCGTGGTAATCCGTGTGCTCGCGTAAGGCGAGGAACGTATCCGCCCCGCAGTCGAGAAGCAGGCGTGTATCGTCGCTTGTGACAAGATACGCGGAGCAGCCCTGACCGGGATTTGGCCAGGCTGCCGCACCTCCCAGGATGGTGAGGCCGAGCGTCATGCGCTTGCCAACTCTTCGTCGTCTTCCAAATCAAGCTGTTCGAGGTGGACGACATCGCTGACGACATGGGCAATCGGTCCAGCCGTCGCCAGTTCTATGTGCGTGACGCTACAATTCTCAATACTGTATTTGCGCCAGTCGTTGGGATTCTCACCCATCATCTGGGCGACCGCCGAGCTGATTACGCCGCCGTGCGCGACGATCAGGACACGCGCCCCGCTGTGTTCCGTGACGATGCGATCGAGAGTCTCACGTACGCGAGTATGGAACTGCCGCCGAGACTCTCCGTTTGGAAAACCAGCATCGTGGTCATTCGGGTCTTCAAAGCGCAGCGCGATCTCCGGCCATCGAGAGGCCATCTCGAAGAGGTTAACGCCTTCGGCATGACCGAAGTTCATTTCCGCGAGACCAGGATGGAGACGTGGTTCAAGGCCAGTCGTGCGAGCGATAGCCTGTGCGGTGACATAGGCGCGTTGTAAGGGACTGCTGTGCAGCGAATGAAGGTCGGCGATGTGCTGCACCCGCGACGCGACCAGTTCAGCCTGACGCAAGCCATGAGCGTTGAGCGGGACATCAGTCGAGCCGTGAAACAGTCCTGCGGTATTAGAATCCGTCTGCCCATGGCGCACCATGAACAGTTCCGTGTGCCTGATCGTCATGCTCATCCTATCAATCGCCGTGGTTTGATACATAATCAGCTGCCGCTGGACACCATTGTACGAGAACACAGGCGTCGCACCGTGGCCGCCGTGCGATGCAGGTGCGCTTGCCGTGCTGAATGAGGAGCATATGCGCTTCGAACATCAGGTTATCTGGAATCTGATCTTCCAACAGCCCATGAGCGCGATCAGCTGAAGTCTTTGTTGGAACCAGGCCAAGTCGAAGTGCCACGCGGTGTACGTGGGTGTCGACCGGCATGACCGCGCGCTTGAGACTGAACAGCAGGACGCAAGATGCGGTCTTCGGCCCAACGCCGTGCAATGTCATGAGCCAGTCTCGAGCATCGCTTTCCGGCATGTCCGCCAGGAACCGGAGATCAAATCCACCAGTCCGCTCGCGTACATCGCTCAGGGCGCGTTGGATGCGTGGAGCCTTCACTTCAGCCAGACCGCCAGATCGGATCGCATCCGCGACTCGCTCGGTTTGAGCATCAATCACCGCTTCCCAATCTGGAAAGTGCTGACGAAGCGAAGCGAACGCGCGCGCGGTGTTTGTGTCGGACGTATGTTGAGAGAGAATCGTCTGAACAAGCTCATCGATGGGTGGAATCGTTGGAAAGCGTTTGGGCATGCCATAGACCGATCGCAACTCATTCAGAATTTCTTCAATCGTTGCCCCAGGTGGGTTGGCTGATATCGGTGGTTCAGTCTTCATCGACTCATTCTATCGACTTGGCTTGACGCTGTCGGTAGCGTATCCGTATCATTCTAAAGATATTGATGCGTCATGCGTTCGTTTAGCAGGAGCAGAGAAAACTGTTGCCACGCGACGTTTCACCTCCATCTCGATGGACTTCGAGCCTCCGGCCTTGGCGGAGGCTTTTTTGTGTGCAGGGAATCGTATGAGTAACGTGCTAGTGCTGCGCGGAGGACGCGTCATCGACCCAGCCGGTGACGTTGACGCGATCATGGATGTCGAGATCATGGATGGCGTCATCACGGCGGTCGATCGGTCCATAACACCACACGTCGGAGCTACCGTTATGGACGTGTCCAACTGCCTTGTTACTCCCGGTTGGATCGACGCGCACGTCCACCTTCGCGATCCCGGTTTCACTTACAAGGAAGATTTGGCGACCGGGGCTGCGGCGGCGCTTGCTGGAGGGTTCACGCGGATATGCTGCATGCCGAATACGAATCCACCGCTTGATACTCCCGATCGCGTTGCAGCCACTATTGAACGATCGCGATCGCACGGAGTCTCAATTCATCCTATCGGAACGATCTCGATTGGTCGGCGCGGTGACAAC
>Ga0136611_10001575_pt1 | contig 15907 bp, 9 predicted proteins | sample AntDrymUQ2232306_2_FD_106645 | JGI IMG/M metagenome (GOLD analysis project Ga0136611, IMG submission 106645) | Polar desert sand microbial communities from Dry Valleys, Antarctica - metaG UQ223 (23.06) | ecosystem: Environmental > Terrestrial > Soil > Desert | place: Antarctica: Dry Valley...
TCGCAGAGCGGTCTGACGGTGTCGATCGACGACGTGAAGACGCCGAAGGCCAAGAAGGCACTGCTCGACGGCTACGAGGCGCAGGCCGACAAGGTCGAGATGCAGTTCAAGCGCGGCATCATCACCGACGGCGAGCGGCGCCAGCAGGAGGTCCGCATCTGGACCGACGCGACCGCCGAGGTCCAGAAGGCGATGGAGCTCGAGTTCAAGGCGCAGCGCTTCAACCCGATCGACATGATGGTCGGCTCCGGCGCCCGAGGGAACATGACGCAGATGCGTCAGATCGCCGGCATGCGCGGCCTCGTGGCAAACCCTCGCGGTGACATGATCCCGCGACCGATCAAGAAGAACTTCCGTGAGGGCCTCGAGACGCTCGAGTACTTCATCGCCACGCCGGGCGCCCGCAAGGGCCTCGTCGACACTGCGCTCCGCACCGCGGACTCTGGCTACCTGACCCGCCGTCTCGTCGACGTCGCGCAGGAGCTGATCGTCCGTGAGGAGGACTGTGGCTCGAGCCTCGGCGTGTGGGTGGAGAACGTCGGCGCCGACACGGCGAACCACCGCAGCTACCTCGAGACGAAGCTGTTCGGCCGCGCGCTCCTGCAGGACATGAAGCTCGCCGACGGATCCGTCATCACCCGCAACACGATCGTCGGTGATCCGGAGATGGCGGCCCTGCGTGACGATCCGGGCATCACCCGGATCCGCGTGCGCAGCGTGCTCACGTGCGATGCCGATCTCGGGGTCTGCGCCCTCTGCTACGGCAGGTCGCTCGCGACCGGCCGCTCGATCGAGCTCGGTGAGGCCGTCGGCGTCATCGCCGCACAGTCGATCGGTGAGCCGGGCACGCAGCTGACGATGCGGACCTTCCACACCGGTGGTGTGGCGGGCAAGGACATCGCCGGTGGTCTGCCTCGCGTCGTGGAGCTCTTCGAGAGCCGCACGCCGCGTGGCTCGGCCCGCCTCGCCCGTGCGAGCGGCGTCGTGCGGATCAGCGAGGACGAGGGCAAGGGCATCCCGATCGTCGTCATCGACGACCAGGGCGACGAGCACGCAGTGCTTCTGCCGTCGGGCAGTCGCTACATCGTCACCGATGGCCAGGAAGTCCGCGCCGGCGACGCGCTCACCGACGGCCCCTTCGACCCGAAGGAGCTGATGGAGATCAAGGGCATCCGCGAGACCCAGCTGTACCTCGTCGAGGAGGTCCAGAAGGTGTACCGCGACCAGGGCGTGTCGATCCACGACAAGCACATCGAGCTGATCGTGCGTCAGATGACGCGCCGCATCGGCGTGCAGGAGCCCGGCGACACCGGCTTCCTGCCCGGCGAGCGAGCGGACGCGAAGATGTTCCGCGACACCAACAAGCGCATGGTCGAGGAGGGCAAGAAGCCGGCCGAGGGTCGCCCCGAGATCATGGGGATCACCAAGGCCTCGCTGGCCACCGAGTCGTGGTTGTCCGCGGCGTCGTTCCAGGAGACCACCCGGGTGCTCACCGAGGCCGCCATCGACGGCCGCGGCGACAACCTGCTCGGCCTCAAGGAGAACATCATCATCGGCAAGCTCATCCCAGCCGGCTCCGGCATGATGCGCTACCGCGAGTTCGACATTGCGGCGCCCGACTACCAGCCGATGTCGTCGTACTCGAGCGACTTCGACGATGATCCGGCAGCCTGGCTGTCGAACATCCACGGTACCTACACCACCGACGACGGCACCCCGGCCCCCGCCGCGGTGGACTGATCCTCGGTCGAGGTCGACCACAACCCATGCTCTCGAGGGTGAAGGTGGGTCGGGTCGCCGGCAGTCGGCCCGCCCAACGGCCGCCTCCAGAGCATGGGTTCATCAGTTGCCCCGACCAGGCGACACCCCTAGCATGTCAAGGTCCTGCGCACGGGTGACTGTGCAAGCGGGGCGCCCAAGTCTGAAACGAAGGAAGGCGCACGCGTGCCCACGATCCAGCAGTTGGTCCGCCAGGGGCGTACCACCAAGTTCACCAAGACGAAGACGCCGGCCCTGAAGGGGTCGCCGCAGCGTCGTGGCGTGTGCACTCGCGTCTACACGAACACCCCGAAGAAGCCGAACTCCGCCCTCCGCAAGGTCGCCCGCGTGCGCCTGTCGTCCGGCGTCGAGATCACCGCCTACATCCCGGGCGAGGGGCACAACCTGCAGGAGCACTCGATCGTGCTCGTCCGCGGCGGTCGCGTCCGTGACCTCCCGGGCGTGCGCTACAAGGTCATCCGCGGCGCGCTCGACGCAGCCGGCGTGAAGAACCGCAAGCAGTCCCGGAGCCGTTACGGCGCCAAGATGGCCAAGTAAGGAATCGCTGAGTCATGCCCCGTAAAGGTCCCGCCGAGAAGCGCAAGCTGAGCCCCGACCCGGTCTACCGGTCGCTGCTCGTCACCCAGATCGTCAACAACGTGATGCTGCACGGCAAGCGCACCGTTGCCGAGAAGATCATGTACGACGCGATGAAGATCGTCGAGGAGAAGACCGGCGCCGAGCCGCTCTCGACGCTGAAGCGTGCGATCGACAACATCAAGCCGCCGCTCGAGGTCAAGAGCCGCCGCGTCGGTGGCGCCACCTATCAGGTGCCGATGGAAGTGAAGCCGGGTCGTGCGAACACGCTGTCGATCCGCTGGCTCGTCGAGTTCAGCCGCAAGCGCCGTGAGAAGACGATGGCCGAGTGCCTCGCCGGCGAGGTCATGGACGCGGCCAACGGCCTCGGCGCCGCGATCAAGCGTCGCGACGACATGCAGAAGATGGCCGAGTCCAACCGCGCCTTCGCCCACTACCGCTGGTAGTCGACGCCACGCAGTCAGGTTTCCTCCACCTGACGCGCGTGAAAATCTGACAGCGTCGGTCTGTCGCACCCCTCTGGGAGAATGAGGGGGTGAGCCTGTTCGTCCACCACGCTCCCCATCTGGGGCCGTTGGGCGATGCGCTCGCGTCGCTGCTCGGGCGGCCGCTGCCCGACCCGTTCGAGGCGGAGGTCGTCGCCGTCCCCACCGCCGGTCTGCGCGACTGGGTGCAGCGGCGGCTGGCGCTCACCCTCGGCGCCACCGGCCATGCCGATGGCGTCACGGCGAACGTCGACCTGGTGTTCCCGGGACGCTTCGTCGCGCGCGCGCTCGGGCGCCCTGCGGACGAGGTCGACCCGTGGGCGGTCGAGCGTCTGACGTGGGCCGTGCTGACGGTCCTCGACTCTGGCGCCGTCGAGGTGCCTGGGCGGCGGCGAGCGCCGTACGCACTCGCCCGCCGCATCGCCGACCTGTTCGACCGATACGCCGTCAACCGGCCGGAGATCCTCCAACAATGGGCCACCGAGCGCGACGGTGACGGGACGGTCGACGTCAACGGCGCGGTTTCGCCGCTGCCGTCCGAGCAGCTCTGGCAGCCGCGGCTGTGGCGTGCGGTGCGCGAGGTCGTCGGCATCGACAGCACCGCCGAACACCTCCCCGACCTCCTCGCCGACCTCCGCGCCGGACGACTCGAGCCCGAGCTCCCCGAGCGAGTCGCGCTGTTCGGCGTCTCGAGCGTCGCGCCCGGGCAGCTGCAGGTGCTGCTCGCGCTCGCCGAGGTCCGTGAGGTGCACCTGCATCTGATCCACCCGTCCCCCGTCGCGTGGCGGCGGTCGCCGTTCTCGCTCGACGCGGCGCTGACACCTCGTGCTGCGGTCGATGCGGTCGCCGCGGTCGAACACCCCCTGCTTCGCTCGTGGGGACGGCCCGCAATGGAGGCCGCCGCGCTGCTGCGCGGCCGTTCCATCCAGGTCGTCGAGCACGCGTCCGTGCGCGTGCCGCCGAAGCCGGCAGTGCAGGTCGCCGCGACGTCCGCAGGACAGCTGCAGCTCGAGCTCGATGCTCCTTCCGATGAGCCGACGTTGCTGCAGCACGTCCAGGCGACGCTGGAGTCCGACGAGGCTCCGGCACGGTCGGACTCGACGCGACGCGACGCGACCATGCTGTTCCACGCGTGCCACGGGGCGACGCGCCAGCTCGAGGTGCTGCGCGATTCGCTCGGTCATCTCTTCGCCGCCGATCCGACGTTGCAGCCGCAGGACGTGCTCGTGCTCTGCCCGGACCTCCAGCGGTTCGTTCCACTCGTTCCGGCGGTGTTCGGTCGCGGCTCGTTCCCGGTCCCTGTGCGGGTCACCGACCTCTCACTCGGGTCGCAGAACGCCGTCGCCGGAGCGCTGCTCGCGGCGCTGAACCTCGTCGCCGGTCGTGCGACGGCCGGCGACGTGCTCGCGCTGTGCGGCTTCGACCCGGTGCGAGTCCGGTTCGGCATCGGCAACGACGACATCGAACGGTTCGACCGCTGGACCGCGGACCTCGGAACCACGTGGGGGTTCGACGCCGGCCATCGCGGCGACTGGTTGTCGCTCGACATCGCCGACGGGACGTGGGCGGCGACGCTCGACCGCGTGCTGCTCGGCGCTGCGATGCCGAGTCCCGTGCCACGCCTCGGCACCGCAGGCGTCGTCCCGTACGACGACGTCGATGCGCAGGGACTCGCATCGGCGGGGCGCCTCGCCGACGTGCTCGCCCGGTTGCGCGCCGCGCGAGCGGCAACGTCGGGCGCGAAGACGATCGACGACTGGTGCGACGTCCTCGTCGCGATCACGCAGTCGCTGTTCGCGACGCGTCCCGCCGACGAGTGGCAGATGGTCCAGGTCCTCGACGAGATCGACCGGGTTCGCGAGTCCTCGGCGGTGCAGGACGCCCGTTCCGACGTGCGGCTGTCGCTGACCGACGTGCGCGCGATGCTCGACGGCCTCCTCGACGCCCCGCACGGTCGTCTCGACCTCCGCTCCGGTGCGGTCACCTTCACCGCGATGGTTCCTGTCCGCAACCTTCCGGCTCGGGTCATCGCGATCGTGGGCCTCGAGGAGGGCACGTTGCGCGCTGCGCGCACCGACGGCGACGACATCCTCGGCGTGCGTGCGTGCGTCGGCGAGCGCGATGCGCGAGCCGAGGGCCGCTCGCTCCTGCTCGACGCGCTCCTGTCCGCAGAGGACCACCTCCTCGTCACGTTCGACGGCAACGACATCACGACCAACCGCCGGCTTCCGCTCCCGGTGCAGCTCGGCGAGCTGCTCGAGACGGTCGGGCATCGCGCAGGCACCGCCGACCTGGTGACGCGGCACCCGCGGCGGGCGCACGACGAGTCGAACTTCCTGGCCGTCGACGGAGCCGGCTCGTTCAGCTTCGACGGGTGCATGCTCGAGGGGGCCGAGGCTCGGCGTCATCGCCGCGAGGACGCGGTCGTGGTGCCGCACGTGCTCGACGTGACCGTGCCGCTGACGGTCAGGCTCGAGGAGCTCGCGGACGCATGCACACGTCCCGCACGGACCTACCTGCGCGACCGCCTCGACGTGCGCCTCCCACGCGATCGAGAGAACATCGACCCGAGCATCCCGCTCTCGGTCACACCGCTCGACGTGTACACGCTGGGCGACGACCTCCTACGCCGGCATCACGAGCTGGGCGGCGCGGCGGCCGAGTCGTGGCGGGAGACGACGCGGCTGCAGGGCGGGTTGCCGCCTCGCGAGCTGGCTCGTGCGGCGCTCGGCGAGGTGGAGGAGGAGGTCGAGGAGATGCTCGCTGCGATGCCCGACCTGCGCGAGATCTTCTGCTCCGCGACGGGGACCGTGCCGATCGACATCTCGCTGGACACGTCGCCGTGGGCGGCGGGCCACGGCGCGACCGTGTCGCTGCGCGACACGGTCGACTCCGTCGCCGGCGACACGCTCGTGCGGGTCGCGTTCACGCGTCCGAAGGCGCGCACGCGCATCACGTCCGCGCTCACGCTCGCTGCACTCGTCGTGGCGTCTCCCGACCGTGCCTGGAACGCGCTCCTCGCGATGCGCGGCGAGCGCGCCGGCAATCCGCCTGTCGTCTTGCGCCTGCTGCCGCTCGTGCCGGTCGGCGGCGTGGACGCGGCGATGGAGTTCCTCCGCACGGCGCTCGATCTCCGTCTCCGCGCGCTGCGCGAGCCGCTGCCGATCTTCGAGGCGTCGAAGACGCTGTTCGACACGGGCACGATCGACGACCCGGACATCGAGCGTGACATGCGCGACGACACGAACGTCTTCCTGTGGGCCGGGATGAGCTCCGACGACCTCCTCGCGATCGCGCCGGTCCACTCCGACCCGTTCCCCGACGTCGTCGCCACGGGTGCGTCGCAACCGAGCCGCATGGCGGGCTATGCGCGCGCCGTCTGGCAGGCCTACCGGGACTTCGCGCTCGAGTGCGAGGTGCCGTCGTGACGTCGACCACTCTCGACGCGACCACTCTTGCCCCGTTCGATCTCTCGGCGCCGCTCGTGCACGGACGTGTCGTGCTCGAAGCGAGCGCCGGGACCGGCAAGACGTACTCGCTCACGAACCTCGCCGTCCGCCATCTCGTCGAGGCGGCGGTCACGACGGATCAGCTCCTCGTCGTCACGTACACGCGCGCCGCGGCGAACGAACTCCGTGACCGAGCGCGCACGTCGCTGATGGATGCGTACTCTGTTCTCACCACGGGCGAGGTCCCCGACGACCATCCGTGGATGGCGGTGCTCCTGCAGGGCGGCGACCGGGAGGTGGAGCTGCGGGCGCGGCGTGCGCGCGAGGCGCTCGCGCGCTTCGACGACGCGACCATCACGACGATCCACGGCTTCTGCCAGCAGGCGCTCGCTCAGGCGGGGTTGAGATCGGGCAGCGACCCGGACGCGACGCTCGTGGAGAATGCGGACGACATCGTGGCGGAGGTGTGCCGCGATTTCCTCATCGACGGGCTCGCGCTCGAGCCGCACCGGCTGTCGCCGCGCAACCGCGCCGGTGTCCCTCAGAAGTCACCGAAGCAGGTCGAGACGGCCGTCGTCGCCGCAGTGAAGGCGTTGATCGCGAACCCTGCCGCACTCGTGGTGCCGGGTCCCGGGTGTGACGAGATTGCCGACCGCTGGGTCCGAGTCGTCACTGAGGCGCGCGCCGAGATCCGGGCTCGGCAGGACAGCCGGGGAGAGGTCGGCTACGACCGCCTCGTCACCGACCTGCACGACGCGCTCGTCCATCCACAAGACGGTGTCGAGCTGGCGCGTCAGCTCGCAGACCGTTTCGCAGTCGTCCTCGTCGACGAGTTCCAGGACACGGACCGCACGCAGTGGACGATCTTCGAGCGCGCGTTCCCGGGCCGCGCCGTCGTGACCGTCGGCGACCCGAAGCAGGCGATCTACCGCTTCCGCGGAGCCGACGTGCACGCATACCTCTCGGCGATCGCCTCGCACCGGGCGCAGAGCCTGCCGGTCAACCATCGCTCCGACCGGCAGCTGCTCGCCGGCCTCGAGCGGATCTTCGCCGGCGCGACCCTCGGCGACGAGCGGATCCCGTTCTCGCCCGTGCAGGCGGCGCCGACCGCAGTCGACAACGCACTCGGAGCGGGTGCGAGCGTGCATCTGCGGATGGTGCGAGAGCACGCGGATCTGCTGACGGCCGACGGCAAGAACCTGGCGATGCCACTCGTGCGCCAGCTCGTGGTCGCCGACCTCGTCGGGCGCGTCATCCACCTGCTCGGGAACGAGAAGATCACGGGGCGGGACTGCAAGACGCGAGAGGTCGTCCCGAACGACATCGCCGTGCTCGTGCCGACCCACACCGAGGCAGCGAACGTCGCCGAGGCTCTGCGGCGCGCCAAGGTCCCCGCGGTTCGCACGCGCACGGGCAGCGTGCTCGAGACCCCGGCGGTCCTGCAATGGCGGTTGCTGCTCGCGGCCCTCGCTCGCCCCCATCACGCGCCGACGGTGCGCGCCGCAGCGCTCGGGTGGTTCTTCGCCGCCGAGCCGCACAGCCTCACCGGCACCGCCGGAGACGTTGCGGTCGCACGCCTCCAGGAGCAGTGCGCGCAGTACGCCGACCGGATGCGCAAGAGCGGGGTCGCTGCTGCCTACGACTCCTTGAAGGCGACGGCCGGGCTCGTGCGCGGCGTCGTCGCTCGCGATGGTGGTGACCGCGATCTCACTGACCTCGACCACCTCGCCGAGCTGCTCGCGCAGCGGACGCATCGCGCCAACACCGAGCCGGCGCAGGTGCTGCGCCTGCTCGAGGAGATGCTCGTCAACGGCGACGACCGGTCGGAGGAGACCATGCGCCGAGTCGAGTCGGACGCCCAGGCGGTGCAGATCACGACGATCCATGCGGCGAAGGGTCTCGAGTACCCGATCGTGCTCGTCCCGTTCGCCTTCAAGTGTCGCAACGACGTGTCGACGCCGTACTCGTACACGGGTGACAGCGACGAACGCACGATCGACATCGCGTCCCTCGTGAACTGGTCGGCAGGTCCTCTCAACCAGGCGGCACGCAAGAGGTCGGCGGAGGAGGGCAACGACGGCGATGGGCTGCGTCTGATCTACGTCGCGCTGACACGCGCCCGTCACCGAGTCGAGCTGTGGTGGGCGTGCGCGACACGCTGGCAGAGCTCGCCGCTCGCTCGCCTCCTGCTCGATCGAGAGCCACCCGCCTCGCCAGTGCTCAACTCGTGCCGCCCTCCTGGCGGCCGGAAGGACTGGAAGCCGCCGTACCAGCTGTTGTCGCGGAGCGAGGTCGAGCAGCGAGTGCGCGACCTCGTCGATGCGTCGAGTGGCGTCATCGAGTTGACCGAGCTGCCGGAGAAGATCGCGCCGCTCGTCTGGTCACCGGGTACGGCAGAGGACGCGCCGCCGCTGGCGATCGCATCTCGGCAGGGCCGGGACGGCATCGGCGACGACGCGTGGCGGCGCTGGTCGTTTACCGGATTGAGCCGGCGGATCGGTGATGCCGACGCCGTGGCGCATCCCACTGACCAGGTCGAGCCGCCGATGCAGGGGGGCGCGGACGAACATGCTCCCGACGACTCGCCGGGTCCGGAGGTCGGGGTGTCCGACCGCAGTACCGGCGCGTCGGCGCCTGGCGTGTCGTTCGCGGACGTGGCCGGTAGCGCACGGTTCGGCACGTTCGTGCACTCGCTCCTCGAGAAGCTCGACTTCACTCTGCCCGACCTCGAGCGGGAGCTCGCCGAGCGGGTGTCGCGCGCAGCGCGACGTGACGGGCTCCAGCTCGACCAGGCGGCGGTCGTCGCCGGCCTCGTGTCGGCGATCCATACGCCGCTCGGGCTGATGTTCTCGAACCGCAGCCTGCGGGAGATCGGCCGTCGCGACCGGCTCGACGAGCTCTCGTTCGACCTCCCGCTCGCTCATCGCAGCACTCGCAGTCCCGTCGTCACGTTCCCGGCGGGAGCCGTCGCGACCGTGCTGCTCGACGAGCTCGCCGCCGACGACCCGCTGCGCCCGAGCCTGACCGCGCTCGCCGGAGACCTCGCGCACGTCGACGTCGGCGGGTGGATGTACGGGTCGATCGACGCAGTGCTGCGCATCGTCACCGATCAGCCGCGGTTCTTCGTCGTCGACTACAAGACGAACCGTCTGCACGAGTCCGGAGCGGCCGACCCGCTCGCCGCGTACGCGCCGGAGGTGCTGCACCGCGCGATGGGCGCGCACCACTACCCATTGCAGGCGGTGCTGTACCTCGTCGCGCTGCACCGTTACCTCCGCTGGCGCCTCGGCGCCACGTACGACCCGGACGTGCACCTGGGCGGAGTTGGGTATCTGTTCCTGCGCGGCATGGTCGGCGCGTCGGGCTCGAGCGGCGTGTTCGCCTGGCGACCCGCGACCCGCGCAGTGCTTGCCCTCGACCGCCTCTTCGCCGAGGGGAGAGCGGCATGAAGCCCGTCGGCTCGCCGCTCGTCGCCGACCGCGCCGTGGGGCTCGTCCCCTTCGTCGCGGCCGAGGTGTTCGGCGCCGCCGAGGTGCACGCGGCGGAGGTGTTGACGCGCGCCGACTCAGCCGCGTCCGGCGCGGTGCAGCTCGGTGCGGCATTCGCGCTGTGGGCGCCGCTGCACGGCCACGTCTGCTTCGACGTCACACGCGGCGCCGACCTCGTCGACGCTGCCGTTGCGGGGCCGGACCGCGACGACGCAGCGGATGCGTCGTCACTTCCGTGGCCCTTGCCGTCGGAGTGGCTGACCGCCTTGCGCGAGTCGCCGCTCGTGCGCTGCGTCGAACAGCACGACGTCGAACCGGTGCTCGACGAACGCCCGCTCGTGCTGCACGGGAACCGTCTGTACGTGCAGCGGCAGTGGGTCGACGAATGCTCCGTTGCCGCCGTCCTCCGCGCTCGAGCAGCGGCCGCGGTCTCCGCTGTCGGGCCGGCGGGTCGAGCGATGCTGAGGCGGTTCTGGCCGGACGTGGAGGACCCCGCGGACGCCGCACAGCGCAGAGCCGCGGACATCGCCACCTCCAGCGGGTTCACAGCCGTCGTCGGCGGCCCCGGATCCGGCAAGACGTACACCGTGACCGGTATCCTCGCCTCGCTCATCGCCGACGCTGCCGACGAGGGACGGCTGTGCTCGATCGCCCTCGCCGCTCCGACGGGGAAGGCGGCACAGCGGATGCGCGACACGATCGCTGCAGCGGTGCGGCGCGGTCGTCCGGAGGGGGCGGTGCCGGAAGACGTCGCCTCGGTGCTCGATCGGATCGAGCCGACCACGCTGCACCGCCTGCTCGGCCCGCTTCCGGCGGTGCGGACGCGTTTCCGCCACGACGGGAGCAACCCGCTGCCACACGACGTCGTCGTGATCGACGAGACGTCGATGGTCGCACTGCCGATGATGGCGCGTCTTCTCGAGGCGCTCCGTCCCGAGGCGCGCCTGATCCTCGTCGGGGACCCGGACCAACTCGAGAGCATCGAGGCGGGCGCAGTGCTCGCCGACGTCGTGACCGCCTCTCTCGTCCCGCAGTCGCCGCTCCACGGGCACGTGGCCCGGCTCGGTCGGTCCCGACGGCAGGGGCGCGACTCGCCGATCGGCCCGCTGTCGGACGCGATTCGCGAGGGTCGTGCGGACGTCGTCCTCCAGCTGCTGCAGGACAGTCGCTCCGAGGCCCCGACCGGCGAGCGCCTGGTGTCGTTCGTGGAGGCTGCGGATCCGCTCGGTGGAGCGGCATCGGCGGCCGTGAGGTCGGTCGTCGGACCGCCGTTCGTCGCGGCGCGCGCTGCCGCCGGCGAAGGTCGCCTCCGCGGGGCGCTCTACGCGATCGGGTCGTGCCGGGTCCTGTGCGCACACCGACGCGGTCGCTTCGGCGCAGAGGCATGGAACTCCGAGATCGAGTCGTGGGTCCGCGCCGGAGTGCCCGGGCGGCGCAACTTCGCGGGCCGTGCGCTCCTCGCGACCCGCAACGACCTCCGCAACGGACTCAGCAACGGTGACTCCGGCGTGATGGTGCGGACGCCTGAGGGGCTGGTGGCTGCCTTCGACCTGGGTGGCGACATCAAGACCTTGGCGCCGGCACAGCTCGAGTCCGTAGAGACGGCGTTCGCGACGACGGTGCACAAGAGCCAGGGGTCCGAGTACGACACCGTCGTCGTGGTGCTCCCGCCCCCGGGGTCGCCGCTTGCGCGACGGGAGCTGCTCTACACGGCAGTGACACGGACGACCCGGCGGCTCGTGATCGTCGGCACCGCGGCATCGGTGATCGCCGCGGTGGAGACGCCGTCGCGTCGGTCGACCGGCCTCGTGGTCGCCGTCGGTGGGAGCGACCCCGGCACGTCCCTGCTCGGACAACTCGAATCGGCGGTCGCCACGTAGAGTCGCGGAGCGACGAGGGACCCGGGCAGTTCCGGGCAGCGAGCGCCGGGGCAGGATCATGGAACGCACCACAGTCGAGCGCGACGTGCCGCTGTGCTTCTCGTGTGGCAAGGAGACCGGCGGCGAGGTGCTGTGCCCGTTCTGCTTCACCGACACCGGGATGGCGCCTGCCGAGGCCGTCACCGACTCGACGGTGACGGTCGGCTACGAAGGCGGCGGCCGACGCGCCACCGTCGCCATCGGCGTCAGCGAGTCGCCGTCCGCGGCGATGATCTTCACCGTCACCGGCGGCGTCCGCCGCGCCCACGCTCGGCACCTCAAGGTGTTCGTGCCGGTGACGGGTCTTCGCTCGATGACGTCACGGGCCGGCGCAGCGTTGGTGGCACTCGAGCACCTCCCCGTGCCGGCCGTGACCGACGTGAGCGCAGCCCGCCGGGCAGTGATCTCGACGTACGTCGGCGAGCGGGTCACGGTCGCCCGACGGGTCGCCGCCGATCTCGCCGCCGCGGGATGCGTGGGCCCGATCGTCGACCTCGCGCTGTCGGAGTCGGAGAAGAACTGGTGGAGTGCGCTTGCCGACATCCGGATGCAGCAGTTCGACGACGCAGTCGAGCGCCTGACGGCACTACCCGACGAGGGGTACCCGGACGCCGTCGGCCTGCTCGTCTGGTGCGCGTCGTCCCCGATCTCCGCGGTGCGTCGACGTGCGCGCGCAGCGGTCGAGCGGCGACTGCAGCGCGCCGGTGAGGGTTCCGCACTCGCAGCGGCCTCGGCTGCGACGGGTCACACCGCGGCCGCGATCGCGTGGCTGATCGAGCCGGAGCCGGCGGAGGCGATCGCCGACCTTCGGACGGAGGCTCCGTCGCCCGCGTTCGAGCTCCTGCGCGCGCTGCAGGGCGGAGGCGATCGAGCTGTGCCGCTGCGGCTGCCCGAGAGCGCGTCGCTGCCGATCATGGACGACCTCGTGGATCGCGGTTATCGCGTGGACGAGCAGTCGCTGGCCGCAGTCACTCCGGACGAGGCGCGCTACCTCGTCGCCCGCACGCACCCGGAGATCCTCACCGACGACGACATCGACGCTCTGGACTTCGCCACCGAACGTGATCGTCGGACCATGCTCACGGGGCGCATCCCCGATCCGACGGCGGACCTGCCGGACAGCCCGATGATGGCTGCGATCCGGTCGCTGGTCGTCGATCACAAGAGCGACCCGCTGCTGCGCGACGAGGTGGGCCCGGTGGCCGACGCGCTCGCCGCTCTGCTCGCGACACCGTCGGCCGAGACGCTGGTCGATGCAGTCACCGACGACGACTCCACGTGGGGACTGCTCGAGAAGCGCCTCGACGACGAGGCACTGCGCTGGAACCCGCCGAAGGGAAGTTCCGCACGCCGGTTCCTCTGCTGGCTCGCGCTGCGTCGGACGCAGCACAGCCTGTACGCCGCCGACTGGCACCAGGCGCTGAAGCACGGCCGGCACGCGCTGCGCCTCGCGGAGACCGAGGCCGGAAAGGGCGAGGCGCTGAACATGCAGGCGTTTGCGGAGTGGCAGCTGCACCGTGACGATGCCGCGAAGAAGGCGCTCGAAGCGGCGCTCGACGGCCGACGGCAACGATCGCTGCAGGTGAACCTGTCGATCGTGTCCCCGGAACCGACGCCGGACCCGGCAAGGGCGTCGTTCTGAGCTCGGAGATCGAGGATCGCCGCAACCCGTACGTGATCCTGGGGATCCCGTTCGGGGCGGATCGCGCGACGGCCGAGCGCGCGTACTCGCAGCGGTCGCGGCTCGCGCGCAAGGGCGACTTCGCGTTCTCGGTCGACGACATCATCTGGGCGATCAATCAGGTCGAGTCGCATCTCGACGATCCGACGACGTCCGCCGGGACGTACCGGGTCCCGGCCCAGCCGGAGGCGCTGCGCCGGCCGAGTGGGCATGGGCTGTTCCGTCCGCCGTTGCTCCCGATGCCGCGCCGTACGCCGCCGTCGAGCCCGGGGCAGCTGAGTGCAGTGCTCGAGGAGGCACGCAAGGACGCGCTCGACCACCTGCTCGGTCGCTCCGGTGCCGACGTCAGGCGTCGATACGGCCTCGGCGGCGACGTCGGTCCGATCCGGCCCGCCCCGCTGACGCGGTACCCGCGGCGGGCGAGGAGCAAGCGCCCGATCGTGTTGGCCGCCGCCGCGGTCGTGCTCGTCGCGCTGGCGGCGATGTCGTTCCTGTACTTCCGGTCGAAGGGCAAGGAGGTCGCGATCGCACCGACGACGACCCTCGCGCCGGTCGTTCCGACGGTCGCGCCGACCACGGCGGCGCCGACGACGACCGCCGAGCCGTCACCGCCGGGCCTCGGCGACCAGATCGTGCGCGACGGGATCGCGCTGACGCCGGTGCAGCCGCTCGACACGGATGGCAACCTCTGCCTGCTGTTCGAGGTGGACGGCACGCCGCCGTTGAACTTCGTGCCGGCCGAGGCGGTTCTCGTGACGCAACAGCTGATCGAGCCGGCACTCGAAGTCGCCACGACGCGTGCGCCGAGCACCGTGGTCTACGGAGAGCCCGCCGCCACGACGCGAGAGGTCTGCTGGCCCGTCGTCGGCTGGCGCGACGAGGAGACCGAGCTGATCTACACGCTCAACGAATCCGAGTACCGCTGGCTGATCAGCGACGGCGGCTGACGCCGCGCGACCGACTCATGCCGCGGAGTGGATGGCCTGACCGTCCCGAGCGATCAGCCGGACGCGCCGCGGCGCTGGCGGGAATCTGCGCCCGCCGGGCGCGCTCGCCCGACAGCGCGGCATACTCCAGTTCCTTCCCCTCTCGTCGGTTTGCGCGCCGGCCGGACCTCGTTCCGAGAGAGAGGGGCAGCCATGCCCAAGTACCTGTGTCCGAACTCTCAGGAGGAGGCGGACGAGCCGTGGTGGTGGGCGCCGCTCGTCGGTGTCGGCAAATCGATCGAGGGCATCGATGAGTACCGCTTCTTCGACGTGGACGACTTCATGCTGATGTGCGTCCCGTGGAACCCGGAGTGGAACGACCGCTGGACCCACCGCCCCCCGATCGAGTTGTCCCGGCCGCCGGTCGTCGCTGCGGAGGGCTGGGTCCCGAACCGGTTCGAGGAGCGCTGGCCCGATCCCGCAGCCTGAGGCGTGGAGCCGCCGGGCTCAGCCGGAAATGGCGCGAGTCACGAGGCTGGCCTTGTCGGCGGCAACGCGGCCTCGCGCCATCCCGAGGCCGTCGGCGACCGAGATCGACTTGGCGACGGTGTTCGGGAACAACGTCGCGAACTCAGCGTCGAGCGCGTCGTCTCGTGACGCGAGGACAGGCAGCAACGAACCGCCGCCGCGTGCGACACGGTCCGCCTCCACCTCGTCCTGCACCGTCGCCGTGACCTGGCGCAGTCGCTCACCGATGCGGATCGCGTAGCCCGTCAGGAACGACGAGCGGAACCCGCGGCTCCGGCTCCTGCTGCCCGGCGGCGCCGAGGCGGCTTCCGCCTGCAGCGCGATCTGCGCCTGGACGAGCAGAGACGTGAACATCACTTCCACCGACATCAGGTCGGACCCGAATCCGAGGACGGACACCAGCGCGTAGTCCGTGTGCGTGATCGTCCTGCACCGGAACGCACGTGCGACCTCTGCGAGCAGGATGCCCTTCGCGTTCGAGTAGGGATCGCCGATCGGGAGGCGGATCGCGACGGGACGGCTGTCGGACGAGGCGGATTCCCACACCAGCGCCGCGTCGATCGAGTGACGTGCCATCAGCTCCTGTGCCTTGGCGGTGAACGTCTCTGCCTCCGCCGGGAAGTTGGTCGTCTCGGCCTGCGCGAGCAGGGCGCGCACCTTGACGAGCATCGGGTCGGCGACGGCGTCGCGCGCGACGCGCCGTGCCTGCGGATCCTTCGGTGCGGTTCCCGGAGGCGGGATCAGCTTCTCGAGCGGGCGCGTCGACAGGATCGCCGCGACGGTGTCGGTCGAGCGGGTGGCAGCCGACCGAACTCGTCCGGCAGGTGCGCCGTGAGGCAGGCGCCGCCTCGATGGCGCTCGACCACATCCGTGGGAGGAAGCGGCCGAGCATCGCCTCCGCCTCGACCGTAGGTCCCGGGTGTCACAGCCAGGGGCAGGCGGTCGAACCCTCAGTGTGACCCGCAACGGCCGCCGGTAACGTTGATCGCTGCGCTGACGGCTGCCGTACCGGCTCTCGCGCATCCTGTCGCCCCTGACGCAGAGAGAGAAGTGTAGAGAAGATGGCCAAGCGCGAA
>Ga0136611_10001576_pt1 | contig 15907 bp, 13 predicted proteins | sample AntDrymUQ2232306_2_FD_106645 | JGI IMG/M metagenome (GOLD analysis project Ga0136611, IMG submission 106645) | Polar desert sand microbial communities from Dry Valleys, Antarctica - metaG UQ223 (23.06) | ecosystem: Environmental > Terrestrial > Soil > Desert | place: Antarctica: Dry Valley...
AGGTAAGCACGGCGCCACCGCCCGCGGAAATCTGGAAGGAATTCTCTGGCGAACGCGCGTTCGAAGCGGTCCGCAAGCAAGTCGAAATCGGACCGCGACCCTCCGGCTCGACGCCGCTCGAGAAGTCGCGTGCATTGATCACTGAAGGCCTCGAGGGCAGCGGCTGGGAGGTCGAACGCCAGGAGTTTACGGACGAGACGCCACAGGGGCCGGTAAAGTTCGTGAACCTGATCGCTCGCTTCTCCGCAGATGGCGCGCGCCCCGTTCTCCGGCAAACGCAGCGCGCCATCGTCTGCTCGCATTACGATACGAAGCGGTTCAGCACGATTCGCTTCGTCGGAGCGAATGACGGGGCTTCGAGCACCGGCGGCCTGCTCGAGCTCGCGCGAGTGCTCGCTCTCGACCCACCGCTCGCGGCGAAGACCGAGCTCGTCTTTTTCGACGGAGAAGAAGCGTTCATGCAGTTCACCGAAACTGATGGCCTGTATGGGAGCCGGCACTATGCGCGCACCTTGAGCGAAACGAAGCGCGCGGCACTCTTCCGATTCGGCATTCTGTGGGACATGATCGGCGACAAGCAGCTCACCATCACCCTCTCGCCGGACTCACCAACCGCCCTCGCGAAAGGGATTCTGGCGTCCGCCGAGGTCCTCGGGGTGCGCTCGCGCTTCACCTTTTTCAACCGGCAGATCTGGGACGATCACATCCCCTTGAACCGTGCAAGGATTCCAACGATCGATCTCATCGATTTCGACTACGACGTTTGGCACACCGCTGACGACACCCTGGAACAGCTCAGCCCGGAAAGCTTGAAAACCGTGGGAGCGGTCACCCTCCACTACCTCCGCACGACTCTGACGAAGTAGCCGAAAGGGGCTTGCGATCCTCCATGCGCTGCGCATAATCAACGCCCGCGCTTCGGCGCGCAGGAGAAGCACCCGTAGCTCAATTGGATAGAGCATCTGACTACGGATCAGAAGGTTTGCAGTTCGACTCTGCACGGGTGCACTCCCTTGGAAGGCGCTGAAAGGCTGCAACTTACGACGCGAAAGTTGGACTGGAGAGCAGGCGAAGTTTTTTTCTGCTTGGCCACTTCTTGGCCACTTATGCGGAGCATCCCCGCTGTTTTTCGGGAGCGAACGACGCCCGCGATTTCCGCGCAGTGCCCCGGTGCTCCGCCTCCCCGTTGATTGCTCGCGCGTGATTGCTCGCGATTACTACCGCTCCTCGAAAGCCGTGATCCTCCCCGCGGCCTGCTATCCGGGCAGCTCGATCACACTGCCGGTTTGAGCCTCAGGGTTCGCGATTTCCCGCACTAGCGCCCCAGCGTGATAGGTGAGGCTCACGAGCGGGTTGCGCGATGCCGCTTCCTCGATGCCAAAGGTGCGCCGTGCGAGCCTGTCGAACCGCTCCACCTTCTCGATGCGGTCAAGGATCGTCTCCGGCCCCATCGCCCCGACGTGGGGCGCGACTCTTTCCGCGAGGCCGGCCATGCGCTCCACGTGCCGCTGTCCGCGCTCTGCCATGCTCATTGCCGCCGATTGCGCCACCGTGATGGCGTCTGATTGTTCGGCAGCCGGTGAGCGCGCTTTGGCCTTGGCGTCGGCAATCTGCCGTGTCCAACCCTCGCGCTGGCTGCGCGCGAGCACGGTGCCCGCTGGAATGCCGAGATTCCGCGCCGTCTCACGCAGCCCGATGCCGGACGCGTAGGCCGTCTGAATCTCTGCCCAGGTCGCATCGGGAATGGTTCGCCGCATACGAGGAGGGTAGTCCGGCTTCCCGGCGTGCGCGAGCCTTTCAGCGCACAGGGCGAAGAGTTTTGGTGCTTCTTCTGGGAACGGCTTTGGTTTGGGGTGGTGTTGTTCCCTCTCCGATCATCGGGAACGCAATCGCGAATTATGAAAATCTCACTCTGCATCGTCGTCTTCTCCTACGTGCTCTATGCGGGAGAGGCGTCCGCTCAATCGACGCGGGAGCTACGGCGACTTACTCCGAAACCAACGACTCAGACCGCAGAGGCCGCTGCGGACTTAACGTGGGTTCAACGTCTCTCAGGAACTTCCAATACAATCGCGTCGGTGGCTTTCAACGGAAGCCGATTCGTGGCAGCGGGCGCAGTTCGCTCCCTTACGTCCGCTGACGGTGTGGGCTGGACGGTTTATTCGCTCCCGGCCCTCATTTCCGCTGTCACTTCCTCAAGCGGAAATTGGGTCTGCGTTGACGAGAGCGCGGGGAAGATATTCACGTCGCCTGATGGAGCCAATTGGACGTTGAGGCTCACCGACAACTCGAACCTCGCCGGATTCGATATTGCCTATGGCAATGGCATCGTCGTTGCGGTCTTCAATCTAGGAGCAATCAAAACATCGCAGGATAACGGAGTGACGTGGCAAATCGCGGGGTCACCCACGGGTGCGGCTATTCGATGCGTTACTCATGGGGAAGGAATCTTTCTTGCCATCGATGTTCAGAATCAGGTTCTCCGCTCCACGGACGGTTTAACGTGGAGCCTTACCAACATGGGTGCGGCCAACGGCTACAGTTTTTTGGGAGTTACATCCGCTCCGGGTCTTTTTATCGCCGTCGGTAACAGCGTAATTGCACGTTCGGTTGATAGCGGCACGACGTGGACTTTTCAGTATCCCACCGGAGTCGCCCTCAATAAGGTCGGTTATCGGAACGGCACGTTCGTCGCCGTCGGCAACGTTGGTGCCATCCGCGTATCGCAAGACAATGGAGTTTCGTGGCAAATTAGTAATTCAGGGGTTACCGCAAGTTTGAAGGGGTTAGTCTACGGCGCAAACAAGTGGGTAGCAGTTGGCGTGAATGGGGTGATTCTCACCGCTTCAGACGGGGGGGCGCCCGCCCTCGTGCCGTCTCTTAACATTGCCCCGGCGGTTTGCCTTGAATGGCAATCTCAATACGGGGCGCTCTATCAAGTCCAGTCATCGCTCAATCAACAGACCTGGCAGGACATCGGGCCTTCCCTCACCGGCGACGGAGCTATAAAGCGCTTTTACGACCCTCGGAGCGGAACGGCAGGCTTTTACCGAGTGCAAATAAAATGAAGCTCCACGGTGCCTCGAATCAATGCACGTTCGCCAAGTTGGAACGCGCCGCCGTGTGCGAATTAAGCGAAAAGAGCGTAACAAGTGGGAGGCGCGACAAGCGTTATGACGCTTAATTCGCTTTTTTCGCAGTCCACAATTCCCGCGGTGCCCCGTTGGTAGCTTCCTCTCGCCGGGTTGCGTAGCCCGTGACTTCCAACTCGCGCAACGCTGCGTCCAACTCTCCGGCTGCCTTGTGATTGTTGAAGACATCTCCACTGATCTCCGAGCGAGTGAGTGCGCCGGGATAGCGCCTCCTTAAAGCGGCGAGAATAGCGCGGCTGGCTGCGCTCAATCCGCCGAAACAGAGTTGCGCGGAACGCATCGCGTAATCGCATACCGCGAGCGCAGCTTGAAGGTGTGCGGCCCGGATCACCGGCGCGCCGTCGAGCAGGGCATACAGTAGCGAAACCCGAACGGCGTGTGCTTCCATTCGCGATGTCACGTCTCCCACCGTGCCGCGACGCTCCTCGGTGAGAGGGCCGTATGCGGCGCGCCACAGTTCAGCAGCTTCCCCATCTCTCCCGACTTCGCCAAAGCGCCGCGCGATCTCCACGGCCTTCTTTAGTGCCTCGCCTTCGCAGTGCAGGTCATGGGCGCGCAGGGTGCCACCGTCCGGCAGCAATCGCGAGCGCCGGGCATAAATCCAGAGGAAGCGATTGGCAAAGCCGTTGGAAAGTGAGTCGCCACGCAACTTGGATTTGAGTTCATCGATGGTGACATGGCCGATCAGCGAAACGTGCGGCGCCGTCGCGCGTTCGTGTGAGTTCTTGGCGAGCGTGCGCAGGTCTTTTCCGTCCCATGCCGAGCGAAGCGTCGCTGTGAGAGTGTTATCTTTTCGGGCAGCAGCCGAGAGAGCGCCGCCGAGTTCTTCCTCCACAATGAGCAGCCGCTTATCCGAAACCCCTTCGATAACGTCTTCTTTCTTCCCCGGTGCGTCGTCGCGAATGGCGTGAACGATGCCTTCGCCCGACACGAGGCCATGCGCCTGACAATCACGCCGCCAATCGGCATCCGCTGTTTCGAGCAGTCCGACAATGCGATTGAAGCTCGTTCCTTTCCGAGCCTTGGAACTCTTGCCGACGATCACCGCAAACTCGTTCGCGTGGTGTTCGGTGTCTTCGACGCGGAAGTGCGGCCCTCGTCCTACACAGTTTCCAAACGCCACGAGAAGCTGGATGAGCATCGCCCCCGCATCGGCTTCCGTGTGCGGCTCGATGCGCCGCACAATCTCACCCGCGAGTCCGTGAAACGCCGCCGAGTCCATCGGTAGCGGGTCATTGTCAGCGTCAACCGCCGCAGCCGTCCCGCGCTCCTCATCTTCGGATTCCGAGCGTTCCAGAACTTTCACCGTCTCGAACGGCGATAGCTTCAAAGTTGGCGCGCTCATACCGTCACCCCGCTTTCCAGACTCATTCCGTGCGCCGCCAGCAGCTCTTGGATTTGCTCGGGAGTGACTGTCTCGGCGCGGTAAAGTTCGTTGAAATCCTTGTGCTCTCCGCACCTTATTACCGCCACTCTCCGGCAGAGTTGCGCGAGCCGATCCGCGAATGAATCGCGGCCTTCAAACCACTTGCCGCCAGTGCCGTCGTTGTCCGGCAGAAGCAGGCAGTTGACGTTCTCCGGCCAAAAGCGGCCGTAGTATTTCAGGAAGCTGTTCACGCCCGATGCGCCGCGAATCCCGATCACGCAAACGCCCTGCGGCCATGAGCAGCCTTCGCCCAGCCAACCCGCCGCCAGGGAGAACGTGAGCGCGTCCCATTGCCCTTCCGTGATGATAAGCAGCCGCGCCGCGTCTAACCATCCACCGCCAATGATGAACGGCAAAGCCGGCGTGCTCTGCTTGTGCTCTTTCTCATTCGGCACAAAGCGCCAGCTCCCCCGGTCGTCGCCTTCGCGCGGCTCCAATCGGCAATGAAACCCCACGTAGCGCATGATGATCTGTCCGCCGGATGGATTCGTTAGCGCCTCTGGCACTTCCACAAGGAACGCGATTGATCGCTCCCGGTGATAGAGCGGCATCGATACGCTAGCGCACTCGGCGAGGTAGCGGGCAAACTCCGTTGGCCACCCCCGGAACTCTGCCAGCTTTCGAATGCGCTCCGGGTTGGTCGCAAGGTAATCGACGCCTTCACTCCATGCGGCCATCGCTACTGCCGGCATGGCGCGAAGTTTCTCCGGCTCTCGCGGGCGGCTCTCCGACTGTCGCCTTGGCGGGTAGCCGATGGGTTGTGCGGCGGTGATCCCCCTCTTGTCCATTAGCCAGCGCGACGCCCGCTTTTCATCCATCCCGGCCAGCATCACAAAGCCGACGAGCCCGCCTTGCTCGCCCGCAAAGTCTTTGAAACGCCACTCGCCCCGCTCGTTTTGATAGACGCTGAATGACGCGGCCTTGTCCTCCCGGTGAGGCGCACGACAAGACGGTTTCGGCTCCCACCCCGGAAACAGGATCGTCGCAGCCGTCTTGAACCCGCCCCGGTCATCCTGTCGAGCCCACGAATCCAACGCTTGCTGTAAGGGCGTCGTGTTCATTACTTCGCCCCTCCCGCAGCGTTTTCGTAGGCGATAACATCGGCGAGACGATGGCGAATCAGGCGCGAATTAAACCGCAAGGGCTTTAGCAACCCTTCCTTTTCCCTCCTCTTGACTGTCATCACCGACACGTTGTGTCGCTTTGCAACGTCGCGCCGGGAAAGCAACGCGAGCGTTGATTCTTGAACCGATGTGTTTGTTTTTTTCACGACGCGATGAGATCACGCGCGCCGACGCCGCATAAGGTGACAACGACTCGGTCCGAGTGCTTATTTTCGAGCGAGATATTGCCGATAGGAAATCGGCTCTTCGCTCTCCGGCAGACCTTCAATGCGCCGCCATTCCACGCTCAGTTCATCCGGTGCGAAGAATAGGTCTCGGAACGTTTGGCGTGCGGCTTCTATACCGCGATTCCATGCAGAGCGGCCCTTGGGTTTGTGCGTGTTGGGATCAATGGAGCCCGCGTAGGTTGTCTCTCTCGTTACGCGCTTCGTTAGCTCGATTGCTTCCTTCAGCGTGCGGTTGCTTAGTAGTCGCATAGCGGCAAGTCCGCGCAACGCGCGCGCCTGCTTCTGCCTCGGGTGCTTCGCTCCTTCCTTGTCTTTCGCGGCAAAGTAATGCCGCACCATGCTTGGCTTCCCCGGCAATCGCCCATCACGAGCAAACTCCCGAATCTCGTGCTTACGGTTCACGAACCAACGTTTCATTGCAGCCTGAACAGCTTGTGGCCCTGCGCTCCAATCAATCCGAAAGGCTGCTTCTTCTACCCCGTGGCCGTGAAAGCGTGAGCTACCAAGCCACCTTGGCGCACGATCAGAGCGGCGAGAGTCTTGGCGTCTAAACGCTCCGGTGTGAAAGTCCGCGAGTTCCAATTCATCTAATGGACGGAAGGCTTCTTCCAGCGGTGCGAAGACGCGGATCGCGGACTCTTTCTTGTCCTTTGCTAAAGCGTGCCAACTCACCCGTTCCAAGTCGAAGTCAGGTAAAAGAGCCATCGCCAGCGGATCGAGGGAAGGATGCAGCGCATCAAGCTGGCAAACTGGCTTCCACAAGTGCCCACGCTGGCCTCGCATGATCTCGGCGGGCGTGAAGTGGCAAAGGGATTTCACTACCCGAAGAGCCGTCTGCGATTCCCGTGCAAATTCGTAGTAGAACCGCGCTTCAAGTTCGGCGTCTGACTCCGTCGCGTCGTAAATCTGCCAGTCATCGGCGTAGGACGGAAACGCGGTAAGCGTGACCGCACTCCCGCTGCCTTTTTGGGCCTTGGTCTTTGCCTTCACGTTGATTGCTCGATTTCGCTCATGGCATTGTGAGTGAGGGTTATCGAGAACCCACCCCCGCCAATCCCCGGGTGCCCCGTCGCCTCCGTCCGCGGTGCGCCTGCCAGAAAAACGATCTTTTTCCCCAGCTTTCCGGCTGTCCGCTCGCGCTTCATCGGCTGACCCGCTTGCGTGCGGGCTCGCTGGTCCCGATCGCGTGCATCGGCGTGACGTTCTCCGGCATGGCCAGCAGCCCGCCCATTCCGAACGTCACCCGCTCCTTGGTATCGAGGTAGTGTTGCGCCGTAATGCCGATGTCCGCGTGGCGCAGCATCCGGCTCGCCGCGTAGATGCCATGCTTTGCGCACAGTTGGCTGCCAAACTCCTTGCGAAGCTCGTGCAGGGGTTTGGTCGCCGAGACGCCCTTCCCGCGCAGCCACGCCACCAATGCGTCGAAATGCTGTTGTGCGCGGTAGTGCGCGTAACTCGTGCCGGTGCGCGGCTCGCCGTCGGCATCGATGACAAACGCGCCGGTTGTCTTCGCATGCCAACCGCGGAACATGGCCGCAAGCTCCGCATCAATCGGCACATCTCCGCCGCTGTCGGAAGTCTTCGGCGTGAAATGCTCTGTTGTCTCGATGCGGATAAGCCCTTCATTCCAGTGGAAAGCGGTCCACGGCAGCTTGTCGATCTCGTTGCGCCGCAGTCCGGCCATTGTCGCGAGCAGGAAGATTTTCAGCGGCTCTTGCGGCAGCTCGCGCATGGCGTCACCGATCAGCGCCTCGATTTCGACGGTCGAGTGATAGCGCATGGATTCGCGCTCGTAGTAGGCCACGCCGTCAAAGGGCAGCTTGTCCGGCTTGTGCATGGCGACGTGGGCGAGCAAGTCTGCCGCGAAAAGGCTCTTGGCCTGTCGCATCACTGAATTGCAGGTAATCCGCGCCCGCCGTTCCTTCACCGGATTTCCACCGGCTTTCTTCACGAAAGCGATGCGCCACTTGTTCACCTTGTCCGGCGTCACGTCGGCGAGCTTGATCCGGTCAATCTTCGCAACCCAGGCATCGCGGCCGCCGCTGGCGTAATCGAACTTCTCGCGCCCGCCTTGGATTCCGAAACTCTGGGCGAGGATCGTGCGGAAGCTTCGGCAATAATCCTCGAAAGTCTTCGCCTTGCCCGACCAATGCCCGCGCAATTCGGCCATGAAATCGCCCACCGTGGACACTGTCTTGCGCTGCATCTCTGGCTTGAACTTTTCCAGCGTCTCATCCCATCCCGTGCCCGCCAGCATGGCGTAGATGTCCCGCGCCTTCGCTGCTGCCGCCGCCTTGTTCGCAGTCTTCAAGCTGAACAGCTCACGGCGGCCGCGCCACTGGATACGCGCCGCCCAATCCTCGACGCACAAAGTTGCGCCGTCGCGTGTGTAAGTCGGCTTGAAAATCGCGTCGTGCCAATAGCGGGCATCGGTCTTCCCGAAATTCTGCTTGGCCACTTCTTGGCCACTTTTCCTGCTCACTCCTGCCGCGATTTGTGCTGACGTTTTCATATTGTTTGGTGCATAATCCTCTGAGGATCAGTGCGATCCCCAGAACATGGCGGAACAATAGAGAACAGGACGGTTCACAGCAACCCAGAAACTAAGGATCAGAAGGTTTGCAGTTCGACTCTGCACGGGTGCACTCCCTCTTCTTAGGAAAGGGTAGGCGTAAGCTGCTCTCCGCCTGAAAATGGGTTACGGTGCACTGGTTACGGTGACGGAGGGGGCGTTACCTGCGGCGCAACACCTGATGGCTGACGTTCCCCCATCACAGGAAAAACCGCCTCGTCACACTCGAAACCGCCGACTGCTTGACTGCGGTGCTCGAGCAACAGCTCACCTCCCCTTGCACTGAGCTCGACCGCTTCTGCGATCAGCTCCGCAGCGCCACTTGCCGCCGGCGGTCTCGAGGATTGCCGTCTCGCCGACAAAAGTAACGGTCTCGACCTCGTAGGCCAGCTGTAAATTGGCACGGTCACCTCACGTTGCAGCACCATGCCGCTGCCAAAATATTTCGGAACCCGCGCAGACGGCAATGCATGAAGTTCCCCTCAAGGTGACGAAGCCGCTGAGGCCCGGGCTGAGGATCCCAACGGAAGGAGCTAGTCATTCCACGGGCCAGTCGTCCGTGCGGAACGGCGATGCGGGCAAGCCTTCCTTGTTGATGAGATTAGGGGTCGGGAGAACCGCTTGGGAAAAGCCGTATCTAACGGCCACGGGCACGAAGCCTTTTTCTGTGATGACGAGGATGTCATTTTCCCCTTCCCCGATCACGGCATCGGCATTGACAAACTTCCTATCGCTTCCCGCGACTTGGAATCCGATCACCTTCCCGCCGCCGCGCGCTTCCAACCCGCCGCCGATCGAATCGAATTGGAGCCGCAGCCGGCCGTCCTCCGACTTCATCGCACGGAAGACCGGGCCGGACGAGACGACCTTTTCCCCGTAAGCGATCGTCCGCGCGGCCAGTGCCATGCGGCGGGCCACCTCCAGCTTGTTCTTTGGGTGGATCTCGCCCATGCCGTAGCCGTCGCCTTCCTTGTCGTGCAGGTCGATCGTGACGGCCAACGCGGTGCCGGGCTCGGTTTGGGCGACTCTCTGTTGGGCCTCGCGGACGAGCTGCCACCGCATGCGCTCGGCGGTCTTCCAGTAAGGCAGCTGGGCAATGATAAAGGGAAGCTCGGGCTGCGCGAATCGGGTGCGCCAGTCGGCAATGAGAGCTTTGAGCTTCGGCTCGTAATGGGGGTCATTGCCGTTGTGTTCGCCTTGATACCAAAGCACGCCGCGAACAGCGAACGGGAAGATCGGCGAGATCAAGCCGTTATACGCCGATGTCGCGAACTGAAACGCCTTCCCGTCCGGGGTGCCCTGGCGCGCATTCACCTTCGCGTGGCCGGCTGCCAGCGTGGCGTAGGCCGCCGAGCCCTGAACCCCCGGTGGCACCTCCGGGAACGGTGTGTTCTTGAGGTTCGCGTTCGCGGTCTTCGTGATCGGGGGCACCACCCACTGTTCCTGCGGGACGCCACGCAATCCCTCGGCGCTGATGAACGATTCGATCTGCGTCCCGCCGTGGGCGATCATCATCAGCCCGACCGCCACCTTCTGATCGGCCTGAATTTCACGCCCGAAGTAGTAGCCGACTGCCGAGAAACCGCCCCACACGCCACGCGACACGGTCGTCGGCGTGCAGACGCTCCACGCGGCTTGGTAGTCGGCGGGATACGCGCTCTGGTGCTGGACATAGCTGCGCAACGGAATCGGACTGAACTGCTTGGGAGCCTGCCAGAGCCGGAGCTGCGGGTGATTCGCCTTGGCGATAATCTCGGGGGCGGTTTTGAACTCTCCGTGGAGCTTGTCGACGCCAAACTCCATGTTCGACTGACCGCTGCAGATCCAGACATCGCCGACCATCACGTCGTAGGAAGCCGGCCGACCGTCGACGCTCAGGATGAACGGGCCGCCGGCCTTCATCGGTTCCAGCGACACTTCCCACCAGCCGTCCTTGTCAGCGACGGCGGTTCGCGTCTGGCCGTTGAAGGCGATAGTGACCTTCTGGCCGGCGTCCTTCGCCCAGCCGCGGATGGGGACGACGCGATCGCGCTGGAGCACCATGTGGTCGCCGAACGCGTCGGCCAAGCCGCTGCGGAGTCGGGAAACGCTGACATCATCGATGTCGACTACCGGCTCGGCGATCTGCCCGCGCTGACCTGGCGCGAAGACGGCGATGAACAACTGCGACTGCTCGGGCCATTTCATTTCACCGGCGGCGACGCCCTTGGAATAGACGACGAGGGAGAACTTCTGCCACTGCTCCGACAATCCGCTCAATCCCGCGCCGAAGTTCGCGCCCAACACGTCGAGCGCCATGCCGCCGACCGTGCCGGGCCGGCCTCGAAGCCAGGCGGAGATCTCGTAGAGACCCGGCTCGAACTCCTTCGCCTTCGGCGACCGCAGGATTATCTCCCGGTCGCGCGGCATGATGCGCAGGAACTTCCGGCCCGAGTGCGACTGGGCCCGGTCATCGATGACCACCACCTCCGCGGCCGTGAGTGCGGGCTGATCCGTTCGTTGGCGGAATTGAAACTGCCAACCCGGCAGCGACGACTCATCCGAGATCGTCGCGCCCTGCTCGAATGAGGTGTTCGTTAGAAGCTGCGATCGCGACGTGTCGAGCTGGTCCGGTTCCCTGGCGAGCACGGCGTCGCGATGCTGCGCGATCGCGACGAGTGCGCACGTCACCCACCTTGCGAGGCGCAACCATCGGAAATCCGGATTCATGCGGCGCGGAAACGACCTCAGGTTAACCTGGTCTTCGCCGAAGCTCACTCCCGCCCGGTAAACTGTTCTTCGCGCGGCAGGGCGACGACTTTCCAGGTGGCGGGGTGGAAACGGACGATGCGGCGTGGACGAAAACCTTCGAGCAGCATGTCACACTTCACCCGGATCTGGACGCCCGCTCCGCCTGGCTCGACGGGGATTTTCTTGATCTCGAGAATGTTGCCGCCTTTGCGGTCGTTCACGGGATCGAAGGTCATCAGGCTATCTCGCGCGACGGCGATGGTGCCTTTTGGGGCGGCGGGATCGTCTGCTTCCTTCGAGAGCGGCCAGCCGACCTTTTCGGGATTGGTGAGGGAGAGTTCGTCGAAGAGGGCCGGATCCACGCCGCCGAAGAAAACGAGGGTGACCACCTCCTTCTCATCGTCCACGGCGGTCACCCAGCCGGGCAGGCCACGCTCGCGGATGTGGTTGCGATGGCGCGCGAGCTGTTGCGCCGAGGCGAGCGCGCGGCTCCCTTCGTCGAGCCAGATATCGGTGATGCGGCCCGGGCCGTAAAGCGTCGCCCAGGTGATGTTGAAGAGGATGGACTGGCCGGGTTGCAGTGACTTGAGGTCTGCGAAACCCTCGCCTTTCATCACGCGGGTGCTGGTGAGGAGATCGAAGGTTTTCGGTTGCCCGGCAGGCTTGCCACTCTCCTGAAGAGTGACGGTGAGTTTCCTCTTTTCGAGATCAATGGCGTCGATGCTCCAGAGCTGCTGCTGGCGCGCGTGGAAGGTAAAATCGTCTTCAAGCCGGAAGCAGCGGCGGAATTCCGCCTCGGGAGTGCGGCGGTTGTAAATGCCTGTGAGGAGCGGCGTCTTGTCCTTCGGATCCTTTACATAGAAAAGACCGCGCAGATGGGTGCCGAGGGGAATATCCTGCAAGGCGGCGGGCGCGCCGTGGAAGTAAATCGCGCCATAGGGCAGCATGGCGGCATCGAGCGGAAAATCCACGACACCGGCGTCCTGGGCGTCGGTGCGATCGACGCGGATCTGAAAGCGGCGCTCCAGATGATCCACCATCATCAGCTCCCCGGAAATCGCGTGCGCTGAGCCTTCTGGCGGGAACTCCCCTTCGACGAGCTGATACCAGTCGGGAGCGCCGTTCTTTTCGTCCGGATTCCTCTTCGCACCGGTGACCGGACCGTCCGCATCCGTGCGGAATTTCTGCGGCTCAGCGCGGAGGATCGCTGTGGTGAGGAGAAGGGCGACTAGCAACCGCATGGAAGTAGTTGGATAGGAACGAGCGCGGAAGAAACGGTGCGCGCAACCTTCACCGCAACCGTCCAGATCACGCGACAATCTGCGAGATCGGCGCGACGCTGTCCTGGAACTTTTCCGTCTTCACATCGGCGCGCTGGAGCATCGTGAGCAGCAGGTTGCTCACGCGCGCGTTGTCATCCACGGGCTTCGAGCAGATCCGGTAGTGGGTGATCGCGTCGGCGACGTTGTATTGGCCAATCTTCGGCAGGTTGAAATCCAAGTGCGTGCCGTGCTTGTAACCGAGCGCGCGGCCGCCGGCGATGATCATGGGCAGGTTCGCATTGCCGTGGCTGTGGCCGTAGGCCATGCCGCTGCCCCAGAGCACTTGCGTGGTGTCGAGCAGCGTGCCGCCTTCCTCCTGGTGCGACTTGAGCTGGTCGAGGAAATAGCTGAACTGCTCGACGAGGAAGGTGTCCGTTTGCGTCAGCCGGCGGAGTTGCTCCGGATCGCCATTGTGATGCGACAGCCCGTGACGCGTCTGCAGGATACCGATCTCAGGAATGCCGCTGGTGTTCCCCTCGCTGCCGATGCCGCACGTGATGACACGCGTGGAATCCGTGCGCAGTGCCATGACCATGAGGTCGTAGAACAGACGGTAATATTCGCCGGCTGCGGCCATGCTGAGCTTCCGCTGAAGACGCGCGGCTTCGCCGGCAGGCACGACCGGCTTCGGCACATTCAGCCATTCGTCGGCGCGGCGCGTCCGTTCCTCCACCTGGCGCACGGCAGTGAGGTATTCATCGAGCTTCGTGCGATCCTCGCTGCCGAGTTTGCTATTCACCCGCTTCGCGTCTGCGGCGACGATGTCGAGGATGCTGCCGCGGCGGCTCAGGCGGCGGCGGATGGTTTCCTTCCCATCCTTTTCGACGCCGAAAAGCATGTTGAAAATCTGCTGCGTGTTCCGCTCCGCGGGAATCTGGATGCCGTCCCTTGACCACGCAAGCGAGGTGCCCTCGATGGCCATCTCCAGTGAGGGAAACCGCGTCGCTGCGCCCTGCGCTTCCGCGATGAGTTGATCAACGGAAACAGTGTTGCGGAAGGCGCCGCCGTCGCCGGGAACATTCGCGCCGGTGAGCCAAACCTTTTCGCAGTTGTGATGCTTGCCGAGGACCATCGGGTGGTGCAGCCCGCTGATAGGGGTGATGTCGGCGCGGTGCTTTTCGAGGGACTTCAGCGGGGCGGTGAACTCGTAGTCCGCGCCCGCTTTTTCGATCTGCCAAGTGAGCGTATTCACGCCGTTGGGGATGTAGAGGAACACGCTGCGCCTGGGCTTCGAAGGCGCCGGAAGCACCGCCATGCAATCGAGCAGCGGGAGTGCAATGCACGCCCCGAGGCCGCGCAGCATCTGGCGCCGGTTCATGCGCCAGGCGTTAAGGTTGAGATTGCTCATTTCTAAATGTTGTTGGTTCTTAGTTCCTTGTGCTTGGTTCTGTGCACCTCACCGGTTTGCAAGCGGGGCGGGGTTGTCAGGAGGTAACGGATGAAGCCGCCGATCTTGGCGTGGGTGTCGCCTGCCTGCTGGTAGATGACGTCGAACTCGGCTTGTGAGATATAAACACAGTCGAGCGCGACATAGAGTTCGCTTTGAACCTCCGAACATGAACGCTGGGAATAGCGGAGGAACTTCGCAAACTCGGCATTGCTCCCGCCATCGAATCCCTCCGCGACGTTGTGCATGACGGATCCCGCCGCGCGGGTGATTTGGTCTCGCAATCCAAAGTCGCGACGAAACGCTCCTTTCATCGCCACAGCGTAGACCTGGCGCGTCAACTCCCGAGCCATTTGCCACCCCTCGATGTCTTCAAACCGTCGAATGGTCATGTGTGAGTGTGAGTGTTCTTAGTTCTTGGTTCGTCGTTCTTGGTTTTGCTGCTGGCTCGCGCTTCGGATAACCAAGAACCAGGAACTAAGAACCTTCGTCATCTTTTCTGAAACAGATCGGAACAAACGACGGCCTCGATGATGTCGCGGAGCCGGTAGTCCTTCGCTTTGCTCACGGCGGCGATGACTTTGAGTTCGTCGCGATCGCTGAAGGACATGCTGCGGCGGAGGCCATAGGTCGCGAGCTTTTCGATGAAGGTGTGGTTGAAGGCGTCGAGGTCGGCGAGCAGGAGTTGCTTGAATTCCTCGGCCGTCGCGTAGGTGCGGCCATCGGGGAGTTTGCCTGAAGCATCCACCGGCGGATTCGCGCCCGTGCCATCGGTGACTTCCTCGGTGCGCCAGCGGCCGATCGCGTCGTAGTTTTCAAAGGCGAGTCCGAGCGGATCGATTTTCGCGTGGCAGGCGGCGCACGAGGCGTCCTGGGTGTGCGCTTCGATTTTCATCCGCAGTGTGGCTTTGGGCGCATCGACGGCGCTGGTGGCAATGGGCTCGACGTTCGCGGGCGGCGGCGGAGGCGTCTTGCCGAACACGACTTCTGAGAGCCACGCGCCGCGATGCACGGGGCGGTGTCGCGTCCCGTCCGACGTAAGCGAGAGGATCGCCGCCTGCGTCAGAAGCCCGCCGCGTTTGCTGTCCGCAGGTAACGCGACGCGCTCGAATCCGTTGCGCGGCAAACCTGCCTCCGCCAATCCGTAAAACTTCGCGAGAGTCGCGTTCATCATGCCCCAGTCCGAGTTCAGGAACTCGCGGAGCGTGAAGCCGCCCTGCAGCACTTCCCGGAAAAACGACCTCGTCTCGCCGACCATGCTCGCTTCGAGCGACTTGTCGTATTCGGGGTAAAGCTTCTTGTCCGGTGGGAACATGCCCACCTTGCGCAAGCGCAGCCACTGCGTCGCAAAAGAGTCCGTGAAACGCCCGGCGCGTTCATCTGCGAGCATCCGCGCGACCTGCCGCGAAAGCTCGGCCTTGTCGCGAAGCTTCCCTTGCTCAGCCAGCGAGAACAGCTCCTCGTCCGGCATCGTGCTCCAGAGCAGATAGGAAAGACGCGAGGCGATCTCCCAATCATTCAGGGTGCTGCGATTCACGTCCTCGTCGCCCTCAGCGATGAAGAGAAAACTCTTCGAGGAAAGAACCGCCAGCATCCCGGCCTTCAGCGCGTCCGGAAATTTCTCCTTCGCATCGAGTTCCGCTTTCACGATCCCCACGTAGCCGTCGAGTTCCTCGTCGGTGACCGGCCGCCGAAACGCGCGACGCGCGAGCCTGCCGAGACCTTCACGCACTTGGTCCATGTTGCCCTCTTCACGCGGGAGATACTCAGCGCGGCGGCTCTGCTCCTCGTCTGAGATGAGCGGCCCGCGCCACGAGATCGTGTCCATGATGAGGAACGGATACCGCGCCCGGCCCTGCTCATCCGTGAGCTTCATCTGCCACGGAATGCGCCCGTCTTTAATGCTGACGAACGGCGTTTCCCCGTGACGTCCCGCTCGCGGGGTATTCGACGGCCCGGGCACATCG
>Ga0136611_10001577_pt1 | contig 15902 bp, 10 predicted proteins | sample AntDrymUQ2232306_2_FD_106645 | JGI IMG/M metagenome (GOLD analysis project Ga0136611, IMG submission 106645) | Polar desert sand microbial communities from Dry Valleys, Antarctica - metaG UQ223 (23.06) | ecosystem: Environmental > Terrestrial > Soil > Desert | place: Antarctica: Dry Valley...
GGGATGTGGCTGATGCTGAGCGCCGCCGAGGCGCCGTTCAGGGCGAGTATGTCCGGATCGTTCTCCTGGTCGGTCGAGAGGACCGTCAGGACGACCTGCACGTCGTTGTAATAGCCCTTCGGGAAGAGCGGGCGCAGGGGGCGGTCGGTGAGGCGCATCGCCAGGATGGCGGCCTCCGATGGGCGCGACTCGCGCTTGATGAAGCCGCCGGGAATCTTGCCCGCGGCGTACATCCGCTCCTCGTAGTCCACGGTGAGCGGGAAGAAGTCGGCGCCCTCGCGGGCCTCCTTCGCGGCGACGGCAGTCGCCAGGACCACGCTGTCGCCATAGCGCACGATGACGGCGCCGTCGGCCTGCTCGGCGAGCTTGCCGGCCTCCATGCTGAAGGTCCGGCCGCCGATTTCGGCCTCATGAGTAATTGCCACTGATTCCTCCAATTGGGTGTTGGGCACTCTCGCTCCGCAGCTGGGCGCTCGATCGCTGATCGGCTGCCGCAGATACCGGACGGATGCCCGAGATGGTCTGGTCTGAGATGTCTCAGTTGTGCGAGACCCAGGGCCGATCTGGCTCCTGGGTCGATCGCGAACGGATGTCTAGCGGCGCAGCCCCAGGCTGCCGATGACGGTGCGGTACCGGTCGACGTCATGCCGAACCAGGTACGCGAGCAACCGTCGGCGCTGCCCGACGAGCTTCAGCAGCCCGCGGCGCGAGTGGTTGTCCTTTTGAAAGCTTCGCAGGTGATCCGTCAGCGACTTGATCCGCTCGGTGAGAAGCGCAATCTGCACCTCGGGGGATCCGGTGTCTCCCTCGTGCGTGGCGTATTCGTCGACGATTGCGCTCTTCGCATCCTTGGCGAGCGGCACGTATTCCTCCACATTCGATTCCGTAACGCTCGAATTCTAACAGAGGACCGATCGAGCCGCCTCTGAACGCCTCTTTCAGACGCCTCTTTTCGGCCGGTTCAACCGCCGATCAACCGCCTGGCCTCCGTCTCGTCCGCCCGCATCTGCGTGATCAGTTCGTCAGCCGAGTCGAAACGGAGCTCGTCACGCAGCCGGGTGACGAGCTCCAGGTCCAGCGTGGCGTCATACAGGTCACCGTCCCAGTCGAGCAGATACGCCTCCACCAGCACGTGCCCGCTGTCATGGAACGTTGGACGCACGCCCACGCTCACGAGCGCCGGGTGGCCTGGGCCGACACCACGCTCCGCCACGCTCACGCGGCCGAGGTAGATGCCCAACGTCGGGAGCGCGGCGCTATATCCGAAGGCGAGGTTGGCCGTGGGAAAGCCGAGCGTGCGTCCGCGCCGGTCCCCGGCCACCACCACTCCACGCAGCAGGGGCGAGTCACCCATGAGGCGCCGCACGAGGTCCAGGTCCCCAGCGCGCAGGGCCACCCGCGTACGGGACGATGAGATCGGCTCGCCATCAAGGAGGACCGGCTGCACCGTGCTGACGTGGAATCCGCGGAGTGCGCCAATCTGGGCGACCCGCTCCGGCGTCCCCTTCCGGCCACGGCCGAAGGCACTGCCGGCGCCCATGGCCATCCCGCGCAGTTCGATAGAGGGTTCCAGTTCGGCCAGGAACTCCTCCGGTGTCAGGGCTCGCAGTGCATCGTCGAACACAATCTCCAGCGGCTCGTTGATCCCCGCGGCCGAGATGCGCGCCAGCGTCTCCTCCGGTGGCAGGAGGCGCTCGACGACCGTGTCCGGACGCAGGACCTCGTCAGGATGCGGGCTGAAGACGAGCGCAGCGGACCTCGCGCCGCTCTCCCGTGCCACGCGCACCGTCTCCGCCAGGATCGCCCGATGACCCAGGTGGACGCCATCGAAGACGCCGATCGTGATCACGGACGGGCCGATGCGCGGGATGTCCCCAATGCGGTATGTCACCGTGTGATGGCTTCTTCGGGCAGAACCTTGTCCGGCCGCAGGATCGCGTCCTTCAGCACGCCGATGCCGAGCAGCCGCTCATCTGCGAAGACGGCCAGGCGCCCGTCTTCACGCGGCTCGTTGAGATGCTGTGCCGAGCCGTGGACGAAGCGCCAGGCGGCATCACGGTCGAGCACTACCCTGGGAAGGGGCAGGAGTGGCCCCACCGGAATGATCGCCTCCTGCAGGCGCCCCAGGCCGGCCAGCTCTTCGAGGCGTTCGGGCGAGTGGCCGCTACCCACCGTGAGCCCGGCCGCCTCCGTCCGACGCAGCGCGCGCAGGTAGCCTCCAGACCCCAGGCGCTCTCCGAGATCGCGCGCGATGGCGCGGACGTAGGTTCCCGCGCCACAGCCTACGTCCACGGCAACGTCGAGCCAGCCATCTCCGAGGTCGATGGACCGTACGTCGAGATGGTGAATGGTGACCTCGCGCGGCGCCAGCTCCAGCGGTGATCCGGCGCGAGCAGCTCGGTGGGCAGTCTGCCCCCCGACCTTGCGGGCGGAGAAGGCCGGCGGCACCTGCATCGAGGTGCCTACCATCGCCGCCAGTGCCTCCTCGACGCTCGCGGCATCCGGTACCGGGGCCGCGACCGCCTCGATCGGTCCCTGCGCGTCGTCGGTGGCGCTCCGGGCCCCCAGCCGCATCAGCGCGTCGTAGCGCTTCGAGCCCCCCGTGAGCTCTGCGCTGAAGCGCGTCGCGCCGCCGATGAGGATGGGAAGCACGCCGGATGCAAGCGGGTCGAGCGTGCCTGCGTGACCGACTCGGCGAGTGGAGGTCAGCCGCCGCAGCAGGCCGACCATGTCGTGGCTCGTGGGCCCGACGGGCTTATCGAGGTTAACGACTCCGTGCATCGGCGCGATCGAGCTCGCGCTCACACTCGTCGAGCAGCCGCGGAATGGCCTCGGCAAGCGGCGCCTCGATGCTGCAGCCCGCAGCCCGTGCGTGCCCTCCCCCGCCGAAGGCCGAGGTGATCGCGACCGCGTCCGCCCTGGCGCTGGTACGCACGCTCACGCGCACGTGGGCCGGTTCCGCCTCCTTGATCAGGACGGTGATGTCCGCAGCCTTGGTCGATGCCAGCAGGTCGATGAAGCCCTCGGACGCAATCGCGTCGTTCTGCGTGCGAGCCAGCATGTCGGCGGTCATGGTCGCGTACACGATGCGCCCGTCGCGACGCGAGCTGATGCCGGCGAGCATGAGTCCCCACAGGGCGAGCGTGGAGAACTGCTTGTCGGCATAGATCTGCCGATGCAGTGCCGCGAGCGGAGCGCCCGCCTCGAGAAGGTCTGCCCCGACGCGCAGCGTCTTCGGCGTGACGTTGGGGTGCGAAAACGTGTGCGTGTCCTGGACGATACCGGCGGTCAGCACGGTCGCGATCTGCTCGTCGATCTCGACGCCCAGCTCCGGGAGCAGCGTCGCGACGATCTCACACGTCGCCGATGCCTCGGCGTCCACGTAGGCGACCGCGGCCTCGCTGCCGTCATTCGAGATGTGGTGGTCGATGTTGATGATCGTCGCCCGCGCCAGCCACTCGCCGCAGTCCCGCGCAACCGCGCCGGTGCGTGACAGCGGACCGTCCACGACCACGGCAACGTCCGGCTCGAGCTGAGGCGTGGCACGGACCTGGTCCGCGTAGGGCAAGCGCATGAGCGACGGCGGCACGGGGTCGGCGGCAACGACCTCGGCCTGCTTCCCGAGCCGCTCCGCGGCGATCCTGATGGCCAGCGCCGAGCCGAGCGAGTCGGCGTCGGGGTTCTCGTGACAGATAGCGGTGATGCGCGAGGCCCCTCGCAGCGCGGCGATGACGCCCTCCCGGCTCACGTGCCCTCCTCGTCGAGCTCGCGCAGCAGCTTCAGGACGCGGTCCCCGGCCTCGATGGAGTCGTCGTGCTTGATGACCAGCTGCGGCATGTGGCGCAGCGTGAGACGCGCGGCGAGCTGACGGCGAAGCCACGGCGCGGCCGCGGTGAGGGCGCGCATCGTCTGCTCGCGCTCCTCATCGGTGCCCAGGATGCTGACCCAGACCTTCGCCGATCCGAGGTCTCGCGCCGTCTCAACGCGAGTGATGGTGGCGAACCCGATGCGCGGATCCTTCATCTCGCGTTGCAGCAGCTCCATCAGTTCGGAACGGATCTGGCTGTCGAGCCGATCGGTTCGCTGTGTCATCGTGCCTATGCCTGCTCGGCCACCATCTGGTAGCACTCGATGACGTCGCCCTCCGCGATGTCATCGGCGTCGAGGCCGATGCCGCACTCGAAGCCGGTGGCGACCTCTCGGACGTCGTCCTTGAATCGCTTCAGCGACGTGATGCGCGTATCGGTCAGCAGCTCGCCGGCGCGCATGAGGCGCACCTGTCCTCCACGGACAATCCGTCCGTCGGTGACGTACGAGCCGGCGATGTTGCCCGCCTTGCCGGCCTTGATGACCATGCGCACCTCGGCGTGACCCTCGATCTGCTCGACGAGCTTTGGCGTGAGCAGGCCCTTCATGGCCAGCCCGAGATCATCGGTCAGCTTGTAGATGACCTCGTAGATGCGGACGTCGACGCCAGTCGCCTCCATTGAGCGCTGAGCGCCCGCGTCGAGCTTGGTGTTGAAGCCGATGACCACCGCCTCGGACGCCGAGGCGAGGTTGATGTCGCTCTCGTTGATGTCTCCGGCCCCCTCGCGCAGGATGCTGATCCGCACCTCGTTGGTGTTCAGCTTTTCGAGCGAGTGGCGGATGGCTCCCATCGAGCCCTGGACATCGGTCTTGAGTACGACGCGCAGCTCCGCCATCTCCGATGCCTGGATCTGGGCGCTGATCTCCTCGAGGCTGGTCGCGGTGCGGCCTTCGAAGCCACCGGCCGCGATCTCGGCCTGCTCGGCGGATCCTCGCGCTGCCTTCTCGTCGACCACCACGCGCAGGATGTCGCCCGCCTCAGGCAGGCCCTGGAGGCCCACGATCTCGACCGCGGTGGCGGGCTCGGCCCGGAGCACGCGCGTGCCGGCGGCGTTGTTCAACGCCCGCACGCGACCGTGGGTCCGGCCCGCGGCCACCACGTCGCCGATCTTGAGGGTGCCTGTCTGAACGATGACCGTGGCCACGTTGCCGCGTCCCCTGTCGACCTTGGACTCCACGATCGTGCCGACCGCCGGGCGATCCGGGTCGGCCTTGAGGTCCTGGAGGTCGGCGACGAGGAGCACCATCTCCATAAGGTCGTCGATCCCCGTGCGCTGCTTGGCGCTGACGGCAACCGCGATGACGTCTCCGCCGTACTCCTCGATGAGCACCTTGACGTCGGCGAGCTCCTGCTTCACCCGATCCGGGTTGGCGTCGGGCTTGTCCACCTTGTTGATTGCCACGATCATCGGGACGCGCGCTGCGCGAACGTGGTCGATGGCCTCGCGTGTCTGCGGCATGACGCCGTCGTCGGCGGCCACCACGATGATCGCGATGTCCGTGACCTGGGCGCCGCGCGCGCGCATCGCGGTGAACGCCTCATGGCCCGGCGTGTCCAGGAAGACGATGCGCTTTTCGTTGTGCATCACCTCGGACGCGCCGATGTGCTGCGTGATGCCGCCACTCTCGCCCGCCGCGACCTTCGTCTCGCGGATGGCGTCGAGGAGGCTGGTCTTGCCGTGGTCGACGTGGCCCATCACCGTCACGATGGGTGCGCGGGTGATGAGCTTGGCCGCGTCGTCATCGCTCCAAAGGCTTGGCTTGCCGACTCCATCAGTCTGCTGCACGCCGGGGGCAACCAGCTCCTGCTCGGCGGCAGCCTCGGCGGCCGCGGCGCGCTCCGCCACACCCCGCTCCGAGGTCTCGAAGCCGAGCTCGGTCGCGACGAGCGAGGCGGTGTCGAAATCAATCGACTGGTTGACCGTCGCGAAGATGCCGTTCTTGATGAGCTCCTTGATCACCTCGCCGGGGCTCACACCCAGCGTCTCGGCGAAGTCCTTGACGGTGACCGAGCTTGCGAGCTCGATGGGCCCACCGCTGCGCACCGGGGTCTGGGTCTCGGTCGCCACTGCGCCCGCTGCGCCTCCCGCCCGCTTGCGGACAGGGCGCGGGGGACGGCGCGGTCGATATCTACGCGGGGGCATTCGTGTTCACCTCGGTTCTGGGCGGGATCGGCTCACTGCCGAGAGCCCGCTTGACGGCCGCCGCGATCGCGTTCGGATCCTGGCAGGCCGGTTCATGACAGACGTATGTTCCGCGGCCCGGCGCTTTGCCGGTCTCGTCGCGGTGGACGGACCCGTCGCTGCGGCGGACCATCCGGTCCATCTCGCGCTTGGCGCGAGAGGAGCGGCAGACTGCGCAGGTTCGCGTCGGTATGTGATCAGGTCGCCGTTTCGGCATCGGCCGCTGCCTCGACGGGAGCCTCGTCCGCGCGGTCGCCGACACCCGCCGCCGCGGTCGCCACGCCCGCGTCGGAGCGAATGTCGATTCGCCAGCCGGTGAGCTTGGCCGCCAGACGGGCGTTCTGCCCCTCCTTGCCGATGGCGAGGCTCAGCTGCCGCTCCGGGACAATGACGTTCGCGATCTTGTGCTCCTCGTCGATGCGCACGCTGAGCACCTCCGCCGGTGACAGTGCCTCTGCCACGAAGCGGCCGGGGTCCTCGTCCCACAGGACGATGTCCACCTTCTCGCCGTTGAGCTCTGTGACGATCGACTGGATCCGCGCCCCGCGCTGACCGACGGCCGAGCCCTTGGCGTCGACCCCGACCTGCCGTGACTCGACCGCGACCTTGGAGCGGCTGCCCGCCTCGCGAGCGATGCCCCTGATGACGACGGTCCCGTTGTAGATCTCGGGGATCTCCATCTCCATCAGCCGACGGAGGAAGCCTCGATGCGTCCTGCTGGCGACGATCACCGGTCCACGCGTCGTGCGGCGAACCTCCATGACGTACACCTTGAGGTGCTGGCCGATGCGGTACGCCTCGTTCGGGAGCTGCTCCGTGACTGCGAGGACCGCTTCGACATCCTTGCCCATGTCCAGCACGACCGCGGAATCCGTGGTGCGCTGCACGACACCGGTCATGATCTCGCCCTCGCGGGCTGCGTACTGCTGGAAGACGACATCGCGCTGCGCCTCTCGCAGCCGCTGCCTGTACACCTGGCCGGCGGTCTGCGCAGCGATCCTTCCGAGCTGTGCCTGGGTCACGTTCTCCGGCACGCGGACCTTACCCGCCGACACCGGTGGTGGGATCGATCTTCTGGGCATCGGCCACCAGCATCTGGGCCTCTGGGTCCTCGATCTCCTCGGTGGTGGCCATCACCTCGTACTCACGCGCGACGCTGATCTCGCCGCTCTCGGGATCGACGGTGACGACCACGTTCTCGGGGGCATCGGCGTTGCGCCGGTACGCGGACTCGATCGCCTGCTCGAGCGTACGAAGAAGGATCTCCTGGGGCACGCCCTTCTCGGCATTCAGCTGAAGCAGTGCTCCGATGAAATCTCGATTCATGGCCGCTCCTCGCTCGCCTCGGACGAAAAAGACGTGGGATGGCGAACCGACCCACGTCCTTACCTGGTTCAATAATTTGTTGGTCCGCGCGACGTTCGCGTGGCCGGCCGGACCTCGCCGAAGTATACAGGCGGACCCCCGATCCCGCCACCGACGAGCCTCGGCCGGTGCCCTAGCCGCCCGTGATGAGGCGCTGGATGTCCTGGATGCTGATCAGGATGACGAGGGCAATGAGCACCGCGAAGCCGGCGAGATAGATGATGGCCTCGCGCTCGGCAGGTAGCTTTCGTCTCCGCACCGCCTCCAGCAGCACCACGGCGATCCGCCCGCCGTCGAGGGGCGGAAAGGGCAGTACGTTGAGCACGGCCAGGTTCACCGAAAGGAGGCCCACAAAGCCCAGCTGGAACGCCAGCGGGGCGCCCAGCACGCGGCCGGTCTCCTGCGCGATACCGATGGGGCCACGCGCGTCGGCGGCTGCGTCGGGATTCAGCCCGATCAGCCCGGCAACGGTGTCCGCGAGGCCGCCGGGGATCTGCACCGCGATCTCGGCAGTGGTGGTCGTTCCCATCCACGCATGCGTGGATGGGAACGACCACCACTGCCGAGATCGCGGTGCAGATCCCCGGCGGCCTCGCGGACACCGTTGCCGGGCTGATCGGGCTGAATCCCGACGCAGCCGCCGACGCGCGTGGCCCCATCGGTATCGCGCAGGAGACCGGCCGCGTGCTGGGCGCCCCGCTGGCGTTCCAGCTGGGCTTTGTGGGCCTCCTTTCGGTGAACCTGGCCGTGCTCAACGTACTGCCCTTTCCGCCCCTCGACGGCGGGCGGATCGCCGTGGTGCTGCTGGAGGCGGTGCGGAGACGAAAGCTACCTGCCGAGCGCGAGGCCATCATCTATCTCGCCGGCTTCGCGGTGCTCATTGCCCTCGTCATCCTGATCAGCATCCAGGACATCCAGCGCCTCATCACGGGCGGCTAGGGCACCGGCCGAGGCTCGTCGGTGGCGGGATCGGGGGTCCGCCTGTATACTTCGGCGAGGTCCGGCCGGCCACGCGAACGTCGCGCGGACCAACAAATTATTGAACCAGGTAAGGACGTGGGTCGGTTCGCCATCCCACGTCTTTTTCGTCCGAGGCGAGCGAGGAGCGGCCATGAATCGAGATTTCATCGGAGCACTGCTTCAGCTGAATGCCGAGAAGGGCGTGCCCCAGGAGATCCTTCTTCGTACGCTCGAGCAGGCGATCGAGTCCGCGTACCGGCGCAACGCCGATGCCCCCGAGAACGTGGTCGTCACCGTCGATCCCGAGAGCGGCGAGATCAGCGTCGCGCGTGAGTACGAGGTGATGGCCACCACCGAGGAGATCGAGGACCCAGAGGCCCAGATGCTGGTGGCCGATGCCCAGAAGATCGATCCCACCACCGGTGTCGGCGGGTAAGGTCCGCGTGCCGGAGAACGTGACCCAGGCACAGCTCGGAAGGATCGCTGCGCAGACCGCCGGCCAGGTGTACAGGCAGCGGCTGCGAGAGGCGCAGCGCGATGTCGTCTTCCAGCAGTACGCAGCCCGCGAGGGCGAGATCATGACCGGTGTCGTGCAGCGCACCACGGATTCCGCGGTCGTGCTGGACATGGGCAAGGATGTCGAAGCGGTCCTCGCAGTCACGGAGCAGCTCCCGAACGAGGCGTACCGCATCGGCCAGCACCTCAAGGTGTACGTCATGGAGGTTCGCCGCACGACGCGTGGACCGGTGATCGTCGCCAGCAGGACGCATCGAGGCTTCCTCCGTCGGCTGATGGAGATGGAGATCCCCGAGATCTACAACGGGACCGTCGTCATCAGGGGCATCGCTCGCGAGGCGGGCAGCCGCTCCAAGGTCGCGGTCGAGTCACGGCAGGTCGGGGTCGACGCCAAGGGCTCGGCCGTCGGTCAGCGCGGGGCGCGGATCCAGTCGATCGTCACAGAGCTCAACGGCGAGAAGGTGGACATCGTCCTGTGGGACGAGGACCCCGGCCGCTTCGTGGCAGAGGCACTGTCACCGGCGGAGGTGCTCAGCGTGCGCATCGACGAGGAGCACAAGATCGCGAACGTCATTGTCCCGGAGCGGCAGCTGAGCCTCGCCATCGGCAAGGAGGGGCAGAACGCCCGTCTGGCGGCCAAGCTCACCGGCTGGCGAATCGACATTCGCTCCGACGCGGGCGTGGCGACCGCGGCGGCGGGTGTCGGCGACCGCGCGGACGAGGCTCCCGTCGAGGCAGCGGCCGATGCCGAAACGGCGACCTGATCACATACCGACGCGAACCTGCGCAGTCTGCCGCTCCTCTCGCGCCAAGCGCGAGATGGACCGGATGGTCCGCCGCAGCGACGGGTCCGTCCACCGCGACGAGACCGGCAAAGCGCCGGGCCGCGGAACATACGTCTGTCATGAACCGGCCTGCCAGGATCCGAACGCGATCGCGGCGGCCGTCAAGCGGGCTCTCGGCAGTGAGCCGATCCCGCCCAGAACCGAGGTGAACACGAATGCCCCCGCGTAGATATCGACCGCGCCGTCCCCCGCGCCCTGTCCGCAAGCGGGCGGGAGGCGCAGCGGGCGCAGTGGCGACCGAGACCCAGACCCCGGTGCGCAGCGGTGGGCCCATCGAGCTCGCAAGCTCGGTCACCGTCAAGGACTTCGCCGAGACGCTGGGTGTGAGCCCCGGCGAGGTGATCAAGGAGCTCATCAAGAACGGCATCTTCGCGACGGTCAACCAGTCGATTGATTTCGACACCGCCTCGCTCGTCGCGACCGAGCTCGGCTTCGAGACCTCGGAGCGGGGTGTGGCGGAGCGCGCCGCGGCCGCCGAGGCTGCCGCCGAGCAGGAGCTGGTTGCCCCCGGCGTGCAGCAGACTGATGGAGTCGGCAAGCCAAGCCTTTGGAGCGATGACGACGCGGCCAAGCTCATCACCCGCGCACCCATCGTGACGGTGATGGGCCACGTCGACCACGGCAAGACCAGCCTCCTCGACGCCATCCGCGAGACGAAGGTCGCGGCGGGCGAGAGTGGCGGCATCACGCAGCACATCGGCGCGTCCGAGGTGATGCACAACGAAAAGCGCATCGTCTTCCTGGACACGCCGGGCCATGAGGCGTTCACCGCGATGCGCGCGCGCGGCGCCCAGGTCACGGACATCGCGATCATCGTGGTGGCCGCCGACGACGGCGTCATGCCGCAGACACGCGAGGCCATCGACCACGTTCGCGCAGCGCGCGTCCCGATGATCGTGGCAATCAACAAGGTGGACAAGCCCGACGCCAACCCGGATCGGGTGAAGCAGGAGCTCGCCGACGTCAAGGTGCTCATCGAGGAGTACGGCGGAGACGTCATCGCGGTTGCCGTCAGCGCCAAGCAGCGCACGGGGATCGACGACCTTATGGAGATGGTGCTCCTCGTCGCCGACCTCCAGGACCTCAAGGCCGACCCGGATCGCCCGGCGGTCGGCACGATCGTGGAGTCCAAGGTCGACAGGGGACGCGGCAACGTGGCCACGGTCATCGTTCAGACAGGCACCCTCAAGATCGGCGACGTGGTGGCCGCGGGCCGGACCCACGGTCGCGTGCGGGCGTTGAACAACGCCGCCGGCACGCGCGTGCTCCGGGCCGAGCCCGCCACCGCGGTCGAGATCGTGGGCCTCCAGGGCCTGCCTGAGGCGGGCGACATCCTGCGCGTGGTGGTCGACGAGAAGGCAGCGCGAGGATCCGCCGAGCAGGCCGAGATCGCGGCCGGTGGCTTCGAAGGCCGCACCGCGACCAGCCTCGAGGAGATCAGCGCCCAGATCCAGGCATCGGAGATGGCGGAGCTGCGCGTCGTACTCAAGACCGATGTCCAGGGCTCGATGGGAGCCATCCGCCACTCGCTCGAAAAGCTGAACACCAACGAGGTGCGGATCAGCATCCTGCGCGAGGGGGCCGGAGACATCAACGAGAGCGACATCAACCTCGCCTCGGCGTCCGAGGCGGTGGTCATCGGCTTCAACACCAAGCTCGACGCGGGCGCTCAGCGCTCAATGGAGGCGACTGGCGTCGACGTCCGCATCTACGAGGTCATCTACAAGCTGACCGATGATCTCGGGCTGGCCATGAAGGGCCTGCTCACGCCAAAGCTCGTCGAGCAGATCGAGGGTCACGCCGAGGTGCGCATGGTCATCAAGGCCGGCAAGGCGGGCAACATCGCCGGCTCGTACGTCACCGACGGACGGATTGTCCGTGGAGGACAGGTGCGCCTCATGCGCGCCGGCGAGCTGCTGACCGATACGCGCATCACGTCGCTGAAGCGATTCAAGGACGACGTCCGAGAGGTCGCCACCGGCTTCGAGTGCGGCATCGGCCTCGACGCCGATGACATCGCGGAGGGCGACGTCATCGAGTGCTACCAGATGGTGGCCGAGCAGGCATAGGCACGATGACACAGCGAACCGATCGGCTCGACAGCCAGATCCGTTCCGAACTGATGGAGCTGCTGCAACGCGAGATGAAGGATCCGCGCATCGGGTTCGCCACCATCACTCGCGTTGAGACGGCGCGAGACCTCGGATCGGCGAAGGTCTGGGTCAGCATCCTGGGCACCGATGAGGAGCGCGAGCAGACGATGCGCGCCCTCACCGCGGCCGCGCCGTGGCTTCGCCGTCAGCTCGCCGCGCGTCTCACGCTGCGCCACATGCCGCAGCTGGTCATCAAGCACGACGACTCCATCGAGGCCGGGGACCGCGTCCTGAAGCTGCTGCGCGAGCTCGACGAGGAGGGCACGTGAGCCGGGAGGGCGTCATCGCCGCGCTGCGAGGGGCCTCGCGCATCACCGCTATCTGTCACGAGAACCCCGACGCCGACTCGCTCGGCTCGGCGCTGGCCATCAGGATCGCCGCGGAGCGGCTCGGGAAGCAGGCCGAGGTCGTTGCCGCCGACCCCGTGCCGCCGTCGCTCATGCGCTTGCCCTACGCGGACCAGGTCCGTGCCACGCCTCAGCTCGAGCCGGACGTTGCCGTGGTCGTGGACGGTCCGCTGTCACGCACCGGCGCGGTTGCGCGGGACTGCGGCGAGTGGCTGGCGCGGGCGACGATCATCAACATCGACCACCACATCTCGAATGACGGCAGCGAGGCCGCGGTCGCCTACGTGGACGCCGAGGCATCGGCGACGTGTGAGATCGTCGCGACGCTGCTCCCGGAGCTGGGCGTCGAGATCGACGAGCAGATCGCGACCGTGCTGACCGCCGGTATCGTCCAGGACACGCACACGTTTTCGCACCCCAACGTCACGCCGAAGACGCTGCGCGTCGGGGCAGACCTTCTCGAGGCGGGCGCTCCGCTCGCGGCACTGCATCGGCAGATCTATGCCGACAAGCAGTTCTCCACGCTCGCCCTGTGGGGACTCATGCTCGCCGGCATCAGCTCGCGTCGCGACGGGCGCATCGTGTACGCGACCATGACCGCCGACATGCTGGCTCGCACGCAGAACGACGCGATTGCGTCCGAGGGCTTCATCGACCTGCTGGCATCGACCAAGGCTGCGGACATCACCGTCCTGATCAAGGAGGCGGAACCGGCCCACGTGCGCGTGAGCGTGCGTACCAGCGCCAGGGCGGACGCGGTCGCGATCACCTCGGCCTTCGGCGGGGGAGGGCACGCACGGGCTGCGGGCTGCAGCATCGAGGCGCCGCTTGCCGAGGCCATTCCGCGGCTGCTCGACGAGTGTGAGCGCGAGCTCGATCGCGCCGATGCACGGAGTCGTTAACCTCGATAAGCCCGTCGGGCCCACGAGCCACGACATGGTCGGCCTGCTGCGGCGGCTGACCTCCACTCGCCGAGTCGGTCACGCAGGCACGCTCGACCCGCTTGCATCCGGCGTGCTTCCCATCCTCATCGGCGGCGCGACGCGCTTCAGCGCAGAGCTCACGGGGGGCTCGAAGCGCTACGACGCGCTGATGCGGCTGGGGGCCCGGAGCGCCACCGACGACGCGCAGGGACCGATCGAGGCGGTCGCGGCCCCGGTACCGGATGCCGCGAGCGTCGAGGAGGCACTGGCGGCGATGGTAGGCACCTCGATGCAGGTGCCGCCGGCCTTCTCCGCCCGCAAGGTCGGGGGGCAGACTGCCCACCGAGCTGCTCGCGCCGGATCACCGCTGGAGCTGGCGCCGCGCGAGGTCACCATTCACCATCTCGACGTACGGTCCATCGACCTCGGAGATGGCTGGCTCGACGTTGCCGTGGACGTAGGCTGTGGCGCGGGAACCTACGTCCGCGCCATCGCGCGCGATCTCGGAGAGCGCCTGGGGTCTGGAGGCTACCTGCGCGCGCTGCGTCGGACGGAGGCGGCCGGGCTCACGGTGGGTAGCGGCCACTCGCCCGAACGCCTCGAAGAGCTGGCCGGCCTGGGGCGCCTGCAGGAGGCGATCATTCCGGTGGGGCCACTCCTGCCCCTTCCCAGGGTAGTGCTCGACCGTGATGCCGCCTGGCGCTTCGTCCACGGCTCGGCACAGCATCTCAACGAGCCGCGTGAAGACGGGCGCCTGGCCGTCTTCGCAGATGAGCGGCTGCTCGGCATCGGCGTGCTGAAGGACGCGATCCTGCGGCCGGACAAGGTTCTGCCCGAAGAAGCCATCACACGGTGACATACCGCATTGGGGACATCCCGCGCATCGGCCCGTCCGTGATCACGATCGGCGTCTTCGATGGCGTCCACCTGGGTCATCGGGCGATCCTGGCGGAGACGGTGCGCGTGGCACGGGAGAGCGGCGCGAGGTCCGCTGCGCTCGTCTTCAGCCCGCATCCTGACGAGGTCCTGCGTCCGGACACGGTCGTCGAGCGCCTCCTGCCACCGGAGGAGACGCTGGCGCGCATCTCGGCCGCGGGGATCAACGAGCCGCTGGAGATTGTGTTCGACGATGCACTGCGAGCCCTGACACCGGAGGAGTTCCTGGCCGAACTGGAACCCTCTATCGAACTGCGCGGGATGGCCATGGGCGCCGGCAGTGCCTTCGGCCGTGGCCGGAAGGGGACGCCGGAGCGGGTCGCCCAGATTGGCGCACTCCGCGGATTCCACGTCAGCACGGTGCAGCCGGTCCTCCTTGATGGCGAGCCGATCTCATCGTCCCGTACGCGGGTGGCCCTGCGCGCTGGGGACCTGGACCTCGTGCGGCGCCTCATGGGTGACTCGCCCCTGCTGCGTGGAGTGGTGGTGGCCGGGGACCGGCGCGGACGCACGCTCGGCTTTCCCACGGCCAACCTCGCCTTCGGATATAGCGCCGCGCTCCCGACGTTGGGCATCTACCTCGGCCGCGTGAGCGTGGCGGAGCGTGGTGTCGGCCCAGGCCACCCGGCGCTCGTGAGCGTGGGCGTGCGTCCAACGTTCCATGACAGCGGGCACGTGCTGGTGGAGGCGTATCTGCTCGACTGGGACGGTGACCTGTATGACGCCACGCTGGACCTGGAGCTCGTCACCCGGCTGCGTGACGAGCTCCGTTTCGACTCGGCTGACGAACTGATCACGCAGATGCGGGCGGACGAGACGGAGGCCAGGCGGTTGATCGGCGGTTGAACCGGCCGAAAAGAGGCGTCTGAAAGAGGCGTTCAGAGGCGGCTCGATCGGTCCTCTGTTAGAATTCGAGCGTTACGGAATCGAATGTGGAGGAATACGTGCCGCTCGCCAAGGATGCGAAGAGCGCAATCGTCGACGAATACGCCACGCACGAGGGAGACACCGGATCCCCCGAGGTGCAGATTGCGCTTCTCACCGAGCGGATCAAGTCGCTGACGGATCACCTGCGAAGCTTTCAAAAGGACAACCACTCGCGCCGCGGGCTGCTGAAGCTCGTCGGGCAGCGCCGACGGTTGCTCGCGTACCTGGTTCGGCATGACGTCGACCGGTACCGCACCGTCATCGGCAGCCTGGGGCTGCGCCGCTAGACATCCGTTCGCGATCGACCCAGGAGCCAGATCGGCCCTGGGTCTCGCACAACTGAGACATCTCAGACCAGACCATCTCGGGCATCCGTCCGGTATCTGCGGCAGCCGATCAGCGATCGAGCGCCCAGCTGCGGAGCGAGAGTGCCCAACACCCAATTGGAGGAATCAGTGGCAATTACTCATGAGGCCGAAATCGGCGGCCGGACCTTCAGCATGGAGGCCGGCAAGCTCGCCGAGCAGGCCGACGGCGCCGTCATCGTGCGCTATGGCGACAGCGTGGTCCTGGCGACTGCCGTCGCCGCGAAGGAGGCCCGCGAGGGCGCCGACTTCTTCCCGCTCACCGTGGACTACGAGGAGCGGATGTACGCCGCGGGCAAGATTCCCGGCGGCTTCATCAAGCGCGAGTCGCGCCCATCGGAGGCCGCCATCCTGGCGATGCGCCTCACCGACCGCCCCCTGCGCCCGCTCTTCCCGAAGGGCTATTACAACGACGTGCAGGTCGTCCTGACGGTCCTCTCGACCGACCAGGAGAACGATCCGGACATACTCGCCCTGAACGGCGCCTCGGCGGCGCTCAGCATCAGCCACATCCC
>Ga0136611_10001578_pt1 | contig 15891 bp, 10 predicted proteins | sample AntDrymUQ2232306_2_FD_106645 | JGI IMG/M metagenome (GOLD analysis project Ga0136611, IMG submission 106645) | Polar desert sand microbial communities from Dry Valleys, Antarctica - metaG UQ223 (23.06) | ecosystem: Environmental > Terrestrial > Soil > Desert | place: Antarctica: Dry Valley...
GAAGTACAGAGAGAAAAGGAGAACGTCAAAAACCAGCTACTGGGTACACTTATCCACAGTTGCTGGCTCAAACAGCAACCCCCGCTCCTGGGTCAATATTCAATCAGCAGGGTGGGTCAGTATCAATCGGCGCCGACAGGCAGCTCACAGCCGCAACACTGAGCGAGGGCTTCTGGGCGCGTGCGGAGCGACTTACCGCATTACGTCGCGACGAACACCAGCAAATGCGGGAGTACGTCAGCTTGCCATTTGGCGAGCACATGAGTTTTCTTATCCGGGCACTCGATGGCAATCCGAGCACTGTGAGCCCTCCTGCGTTGGCCCCGTTGCCGAGCAATGTGAATGCCGCGCTTGTTCGAGAAGCAGTAGCTTTCCTGCGCCGCACCAGCCTGCCCATTGAGTCGCGCAAGAAATGGCCGGACGGGGGTATGCCTCATTACAAGGTCAAGGGTTTGATTGCTGCAGGTCACCAAGCACAACCAGGAAAAGCGCTATGCATTTGGGGCGATGCCGGCTGGGGAGGCCTCGTCAGGCAAGGAAAGTACCACGACAGCTACTTTGCTGACGATCTGGTCGTGGCTTGTGTCAAGATGATTCACGAATGGAACCCTCAACCTGCACCGAGCTGGGTGACCTGCGTTCCATCGCTGCGCCATCCTGAACTCGTGCCGGATTTCGCGCAGCGCTTGGCTGGCGCACTAGCCTTGCCGTTTCGTACGGTACTCGCAAAGACAGACCACAGGCCCGAACAGAAAACGATGGCAAACAGTACTCAACAGGCGCGCAACATCGATGGTTCACTCGCCCTTACCGGTCAGTCCGTGCCTCATGGCCCAGTGCTTTTAGTTGACGACATGGTGGATTCGCGGTGGACGCTGACGGTGTCAGCCTGGCTCTTGCGAAAGAATGGCAGTGGCGAGGTTTGGCCGATGGCGCTGTCACAAACGGGGCACGACCAATGACGCCAGTCATCTCAGCGAACACGCAAGCGATCCTGTTGCTCACGGCACCTTTAATCGCGGGGCGCAGCACCTCTTCGCCGGACCTCTTGTCGCCCGGCGAGTACAAGCGCTTCGCGCGTCATTTGCGCGAAATCCAGCACCAGCCATCAGATCTGTTGTCACCAGATGCGGCCGAGTTGTTTCGTGTCTGCCAACCCGTCATTGAGGAATGCCGTTTGCAACGTCTGCTCGGGCGTGGTTTTCTATTGAGCCAGGTTATCGAACGCTGGCAAGCCCGTGCACTCTGGGTAGTCAGCCGTGCCGATGCCGACTACCCTCGGCGATTGAAGGCGCGATTGCGAGAAGATGCACCGGCAGTACTTTACGGCTGCGGCGATATCAGTTTGCTGGAAACCGGCGGACTCGCGGTAGTCGGATCGCGTCATGTGGATGACTCGTTGATCGAGTACACGATGGCTGTTGGCCGACTTGCTGCCCGTGCTGGGAGGACGCTTGTCTCAGGCGGGGCAAAGGGCATCGACCAAGCTGCCATGCGTGGTGCGTTGGAGGCTGGCGGCAAGGTCAGCGGAGTTCTCGCTGACAGCCTCGAAAAGACCGCGATGAACCGGGAGCACCGCAATCTGCTGATCGACGGCCAGTTGGTGCTGATATCGCCCTACGACCCGAGCACAGGCTTCAACGTCGGGCACGCCATGCAACGCAATAAGCTGATTTATGCCTTGGCAGATGCTTCGTTGGTGGTGAGCTCTGATCTCAATAAGGGCGGAACCTGGACAGGCGCGACCGAGCAACTGGACAAGCTCCGGCTGGTACCCGTTTACATACGATCAACCGGCGAGAGTTCAGATGGTCTCTACGCCCTGCTCAAAAAAGGGGCTGTTCCGTGGCCGAACCCCCAAGACGCGGGTGAATTCGAGTCCGTATTTGATGTCGCTACGCCCACGACTCCGCCACTGGAACAGACCGGACTCTCGCTGTTCTCAAACGATGGGACACCCACGTCGCTACCCGGCACCCCGCCAGCAATACCAGGCGCGCAGCCCGTGTCGGATACGGTGCAGGAACCATTGCCGCAAGTTGTCAATGTCAGGGAAGACCAGAAAGTTGTGCTGACTGCGGTGGAAACGGTCAAAGCGGCGCGAGAACCAGATGCCAGATCCTATAGCGACAACACGTTGATCCAAGCGGAACTCAGTCCGGCCGACACCCTCTTTGCTGCCGTGCGTGAAGTGATGCAACAACTTTTGGATGCACCGATGAAGGACGTTGAGGTTGCCAATGCGATGGAGGTATCCATTGCACAAGCAAAGACATGGCTGCAGCGGCTTGTCGATGAAGGCCTAGTGGAAAAACGAAAAAAGCCTGTTAGCTACAAAGTCAAACAATCCCGTTTGTTTGATTGAGCCTTCGGGATTCGGGATGTTAAAGGAAGTTTGGACAGGCCGTTCACCCAGGAGTGAGTAGGCCTGAGCGATGCCGAATTGGCAGCGCTGGGGCTACACGTCCCTGCATCACATAAATAGAGCCCTCCAGCTCATTACCGCCACGTCCCAGGGGCCCAGTTTGGGCCGCTGCCGAAGCGTGTCGAAGTTCAGCGCCTCGATCTTGTCGAGTATCCGCAAGCCGCCTTGCACCACCAGCCGCAGCTCCCAGCCGCCGCGCCCCGGCAGTTTTCTCACAAGTTTCGAGCCTTTTAGCATCATGGCGCTTGCCTGGTGTGCGTGGCCAGCTATCAAATTAATAGTATTCGGGTTGTGCCGCAGTGCCAGGAGTTGCGCTTCATCGACGCCGTGGCGGGCCCAGGCGTCGGCCGGCAGGTAAATGCGGCCGCGCGCGATGTCCTGCCCCAGGTCCTGCCAGAAGTTGATGAGCTGCAAGGCGGTACAGATCTGGTCGCTTTGCGCCAGCGCCTCGGCACCGGTCACGCCGTACAGGTGCAGCAGCAGCCGCCCGACCGGGTTGGCCGAGCGGCGGCAGTAGTCCATCAGTTCGGCGTCGCTGGCATAGCGCTGCTTGACGACGTCCTGCTCGAAAGCGTCGAGCAGATCGGCAAGCAGCCCGACTGGCAGGGCGAAGTTCGCAATCGCCCGGCGCAGCGGTTCGAACACGCCCGGCCAGCGCGCCGAGGATGCCTGCCCGCCGGCCACGGCCATCAGGTCGGCCCGATAGGCGCTCAGGTCGTCCAGCCGCGCCTGGGCGGGCGCGTCGCCTTCGTCAGCCATATCATCCGCGGTCCGGGCGAAGGCGTAGATGGCGACGATGGCCGGACGCAGGCGCGGCGGGCAAAGAACCGAGGCAACCGGAAAATTTTCATAGTGGCTCACGCCTTGGACGCCTCGGACGCCTAGGAGGAGCGGTGGCGGGCCGGAATTCATGCGCTGGATTGTCGCTTGACACGATTTTGCCTTCCGCCTAGATTACTAACCGTCGAGTCAGTAACCGGTGCTACCCTCACGCATCCTTACGCACCCACGTCCCTTGCCATGCCTGAAGCCATGACCTTATGAAAAAAACCGCACTGTCCCTGACAAGCGCCGTGATCCTGCTGGCGGCTTGTACACAGTCCGCTCCGCCGCAGGAGCCGATCCGCGCGGTGAAAGTGATGACGGTCGGCGCCGGCAACCTGACGCCGGACACCGAATACGCCGGTGAGGTCAGGGCGCGGCTGGAGTCGCGGATGGGTTTTCGCGTCGGCGGCAAGCTCATCCGGCGGCAGGCCGAAGTCGGCCAGCGGGTCGTGGCCGGCCAGGTGCTGGCGCAGCTCGACCCGCAGGATTACAAACTGGCCGCCGACGCCGCCCAGGCGCAGGTCGCAGCCGCCACCACCAGCCGCGATCTGGCCGCCGCCGACTTCAAACGCTACAAAGACCTGAAAGACCAGAATTTCATCAGCGGCGCCGAGCTCGACCGCCGCGAGGCGACGCTGAAGTCGGCGCAGGCGCAACTGCTGCAGGCGCAATCGCAGTTCGCGGTGCAGGGCAACCAGGCGCGGTACGCGGTGCTGAGCGCCGATGTGTCGGGCCTGGTGACGGCTGTCGAAGCGGACCCCGGCCAGGTCGTCGCGGCAGGTGCGCCGGTGGTGCGGATCGCCGCCGACGGGATTCGCGACGTAGTTTTTTCGGTGCCCGAGGACCGGGTGGGCGCGATCAAGGTCGGCGCGCCGGTGACGGTTCGGGTCTGGGCGCAAAACACCCGTCTGTCGGGCCGGGTGCGCGAGGTCGGCGCCAGCAGCGACCCGGTCACGCGCACCTACCCGGTCAAGGTGGCGATCGACTCGGCCGAGCCGCCGCCGCTGGGCGCGACGGTCTACGTCATGCCGCAAAGCGCGGCCGCGACCAGCGCCGCCGTCATCAAGCTGCCGACTTCGGCGTTGCGCCAGGACGGCCAGGCAAGCGCCGTCTGGGTGCTCGACCCGGCGAGCATGACGGTGCGCTCGCAGCCGGTTCAGGTGGCGACGGCCGACGGCAACGAAGCCGTCATCGCCGACGGCCTGCAGCCGGGCATGCGGGTCGTCAGCGCCGGGGTGCATGTGCTGTCGCCCGGCCAGAAGGTCAGTATTTATCAGCCAAATAGGTCTGCGGCGCACGACCAGCGAGCGCAGGCAGCTCCTGATTCGATAGCAAATCCGGCTTTGGCCGCGTCGGCGCCCGGCGCGAAGTAGGCGCGCCATGAACGAATCCCCCGGCCACAAGCCCGGCGGCGCGAGCGAGCTGCCGTCGGACCGCTTCAACCTGTCGCGCTGGGCGTTGGAGCACCCGGCGCTGACGCGCTACCTGCTGCTGGTGCTGATGCTGCTCGGCTTTGCCGCGTACTTTCAGCTTGGCCAGGACGAAGACCCGCCCTTTACGTTCCGCGCCATGGTGGTGCGCACCACCTGGCCGGGCGCGACGGCGCAGCAGGTCGCCGAGCAGGTGACCGACAAGCTCGAACGCACGCTGCAGGAAGTGCCGTATGCCGACCGCATCCGCAGCTATTCCAAGCCCGGGGAGTCGCAGATCATTTTCCAGATCAAGGATTCGTCCAAACCGGCCGACGTCGCCAACGTCTGGTATTCGGTGCGAAAGAAGATCGGCGACATGCGCAATACCCTGCCGGCGGGCGTGCAGGGGCCGTTTTTCAACGACGACTTCGGCGACGTTTACGGCGTTATCTACGCGCTCGAGGCCGACGGCTTCAGCTATGCCGAAGTAAAGACCTTCGCCGACGACGCGCGCCAGCGGCTGCTGCGCGTGCCGGACGTGAGCAAGGTCGAGCTGTTCGGCGCGCAAGACGAAAAAGTCTTCATCGAAGTCTCGCAAAAGCGCGTCGCGCAGCTGGGCCTGGACCTGACGCAGGTGCTGGCGCAGCTGGGCCAGCAAAACGCGGTCGAGCCGGCCGGCGCGGTGCAGACGCCGCTCGACGTGGTGCAGGTGCGCGTCGCCGGCCAGTTCGAGGCTATCGAGCAGCTGCGCGCCATGCCGATTCGCGGCGCCGGCTATGGCGCGGGAACGACCGCGGCCGGCAGCCAGCTGCGCCTCGGCGACATCGCGACCGTTCGGCGCGGCTTCGTCGACCCGCCGACTGTCAAGGTGCACCACCAGGGCAAGGAAGTGATTGCGCTGGGCGTGTCGATGACCAAGGGCGGCGACATCATCGCGCTCGGCAAGTCGCTGGACACCCTGTCGAAAGACTTCGAAAAAACGCTGCCGGCCGGCATTCGGCTGGTGCAGATGCAGAACCAGCCGAAAGCGGTGGCGAGTTCGGTAAATGAATTTGTCGGCGTGCTGATCGAGGCGGTACTGATCGTGCTGGCGGTGAGCTTTGTCAGCCTGGGCCTGCACAAGCGTTCGCATGCCGGCCCCGGTCAACTGCCGCTCTGGAAGCGCTACTACATCGACATGCGGCCCGGCCTGGTCGTCGGCATCACGATTCCGCTGGTGCTGAGCCTGACATTTCTGGCAATGTGGTACCTCGGCATTGGCCTGCACAAGATATCGCTCGGCTCGCTCATCATCGCGCTCGGTTTGCTGGTCGATGACGCCATCATTGCGGTCGAGATGATGGTTCGCAAGATGGAGGAGGGCTACGACAAGGTGCGCGCCGCCACCTTCGCCTATGAAATCACCGCCATGCCGATGCTGACCGGCACGCTGATCACGGCCGCCGGCTTTTTGCCGATCGGCCTGGCCAGGTCGGTGACGGGCGAATACACCTATGCGATTTTTGCGGTGACGGTGGTGGCGCTGGTGCTCAGCTGGATTGTCTCGGTTTACTTCGTTCCTTATCTTGGCACTTTGCTGCTCAAGCCGCAGTCGCAGCCGCATACCGGCGGCGGCGAGCCGCACGAGATGTTCAACAGTGGCTTTTACAACGCCTTTCGCCGCACCGTAAGCTGGTGCGTCGAACACCGCTGGCTGACGATCGGCGCGACCGTGCTGATTTTTGCGATTGGCATCGTCGGCATGGGCCGGGTGCAGCAGCAGTTTTTCCCCGACTCGAGCCGGCCCGAAATCATTGTCGACATCTGGTTCCCGGAAGGCACGTCGTTCGCCGCGAACGAGGCAACCGCCCGCCGCGTCGAACAGCGCCTGCTGCGCGAGGCGGGCGTGACGTCGGTCAGCACCTGGCTGGGCTCGGGCGTGCCGCGCTTTTACCTGCCGCTGGACCAGGTTTTTCCGCAGACCAATGTGTCGCAGATGATTGTGCTGCCGCGAGACCTGAAGGTGCGCGAATCGCTGCGCGTGGCGCTGCCCGGCCTGCTGGCGACCGAGTTTCCAGAGGTGCGCGGCCGCGTCAAGCTGCTGCCCAACGGACCGCCGGTGCCGTATCCGGTGCAGTTTCGTGTCGCCGGTGCCGACCCGCTGGTGCTGCGCGAGCGCGCCGACGAGGTCAAGGCGGCGATGCGGAAAAACCCGGAGACGCGCGGCGTCAACGACAACTGGAACGAATCGGTCAAGGTGATACGGCTGGAGGTCGACCAGTCGAAGGCGCGGGCCCTGGGCGTGACCAGCCAGTCGATCGCGCAGGCCTCGCGCACCATGCTGGCGGGCACCTCGGTCGGCCAGTTTCGAGAAGGCGACTTGTCTGTCGACATCGTGCTGCGCCAGCCGCCCGAGGAGCGCAATGCGATCACCGACATCGGCAACGCCTACGTCACGGCGGCGTCGGGCCGGTCGATTCCGCTGACGCAGATCGCCAAGCCGGTGTTTGGCTGGGAGCCGGGCGTGATGTGGCGTGAAAACCGCGACTACGCGATTACCGTGCAGAGCGACATTTCAGAAGGTTTGCAAGGCGCCACCGTCACCCGGCAGTTGCTGCCGCAACTCAAGGCGCTGGAAGCGAAGTGGCATGCCAATGGCATGGCCGGCTATCGCATCGACGTTGCCGGCGCGGTCGAGGAAAGCAGCAAGGGCTCGGACTCGATCGCAGCCGGAATTCCGGTGATGCTGTTTTTGACCTTCACGCTGCTGATGCTGCAGCTGCACAGTTTCAGCCGCGCCATGCTGGTGTTCCTGACCGGGCCGCTCGGCATCGCCGGCGTCGCCGGGGCGCTGATTCTGCTGGGCCGGCCGTTCGGCTTCGTCGCGCTGCTGGGCGTGATCGCGCTGATGGGAATGATCCAGCGCAACTCGGTCATCCTCATCGACCAGATTGAGCAGGACCGCGCCCGCGGCGTGCCGGCCTGGGACGCGATTGTCGAGTCCGCCGTGCGCCGCCTGCGGCCGATCGTGCTGACGGCGGCGGCGGCGGTGCTGGCCATGATTCCGCTGTCGCGCAGCGTGTTCTGGGGACCGATGGCCGTGGCCATCATGGGCGGGCTGATTGTCGCGACCGTGCTGACGCTTTTGGCGCTGCCGGCGATGTACGCCGCCTGGTTTCGCGTCAGGCGTGAAGACCCGCCGGCGCCGGTCCGGGCTGCGTAAGCCGGGTGCGCCAGCGCGGGAAAGGTGGTGGCCGATACAGGCTAAAATAGAAAGTTGACCGATTTCAGGCGGGAATCCGAAGTTGCATCCGGATTCCCGCTGTCTTTTCAGGCGCGCGGGTGGCGAAATTGGTAGACGCACCAGGTTTAGGTCCTGACGCCAGCAATGGTGTGGGGGTTCGAGTCCCCCCCCGCGCACCAACTTTTGTTTTTAGGAAACCTCATGGCCGTGACCGTTGAAAACCTTGAAAAGCTCGAGCGCAAGATGACGCTGACGCTGCCTTTGGGCACCATCCAGTCGGAAGTCAACACCCGCCTCAAGCGGCTTGCCCGCACTGTGAAGATGGACGGCTTTCGCCCCGGCAAGGTGCCGATGAGCGTGGTCAGCCAGCGCTATGCCTATTCGGTGCACCACGAAGTCATGAACGACAAGGTCGGCGAGGCCTTTGCGCTGGCCGCCAACGAGGCGAAGCTGCGGGTTGCGGGCCAGCCGCGCATCAGCGAAAAGGAAGGCGCGCCCGAGGGCGAGCTGAACTTCGATGCGGTGTTCGAGGTCTATCCTGAAGTCAGAATCGGCGACCTGGCGAACGCCGAGGTTGAAAAAGTCAATGCCGAGGTCAGCGACGCGGCGATCGACAAGACGCTCGATATCCTGCGCAAGCAGCGCCGCACCTTCGCCCAGCGCGCCGCCGATGCGCCGGCGCAGGACGGCGACCGCGCCACGATCGATTTCGAGGGCAAGATCGACGGCGAAACCTTCGTCGGCGGCAAGTCGGACGATTTCCAGTTCCTGGTCGGCGAAGGCCAGATGCTCAAGGAATTCGAAGACGCGGTTCGCGGCATGAAAACCGGCGAAAGCAAGACCTTTCCACTGAAGTTTCCGGCCGACTACCGGGGCAAGGAAGTTGCCGGCAAAGAGGCCGACTTTATGGTGACGGTCAAGAAAATCGAGGCGGCGCACCTGCCCGAGGTGAACGAGGCGCTGGCCAAGTCGCTCGGCATCGCCGATGCGACGGTCGAAGGCTTGCGCGCCGACATCAGGAAAAACCTTGAGCGCGAAGTCAAATTCCGTTTGCTGTCGCGCAACAAGAATGCCGTTATGGAAGCGCTGGTTGCGAACGCCGAGCTCGACCTGCCCAACGCCAGCGTACAGGCCGAAATGGAACGCCTGATCGAAAACGCGCGGGCTGACCTGAAGCAGCGCGGCGTCAAGGATGCCGACAAGGCGCCGATTCCGGACGACATCTTCCGTCCGCAGGCCGAAAAACGCGTCCGCCTCGGACTGGTGGTGGCCGAGCTGGTTCGCGCCAACGGCCTGCAGGCCAAGCCCGAGCAACTCAAGGCGCACATCGACGAGCTCGCCGCCAGCTATGAAAAACCGCAAGAAGTGGTGCGTTGGTACCTGGGCGACAACAAACGCATGGCCGAGGTTGAAGCGGTGGTCATCGAAAACAACGTGACCGACTTCGTCCTGGGCAAGGTGTTGGTCAACCAGAAAACGATCTCCTTCGACGAGCTGATGGCGCAAAATTGATTCGCGACCAAGCGCCTGATCTCGGGATATGGGGTCTTGCGCTTTGCCGGGCGGGCCCCAAATCATCCGGGTAAATTTGAGCAAAGCCGAGCAACCACTTTTGGAGAGAACCTGATGGTCCGAAACAGTATTCACGGCGGCTACGCCGGCCCGCAAACGTCCAGCCAGGAAATTCAAGGCCTGGGCATGGTGCCCATGGTGATCGAGCAGTCTGGCCGCGGCGAGCGTTCCTACGATATTTATTCGCGCTTGCTGAAAGAGCGGGTCATCTTTCTGGTCGGCCCCGTGAATGACCAGACAGCCAACCTGGTCGTGGCGCAGCTGCTGTTCCTGGAAAGCGAGAACCCTGACAAGGACATTTCGTTTTACATCAATTCGCCGGGTGGTTCGGTGACGTCCGGCATGGCGATCTACGACACCATGCAGTTCATCAAACCCGATGTGTCAACCCTTTGCGTTGGCATGGCGGCCAGCATGGGCGCGTTTTTGCTGGCGGCGGGTACCAAGGGAAAGCGCTTTACCCTGCCCAATTCGCGCGTCATGATTCACCAGCCTTCGGGCGGCGCGCAGGGTCAGGCCTCCGACATCGAGATTCACGCCCGCGACATCCTGAAAACGCGCGACCAGCTCAATCGCATTCTGGCCTCGAACACCGGTCAAACGGTCGAGAAAATCGAGCGCGACACCGAGCGCGACTATTTCATGTTCGCCGACGAAGCCAAGACCTACGGCGTCGTCGATCAGGTTATCTCAAAGCGGCCCTGAGCCGGGCTTTCACGTGCCGGGCGGCGCCCGGCCAACGGCGTTTTCGGTGATGGAAACGCCGTTTTTTATTGTTTGGTTATTGGTTATCATTGGCCGAGACACCCGTTTTTTCAGTCACGTTAAAGGCGCCCCCAACAATGGCCGAGAAAAAAGGCAGTTCCAGCGAAAAGACCTTGTACTGCTCGTTTTGCGGTAAGAGCCAGCATGAAGTCAAAAAACTCATTGCAGGCCCTTCGGTTTTCGTCTGCGACGAGTGCATCGACCTTTGCAACGAGATCATCCGCGACGAACTGCCAGCCGGGACCGACGGGCGCGAATCGCATAGCGATTTGCCGACGCCGGCCGAGATCAAGGCGACGCTCGACGGCTATGTAATTGGTCAGGAACCGGCCAAACGCACACTCGCGGTTGCCGTTTATAACCATTACAAGCGCCTGCGGCACAAGGAAACCGCCAAGAAGGACGACGTCGAGCTGACTAAAAGCAATATTTTGCTGATCGGCCCGACGGGTTCGGGCAAGACCCTGCTGGCGCAAACGCTGGCGCGCACGCTCAACGTACCCTTCGTCATGGCCGACGCGACCACCCTGACCGAGGCTGGCTATGTCGGCGAAGACGTCGAGAACATCATCCAGAAGCTGCTGCAAAGCTGCAACTATGAGGTCGAGCGCGCGCAGCAGGGCATCGTCTACATCGACGAGATCGACAAGATTTCGCGCAAATCCGACAACCCGTCCATCACCCGCGATGTATCCGGCGAAGGCGTGCAGCAAGCGCTGCTCAAGCTGATGGAAGGCACCATGGCATCGGTGCCGCCGCAGGGCGGGCGCAAGCATCCCAACCAGGATTTCTTGCAGGTCGACACCACCAATATCCTTTTCATCTGCGGCGGCGCATTCTCCGGACTTGAAAAAGTCATTGAAAACCGAACCGAGGCGTCCGGCATCGGCTTCGGCGCTTCCGTCAAAAGCAAGAAGGCGCGCAGCCTTACCGAAGCGTTCAAGGACGTCGAACCCGAAGACCTGATCAAGTTCGGCCTGATTCCCGAACTGGTCGGGCGCATGCCGGTGATTGCCACGCTGGCCGAACTCAGTGAGGACGCGCTGGTGCAAATCCTGACCGAGCCGAGAAACGCCGTCGTCAAGCAGTTCAGCAAGCTGCTCGCCATGGAAGGCGTCGATCTTGAAATCCGGCCTTCCGCGTTGAAAGCCATCGCCCGCAAGGCGCTTGCCCGGAAAACCGGCGCGCGGGGCCTTCGCTCGATTCTGGAGCAGGCGCTGATCGACACCATGTTCGATTTGCCAACCGCGAGCAACGTCGATAAGGTGGTTGTCGACGAATCGACGATCGAAGAAAACAAGCCGCCGCTGCTTGTCTACCGGGAAACCGCCAAGAAGGCCTGAATGACCTGCCGGGCCAGGGCGGCGCTTGAAAAAGCCTCTCATGTGCCGCATCTCTGGTTTGCGTTTTGCTCCCGTCTTTGGGACTGTCGTGTTTTGCCTTGTTTCCAGGTTTAAGGTTTTATATGTCCGCACCAAGTTTTCTTCCTGTCAACCCGCTGGACCTCCCCATGTTGCCGCTGCGCGATGTGGTGGTATTTCCGCACATGGTGATTCCGCTGTTCGTTGGCCGGCCCAAAAGCATCAAGGCGCTGGAGTCGGCGATGGAGGCCGAGCGCCGCATCATGCTGGTCGCGCAGAAAACCGCCGCCAAGGACGAGCCCTCGGTCGAAGACATGTTCGAGGTCGGATGCATCGCGACGATACTGCAGCTCCTGAAACTGCCCGACGGCACTGTCAAGGTTCTCGTCGAAGGCCAGCAGCGCGCCAGGGTTAACAAGATTGAAGACGGCGAGCAGCACTTTTCAGCCAACGTGACGCCGGTGGCGCCCACCGCCGTTGTCGCCGGTGACAAAGGAAGCGAGCTCGAGGCGCTGCGGCGCGCCGTCATGCAGCAGTTCGACCATTACGTCAAACTGAACAAGAAAATTCCGCCGGAAATTTTGACGTCGATTTCGAGCATCGACGACGCCGGCCGGCTGGCTGACACGATCGCGGCGCATCTGCCGCTCAAGCTCGATGCAAAGCAGGTCATTCTCGATCTCGACAACGTGAAGGCGCGGCTGGAGAACCTTTACGAGCAACTCGAACGCGAGGTCGACATCCTCAACGTCGATAAGAAAATCCGTGGCCGTGTCAAGCGCCAGATGGAAAAGAACCAGCGTGACTTCTATTTGAACGAGCAGGTCAAGGCAATCCAGAAGGAACTGGGTGAGGGCGAGGAAGGCTCGGACATCGATGAGATCGAAAAGAAGATCAAGGCTGCCAAAATGCCGGCGGAGGCGCGCAAAAAAGCCGAAGGCGAGTTCAAGAAACTCAAGTTGATGTCGCCGATGTCGGCCGAGGCGACCGTGGTGCGCACCTACATCGATGTGCTGCTCGGCTTGCCGTGGAGCAAGAAAACCAAGATCAAGCATGACTTGGTCAACGCCGAGGCGGTGCTCAACGAGGACCATTACGGCCTGGAAAAGGTCAAGGACCGCATCGTCGAATACCTCGCGGTGCAGCTGCGCGTCAACAAGCTTAAGGCGCCCATCCTGTGTCTCGTCGGCCCGCCAGGCGTTGGCAAAACGTCGCTCGGTCAGTCGATCGCCAAGGCAACCGGGCGCAAGTACGTTCGCATGGCGCTTGGCGGCATGCGCGACGAGGCCGAAATTCGCGGCCACCGCCGCACCTACATCGGCGCATTGCCCGGAAAGGTGTTGCACAACCTGAGCAAGGCTGGAACGCGCAATCCGCTGTTTTTGCTCGATGAGATCGACAAGCTCGGAACTGATTTCCGCGGCGACCCCTCAAGCGCGCTGCTCGAGGTGCTGGACCCTGAGCAAAACCACACCTTCGGCGATCATTACGTGGAGGTCGATTTCGACCTCAGCGACGTGATGTTCGTCGCCACGTCCAATTCGATGAACATTCCACCGGCGCTTCTGGACCGAATGGAAGTGATCCGCCTTTCGGGCTACACCGAGGACGAGAAAACAAGTATCGCGATGCGCTACCTGCTTCCCAAGCAGCTGACCAACAATGGCGTGAAGGCGGGCGAGCTCGAGGTTCAGGAGCAGGCAGTGCGCGACATTGTCCGTTACTACACGCGAGAGGCCGGTGTGCGCTCGCTGGAACGGGAACTCTCCAAGATCTGCCGCAAGGTTGTCAAGGCGATACAGTTGAAAAAAATGACGCCCAAGGTGTTGGTGACACCTGACAACCTGAATGAATTTCTGGGCGTGCGGAAATTCGATTTCGGACGTGCGGAAAAGAACAACCAGGTGGGGCAGGTTGTGGGTCTGGCCTGGACAGAAGTCGGCGGCGACCTATTGACGATCGAGGCCGCCGTAATGCCGGGCAAGGGCGTAATCACCCGCACCGGCTCGCTCGGCGATGTCATGAAGGAGTCGGTCGAGGCCGCGCGGACCGTTGTGCGAAGCCGCGCCAGAATCCTGGGGATCAAGGACGAGATGTTTGAAAAGCGGGACATTCACATCCATGTGCCCGACGGCGCGACGCCCAAGGACGGACCCAGCGCGGGCGCGGCGATGACGACGGCTTTTGTCTCAGCGCTCACGGGTATTCCGGTGCGCGGCGATGTCGCGATGACCGGCGAAATCACGCTTCGGGGTGAAGTCACGGGCATTGGCGGCTTGAAGGAAAAACTGCTCGCGGCCTTGCGGGGCGGCATCAAAACCGTGTTGATACCTCAGGAAAATGAAAAAGACCTGCAGGAAATTCCCGACAACGTCAAGGCCGGCCTTGAGATCATTCCGGTGAAATGGATTGATCAGGTGCTGCAGGTGGCGTTGGAGCGCCAGCCGATTCCGCTGACCGACGAGGAAGTCGCGCTAATCGCCGCCGCGGCAGCGACCCCTTTGCCAGCGCAGGTCGCCGACGCCGACGCCGTCAAGCATTGAAATCAACGTTATAATCATTAGCTTGATTTCGCGGGAGTAGCTCAGTTGGTAGAGCGCAACCTTGCCAAGGTTGAGGTCGAGAGTTCGAGACTCTTCTCCCGCTCCAATTCAAAGGGCAGCACTTAAATAATGCTGCCCTTTTTTGGTTGATGTTTTCAATCAACAGGGCGCGGTAACAAAGCGGTTATGTACCGGATTGCAAATCCGGCTAGCCCGGTTCGACTCCGGGCCGCGCCTCCACTCTGCTTTTTGTAAGCTTGGCAGCACAGCGTTATGGGGCTGAACGCTGAAAATAGCGCGCTATAATTCGTTGCGATTTCGCGGGAGTAGCTCAGTTGGTAGAGCGCAACCTTGCCAAGGTTGAGGTCGAGAGTTCGAGACTCTTCTCCCGCTCCAATTCAAAGGGCAACACTTAAATAATGCTGCCCTTTTTTGGTTGATGTTTTCAATCAACAGGGCGCGGTAACAAAGCGGTTATGTACCGGATTGCAAATCCGGCTAGCCCGGTTCGACTCCGGGCCGCGCCTCCACCCCTTGATTTTTCACTGGCGAGAGTGGCGTAATCGGTAGCCGCACGGGACTTAAAATCCCGGGACAGCAATGTCGTACGGGTTCAAGTCCCGTCTCTCGCACCATCCGAAGCCGCATGAACACTAGTTTCCACTGGTATTTCTATAGAAACCAACGTATCAGCATTGACATAATTTTGTGCCCCCCGCCGCACTTACCTGCGACAAAACTGCGACTAGATTTATGGGTGGAAATTGGCTCGAAGATATGCCGCTGGCCGTAGTAAAACCGACGGCTTCAATCTGTTCGTATTATGAAAGCGAGAAGTGGTCCCGCTTGTTTGAACAACTTTCCCCGATTTATAAGTGGACTCTGGGCGGGTTGCCAAAAGGTGCGGAGTTGTCCACGGCGGCGAGCGTCGCTTGCAACGAACGCAAAGCCGCGGTGGGCAACTCGGGGCGCACCCAATCTTTCATTTTATGCAGCCTCAGCCAGTTTTTGGGCAGCAAGTTCAAGTAAGCCTGCTCGGGCGTGACGCAATCCAGACGAGACGCGAATTGGGCCTGCCGGTGTTGTACCAAGGCATGTAGTCGGCAATGTCGGCTCGTGCCGCGCTCACACTGTCATAAGCCTTGAGGTACACCCGCTCGTATTTCACGCTGCGCCACACGCGCTCGACAAACACATTATCTGGCCAGGCACCCCGGCCGTCCATGGACAACTCGCAGCCTTTGGCCAACACGTTATCGGTGAATTCCTCCGTCGTGAACTGACTGCCCTGATCGGTATTGATGATCACAGGCGTGCCGTACCTGGCAAAAGCTTCTTCAAGGATTTGCGCGGCGTGACAGGCCTCCAGGGTGATAGCCACCTTGTGGCTCAAGACCCGGCGGCTGGCCACATCCACCACGGCAGTCAGATAGACGTAACCTTTAGCCATGGGGATTGTAGGTCGTGTCCAGCGCCCAAACCTGGTTGGCGCGGGTGATGGCAAGCTTGCGCAGCAGGTAGGGATAAATCTTGTTTCCAGGCGCAGCCTTGCTGTTGCCCGGTTGCGGCCGCCAGAGCCTCGATGCCCATGCGCAGCATGAGCGTTCTGATGTGGCGTCGCCCTACGTGAATGCCTTCACGACTGATACCATTTTGCGTTCAATGAATTAGATATTACGATCGTATCCAGACTTTTAGGATCTGGGAATGAAGAATCTGATTTCATGCGACAAGTCAACGATTGCGGCACTGGCGGATCGGCTCA
>Ga0136611_10001579_pt1 | contig 15891 bp, 14 predicted proteins | sample AntDrymUQ2232306_2_FD_106645 | JGI IMG/M metagenome (GOLD analysis project Ga0136611, IMG submission 106645) | Polar desert sand microbial communities from Dry Valleys, Antarctica - metaG UQ223 (23.06) | ecosystem: Environmental > Terrestrial > Soil > Desert | place: Antarctica: Dry Valley...
ACCTCGTGCGCCCACGCGACCGCGCGCCGCCTCGTCGCCGTTCTGCCGCCGTGGGTGTATACCCACCAGTCGCCTTCCTCGTGCTTTGCGTCGATCGCGACGACGATGCACTGACTTCCGAAGCGCAGCGCGCCCTCGGAGATCAGCGGCGGGTTCGTCGCGGCGGCGGTGTTGATGCCCGTCTTATCCGCGCCGGCGTGGAGCACGGCGTTCATGTCCTCGACGGTGGAGATTCCCCCCGCGACCGTAAGCGGGATGAAGACCTCGTCCGCGGTAAGCCGCACCAGTTCGATGGTGAGCTTGCGCGCCTCGATGGACGCGGTGATATCGAGATACACGAGTTCGTCCGCGCCCTGGTCGTTATACGCCCGGGCGAGTGTAACCGGATCACCAGCGTCTGGCAGCTGCGTGAAATACCGCAGGTTCTTCACAACCCGCCCGTCGCGCACGTCCATGCAGGGAATGATGCGTTTTGTCAGCAAGGAGAATCACCCTTCCAGGCTCGTCTGGCCAGATAATTCTACCGTACCGGTGTAGAATCCGAGCGGTACTCCCGCTTTCGCTCCGAAATCAGGCGGTGCTGATCCCACGCGTCCGGGGAAAGCAGCGGTTCGACAAGCGCTGGTTCGGTGTGAAGTTCACGATATATCTGGCATCGAATCGTTCCAGCCACAGTGTAACGAATGCCTGGAACCCTATCCACGGCTGCCTCGATTCCGGTCGCCTCAGAGCGGCTATGTCTCGACATTCTTAGCTGCGAGCGCCTGAAGGGTGATACGCGCCCAGAGGGCGTAACCCTTTGAGGAAGGATGGTAGCCGTCCGCCGCGAACAAGGTGCGATCGCGCTCGAACGGCTCGCGCGCTTCCTCGTAGATGCGTACGGCGATCCAGCCCTGGCGCGTCCTGAGCAGTTGCGCGAGTCCATGGTTGTACCGTCGCGTCCGCTCGTCAAACACGAGGCGCACGGGATAGGGGAGGAGCGGCGCGGCGATGATGGCCGGAACGTTGAGCACCGCCACCGTGGCATCGGTCCGGTCCAGTTCGCGGGCAATTCTCTCCATCTCGTCCAGATACGTGGTTGGCGCTGTCCACGCTGTAACGTCATTCGCCCCGACACTGAGCAAGATCAGGTCTGGCTGGAGCGCCGCGACCTTCGGAACCTGCTCGGTGCGCACATCCAGAACCTGAGCGCCCGAAACGCCCAGGCTCACGAAGCGGACCTGCCTCCCCTGCTGCGCCAGGTGCTTGGCGACCAGCGCGCCGAAGCTGTCCTCCGGTCGCGCCGCGCCGATGCCCTGCGCCGTGCTGTCGCCAAGCATCACGACGGTGTATGGCGCCTTGTCCGCCGTTGTGGCCGGGTAGTTGAGCGTTACACCCACAGGAAGTAGCGGCAGGTCCGCCGTGACGAGCATGCGGCGGAAGCTGAGGTACTCGAAGCCGATGTAGGCGATCATTAGCCCCACGGATACCGCTACAACCTTGCGCTTCATCGGCTTGCCTTCGATCTTTCAGTGTACCGTGCCCGCTGCCGCTCGTGTGGTACACTCACACCCCAGTCTAACCGAGCGGCGGGTCGAGCGGCGAAGGGCTGCACGGGCGTTCAGTTAAACGCCCCTACGCCGGGCGTTGCGTCATCCTCAGCGTGGTGGAGCGATCCCACTGCTCATCGCGGTACGGCGGATACGCGACTATTCAGCCGGATCCCGTAGGTCCAGTCAGGAGATAGCGATGCTCGCTCACCGTCTTGACCCACTGCTATCACCCGCTTCCCTCGCCTTTGCGAGGCCGTTACCGGAAGGTGGTTCGCACCTTGTTCACGCCGACTGGGGATCGAGCCCCCACAAACGTTGGATGACGCGCAGCGTGCTGGTTGACGGCGGCTACCGGGTGGAGGCTCCAGAACCAGTCGGCGACGCGACCACGCTGGTGCAGCGGCTTCGCGCAGAGGCTGGGCCGGACGCGTCGATCCTGCTCGGCTTCGACTTTCCGATCGGTGTGCCTGCCGCATACGCAGAGCGCGCGGGCATCACCGACTTCGTGCCGTTCCTGCTCGGCCTGGGACACGGTGAATGGGCGGAGTTTCTGGAGGTGGCGCGCGAGGCTGGACACATTAGCCTCAGGCGACCGTTCTATCCGTATGCCCCCGGCGGTAAGCGACGGCAGCATCTGCTGGATGGGCTGGGCGTCCGTTCCTGGCACGAACTGCTCCGTCGCTGTGACCACGCGCATGACACGCTTGTATCTGCCTCCGCGCTGTTCTGGACGCTCGGACCGAAGGCGGTCGGTAAGGCGGCCATACTCGGCTGGAAAGAGGTGCTGATTCCCCCATTGCGCTCGGGTGCAGGGGACGTGCGCCTCTGGCCGTTCCAGGGGACGCTGCCGCAGCTTGTCGGGCGGGGTCGCACGGTGATCGTGGAGACTTATCCGGCTGCCTTCTATCGGCAGCTCGGAGTGCGGTTCTCGGCATCCCGTCCGGGACAGCGCTCCGGAAAGACCGCGCAGGCTGACCGTCAGATGAACGCGCCCGCGTTGCATCAGTGGGCGGAGACCGCCGGCGTCACGCTTGCTCCGGATCTGTTGGAACAGCTCGACAGCGGCTTCGGCCCGGCGCCCGGCGGTGAGGATCCGTTCGACGCTACCGTGGGACTCTTCGGCATGCTCAACGTGGCGCTCGGCTATCGCGGCGCCGGTGAGCCGGACGACGAGCAGGTCCGTGCCGTGGAAGGCTGGATGCTCGGGCGGCCTCACTGAATGGTGCGGTTCAGCAGCCGAGTCGTGCTGGTACGCGATCACTCCGTCGCGCTCATCCGGCGGGAGCGCGAGTCGGCGACGTACTACGTGTTCCCTGGCGGCGGGGTGGAGGAGGGGGAGACGTTTGAGGACGCTGCAGTGCGAGAGGCGTATGAGGAGCTTGGGGTGCGGGTGCGCCTGGGCGCGCTCCTGCTCGTCCTCGACGCGCCTGATGGGGAGCAGCGCTACTATGCCGCGCAGCTAACCGGTGGAACGTTTGGTACTGGCGCTGGAGCGGAGTTCCGTCGGCAGAATGGCTGGATCCGAGGACGGTACACGCCAGTGTGGATTCCGGTTGCTGACGTCGCCTCGCTCGATGTGCGCCCATCGGAGATATTGCGTGTGCTGCCGTCCCTGCTCCAGCGCTCCTCCCCGTCGGGCAGCCGTTGGGATTTGGGCAGAAGCGCTTAGTAGTTGCCCGCCTCGGCGTCGAAGTAGATCAGTCTGCCCTGCTTGGCCGCCGCCTCGTTGGGGAGGGATCGCGGGTCGGGCTCGATGCGCGCGTACGAGCTATGGTAATACAGGAGCGGGTCTCCGCCTTGTTCCGCGATGTCCAGCGATTCGACCGTGCCGAAAAAAACGGTGTGATCGCCCTGCTCGGTTACGTCCGCGAGCCGGCAATCAACCCAGCCGAGGCAGCCCGCGATGATGAGCGAGCCCGTCGATGCGGTCGAGGTCTCGATGTCGGCGAACTGATCGGGGGGCCTCTCGCGCCGGCTGTACCGCTGTGCCAGTTCGATCTGCTCCGCGCGAAGTATATTCACCGCGAAAACCCCGGAAGCGCGGATCGCATCGTTGGTCGTGATGCCGCGGCTGACGGATACCAGCACGATGGGTGGGTCGAGGGAGATCGAGGTGAAGGAGTTGGCTGTCATCGCCCAGGGCTCGCCGCTGCGGGTTGTGGTCGTTACAACCGTCACGCCGGTCGCGAACTGCCCCAAGACCCTCCGGTACAGCAGGCTGTCAAAATCCATGAAACCCTCCAGACGGCATCAGGCGGCTTGGTTCGAGTTGGGCGATGTGGTCATGGTAAATGCCGGTCATGGGCTGTGTCAACGCGGCGGCTACTGGGCGATTGGTACGTAGAGCGAAAGGGAAGGAGTGCCGAAGAAGGAGTACGACTCAGAAGCGAACGAACCCAGCTATGAGTTTTCCGTCAGTGACATTTCACAGGCCAGGTTCCACGCGATCTGCAAGTCTGCCTTGCGCAGCTTGCTGCCTCCGATCCCTACCCCGCCACCCCGAGATAGCCGTCAGAGCCGGTCCGGTTAGCGAAGCCGATGTGGTGATTGAGTCCCTGCACATCGCTCCAGGTCATCTCCGGCCACTCCTGCATCAAGGTGGCGATGTTCGACGCGACCCAGCGTATTCGATACTCCACGGTACTCATCAGTCAGCGTCCCTCCGCCGGACGGATCGGGGCTAATTCGGATGGGAAAAGACGGGCGAACTCATCGACGAACATTTCCCAGACGATCTCAAGCTCACCCCGCCGCAGCTCCTAAAACGAGCGTACCCTCTGGTTTTCGTTTCGTCCCCACCGGACAGGATAGTTTCGAGCGGTCTTACTGCTTGTCACGGTGTTTGGGACGTGATAGTCGTGACGACCAAGTAGTGGCGGTTGGTGTTTCCGTCGTTGCGGACTTGGCCTCGTGTAACATATTCAGGAAGCAATGTGTTAAAGAGACGAGCGGTGATGCCGACGCCGTGTTGTCCGTGAACGGTCCGGGGGAAGTGTGGTTCTGATATCTTCTGTGTTTCTGGGGCTGGCGGCACTGATCACGCTGCTGGTGCTCGTCTCGATGCTCCGATGGCCGGCCTTGCGGCGGATTGGCTTGCGCAACGTTGGTCGGCGCAAGTGGAATACGTTGCTTGTGGTCGTTGGGTCGATGGTGGGCACGGCGCTGATTGCCGGCTCGCTCGTGCTCAATGACAGCACCGGGCGCTTTCAGTACCAACAGGCGGAGAAGACCCTCGGCGAGATCGATGAGGTCGTTCAGCTTTCCAGTCAGCGGCTGCCGAACGACACGCGTCCAATCCCCGCGTTCGATCTGGCGGCGGTCCAGAATATCACACCACTGGCGATTCGCGAGCAGACGCTGCTGTATCAGGAATCGGTGTACGAGGTCGATGGCCTGCTACCCGCGCTGACACAGGAAGTCCCGGCGGAGGTGCTCGAGAACGGCTCAGCGGAGATCCTTCTGACTAGCCCAGCCGTGACGCTGGTCGGGGTGGACTGGGCGCAGCTTCGGCAGTTTGGCATGGACCCACCGGCGGTGGCGCAGCGCCCTGCGCCAGGCTCCGGTGGGGTATACGCGTCCGAACGGTTAGCCCGCGCGCTGGAGTTGCGCGCGGGTTCCCGCCTGCGCCTGCGCGGTCCGCGCGGCGGCCAGGAGTTTACGGTAGCCGAGGTGCTGCCGGAGCAGGGTGTCCAGGGCTATATCTCGCGCTTCTCCAGCGCCGAGGGGACGATTGTGCTCGACCTTGCCGCCGCGCGGAGACTGCTCGGCGTCGCGCCGTCCCAGGTGAACACCCTTTTCGTGAGTAATCGGGGAGATGTGGTGTCCGGCGCGGCGGCGTCTGTGCCGGTTGCCGAGGCAGTGCAGGAGCTGTTGAAAGGGCGGGCGCCGGGCGGGAGCTTCGGGGTGTCGCAGGTCAAGCAGGACACGCTGGAGCCTGGGTTCAGTATCGGCGATATCTTTTTGATGATCAGCAGCTTCGCGATCCTTGCGGGGATCTTGCTCATCATCAACATTTACACGATGCTGGCCGAGGAGCGCAAGGGAGAGATGGGGATTCTGCGTGCCGTGGCGCTCAGGCGCGGCGGTCTGGTGCGGCTCTTCGTGTACGAGGGGTATGCGTACAGCATTCTCGCCTCGCTACTCGGCACGCTCGCGGGGGTTGGGGTGGCGGCGGGGTTGGTCTGGGGTCTGAACCGGTCGGTCTCGGCATTCGAGGGACTGCCCGGCTTCAACGTCCGCATCCCGTTCTACACCCGGCCACAAAGTTTGCTGCTCGCCGCAGCGTCGGGTTTGCTCATCACCTTCCTCACGGTCTTCTTCACCTCGCTTCGGATTAGTGGCCTGAACATCGTGACCGCGATCCGCGATCTGCCTGAGCAGCGGAACACGCGCAAATCGAGACTCTGGCTGGTCGTGCAGACCGGCGTGCTGTTGCTGGGAGCTACTGGCGCGCTCGCTGGCTTCAGTTTACCCAACGGTTACCTGATGCTGGTTGGGCCGGTGCTCGCCGCGTTCGGCTTCGGGTTCCTGCTCGCGCGCGGCTTACCAGCACGCGGGGTCTGGACGCTTATTTGCGCCCTGGTGATGGCGTACGCTTACTTCGCGAACGAGCTCCAGCCTGTGGCGGACGCGAACAACGACAATCCGGCGATGTTCTTTCTCGAAGGCTTTTTCCTTGTGCTGTCTGCGGTACTACTGACGACGTTCAACCTGAACATCGTGTTCTCTGGGCTGCGCGCGCTAATCCGACGGAGCCCGACGCTCGCGCCGATCCTGCGGATAGCCGTCGCCTACCCAGCGGCGCGGCGGGCGCGCACTGGCTTTACTCTCGCGATGTTCGCGCTCATTCTGTACATTGTGACGATCAGTTCGATCTTCAACAGTACGCAAACCGCGGCTTCGGAGCGGACGCGGGATAACCAGCTCAGCGGCTACGACGGCTTCACGCAGCCGGGCCCGGTGACACCGATCACCGGCTTCGACGCCCGCGTTGGGAGCAACGCCGTGCTGCGCGAGAGCGTGGCAGACCATGCCGAGATTCGTGCCGGGCAGGTCGAACTTCCGAAGTACGCCGCCGCGGAGTATCAGACTCCGTTCGGCCCGCCCACGGGGGCGCCACCACCAGGGGCGAAGCTCGCGGAGTACCTTACCTTCGCTCCTTCGAGTTACCTCGACCGCACGACCGATGCGTTGGACCTCCGGGCGGCGGAGTACCCAAGCGACCGCGCAGCGTGGCAGGCACTTTCCCGCGATTCGAGTCTGGCGATTCTTAGCTTCCCGTACAACGGTGAGCGCGATTTCCAGGCGCGTCCGGAACTCGGGCCGGGGGATGTCCTGCACGTGCGTGATCCAGTCTCGGGACGGGAGGCGACGAAGACGATCATCGCCCGCACGGCCCCGCCCAGCGGGTTTGCGCTCGGTGTGATTAATGGAGTAATCGTGGGCGAGGCAGCGGCCACGGAGTTCCCACAATTGGAAATGGCGAGCACCTTTCTGTTTCACGTAACGGAAGGCGCGGATCCGGTAGCCGTAGGCCGCGAGCTCAAGCGGGAGTTCGCCGGGAACGGAGCGCAGAGCTTTTTGGTGGCGGATTTGGTGGGTCGGATCGAGTCGTTCATGAACACGTTCGTCCGGATCGTGCAAGCCTTCCTGGCATTCGGCCTGATTGTCGGTGTCGCTGGCCTCGCCGTAATCAGCGCCCGCGCGGTGCACGAGCGCCGGCGTGACATCGGCACGCTGCGCGCCGTGGGCTTCCCCCGCTCGGACATTGGCTGGCAGTTCATCGTGGAGAGCTCGCTGGTTGCGTTGCTCGGCATCGGCATCGGGATCGCGTCGGGCACCTTGGGTGGATATAACCTCTTCCGCTTCGCCGTCGATAACCCCGACGCGCGGTTTGTGTTTCCGTGGGGAGAAATGGCGCTGATCGGTCTCGGCGTCTGGATCGCGGCACTCGTGTTCACGATCGTCCCGGCCTTTCGGGCGTCGCAGGTTCCGCCGGTCGAGGCGCTACGATATCAGGGATGAGCCATGCGGCTGGCGAACGGGCCGTCAGATGGCAGGGGTATGGTCCGCCGGTATATGCTGGCAGATGAGGATGAAGAATGTTTCGCAGAAGGCAAAGAGATGCCAAGGTGCCGCAGGATCCTAACGGACTCATCGTCGAGGCGCGGAACGTGAGTAAGAGCTACCGTACAGAGGAAGACGAGGTCGTCGTGCACGCCCTGCGTGATGTGAGCCTCGCGGTCGAGAGGGGCGAAATCGTTGCCATCATGGGGCCGTCCGGCTGCGGTAAGACGACGCTGCTCAACGTGCTCTCCGGACTGGACAGCATTGACTCCGGCGAGATACTCATCGCGGGCAGGCAGCTCCATTCTCTCAGCGATGCGAAGCGGACGGACTACCGCGCCCGAAGCATGGGGTTTATTTTCCAAAGCTTCAATCTAATGCCGGTGTTGTCCTCCGTGGAGAACGTCGAACTGCCGCTGCTCGTGAGCGGCGTACGAGTGGACGTGGCGCGCAAGAGGGCGCTGGAGACCCTCGACCACGTGGGTCTGGCGGACCGCGCGAAGCATAAACCAAACCAGCTTTCCGGGGGGCAGCAGCAGCGGGTCGCTATCGCGCGTGCGCTCGTGAACCAGCCGGCAATCGTGTGGGCCGATGAGCCGACGGGGAACCTGGACTCCGACACATCGCGCGAGGTGCTCGACCTGCTGCTGGGCCTGAACCGCGACAACGGCCAAACGTTCGTGATCGTGACGCACGACGCCGGCGTCGGCGCGCTCGCGAACCGAATCGTGGAAATGAAGGACGGCCAGATCGTGTCCCACTCCGGCGAGCCACGGCAGGCGGTCGCGAGCGCGTGAGTGTGCCGGTACTCATGTGGGCGGATCTGCCGCACCGGGAGCTGACATACGACCCTGGCCTACTGAGCCTGCGCTGGACGTTCGGTTGCGGGCAGGCGTTCCGGTGGCGGGACGCGGGTGGCGGGTGGTGGACGGGGGTCGTATCGGGATGCGCCATCCGCGTTCGCACCGAAGGTGACCGAATCGTTTACGCGTCCTACCCGGATCTCTCTGCGGGTTTCTGGTCCGAGTACCTGCGCCTCGACTTCGACCTGGCGCGGATGTATGCCGAGCTGGGCGCGATCGATTCCCACGCGGCACGTGCCTTCGAGCGCTGGGCCGGTTTGCGCCTCCTCCGGCAAGATCCTTTGGAGACCGTGACGACGTTCATCTGCACCACGGCCAACACCATCCCCAGAATTATCCGCGCCGTCGAGGGAATGAGCCGCGTGTGGGGGCGACACATCGCGACCATCGAGGGAACGGACTATCACGCTTTCCCGTCCCCGCAGGTGTTCAGCGTGGCGAGCATCTCGGCACTGGAGCGCGACTGCAACCTCGGGTATCGCTCCCGCGTTCTGGTGCGTGCGATGGAGGTGATCGTGTCGCTGCCCGAGGGCTGGGCGGCGTCGCTTCGGGACGCGCCGTACGCCGAGGCGCAGGCAGAGCTGATGGGTTTGCCGGGCGTCGGGCCGAAGGTCGCGGACTGCGTGTGCGTCTTTGCCCTGGACAAGGACGAGGCGGTTCCCGTGGACACGCATATCCGGCAGATCGCAATCGACTTGTACCTGCCAGAGCTGGCGCAGCGTTCGCTCACGACCAATACATACAATCGCATAGCCGGTGCGTTCCGCGACCGATTTGGCGAGCGTGCTGGCTGGGTTCAACAGTACCTGTTTTACTCCCACCTGATGCGTCACCGTGATATGCCCGTCCTCTAATCACGGCAGGTGCAGAGACCAGGGCGCGCCCAGAGAACTACACTCTACGGATTGGCCCTGCCACGGCCACGTCGTCACGGAGTAGTATCTAAACTCGGAACAGTGAGACACGACGGTTCTTGAATCTACTCCGCTGCCGCTTTATCGAGGGAAGCAACCGCCTGGCGCAGCAGCAACTCAGCTTTAGCCCGGCTGTCGGCGACGCAGACGGCGCCGAGCTTGCCGTGCTCGGAGAGCGCCCCGATGAGGTGAAAGACAACCCCTTGCTGTGTCGTGTGGTCGAAGGTCAGGTTGTTCTCTGCGATGATGTCCATCAGGTCGTCGGGCGTCAGCCCGCTGTATGCCGGATTGTGCAGGTTATCAGAGGCGACGTATGAACGGGACTCGCCTGCGGCGGTCCGGTGCTCGCCGCTGGCGGTATCGTAGCTGCCGCTGGTCAACGCCTGTAACGTGAGGTATGGATGCGTCGTGCCGCCCATACGCAGGTTGATTTCGACGGCACAGTGCTCCCAGCCGTTGGCGCGTCGGACGGAGATGAAATCGACTCCAAAGCGTCCCACGACGTCCCGGTCTCGCAGGACTGCGGCGATGCGGTGTCCCGCTGCCTGGATATCCTGCACATACGCGTTGTCGGCAGGAAACGAGCAGCCGAGAAACACCTGACCCGACGGGCCACCCATGACCTGGTCGTGCGTAGAGATGATCTGCACCGTGCCCGCTGGGTCAATGTGGCACTGGACTGACGGAGAGCGGATCTCGTCGGGACCATCTGTTTCCACGAATGCTTCTACGATGCCGCCCGTGCGCGCAAGCTTCTCGATGTAGTGGTCCCAGGTCTCGTTCGGCGCCTCGAAGCGGAGGCGGTGGGGGAGTTCGGCCTCGATCCACGAGGTCAGAGCCCGTCCCGAGGGTGCGTCGTCGTACGGGAATAGCGCGTTCCCGATGCCGGAGAAGCCCTCGTTCTGCTTGACCACGGCGCGCCGCAGCGTTGGCCTGCTCGACTTCAGGGCCGCGAGGGCGCGGGCTACGTCATGTGGGTCGCGCACGTTCTCGAAGCCCTCCGGCATCTTGACCTGTGCTTCATGGAAGACCCTCCTGCTGCCGCTCTTCGTGCCGAGCCAGGTGAGATCGGGGTCGCAGCCATAGAGTGGCAGGTCAAGGCGCACGGCGAGCGAGCGTTCAAGTGGTGTGCTATTGAACGTGAGCAGGTACGCCGATGCGGGCTCGGCGATCGCCGCCCGAATACGGCGTAGCAGCCGCGGCCGGTCGAGGAGTTTGCGGGTGAGGGGCTGGGGAGAGGCGTCCGCGCAGTTCAGCAACGTCAGCCGGCTTCCAGGGCTCGTGGCCAGGCCAGGTAATTGATTGAGATAATATTCCACGATCGAGGGCGCGACCGGCTGGCTGGTCAGGTAGATGAGATGGGTGGCAGAGTGCTGAAGGAGGGTCAGCAACGACAGTAGCCGCTCCTCGTAATAGCTCACCCCTCGGATGATCGTCAGGTCTGCCAGGTCGAACGAGAGGCTGGGAACGATCACCACCGTCCGCGCGGCGTCTGCGTTCGGTGAGTCGTTGTCGACAAACCACGCCAGCCGCTGCTGGAGCACGGCGAACCGCTGTTTTTCTACCTCGGAGCCTGGCAGCAGAGCGTTTGCCTCTTGCACCTGCGCCCCGTCAAGGCTCACATCCGTCCACCTTCTGAGATGATTATCGTCGCTGATCTCGGTTCGGCTGAGCAACCGGCGGGCGTCAAGCTCAAGTGAGCACCTGGCGGTGTTGAAAGAGCCGCAGAGGACTATAGCATACCGTCGACGGAAGTGTGGGGCGGAGGCGGACTACGAACGACGAGAGGGGGTAGACGCCGCAGCGTCCACCCCCTCTCCGTGTTTACCTGAGGTCAGGTAACGAGGCTTTAGCGCGCGCCGTACGAGCGGCGAAGGACCACGAGTCCGCCAGCCAGGACGAGCCCGACTGCGGCCATCGGAGCCGCGCTGTTCGACGACTGGGCCATCCCGCCCGCGCCGGTATCAGGCATCTCCGCCATCTCGCCCTCGTTGTAGTCCTCGTCTCCCTCGTACGCGAGGGTCGCGAAGTTGTCGCCACACGCGATCACGGTCGCGATCTCCGCGTCTGAAAGGTGCACGTTCAGGTAGTAGCCCGACTCAAGCAACTCATCGACAGACTCATCGACCATCGTCGTGCTCGTGCCGTCAACGACTGGCTCAAGAGGGATCACGACTGGGTTGTTCGCGCCGCAGTCACCGGCCTCGTGGAAGTGCGCGGGGCTCGGGCCGTCCACGCCGTTCAGGGTGATGACGACCTTCGAGGTGCCGTCGCCGTTGTCGAATATGTTCCCCGTGCCCTTGAGGTCCGCGTACTCCGTATCAGCGGTACCTGCGATAGGGATCTCAACGTCATGGTCGGCGAGCGCGGTAGCGCTCAACAGGCTCAGTGCCATGATCGCCATAAGGAACGTATATAGCCTCTTCAAGTGGTGCCTCCTGCTGAAACTCATTATTCTGGTGCCTCGACTGGTGTTCCGTGTATTCTTGGCCACCACCGCCTGATCCTTTCTGCCGGCGTCCTGCGTACCTCAACCGACGAGGGTCGCCAATGTCAGCCAGCTTGCCATCACAACGGTGAGGACCGTCCCATCCACCGCGCCTCCCTGCCACGGCTACTCAGGGGTGTCTAGAAAGAGAATACGCAACGGCGCGGCGGACGGATTCGTTTCCGATTGAGTTACCTCACCTCACGACGATTGTGGGATACTTGTTCCGGCGATGCATGAGGCGCCTGGAGCGGTGAGCAAAATCGCCGCCCGCACCCGCGCGACACAACAAGCCTTACAGCCCAGGAAGGACACGAAGCTCTTGTCGACCGAAGATAGCAGAGAGAACTTGCGCATTGGTATTGTCGGGTGCGGCGGTATTGGAGGGCGTCACCTGCTCTCCTACCAGAACAACGGCCACACACCGGCCGCACTGGCAGACGCCTTTCCGGAGGCAGCGGCGAAGGCGGCGGAGAAGTGGGGTGGGAAACCGTACGGCGATTGGCGTGAGATGTTCGCGCAGGAGCAGCTCGATGCCATCAGCGTCTGCACGCCGCCGAATGTTCACCGAGAGATCTCCGTGGCCGCGCTCGAAGCTGGCATACCTGTGCTGTGCGAAAAGCCGATGACGACTACGCTTGCGGATGCGGAGGCGATTGCCCAGGCAGCAGAATCGACAGGCACACTCTTTTTTATCGGTCACTGCCACCGGTTTCAGCCGCAGATTCAGAAGCTGCGCGAGCTTATCGACGCGGGCGAGCTTGGCGCGGTACGCATGTTCCGCACGCGCATCGGGTTTCACTTTCTGCGCGCGGAAAGTAGCTGGTTCACCGACGCAGAAATCTCCGGCGGGGGCATACTCATCGACACGCACGTCCACTCGGTCGATATCTTTCGGTATCTTTGCGGGGAGGTCGAGGAGGTCACTGCATTGACCTCGACGATGGACACGCCACTGGGACCGGCGATGCGCGTGGAAGATTCAGCGATCATGACGGTGCGTTCCACCGAGGGTGTACTGGGTGTGATGGAGGCAAGTTGGCGCACGCCGCCCGGCGAGGTGCAGGTTACCGTATACGGCACGGCGGCACGTGCCGTCGTCAACTACCAGACGCTTCAACTCACCCTGCAAAAGGCGGACGAGAAGGAGGCGCGCCCGATCGAAGTGGAGGATGCCAACCGATTCGATCGCGAGATCGAGCACTTCCTCGCGTGTGTCCGTGGCGAGCAGCAGCCCCGACTCAAGCCTGAGGACGGCGTTATCGCTATCCGGTGCCTTATGGCCGCGTATGAATCCCGGGGCGTGCAGGTCTTGTAGCAGTAACCATTTCGATGTCTAAAGTGGTGCTTTTTCGATGATGGACGGGGCGTTCCACTGAACGCCCGCCATGCATGCCGCAGTACCCTGGCGTCGCATATGGCCTGGTTCGCCGGACCTGACGCCTGCGCCCGTCACAGCAGCATCCCGCGTGGGTCTTCCGCCGCAAGGTTCACTGGCACACATCCGGGAGCAGTGTCGCTGGATGCTGTTCTAACCGATTGTGGCACACTCCTTGCAAAGCACCGCTTCCAGACACTGCCCACAGTCAGGAAGGAGTTTGCACTCCACACGAATCTCGGCGTTCTGGCCAGAAGTAGCAAAGGAACATAACTTGACTCAGATACCCATGCGTTTATTGACCTGTCTCAGCCTCGTGCTGGCGCTTACGATCAGCTCCGCCGCGCCCGCGCTTGCACAGGACGAGCCAGCCCAACCCACCGCCGATAACCAGGCGGTGCTCGACAAGCTCAAGGCATTGAGCAACGGCGTGAAGCTAGAGACTTTGTCACCTGTCGAGGCACGCAAGGCGCCTACGTTTGCGGACGCTGTGAAGAGCGTGTTGCAGGACCGCGGTGAGAGCACTGCGCCTGAGCCGGTCGCGGATGTGACGGATCGCACGATCCCCGGACCTGCGGGCGACATACCCGTCCGTATATACACCCCAGAGGGTGACGGCCCGTTCCCGGTCGTGGTCTACTACCACGGCGGTGGGTGGGTGCTTGCGGATTACAACGTGTACGACTCCTCGGGCCGCGCACTCGCGAATGCGGCGGAGGCCATAGTCGTCTCGGTGAACTACCGCCGGGCACCGGAAAACCCGTACCCCGCCGCTGCGGACGATGCGTACGCCGCGTACATCTGGGCGACGCAGAACGCGGGCGAGATCGACGGTGACACCGCGCGAGTGGCAGTCGCGGGCGAGAGCGCGGGCGGTAACCTCGCGGCGGTAACGGCCCTTCGAGCGCGCGACGAGGGCGCGCAGATGCCCGTGCACCAGTTGCTCGTTTACCCGATCACGAACTACGCTTTCGATACGGAGAGCTACGAGACGTACGCGGCCGCTACGCCGCTCTCCCGTCCCCTCATGCAGTACTTCTGGCGCAACTACCTGACTGACGAGGCCGAGGGCGTCGAAGCATACGCCTCACCGTTGCAGGCTGAAAGCCTGGAAGGTCTGCCGCCCGCGACGGTGGTGGCGGCGGAGATCGACCCACTGCAAACCGAGGGTGCGGAGTACGCCGAAGCGCTTGAAGGCGCGGGTGTATCAGTACGATATCAGCTCTATGAGGGCACGACGCACGAGTTCTTCGGGGCTGGCGTGGTGATTCCTGAGGGCAAGGCCGCTGTCGCGTTCGCGGCTGAGGGGCTTAAGGCGGGCTTCATGAGCATGCCTGAGTCGGGCGGTGGCGGACTGGCTGCCTCGACTGATGGACCGAACCCCGCGCTGCCATTGGCCGGACTGGGTCTGCTCGGCGCAATCGGCTATGGAGCGTTCCGAACTCACCGCCGGTCGAGCCGTGCGTAGGGGGTAACCATAGTCGCTGCTTCGCTCGTTGCGAGGTGAGGATGAACATGAGCGAGCCGCCACACTATATGGTGGCTCGCTCTCCGTATCTCCCGCCGCTGGTTCGGCGGACCGTGGCGTTCAGGCGGACTTGGTCGTACCACTCTGGTTTCGGTTAGTCCGAGCGCGGAGATCCCGAGGTCTGCCTCTGAGCAATCCTCATCTTAGGTCGCAATGACACCGTTACAGTGGTGCGCACAGGAAGTGATCCTTCGCGCATGCGATGTCGCTGGGCCAAACGTAGGGGCGTTCAACTGAACGCCCGTGCAGCCCCCCCAACACGCCCATTCCAGCGGGATCAGTCCTTCCGCTCACGGCTGTAGTATGATCTGCGCGGACCGTGCTGGTCAGGTGGGCAGGCGGAAGGAACGCGTCGTTGTCCAGAGGATGGAGCCATCTTCAGCGCTCTGAGATCGCACCAGGAGCAGTTCCCGGGCCTCCCACTCGCAGCGCGGTGTGTACTCGGCCAAATCGCCACGGATCTCCTCCAGACGCTCGATGGAAATCCCGTCCGCGATCGTAATATGTGGCACCCAGTTCTCGAACTGATGCGCCGGCGCGTCGGGGAACACGTCTCGCACGTCTGGTAGCGCGTGGACCACCGCCTCGTGCAGGCGCATAAGCCGGTCGGAGCGCTTCACCTTGGCGTAGAGGACGTTGTTCCGCGGCCCGACGAACGATCCCAGACCCTCGGCCTGGAGCTGCACGGGCAGGTATCGTAGCGCCACGTCCTCGATGATTTGCACGAGTCCTTTTGGATCCTTCGTCGCGAAGGGTGCGCGCAGAGTGACATGGGGAAAAATTCGCTTTGCCGCGGAGGGACAGAAGCGTTCCCGCTTGCTCGCGATCTCGTCGTAAAACTCCTCGGGCAGACCGAGGACTATACCATACATTGATTGCGGCTTCGCGTCGACCCTGGTGTATTGCTCGTCGAGCGACGATCCGCGCGGCACGCTTTCCGCCTCGGGCGTCATGTTCATCAACTTCGGGCCTCCCTGCAGTCAGTCGCTTCCGGCTCCAGGAGCATCACCGCCCGGTCGAGCGGCTTGCCTGTCAGTGCTCGGGAGTTCCGAGCGGTCTATTATAACGTGTGCCATCGACTATCGGTCAAACCAGTAGCCGAGGTACTTCCAGCGACCCCAA
>Ga0136611_10001580_pt1 | contig 15889 bp, 12 predicted proteins | sample AntDrymUQ2232306_2_FD_106645 | JGI IMG/M metagenome (GOLD analysis project Ga0136611, IMG submission 106645) | Polar desert sand microbial communities from Dry Valleys, Antarctica - metaG UQ223 (23.06) | ecosystem: Environmental > Terrestrial > Soil > Desert | place: Antarctica: Dry Valley...
TGATGCCGATCTCGGTGTGCCCGAGCATCTCGCTCACCATCTTGGGATGCACCCCTTCGGCAAGGAGCAGGGTCGCGGCCGTGTGCCGGAGGTCGTGGAACCGGATCTTCGGCAGGGACAGTCTTTCCAGCAGAGGGTGGAAGTGCCGCTGCAGGCAACACTGCGGGCAACTTTGATCGCACGTCTTCGAGCACTCGTCCCCGCGACGCGACTCTTGCGGTCGTCCACGACTCCCGGGTCGCAGCCCGGTCGACGACTGCAACGACCGATGCGAAGCCAACCCCGTCACCGGTCTGGGCGCACGCTGACCGCTTCCCGACCGGCGCGGACCCCGACGTCGGAGCCGTCGCGTGCTCCCCCGCGGCGCCGGACGAGCTGTTGTCACCGGTGCGCGCTCGCCGCCGGGATATCCGCGGCCCGCCGTCGCGTCGGTCCCCGAGGTGCTATGTCAACGCCGCGGTTGGGCTTCACCGTCAGCGCCCTCGACCTCACCGACTTCTCCCTCGCCCACGCCCGCGCCACACCACGCGCCGTCCTCGCCCCCCCATGAACTCACCCGCCGGGCAACCCTCGCCTCACCCACTGCCCGACCCCCAACCGCGTCCGCGACTCTCCTCCCGACCGTCACCCCGTCCTGGCAGCACACCCCGTCCTGGCAGCACACCCCGTCCTGGCAGCACACCGTGGTATCGCCATACCGCGGCCCCCCGGGGTGCGAGCCAGTCACCATGACCGACGCGTTGGTTCTTCCGTAGCCAGGTGATGATCTTGCCCTCATGCCGATGACAGGTCGCGGCAAGGACAGCGAGCCGGACGACCCGTCAGGCGCCGGAGCGCATGTTGAATGCAGCAATCCACTGGCTTGCCGTCAGGTCCCTGGGGAAGGCCTTCTGGGGGAGCTTTTGGTCGCGGCAGAACTGTGCTGAGGCACGGCGCGACAGACCTCCGCTCACTGCCAGCACCTCCTGCAGTGTCCGTCCTCTACCTGAGAAGATCCGCTTCACCCAGTCCTGATAGATCTGGTGATCGGCTTGCGAGAGCAATGGCGCACTCCGACGGTCGATCCTCAAGATGCCCCCATCGACGGAGGGCATCGGCGAGAATGAAGCAGCTGGCACTCGTGCTTCAAGCCGGAATTCGTACCAGGGCCACCACTGGGCAGTTAGTTGGGTGCTACCCCCAACCCCGGCCCGCTTCCGGGCCACTTCCCACTGGACAACCAGGATGGCCCGCGCCCAAGCAGTATTGACGAGTAAGTGACGCAAGACTGGCGTCGTGAGATGGAAGGGAACGTTGCTGACCACCGTGCTGGCTCGAGGTGGCGCGTGGCGAAGGATGTCTCCCTGAGAGATGCAGACGTGGGGCCCGACGCGCCTGCCCAGGCGCTGCGCTCTAGCAGGATCAATTTCGACGCCCTCGAGCGGTCGGTTCAAACCGGCCAGGGGGACGGTGAGCGCGCCGTCGCCGGTGCCCCATTCAACGATGGCCCCGGACGTCTGCGCGACCAAGGCAACGATCCGGCCTATGACAGCGGGGTCTTGAAGGAAGTTCTGCCCAAGTTCGTGTGGACCGGGCTGCAAGCGAGACATACTGGCTCCTGTCGGTGGAAGGAGCCGGGCAGCACAAAACCCCGCCCGGCAGGATGCCGAGGGCGCGGATGTCTGTCGTCAGTTAATCCGCGCCGCTTAGCGGCCGCGGGTCCGAACGATTACGCAGATACTCATGACGCACATCATATCGACCGCTTCCGGGGGCCAATGCCTGGGGAGTGGATTCGGGACGCGGCCGAAACTTGCCCTCGTGCCGCACTGCGGCGGACGCCCGGACATGCCGCAGGCCGAGTGCCGGTACGGCGAGAGAAGTTTGTGTGGGGTGAATGCTCTCGTGCCCTCACGTGGCCAACGGCCGGCGATCTGCTGCATCAGACGCCGTCTCAGGATTGCTTGCACCTGGGCGCACCGCGCGTGGCGCCTGCTTCAGCGCATGCCTGAAGAGCTAGAAGGCCGCAATCGTGTTCGGTGCACGCTCGTGACGGCTGAGGGCCCGCACCACCGCCATCGGCCCGTGCCGCCACGACGCGACCTTGGCCAGCAGGTCAATGACCGGCTCTGTTGCGGCCACGGGAAGCTGCGGCGTTGGTATCCCGACGCTGACGGCGAGGTCGTCTACATGTACGACAATCTCCAGCGTGCGAGTGAGGAGGAAGTCGTCGAGGCGCAGCGCCCACAGGCCCGTCAGGTAGATGACTCGGTCCACCGGTTCTTCGGGTAGGCGCCTGCGCAAGCGGCCAAGTGCCGCGTCGACGGCGTCGGCGAGTCCTGCCGGGCCCGCTGCCGCAGTCTCCTCGCCCCTCTCACGGACCGCGACGTGAATGGCATCGTCGCGCCCGGCCCGCGTCCATGCGTTCCTCGTGAAGTGTTCGACAACCGGGATCGGCAACCTTTCCGACGGCGGATCGTCGACTATCCGTTCGACCTGTGTGACGGCGCGGCCCAGGTGTCCGGCGAGTCCGCTGATCTGGAAGTCGGGCAATGCACTCGGCTCCGACCAGCGAGTCGCAACGGCCGGGTGCCTCAGAAGGGTCGCCGCGACTTCGGCGGCACCGAGGTAACCAATGCGCGACATCTGTTCATGATGTCGCATCTGCCATCATCAGTGAGGGTCCACGATCGCTCCACCACGAAAGTCCGAGCTGCTGATGTGGAAGCGAAATGGGGCTGACCTCCAGCGCAGACGTTGCTGGCCATTTCGCCGGACGCCGAGCCAGCATGTCGAGGCCACTCACTCAACTGCCGCGATGCGAGTGCTTGAGAACACCCCGGTTACCGCTCGCCTTTGCCTCGCCGCAGCCAGCACTGTAATGACAGCCAACCTGACAGCCAAGAGGACGGTTGCCCGCGCTGCAGTGCGCACGGAGGCGGACGTCATCGCGCTGACAACCTGCACACATGCACCCGCGTGGACGCGGATGGTCGACCAAGATCGAGTTAGGAAACCGTCTCAGGCGGGCTCCTTGTCAGGGCGTTTCCACGGCACGCCTGTCTGACCTGCAGTTATGGCCCTCATTGCTTGCCGTCATCGGCCATCGGTTCTCGCCGTCCTGTGCCCTCAGTGTGCCCCGACCCATCCCTCCCAACGGGTCCCGGCGGAAGAAGGTCGAGCTGCGCGGCCGCCTCGTTCACTGCTCGTGCCTCAGTCAAGATCTGATCGATCTTGCTAAGAGGGACAGTCCACTGGAACAGCGTTGTCGCCTGCCTGAGCAGCTCAAGCATCGCGATGACGGCGGCGGTGGTCACCATGTCCGTCAGCGGTCCCGGCTCGAGAGCGACATGGAACCCGGCGTGCTCGGCGTCGATCCGCTGCATGTGCAGAGCGGTTGTCCCGTAGGTGCCGTTGGCCGCTTCGGCCGCGAACTGCATCTCGGCACCGAGACTTGCATAGATCGAAGTTGTCTCAGGTGCAGACAGTTCGTCGGGAACCTCAAAGCCCTGCGTCTTGACGCTGGTCAGAATCTCCTCTCGGCGAACCTCTGTCACGTCAGCATCAGCACCGATGGCCTCCAGCGCGTCAACAGCGCCGCGCACGGCGATCCCGAGCCCGTGACCGGCAGGTTCGGTCATCTGTTCGAACCGGGCAGCGAGGATCACCAGACCGCGCAGGGCCGGGAGTGCCTCGACCGGCTGACGCGCGCCTATCAATACCTGGATGGCTTGGTAGAACGCCACCGCCTGACCAAACATGTTGAAAGCAAACATGGAGGCCGTCTTGTGTCCATTGTCGGCTCCGCTGTCTGCTGCAGCCTCTACCAGCGGCATGACTACTTGAAGCAGGGGCTGGGAAGCAGACGCCGCGGTGTGCTCGATGGTGATGTCCCTATCGGTCAACCGGACTGGGGCGAGCCCACTCTCCAGGCGACCGTGAATCTCCAATCGCTCAAGCCGGAAAGCGACGTCTGGGTGTGTCCGAATGGTCATACGGTCCTGCTGCTTCAACTGAAATGACGCGCCTTCGCGGATGACAGCCGCAATCCCGGAGCTCCACTCCAATCGTGGGTACAGCTCCCCGATCATGGCCGGGTCCTCTGCGATTCCGACCAGCCGGCCACGAGCGACCTTCCGCATGGACAGCACATCCTTCGGCGCGATCGCCGTGAGCTCGTCCCCGACTTCGCGCGGTAGATCCAGTAGGTCCACGATCGTCCGGCGAACATAGAGAAAGGTCTTGTCAGCGGACTTGAGAGCGTGCGCAGCAACCTTGTCCAGTTCCCAGATGCCGTGCTCAAGGCCGTCACTCGCATCCTTTGCGGCCTTGTAGGTGTCGGCGTCCCCAGCAAAGATCGTCCCTTCTCGCACTCGAGCGCCCAGGAGCTCCTTCCAGCGAGGTCGTTGCGGGTCCTCAGTGACAACGTTCATCTCGTGGGCGAGATCTTTCTCGGAGATTCCTCGAGTGCCAACCGTCTTGCGGATGACCGCCTTAGTTAGGTTCTCCGCGGCAATCCAAAGGTGGTTCAACGCCAGCCACTCGCCGCCGACGTACCAGCTTCGGAGCGCCAGTTCGTAATGCCGCAAGGCCCGATTGACTCGAGGACTGTCGCTTGGCAGAGTCACGAAGGCCAGACAGGCCGCCTCCAACAGATGACGGCGGATGATGCGGCCATCGGCAACCTCGCCGCGTTCATCCGGGAGGAATGTTTCTACGAACTGGCGATCCTCTCTTGTGGGTGAGCAGTCGTAGGCCAGATGTACCTCCAGTGGACCAACGCGGACATTGGCCACGAAACCGACCATGGTGGCGATTGGGCGCGCAATGGCCGCGAACTTGGCAGCGGCCTCGTCCAACGAGTCGGCCTTCCCGCGCACTTCGAGAACCAGCTCTCGCGGAATCTGATGGCCGTTCTCGTCAACCCACCGGGTGAAGGCGCGCACGCGAACCGCGAGGCCGAGGTCCGGAACGTCAAGGTTCAGTTCCCAGCCTTCCTCTGGCAAGAACCTGGCCGATGACTGCGCCCGATGGACGACGACGTATTCAGACTGTTCCACCCGATCGACTGGCACGGCGTCCTCGCTCATTCAGTAACCGTAGACATGCGCGGTCCCGAGAACGCTCGACGGCCCGCAGCTGAACCCTCAGTCCAGGAGGTCGCGCACTACGGACCACTGAACGCTGTACATCCGAGCGTCGCAAACGTGCAGGTCAGGAGCGTTGTGCGGCGAAATATCTTGGACTGAGACTGCACAAGGTCAGACGATCGCCATGTCAGCGAGCACCCCGCTGTGGTCGCTGAGCGAGACTCCGTCGAGCACCTTCTCCCACCCCTCGACCCGGGCCGTCAGTTGTCGCCCGCGACCGCCTCCGGCGCAGACGTGGTCGATCGGTGGGAAATGCAGGGTTCCCGGCGGGAACTTCTCGGTCTCGGTCACGCAGACCATTCCCGCTCGCTGGAGGTTCGTCCGCAACAGAGCCCGCCCGGCTCTCGTGCCGTAGTAGTGGGCGCCGCCGAGGCTGTGGTTCAGGTCACCGGCGACCACCAGGGTGGCGTCCGGGTACTGCTCGCGCAGGGCGGCCCACTCCTCACCCTGGGACTGGGTGACTCGGTTGAACTCGACCCAGCCCTTCGCCGGGCGGGCCGGGTCCGGGCCCTTGTCGTGCTGCCAGGGCAATACGGTCTCATAGACCAGGACGTCACCGACGGGGTCGGCGTCGAGGAGTACAGCCACGCATCTTGATGGGTCGCCCGTCTGGAGCTGCTCCATTACAGGCAGGGCGGACCACACAGTTGTCCACCGGCCGCCGTCCTGCTGGTACCTCTGATCAGAGTGGACGCCAGAGTGGGTCGCGGAAAGCTCGTCGTGGGTTTCCGTGAGGACCCAGACATCCGCGCGACGCTGAGTCAATGCTGCAAGCCGCAGAGCGTTCTTTGCGGCGCCGCGGGCGTACTGGACGTTCCAGGTTCCGACTCGGAGGCTCCCGCGGGTCATCGGTATCGATTCCAGAGATGTTCCTGCGGCAACGAGCGCATGACCTGCAGCTCCAGGACCAAGGCCGTAGCACGATCTACGGTGGTCTGCCATCGGACCTGTAGGCCACCCCAATCGAGCGCAGCGCGCCCCCACATCTTGGCCCTCAAGGGGCTCGCCCGATCGAACTTCACCCAGCCGTTTGGCCAGCCAGTCTGCGTCCGCAAGCGCACGATCGAAGACAGCCTCCCCGAGCCCGCTGGCGAGACCCTTGCCTGAGACGTAGATGGATAGGCGACCTCTGATGCCCTGGCCCCGCCGCTCGCCAGCCATGCCGACGTAGACGACCGGGCCATCATCACCGCGTCTGGCCATGTAGACGCCCGGTTCAAGCGGAGCCAACGCGAGAGCGTCAACGAGCGGGCACCAGGCAGACCACGCCCCCGCAAGGTCACCTGGCTCGCTACCTGCTCCGTTGGGGGCCTTTGCCAGATTGTCCGAGGCGAGGCTGCTCGGGGTCGATGAGCCTGTCCCGGAGAAGCGCTGTGCCGCCGCGGTTTGCTGTTCTGCACTGAGCACCCATCGACTGTTTGGTTGAGCCTGCGGCCAGTTTTGCCGTAGCCAGCGACGGAGGACCTTCGGGTCAATGTGGAGCAATTCCGCGAGTTCGTTTGGCGTCACGTCTTGTCCGCGAGAAGGACGTCCTCTGGCTCCGCCGGCTCCGCCGGCTCCGTGGCGGCCGGGGCCGCCGCCAACTGGTGTCGAAGAGAGTTCAGCGTCGGTCCGCCGTCACCTACCTTCCACGCGTACCACCCGTCGTAAGAGACGACGTCAGCCACAGCCATCGCCGCTCCAGACGGGCTGCGGAACTCCCGTCCATCCGCCAGCCGGATGAAGCCGCCCTCAAGAAGAGTCGCCTCATAACGGTGACCCTTCCTCGGCCGGTTCCACACCAGCGTCGTCGGCGTCGTAAGTGTCTGCGTGACCTCCGAGAGCGTGACCTCACGGAAGTCGCCACCGCCAATTGTGTCCCCGACGAGGACGTGGCCGTCGTCACTTTCCGGCGCAGGAGATGCCTCCGGCTCCAACTCCCACTCGACGTTCAGGAAGCGCCGAGACCCCTCATCAACGTAGAAGGCGATCTTGAGCACCTGGATCGGCAACTTGTGCTGGAGCAGGAACTCCAAGGCCTCGAAGGTCCGAGCATTGAAGGTGCGGGCAACGAGGACCAGACGCGGATCGCGCTGGACGAGCACGGGGGTCCCGGAGTCGGTGAACTCCTTCCAGTCGTCCCAGAAGCTCTGGGCACCGCCGTAGTACATGCCGGCCAGCTCGTCGAGGCTGGCATTGCGCGCCCAGCCCGCGTACTCCAGCGCTTGCGCGAGCTGATGTCGGTCGACGTCGCGCTTCACCTCAATGACGACGACGCGCCCGGACGAGTCGAGGGCGATGATGTCGGGGATGCCGCCGGATGGAAGGGCTGCCTGTCGTGCAACTCGAAACAAGTTGTCGCCCGTCAGCTCCTCGAGGTTGTCCCAGAGAAGTCCCTCGATCTCGGCCTCGTAGACCCCGGAGGCTATGGCCTGGCGTCTGTATGGCACGAGGCTGTTCTGGTCGAGCTCGAAGATGGGCATCAGGTCTGCATCTCCGTTGAGGCAGTGGCTTCCAAAGCATCAGCAACAACTGCGAACTCGAGCAGCGCAGCCTGTAAGTCCTCGACGATCTCCCGGGCGATGACCTCAGGTGCGGGGAGATTGTCCAGATCCTCGAGCGAGTCGTCCTTGAGCCAGACGAGGTCGAGGTTGACCTTGTCGCGCGCGACGAGCTCGTCGTAGTTAAAGACCTTGAATCGCTCGGTCTCCACGCGCTCCGAGCGCGCCTTGCCGGGAGCAAAGCAGTCGACGAAGTCCTGCAGGTGCTCACGGCGGAGCTGGCTCTGCTTGAGCGTAAAATGCTGGTTCGTTCGGAAGTCGTAGACCCATAGCCGTTCAGTCCACGGGCTGTCGCCAGCGGGGCGCTTGTCGAAGAACAAGACGTTGGCCTTCACGCCGCCGGCGTAAAAGATCCCTGTAGGTAGGCGAAGCAGAGTGTGAACGTCAAACTCCTTGAGCAGGCGCCGCCTGATCGCCTCGCCCGACCCGCCCTCGAACAGGACATTGTCCGGCAGCACCACGGCTGCCCGGCCGTTTATGGCCAGGATGGTCTTGATGTGCTGAACGAAGTTGAGCTGCTTGTTGGCCGTTGTGACCCAGAAGTCGTCTCGGACGATCTCCAAGTCGTCCCTGGCCTCGCGGCCGTCCGCACCGATCATCGTGACGGAGGACTTGCGGCCGAATGGGGGGTTGGCCAGCACGACGCTGTAGCGGGCGCCGGGGTCGGCCGTGAGGGCGTCACCGACCTGCACCAAAGAATCGCCATCCGGCTTGCTGATCCCGTGAAGCAAGAGATTCATCGCCGCGAGCCGAGCCGTCCCATCAACGAGCTCGGTGCCACGGATGTACCCGTCGCGGAGATGGTCGCGCTCATCCGGGTTCAGCGTTTCCGCATCCCGGGAGGCGTAGCCGTGCGCCGCCAGGAGAAAGCCTCCCGTGCCACACGCCGGGTCGACCACGCTGTCGGCCACAGTTGGTTGGATGCAGTCCACCATTGCCGAGATCAGAGCTCGCGGCGTGAAGTACTGACCCGCGCCAGACTTGATGTCCTCGGCGCCCTTGGCCAGCAATTCCTCGTAAGCGTCGCCCTTGATGTCGACTCCGGCTGCTGACCAATTCTCCTTGTCGATGAGGTCCACGATCAGCCGCTTGAGCTTGGCCGGATCCTGGATGCGGTTTTGCGCCTTGCGGAAGATGACACCCAAAGTGCCTGGCTGGCGGGCAAGCTCCTCGAGCATGTGCCGGTAGGTGACCTCTAGGTCATCGCCATCTGAGTCCAGAAGCCGCTGCCATGAACATGAGTCGGGAACGATCGCCTCGGGCTTCAATGGGCGTGTGGAACGCTCGTGCGCCATCTTCAAGAACAGCAGGTAAGTGAGCTGCTCGGTGTACTCGATCGTGGAGACCCCGTCGTCGCGCAGCACGTTGCAGTAGGACCACAACTTGTCGACCAGTCGTCGTGCGTCAGACATGGGACAGATGATTCCGGGATGGGACACGGGTCAGGTCGCCATTGAACGCCGCGGTCAGAAGCGCGCGACGCAATGCGCGCCCACGGGTTCTTGTCCGGTCCAGGTCAGCACGCAGTCTCAGCAGCGCCACAGTGAAGCCCCTCACCGCATCTACAACCTGCTGCTGCCCCTCTTCGCTCGTTATGGGAACCAGGACACTCAGCAAAGAACCTTGCGAGATGTTCCTCATCGAGTCCTTCGTTCCGGTCGCCATGGCGGTGATCTGTGAGCGCGTTCGTGGTGCTCGGAGGACCGCGTGGAGGTAGGCGGGGTCGACGCCAGCCTTTGGCACGAGCCGCAAGCTCTTGTCACTCAAGAGCAGTTTTTGCCTCGGCTGTTCCACGAGTACTGCTGCACCAACATAGGCCGAGGTGTTGGCGCGGCTCACGAGCAGATCGCCCGTGCGGATCTCAAACCGTTCGTCAACGCGGGAGATGTCGTTGACGACCTTGTTTTCCTCGGGTCGGAACGCTCCCCAAGTCATCGCGCTGACCTTGATGATCCCCCACTCGCTCTCGGATGCAGGTCGTGACGCCGCGCCAAAGGACCTTCCCGCCTCAACGCGCTCAACCAACGCGGCCATCGGCACGAGCCCTTCCCCCGACGAAGTGAAGGCGTCCAGTGCAGCCCGCTCAACCGTCCAAGTTCGTTTGGCTGCTCCAGTGACCATGGCCGATGCAGCGTCGAGCCGGGAGAGGTGATCTTCGAGCAGGTCGACGAGGCACTGCTGCTCTTCAAGAGGTGGAAGCGGAAGCAACTGTGCCAGCAACAACTTCGTGTCGATTGATGCAACCGTCGTGCCAGCCTTGCGGCAACGCCCGAGAATATCCTGTCCAGTGGCTCGGAGGCCCCACGCCACCCACCGCGGATCCACGTCGGCCCTTGGTACGAGTGCCTTCATGTCTTGGTTGAGCGAAACTTCCATGGGTACCAGCGCGACGGGCAGTTTGCGTTCCAGGATCCCTGAGCGCACGACAACGGCCACCGACCCAGCGGGCACGAGCCGCGTGGCCGACTCGGCGACAGCCGCTTCCGTGATCAGGTCTTGCGTCGAGCCTATGACATCAGCGCCCATGTCTTTCGGAGACAGCCACGGAATCGAGCCGCCTTCCCAGAACTCCGGGCGACTCTTCGAAGGCGTTCCCCCGCCATACCAGGTGCCGAGGTCCCCGAGCCTCACGCTCGACCAACCAGCGGGCAGTTGGCTCATGCCGTGAGCTCATCGTTCATCTGCCTCAGCAGTTCGGCCGCCCGTGGTCCGAGGTCCCCGACGACACCGTCGATGCCGCCGCGTTCGGTGAAGGGAGACTTCTCCAGGTCGTCGGCGGTGACCCCTGCGGATTGGGCGATGACCTCGGCGATGCGGTCGAGCCACCAACGCTGCCGTTCGGTGAAAGTGACGCCGGACTGCTCTTGCTGGGCGAGCCAGCCGGCGTAACGTTCGTGGACGGTCTGGGAGTAGGGCACGAGCTCGATGTCCTGATCAAGGGTGAAGCGGACCAGGGCGATGAGGTCTGTGACGGTGTGTCGGTCAGCGCGCCGAACGTGCTTCGGCTGGAGGTCTGCCTCAAGGGCCGCATAGGCGTTCCAAAGCAGGTCGGGAGTCCAGTTGTGGGGCGGACGCTTTATCCGCTCCGCGAGCTCGCGGAGCTCTTCGAAGGTGACCTTGGCGCTGGCATCGTGGGAGTAGAGCACCTGGAGGGCTGTGATCTCGGCCTTGTGCTCCTCGATGTAGTCGCGCCAGCCCGTGACGACCTCACGGGCGCGGTCGGCGTCGATTACCCCGTAGGCATCGAGAAGCACGTCGTGACTGGTCTCGTCGATGACGAGGTCGTGGCTACGGCGGATCTCGATCAGTCGAGCCCGGAGCTCGGGGTTGGCGGCGAGAGGCTCGACCGCGGTCTCGAGCAGATCCCGCAGCACGATCTCAGGGACCTCTCCTGGGCGGGTGGCCAGAGCTTCGGCTTGGCGATCCGGGTCGACAGCCTCGACGAGGCGCCGGGTGATGTCCTTGAGCGGCTGGCCGGCGACCGACTCGAGCTCGCCACGCTCGCTGTCGGTGAGCTCGCGGTCGAGTCGGGCGAGACGTGAGGCAAGGGTCGCGACCTCGGGCTCGGTGATGGTGAGGGTGGCAGCCTTCTCGAGCAGCCTCTTGAGCGGGATGGCCTTGTCGCGGTCGAGCGGCGCGGCGTCAACGTAGGCGTGCTCGGTGACTCCCACCGCGTCTACGAGAACGAAGCGGGTTTTGGCGCTTGCGTCTGGGGTCACGACCTGGAAGTCGGTGTCGGGGATGGTGCGCGCGCCGCGGCCCTTCATCTGCTCGAAGTAAGTGGCGGAGCGGATGTCGCGCATGAAGAACACGCACTCCAAGGGCTTGACGTCAGTGCCTGTCGCGATCATGTCGACCGTGACGGCAACCCGCAGCGTCGGGGAGTTTCGGAACAGCTGCAGCAGCCCGCGGGGGTCCTTGGCGGAATAGGTGATCTTGGCGGCGAAGTCGTTGCCCTTGCCGAAGACCTCGCGGATCTGGGTGACGACCTCCTCGGCGTGGTTGTCATCCTTGGCAAAGATCAGCGTCTTGGGCACAGAGGAGCGGCCGGGGAAGATCTCGGTGAAGAGCCGGTCGCGGAACGTCTCCAGCACAGTGCGGATCTGATCCTTTGCCGTCACGGCGCGGTCGAGCTGGCCGGACGTGTAGGCAAGGTCATCATCGAGGGTCTCGTACCGCTCCTCGCGCGTACGGCGGTCCATCACCGGCACGACCGTCTTGGCGTCGATCGTGGAGCCGGCGTCACTGATCTCGGTCTTGATCCGGTAGACGTCGAAGTCGACGTTCACCCCGTCCGCGACGGACTGGGCGTAGGTGTACTCCGAGACGAGATTCTGGGCGAAGAAGCCAAACGTCTGCTTCACCGGGGTCGCCGTGAGCCCGACGATGTGGGCGTCGAAGTACTCCAGCACCCCCCGCCAAGACCCGTAGATCGAGCGATGGCACTCGTCCACGATGATCAGGTCGAACGACTCGGGGGGCAGCGCATCGGAGTAGCCCACCTCCACAGGTTTGTCCGGCACGTAGCCGTCCAGCTCGGGGTCATCTGTGTCCGGCACCTCACTGCCGGAAAGCACCCGGAAGACTCGCTGGATGGTCGAGATCACCACTTTCGATGAGCCCACCATGCCGGCCGCGGTGAGCTTGTCCACGTTGTACAGCTCGGTGAACTTCCGCCCGTCATCCGTCGTGGTGTAGTCCCGGAACTCCCGCAGCGTCTGATCTCCCAGGTTGTTCCGGTCGACAAGAAACAACACCCGGGTGAATCCGCCGTGCTTGAGCAGTCGGTAGGCCTCGGTCACCGCGGTGAAGGTCTTGCCCGCTCCGGTCGCCATCTGCACCAAGGAGCGGGAGTACTGCTGCTCCGCCAGTGAACGCTCGATGCCCTCGATCGCGGTGATCTGTGCCGGCCGAAGGCCCTCCGTCATCAGAGCCGGCATTGCCGCGACCTTTGCCCGCCACGTGGCGGCGTCCGGGGTCTGCTCGGCGTCACGAATCCAACGCGCCAACGTCTCGGGCCGGGGGAAGCCGAAAAACCTACGCGCGCGCGGATGCGGGTCGAATCCGTTGGTGAAGTGGGTCTCGATTCCGTTTGCCTCGAAGACGAACGGCAGCTTGTCGCCAATCGTCACCGCTCTCGTTCCGTGCGGGAGACCAGCGGCATAGCGGGCCGACTGCCACTCCACACCTGAAAGTGGGGTGCCCATCGGTTTGGCCTCGATCACGCCGACTACCCGCTTGTCGAGGTAGAGAAGGTAGTCCGCCCGGCCGGCTCCCGGCGCCATGATGACTTCGCGCACGGCGCTGCCCTGGGGCGTGAAGAGGTTGAGATCTCTGCGATCCACCACGGCCCAGCCAGCCGCCCGGAGTTGGCGGTCGATCTCCACCCGGGCACGGGCCTCTGCTGGGAGCGCAGGGTCCCCTCCGGCCAGGCTCAACTGCCCTCCCCGCTTCTTTGTTGTAAAGCCGCCCCGGCACCTTATCGACAGGCGTTGAAGATGATGGGATAATGGACATACCGCTCGGAAGACGTGCGCCCACTGTGGCCCTGCCCGAGCGTCAGGAGTCTCTGAATGGAGGCCCCTTGTAGCCCGGACCAACGCAACTTGCTGCGTAGGTGCGGGCTTTTTCATGCCCAGCCTCGGCCTGGCTCTCGCCGGCGCAGACTTCGACGATCCGCCCGACGGGCCGGTCGAAGCCACCAACTCATGTCGAAGCGAAAGGAGTATCTCCACCAGAGATTTGTGAGCGATTCCCCCATCAGCCCGGCCCGCGCTCGCGGTGCCGGGCTTCTCCATGTGAAAGGGAGAAGTCCATGTCAGTCAGCACGAACACAACCGGCAGGTCCGTCCGCAGCCAGGCCAAGGCTGCCCGGTTGCTGCACCTGCACGCCGCCTCCGGCCGCAGCACCAGGATCAACGACAACCAGTTCAGGGTGGCTGCCCAGGCCATCGTGGAGGGGATGCAGGACATCAACGTCATGGCGGCGACACCCTCAGCCGGACCGGGTCATGGGCAGATCGCGGTGCGAGTAGGTCGTCTCCTGGTGTACGTCAACGACCGGGATGCGATGGACTCCTTCCTTGACGCCTGGCGACGGGCAGAGGCACTCGCAGACCAGGTCTTCGGGCCGCTCGACGCGGTCGAATACCGACGACCGTGATGAAGACGTGCGTGTCCTCCAGCCGGGTGTCGCTCGACGCCGGCACCAGGAGCGTCAGGTCGGTCGGTACCCGGGCAAGTGCAGAAGCCAGGGCAGTACCGGCTGCTGCAGGGGTTGTCGGTTGCCTCCACCGGCGCCAAGCCACAGCAGCCCAGACCGAGACGAGCGTCGGCAGCGGTAAAGCCCGCACCTGGACCGAGAAGGCGCGTCCCCTCGATGTTTCAGACCGACGTGAAGTCAACCTGCAGCGGCATGTGGTCACTGAGGGTGCGCAGGTGAGGATCGTCGATCACCTCGGCGCGGGTGATCCCCCCGGGACCCACCAACGATTGAGACGCGAAGGCGTAGTCGTTCTGCCAGGGCCGAGCCGACCGGGGGTGGTACTGCGTGCGGATGTGCCGGCACCCGTCGCCGTCAGGGCAGTCGCATCCGGGAAGTGGACCATCAGGGCGCATGAGGTCCAGGCAGTCGGCAAGCCCAAACGCTTTGATTCGAGCCAGGGTCGTGATCTCCCAGTCTCGGTATCTGGCCTCCTTGCCGGTCCACTGCGTGGTGACGTTGAGATCGCCTCCGAGGATGACGTTCTTGCCGAGATGGGGATCGTCGAACAAGGACGCCAGGTCACTCAACTGTCGGTGCACCGTTGTGTCGGCGTAGCCGTTGTCGATGACGCCGTACATGGAGACGAACGTGACCGGCCTCGTGCTCATGGTCACGTTGGCGTCACATGGTGCGTGCCTGGCCTTCGGCTCGGCCTCCGCCGATCGGCTGCAGCTTCGTCGGCAGGTGCTGAATCTCGTGCGCCTTGCCTACAAGACGCGAAACGTCGTGAGCGGCGGCCCAAGCCTCGGATAGGGTGACCCGGAGGTCCCCCACCAGATAACGCGGTGCGACAGCCCACGGCCGCGGGACATCGAAGTCCGCAGATAGACGGCGTGTCGGAACGAGCAGTTCCTCACGCGAGGCGAGCTGAACGATCAGGCGGCTGTGATCTTGAGCGACTGACCAAGACGCCGCTGCCATGGCTTGAAGACCATCAAGGAGCCGAGCAGTCTCCTCCGGATTGGGGCAGAAGTCCGAGACCGGCCGCAGTCGGTGGCTGGCTCCGGCTTTGGGCAACCAAGCAGTGTCGCTGTGGGCGAGCCGGCCGATGCGGGTTGTCAGGTCGCTGGCCTCGGTCCTGATGACGTCCGGCGGTCCGTGCTCGCGAATCCCACGGACGCCTCGCCATGCCTCGCGGACTGCACCCCAGGACTCTGCCGAGCGTGCGGACGCGGCGGCGGCCTCATTGAGATTGTCCGTGTACTCGTTGCGCGCGGAGCGTGCAAGCTGCAAGTCGGCGACGGGCGCGATGTGCTGGAGCACTCGCGAAGTGATGTGGTGGCTGACGGCCATGGCCACCGACACGCTGGCCATGGCGCCGGGACTGTGGCGTTCTATGTGGCCAGAACCGAGCTCCTCAAGGGCAACGCGGTGCAGCCGTTCGGCGCCGAGAATGGCCTGGCGTAGCAGCTCGTTGGGTGACTCACCGTCGCGGACGCGGTGCAGCCGCAGCGGCTCGACGAGTCGGATGCCGGGCAGCAGGTCCAATGGCGGTCGCGTCAGGATGCCGGCGGTGGCGATCGCACGGTCGGATGCGTGCAAGGATTCGGACGCCCGAAGCGCCGCCTCACGGGCCGGCCGCCCAGCTGCGCTGACCGCACCGAGAGCCTCGGCCATCGTTGCCAGGTAGGGCAGGTGCTGGGCGCAGGCCGCGGCCACGGCCCGCCGTCCGTCCGGGCTGTCGATCTCGCCCGAGACGCCGGTGCGGTCCAATAGCCCTGTCGCGGTCAGTTGGGTGTGGGTGGCGAGCAGGTCATGGCTGGCACCAATCGCCACTCTGGCAGCGGCCAGGTGGAGGGCGGGGACGCACGACGTGTTGTGATCCGACCCGTTGCCGATGCGCTCGAGGCACCGGCTCGCCACGGTGAGTCCGGTGGATAGCTCTCGTCCGGCGCGTTGCCAGGCCGAGTCAGTGTCGCGGAACTGACGGTCGGAGCGGTCCGCGGTGCGCCACA
>Ga0136611_10001581_pt1 | contig 15879 bp, 12 predicted proteins | sample AntDrymUQ2232306_2_FD_106645 | JGI IMG/M metagenome (GOLD analysis project Ga0136611, IMG submission 106645) | Polar desert sand microbial communities from Dry Valleys, Antarctica - metaG UQ223 (23.06) | ecosystem: Environmental > Terrestrial > Soil > Desert | place: Antarctica: Dry Valley...
CCGATCTCCTCCGCGGCGACCTGCGCATTTCGATGAAATATCGAGATCGCTCAGTGAATCAGCTTCTCGCCGACGGCTTGCCGGTCTCGGCAACCCTGGGCATCGCGGCATTCCTGCTGGCGACGACGGGCGGCATCTGGCTCGGAGCGACTGCGGCCGTGCGCCAACATACCTGGATCGATACAGGGGCGATGTTCGGTGCTCTGGCGTTGATTAGCGTCCCGACATTCGTGGTGGGGCCATTGCTTGCGCTTTTGCTGGGGATCAAGTTGCGGTGGTTGCCCGTTGGCGGCTGGAGTTCCTGGTCGAGCGTCATCCTTCCAGCAGTGACGCTCGCAGGGCCGTATACTGCCTACATCGCGCGCTTGATGCGCTCGAGCCTTCTGGAGGTGCTGGGGCAGGACTTTATCCGCACTGCGCGTGCAAAAGGACTGAGCGAGACCCGCGCGGTCTACTCGCACGGCTTGAAAGTGGCGATCCTGCCGGTGGTGAGCTTTCTTGGGCCGCTGGCCGCAAACCTCCTGACCGGCTCGCTTGTCGTGGAAACGATTTTCAATATCCCGGGTGCAGGCTCCTATTTTGTGCAATCGATTCTGAACAGCGACCGCTACCTGTTGCTCGGGGTGACAATCGTCTATTGCACGCTGCTCATCGTGCTAAATTTCTGCTCCGATCTGGCCTACACATGGCTTGATCGCCGGATTCGTTTTGATGGATAAAGCCGATGCTCCTGCACCGCCCGGCGCCTGGCGAAAGTTCCGGCGTAACGGTCCGGCGATGGCCGCGCTCGCGCTGCTGATTGGCCTGGTTTATTTCACTGTAGATGGGTCGCGCTGGTTTGCCTACGACCCGCAAACGACCACGAAGCTGCAGTTCGCGCCGCCTTCCGCAGCGCACCCGTTCGGGACGGATATCAACGGGCGCGACGTGCTCTCGCGGGTCGTGCAAGGCGCGCGGATTTCTCTGCTCGTCGGCGCGTGCGGTGCCCTGATCAGCTTCGTGATCGGAACCACCTACGGCCTGATCTCCGGCTATTTCGGAGGCAAAGTGGACACGTTGATGATGCGTTTTGTCGATGTGCTCTTCTCCATTCCGCGGCTCCTCCTGATCATCATCGCCGTCTTCATCTTCGACCGTGCGCTGAAGGACTGGCTCGCCCTGCACGGGTTCGAGCGGTATGTGGGCTTCTCGCGCATCGGGCTGCTCATCGTCACGCTCGGGCTCAATGAATGGCTGAACCTTGCGCGCATCGTCCGCGGGCAGGTGCTCTCTTTAAAGCAGCAGCAGTTTATCCTCGCAGCGCGTGCGCTCGGCCAGAGCCACACCCGGATCATCGTGCGGCATCTGCTTCCGAATCTGATCGGCATCGTCATCGTCTATCTGACCCTCACGATTCCCGCGGTGATCCTCGATGAGAGCTTCCTGAGCTTTCTCGGGCTGGGAATTCAAGCGCCACAGGCCAGCTGGGGTTCGCTCCTGAGCGACGGCGCGCAGGTGATCAATCCGGTCCGCAGCAACTGGTGGCTGCTGGTTTTTCCTGCGGCGGCGATGAGCGCGACGCTGCTTTCGCTCAATTTCCTCGGGGACGGCCTCCGCGATGCCTTCGATCCGAGGCAGCGCCGATGAATGCGCTCGCCGCGGATCTCACAACGCTGCTCCCGGAAGCGCAGGTGCTGCACCAGCGCGAGCATCTGCTCACCTATGGGTTTGATGGCACCGCCGCGTTGAGCGGCGAAGTGTCGGTGGTAGCTCTGCCGCGGAGCACCGAGGAAGTCGCACGCGTGGTCCGCTACGCCGCGAAGCAGCGGGTGCCGATCGTAGCGCGCGGATCGGGCACGGGGTTGAGCGGCGGCAGCGTTCCCTCAGCAGGCTCCATTGTGCTTTGCCTGGTGCACATGGATCGCCTGCTGGAACTCGATCCGCGCAACCTGACCGCGCTCGCGGAGAGCGGCACCATCACCCTCAAGATCGCCGAAGCCGCGGACGCCGCCGGCCTGCTTTACCCGCCAGATCCCGGCTCGATGCGCATCTCGACGATCGGCGGCAATGTCGCTGAGAACAGCGGTGGTTTGCGTGGACTGAAATACGGGATCACGCGCGATTACGTGATGGGCCTGGAGGTCGTGCTCGCGAGCGGCGAGGTCGTCTGGTTCGGCAACAAGTGCGTCAAAGACGTCGCCGGATATTCGATGAAGGACATCTTCATCGGCAGCGAAGGCACGCTCGGGATCATCACGAAAGTCCTGCTCAAACTGGTCCCGCGGCCCGCCGCGAAAAAGACGATGCTCGCGACCTTCGCGACGATGGACGCCGCCGCGGAAACGGTGTCGGCGATCATCGCGGCGAAGATTATTCCGTGCACCCTCGAGTTCCTGGACAAGGTGACGATCAACTGCGTCGAGGATTTCGCGAAGGTCGGTCTTCCGCGTGAAGCCGCCGCGGTTCTGTTGATGGAAACGGATGGGCATCCGGCGGCTGTGGAGGATGAAGCGGCGCGCATGTCGGAGATCGCCGAAGCTTGCGGAGCCGTGTCTATTGTCGTGGCAGCCGACGCCGATGAAGCCGCGCGGCTGGCTACCGCGCGACGTGCTGCTTTTTCCGCGCTCGCGCGGGTCTCACCAACGACCATCCTCGAAGATGCGACCGTGCCCCGCAGCGAACTCGCGAAGATGATCGCCTTCATCCAGCAAGTCGGCGAACGCCACCGGCTGCGCATCGGCACCTTCGGCCACATGGGCGACGGCAACCTCCACCCGACCTTCCTGACCGACGAGCGCAACGCCGACGAGATGCACCGCGTCGAGCTCGCGATGGTTGAGATCTTTGACTACGCCGTCGCGCTCGGTGGGACGATCACGGGCGAGCACGGGGTCGGCCTGGCGAAGAAAGCGTTCCTCCCCCGCGCGATCGGCGACGCCAGCCTCGGCGTGATGAAACAACTCAAGCGCGCACTCGACCCGGACGGCATCTTGAATCCTGGCAAGATCTTCGACTGATCTGTTTGCAACGCGCTTCCTTGCGGTGAGCCGGATTTGCGAAGACCATCGCTGCATGACCGCCGAGGATATCCTCAACGAACTGCCGAACCTCGCCGGGCCGGATCGCGAGCGCATCGCAACCCGCCTTCAAGAATTGTCTGCCGAGCGCCCGCAGAAACACGGCACCGTCGCGGACCTCCTCCGGATTTATGAAGAATTCCCCGGCGACCCGGCCTTCGCCGACATTCTTGAGAAGGTCTATGACGACCTCCGCCGCGAGCCTGCGCGTAACCCATGGGTTTGACGCTTGATTCCTCGGCGCTGATCTCCCTTGAGCGCGCGGGAAAACATCCTTCGATCATCCTCACCAATTTCCGTGAAGAACTCGTGCTGCCGGCCATCGTCTGGGCAGAACTTCTGATCGGGTTGGAGCAGGCGCCGAACGCGCTCAAGGCCGGCAAAGCGGCATGGCTGCAAGCGGCGATGCGCTGTTTTGATTTCGTCCCATTCGACGCCTTCGCCGCTTCGGCTTACGCACAGCTTTTTGTCGAGCTCGAGCGGGCGGGGATTCGGATCCCAGCGAATGATTTGCAGGCTGCCGCAACCGCGCGGACGCGAGATTTCGGCATGCTCGTCGGGCCGAAAGGCGAAGCACATTACACCCGGATTCCCGGCCTGCGTATTGAGCGCCTCACGTTATGAGTGCTCCGCCCTCGGCGACCGGCGCGCGCCCCTTCCACCTTCAGCACCTCGACTACTCGGTGCTCCAGCAATGCATGCATTGCGGACTTTGCCTGCCGACGTGCCCGACTTACGTCGAGACGAAGCTCGAGCGGAACAGCCCGCGCGGGCGCATCGCCCTGATGCGCGCGATCGCCGACGGGCGGCTCGACGTCACGCCGGAGTTCGGGAAGGAGATGTATTTCTGTCTCGGATGCCTCGCTTGCGAAACGGCGTGTCCCGCGGGGGTGCAATACGCGCCGATGTTCGAGGATGCGCGCGCGGATATCGAGCGGGCCGACGTGCTCCATGGAAAGAAGCGCAACGCGGTGCGGGCGCTGACATTGCGGCTGCTTTTCACGCGGCCACTGCTGCTGCGCGCGGTGGGAAGGATGTTGCGCTGGTATCAGGCGAGCGGCGCAGAGGCGCTTGTGCGGCGTCTTCGGCTGACCGCACTGTTGCCGCGCAGCTTGCGCGAACTCGAGCCGCTCACGCCGCGCGTGCAGGCGAAGTTTTCCGACGCGCTGATCGCCGAGCACGAGGCCCCGGAGACCATGGTGCGTCATCGCGTCGGGATGCTCACCGGATGCGTGCAAGACCTCACCTATCCGCACGTGAATCGCGACACCGTCGATGTCCTCCTCGCGAATGGCTGTGAAGTCATCACGCCGCGATGGCAGTCGTGCTGCGGCTCTCTCCACGCGCATAACGGAGAAGTCGAATGGGCGCGCGAAATGGCGCGGCGCAATATCCTCTCGATGGAAGAGTCCGCCGGCAGTCTTGATGCACTCGACGCGATCATCACCAATGCGGGCGGCTGCGGCTCGCATCTGCGGCATTACGACCGGTTGCTGGCTGGTGATTCCCTTTTTCTGGAACGCGCGCGCGTCTGGTCGAAAAAGGTGCGGGACATCCACGAGTGGCTCGTCGAAATCGGCCCCGTCGCCCCGAGCGCCGCTCCGGAAGCAGCCACAGTCACCTACCACGAGAGCTGCCATCTTTGCCACGGCCAGAAGATCAGCCGACAGCCGCGCGCACTGTTGAAGCTCATCCCCGGTTTGAGCCTGGTCGAACTACCGGAGGCGAGTTGGTGCTGCGGCAGCGCGGGCATTTACAATATCACGCAGCCCGAAATGTCCGCGAAACTGCTCGCGCGAAAGATGGCGCATATCGCCAGCACCGGCGCGCGCGTCATTGCGACGGCGAATCCCGGCTGCTCCGTGCAGCTCGAAGCTGGCGTGCGCGGGGTGGGCGGCGGGCTGGAAATTGTGCATCCGATCACCCTCCTCGCGCGGGCTTATCGAGAGGAAGTGAAGCGTGATCAGAAGTGAGCGCGTCCCGTTCTGTCATTCCGAGCGAAGCGGAGCGGAGTCGAGGAACCTCAAACTTCCGTGGGCAGCGCGGGGCGGAGCTTCACATGGCTCGCAGAGTTGCTCTGCACCACCGCTGCCCGCAAACGAAGTGAGGTTCCTCGGCTCCGCTCCGCTTCGCTCGGAATGACGACGCTGGGGGGCTGTCCACTTTAACTCATCGCCTCTTCATGGATGCGCCTCGGAGCTTCCGCATCACGCCTGCCGACGCGGGCACGCGGCTCGACCATTTCCTCGCCGCGTGTATCACCGAGTTTTCGCGCTCCCGCCTCCAGGCGCTCATCGCGAGCGCGGACATCACGCTCAACGGCTTCCCCACGCGCCCCGGCGCGAAAGTCCGCGACGGCGATCTCATCTCCATTACCATCCCTGCCGCGACTCCGAGTGAAACCCTCGCGCAAGACATCCCGCTCGCGGTCCTCTTCGAAGACGACGACCTCATCGTGGTGAACAAGCCGGTCGGCCTCGTCGTCCACCCGGCGGCGGGCAATCCCGACGGCACCCTCGTGAACGCGCTGCTCCATCATTGCACCACGCTTTCCGGGATCGGCGGAGTGCAGCGGCCCGGCATCGTTCATCGGCTCGATAAGGAGACGAGCGGCTGCCTCGTCGCAGCGAAAAGCGACGCGGCACACCAGGCGCTCGTGCGGCAATTTGCCGGGCGCGAAGTCGGCAAGATCTATCTCGCGCTCGCCGCCGGAAAGCCGTCGCAGATCAGCGGCACGATCGATCAACCGATCGGACGGCACCCCGTCGCGCGGCAGAAGATGGCCGTCTGCACGAAAGGCCGCGCGGCACGCACGAGCTGGCGGGTCCGCGGCGAAGTTCCGGGCGGCACGATCATCGAATGCACCCTGCACACCGGGCGGACGCATCAGATCCGTGTGCACCTCAAGCACTTCGGGCATCCCGTGCTCGGGGATGAGGTCTACGGAAAGCGCGACGCGTATTTCCGGCAGATGCTCCATGCGTGGCGGCTCGCCTTCACGCACCCGGGGAACGGCGAGCGAGTCAGTTTCGAGTCGCCGATCCCCGCTGATTTCATCGAAGCTGGCTGCCCGCCGCACCTGCCATGAACGATTTCGAAACCGCCGCCGCCTACGTCCATTCCGTGCTGGAAGGCCACGCGCAGAGCGGCATCCGCGCGCGCGTTTCCGTCGAAGCCCTCGCGCGTTTCAAAGCCACGCGCCCGTTGGAAAAAGGAGCGCCGCTGGAGGGCACCGCTCCATCGGCGCCGGAGAGAACGCGCGATCCCGGCACCGACAAAGCGATGCCCTCTCAGCCCGTCCTCTCCGCGCCCCCCGCGACTCCGCGTGAGCCCGGCCCGGCTTCGCACCTCGCCCCCAGTGAAGGCCCGAAAGCCGAGCGGCTCGCCGCGATGCGCGCGCCGGTTCTTGCCTGTGTGAAATGTCCGCACCTCGCCGCGCGCCGCACGCAGGTCGTCTTTGGCGTCGGCAATCCCGAAGCCGAGCTGATGTTCGTCGGCGAAGCACCCGGCGCGGATGAAGACCTGCAAGGCGAACCTTTCGTGGGCGCGGCGGGGCAGCTGCTCACGAAGATCATCGTCGCGATGGGCTTCGCGCGGGAGCAGGTCTACATCGCGAACGTGCTCAAGTGTCGCCCCGACATGCCCCCCGGCGAGAGCGGCAACCGCAAACCGCGCCCCGAAGAAATGGCCACCTGCCTCCCGTATTTGCGCGAGCAGATCGAGATCATCCAGCCGCGCGTGCTCGTCGCCCTCGGCGCCGTCGCCATGGAAGGTCTCACCGGCCAGACCCAGCCCATGGCGCGGATGCGCGGCCGTTGGCACGACTTCGCCGGCACCCCGCTGATGGCCACCTATCACCCCGCGTATCTGCTCCGCAATCAGGCGCTCGGCGAGAAACGCAAAGTCTGGGAAGACATGCTCATGGTGCTCGAGAAGATCGGTCGCGAGATCACGGCGAAGCAGCAGGGCTTCTTCCTCGCGAAGTAAGGGGCGGCGGAGGGTGATCGGTGATCGGTGATCGATGATCAGTGATCAGACGGTCGGAACGAAAAGGACCCGCAAGGCACTCGAACAGAAAAGGCGCGCGCCGCTGCTTTGGCGCCGATGCGAGACACGCGTTATTTCGGTCGTTTACTCGGGCGCAACGCGACCCGCTTCAGCCGCACCTCGCCAGCATCAATGCTCGCGGGCGAATTCGGCTTCACCGTCACGTCGAGCTCAGCGCGTGACCACCCCGCGTTCGCCGGCTCGCCGGCTTCGGTTTCCAGGCGGCCGCCGATCTTATTGGCGAGGTCTTGGGAACTGAGGATGCGCAGCTTGTATTTTCCGGGCGACACATTGGGAAACGTCACGACTCGGGACGGTGAGTCGAATGTCTGCGTGGCATCCGCGAGTTGTGCGCCCTCGCGATACAGCGCCGCGATGACGCTGCGCGCCATCCAGCGCCAGGGGTCGAGAGCGACAAGGGCGACGTGCGGGAGCTCATCGCCGGGCCGGAATTCCGGCAGGATGATCTTTGCCTGAATGTCGCTCGCCGGCGCCAGTTCGACCGCGAGCGGAGGCATGTCTGGCTTGTGCTCGATGACGCCGCTCGCATACGGCACTGCGCCCGACGCCACGATCCCGAGCCGATACCGCCCCGCTTGCAGCGCGGTGAATTTGTAAGTCTCGCGCAAGGGCTCGCGGAATTTCGAGGGGCCGAGTTTCCGTGGTTCCGGCTCATCGAGCCACGTCAGCTCGAGTTCGGCGATGTCCTCGGGCCGCGCGGATGATCCGCGGGGATGGATGACTCGCACCTGCAGGGGCACCGTGCTGGCGCGCGCTTCGTTCACTTCATCGAAGCGGATGGGAAGCGGAATTGGCGCGCTGAACCACGGCTGGTCGAGCGACATTTTTTTGCCGAGCGAAGCGAACGACGCCGGCGCCGGGCGCACCACCAGACGCGCGTTCGTCAGCTTCCGCTCCGCCGCGAATGCCAGGGGCTCGTGATCGAACTCGAGAAGCCCGGCGGCGTTGTAGCTATAGTTGGGCGTGATCCCGTTCGGGGTCCACCCTTCCGCCGCTGTTTCATATTCGATCACCGGGAAGAGATCGCTGTTCGCGTCGATCTTGAAGGCTTCCCCATTGAGCACGATCCGGAAGCGAACGTGCGCCGCATGAATCAACGGGCCCGGGTCTTCGCCCATGGTCAGCATCGCGCTGTGGGCTTGCTGCCGGACGTAGGAATAGCGGTGCGCGAGCAGCGGCCGGATTGCCTCCTTGATCTCGGGCCGGTGGAGCCGGACGAGGAGACCCAGCGAGTTGGCTAGCGAGATATACTCTTTGTCGGGGCGGAGGTCGGCGGCGAGCAACTCAACCAACCCCTGCTGCACTTCCCGCTGCACCTGCGGCGCGTCGCTGGGATCAGCATCTCCTGGTGTGATGAAGCGGGCGATCGTTTCAATCGGCTTGAACCCCTTGTGGTCCACCGCGAGCAGAATCCGCGCGGCGACCGTCGAGCCGCGCGCCGCGAGGAGTTCCTCGGCGAACCGGGACCGAATCCGACCAGGATCCTTCGCGTCGCGGAACGGCAGGAGAGCGCTGCTGAAAAGCTTCTCCCAATCCAAGCCACAAAGCTCCAGCAGTGGCGTGCGCCAGTCATCGGGGCCGCGGAAGTCCGCCGGAAACAGCTGTGATTGCAGCTCCTCCCCGAGCATGCGTGCGACGGCGGCGGGGATGCGCCGGTCACGCAGATCGAGCATCAGCGCGATGCGCTCCTGCACCGCACGGAAGCCTTCGCCGCCGGTCCCGCACCAAAAGCCGGAGGTCCAGTAGAAGCGGGCGATGTCCTCGCGCTGGAATGTCGCCGGCTCGCGGAAAAACGCGTCAAGGGCCGCCTCCAGGTTTGGTGCTCCGACATCGCTTCGCTCCCGCTTTTTGCCTGCCGGTTGCTCCGCACCGATCCGCGGTGGGTCGGTGCCGGCCCATGCGTGAAACCGCGCTGCTTCCTTCCACGCATCCACGCCTTCGGCCGGGAGGGTCATCCGATTCACTTCCGGTGTGGTGCCGGAGAAAGGCGGACAGCGATCCTCGGCGCGCGCGGCGCGGCGCAGCGCGTCCACTTCGCTCATCATCCAGCGATCACTGAGCACCCAGAAGAGGACCTCGCGCGCTGTTTGATCGAGCTCCTCCTCACGGATTTCGTCGCCGTTCATCGAGCGCGGCACCCTTCCCACCGGCGAGACCGCGAGAAAGCGCTCGCGCAACGCGGCATCATCGAGCACTCGCGCGAGCCGGCGAACGGCATCCGCGGAGAGCGCGCGAATCTCCGGCGCCCGCACGCCAAACTGCACCGCGCGCCACAGCGCCATGCCGTCGCGGAAGCTGCGGCGCGCTTCGAGGTCGGGCGCCGTGAGTCGCTCGCGCACCGATCGCCGCGCGAGCTGCCGGAGCTCGAACGGCGTGTTTAGCCCGCGCGCGATGAACGCATCATAGAGCTGCAAGTGCTCGGGCAGCCAGTCCGGCGGGTCGGTGAAAGTCTCCCGCACCGACTCCTCCCAAGCTGGTCCTCGGCCGGATTGCATTTTCGAAATCGAGAGCCGCGACTCCGCCGCAGGGGCGGGGGCCGGCCACGGCCACGCCACTACGAGCGCCACGAGACAATGGAAGAAGCGCGAAGCCGCAGGCACGACACCAAGCTGTCCCGGCGCTCCGATTTTCGCAAGGCGAACGACCTCGCCGGCCAGGCAGCGGGGAATCACCGCTGAGCTGGAGCGGCAACCGCAAACCGCGTCCCGACGAGATGGCCACCTGCCTCCCGAATTTGCGCGAGCAGATCGAGATCATCCAGCCGCGCGTCCTCGTCGCCCTCGGCGCCGTCGCCATGGAAGGCCTCACCGGCCAGACCCAGCCCATGGCGCGGATGCGCGGCCGCTGGCACGACTTCGCTGGCACCCCGCTCATGGCCACCTACCACCCCGCGTATCTGCTCCGGAACCAAGCGCTCGGCGAGAAACGCAAAGTCTGGGAAGACATGCTCGTGGTGCTCGAGAAGATCGGCCGCGAGATCACCGCGAAACAGCAGGGATTCTTCCTGAGCAAGTGATCGCTTCACAGATCACTGATCACCTCCCCGAAGCGCACGTCCTCACCTGTCCCGAGCGCACCGCGACCTGCGCGGCCACCCTCGCGCGCTGGGACCTGACCGATTGGGGCGAACGCCCGCGCGTCCATCTCGACGCCCCCGCCGTTCACGAGTCACCGGTCACCGGTCACCCACCCGTCCCCTGGGGCGACCCGCGCCGCATCACCCGCATGGCCGCCGCCTTCGCCACGATGCTCCGCGCGGCGCTCGCCGCCGCCGAACCCCATCCACCGATCACCGATCACCCTGTTCCCCCTGGCTGCTCCTGCTCGAAGACGACCTCGCCTTCCACCCCCGTCTGCGCACGCTGGTCGAAGCGTGGCCCGCCCTGCGCGACCCACGCTGCGAGATGGCCTCCCTCTTCAATCCCTCCCTGCGACCCACCGCCCGCTGGGGCGCTGAGGGTGAAATGGAAAGCGCCTTCGCGTGCGAACCCGCCAGCTTCCAGGGCACCCAGGCCCTGCTCCTGCGCCGCGCCGCCATCCCCCGGCTCCTGACCGCGCGGGCGGGACTCGAAGGCGTCCACAGCCGGCGCCTCGCCGCGTTCTTCGGGAACGACAGCCCGATCTGGATCCACCGCCCCTCGCTCGTCCAACACGTCGCCACCGACTCCAGTTGGGGCGCGAGGATCTACCGCGCTGGATTTCTGAAAGCGTCCCGCTAACGACCTAGGCTCGTCAGCGACAGCGGAGAGCGGCGCGGCACCTGCAAATGCCGCATTCACGGTTTTTCTGAATCTTCTTCGGGCGTTCCATCGTATAGCGCCTGCTCGCGGTTGAAGTTTGACGAGTTATCATTGGGCGGCTCTTGGTTACGCTGGTCGATCCTATGCGGGTCCATCGGGATTGGCGGAAGGTTCTCAAATCGCTTCCTTCGGCCTCGCGCCAGATTGTCCTCTTGGAGTGGAGATAATGATGTCGTTCTGGGCGTGCTGGCAGAACGTGGGGTATGCGGCGGCTTATCGGAGACTTCTTGCTGCGGGCCGTTCCGGCGGAGGCGGCTTTGAATCAATTCTTGTTGGGCCGCTTGCGCCCGATCCTTGTCAGCACGTTTGCGCTGCTGAGCGGTCAGCGATTGGCCTTGCTCGGTGATGTAATCACAACCTTTGGCCCAGCATCGTGTGGTGCCTAGTCCGAGAGGTTTTCCGCAGATGGGACACGGGTTAGATGGGGGCGCGACCGGTGGCCCACTTACAGCCGGCACGTTTTGAGGGACGGCCCTCGAGTTCGGATTCCGATGGAAAATGCGATCGAATAGCCGTTTGAACATACGGAGATGCACTCCTCGTTCCCAAATTCCGTTGGGAACGCAAGCGCGGGCGAAACTCCGTTTCGCGGCGGGGCGGGAAAGGGGGCAGCCCGGAGGGCTGCGGGAAATTAGCCGGGGGTGCGAGCGCGAGCGAGCGACCCCCGGAATATCCCGCCGCAACGGGTCGGCACCCCGGCAGGGGTGCGGGAAGCGCGCATCGGTGCGGACGGTTCCGCCGCCCCTCCGGGGCGGGTGCGTGGGCGGGGGCCGGGTTCCGGGGGTTTCACCCCCGGCTAATGTCTGGCAGCCCTCCGGGCTGCGGGCGGGCGTCGTGGGCGGCGAGCGAGCGCGGAAGGGACCAACAGAGAAATTAGTTGGAGCGGTGGCACCGCTCCAAGAGTTCGTGGCACCGCTCCAAGGAGCGGCGGGATGGCTCCACGGAGCGGTGCGGCGGCTCCAAGGGTTCGTGGCGGCGCTCCTTGGAGCGGTGGGACGGCTCCCGGGCGGCGTCGCGCGGCTCCAGGGAAGGGCGGGAGCGCTCCTTGGAGCGGTGTCTCGATTCCTCGGAGCGATGGGGCGGCTCCTCGGAGCGGTGGCGCGGCTCGGGCGGGTGCCGGGACGCGTTTTCGGGCTTGAATGGGCGGGGCACTCTGGACAGCTTTTCTCCCGCGAGGGGCGCGTCGCCTTTCCACCAAACCCTCAACTCCCACGACTATGCCTGACTGGATTCCTGCCCCCGACGATGAGTTCGATACCGTTTTCGTCGATTAATTTGCTCCTTACTTCGCGGCCAATGCCGTCGCGCTCGGCTTCACGGCGGCGGATGGGTCGGCGATGTCGACCCAGAAGACGGCGTGGACTTCTGCTTTCTCGGGCTACACGAATGCCAAGGCGGCGCTGGCCGGCGCGACGGATGACAAGGACCTGAAGCGCAAGACTTCGGAGACGCTGATGCGCACGCAGGCGGCGAAGATTCAGGCGAATCCGGCGATCACCGCGGTGCAAAAGGAGGCGCTGGGGGTGACGGTGCGCAAGACGACGCGCACGCCGGTGCCGGTGCCCTCGACGACGCCGGCGCTGCGCAGTGTCGATACGAGCACGCGGGCGCGGCTCGGGCTCCATTTCGCGGATGCGGCGACGCCGGATTCGACCGCGAAGCCGCCGGGGGTGGGGGCGTGCGAAATCCGCGAGCAGATCGGCGGGACGGCGCCGCTCAACCCGGACGCGATGGCTTGCCTCGCCAGCGATACGCGCTCGCCTTACCTCGCGACTTTCCCGGCGATCGATGTGGGCAAGACGGTCTGGTTCGCGCTGCGCTGGGTCAATACGCGCGGGGAGCATGGGCCGTGGAGCCAGCTCTATCCGGCGACGGTGCCGGGCTAGGGCGGCGTGGGTTAGTGACTAGTGAATAGTGCTTAGTGCACTCGCAGTGCGCGCCGGACCATTCACCCGATGCACTAAGCACTAAGCACTAAGCACTAAGCACTAAGCACTAGCACCCGACCGCAGCGGCCAGTCGCTCCCACTCGCGAGCACCGCGAGGAGCAGGGCGCGGCGCACCGCGGAGCGGGGGACTTTCACGCGCCGCGGGCTCGCGAGTGGGGGGTGTTGCGCGAGGAGGGCGAGGGTTTTCTCGCCAAGATGCCACGGGAGGAAGCAGCCGGCGCGGATGCGGGCGGGTCGGACGGCGGTGATGTAGCGGCGGCCGGCTTCGAGGTGCGCGTGGGCTTTCCGCTGCCACTCGGTAAAGACGGGGGCGGCGCTCGCGGCGGTGAGCGCGGCAGGATCGGCGCCGGCGCGTCGGAGTTCGTCGGCGGGGAGGTAGCAGCGGCCGGTGGCGAGGTCGGCGGGGAGGTCGCGCAGGATGTTGACGAGTTGGAGCCCTTTGCCGAAATCCACGCCAAGCGCACGCAACTCGGCGTGGGGTAACCGGCTGTAGCGGGGCAGGTGGTGCGCGCAGAGGTCGGTCCAGAATTCGCCAACACACCCGGCGACGAGATACGTGTATTCCTCCAACGCCGCGCCATCGGGCAACGCGATCACTTCAGCCCCCCCGGCGAACCGCTGGAGATCGAGTGTTTGCCCGTGGATGATCTTTCGCACGACCGCGCGCACTGCTTCGCGGTCAGCCGCGTCGAGGGATTCAAGCCAGGCGACGCACGGTTCCAACAGGTTCAGCAGTTCCCGCTCGCCTGCATGCGGGGAGGAAAGTTCACGCGCAATGGGCGGAAGACCATCGCGATTTCCCGTTCCTACTGCTTCCGCGAACGCGGCGAGATGCTGCTGCCGAACGGCCGCGGCGGCGTCAGCGCTATCGGCGATCGTATCGCTGGCCCGCGCGAGGAGGTAGGCGAGCGCGACGGGATCGCGCACCGCGCGCGGGAGAATCCGAATCGTGAGATAGAACGTCCGCGAGACGCTGGCCAGGAGCGACGCATACGCAAACGGAGGAGCGGGAGGCATAAAGCGATGCGCGGCGACTCACCGTGAGGTCACTCGTCGCAAGTCGATCGCCGCCTCATCGAACGCGCCGAGCCCCGCTTTCGCGGCCGCTTCGAGCCAGCTCGCGCGACGCCCGATCGGCGGGAGCTTCCCTTCACGACGCCAGCCCTCGATCTTGCGCAGCGCGGTCGCATCGAGCGCGACGGGATCGCGGCTGGCGTAAAGCGTTGCGTGCGGGAAGGCGTAGTTTCCATTGCCTTCCGGGCCCCCGGCGTATTGCGCGGTCAGCCCATCCATGAGGTGCAGGACGACCTTGGACGCGAGCCGCTCATCGGCGCAGAGCTCCGGCAGCGATTCGGCGGCGTTCGTCTCTGCGGAAACGAACCGTCTCCAGTTATCCACGTTCGGCACGGTGATGTTATAGATCGCACCAGAGACGCCGATCGTCGCGGAGTCGCTCAAGACTGGCACGTTGATGATCTTGTCGAGCTCGCGCGTGATGATCGTCGCAAGATGACTCGTGGAGCTGAGCTGATCGCGCTCCGGAGGCGTTTTGCCGAGCCGCTTCCGCGCTTTTTCCGAAAAGAGAAGATCTCCCCAGATCAGCTTGCCCAACGTAGGAGCGGCGAACGGCGCTGCACGATCCCAGCCGCCAGGTGGATTGATGCCGCGCACCTTGCACCCGAGCCGCCGCGCATCGAAGCCTGCGGCCCTGAGATCCGCGCTGTCGCGATCCCAAACGAGGACGGAACTGCGTGGCATCCCAGCGCTTTCAAGTGTTGCCAGGAGTGCTTCGACCACTTCCACGCGGGTGGAAAAGTGTCGCCCCCCCACCGCGGAGACTTTGATCCCGATGCGATCTTTCGGTCCGACAAGACGCCTCCACGCGGCACCAATCTCACGCTCGCCTGTCACGCTCTCGACGAGTCCTTCCACCATCCGTGCGGCGACGGTGGCACTGGCGTCGTAGCGGGCGATGGCACTCGGCTCGTGGGCATACCAGACCACCGCCGAGGGACGCGCTGGCGCTGCCGGGCTCGGCCGTTGCGGCTCCTCGGTCGCCGCGCCAGCGACGGCGTTTAGCAGAAGGAGCAGGGCGATGCGGAACACGGCGGGCGACTATGGAGCGACATCCCCGCCCGGAAAGAAAAAGCGGCGGCCCGCAGTGCAGGCCGCCGCTGGAATGCTCCGGGCGAGACTTAGTCGATGTCGAGCGAACGGATCAGGCGGGAATCGATCCGCCCCGTGATCGCCAGGCCTTCGTCTGCTTGATACGCACGGATCGCGGCCCGGCTGCCCGCACCGATCGCGCCATCGATGTAACCCCGATAGTAGCCGCGCTTCTGGAGTTCGCGCTGCACTTCCGCCGCGAGATTGTCCCCGTCTGTATCCTCGTAGCCCCGGTAAACCGTGCGCGGCTGCGAGTAGAGTGACACGCTCAGCCCGCTGTGTCCGTAGCCGTAGCCGGTCCCGTAACCGTAGCCCCCGGAGTAATACGGGTAGCCGCCTCCGTGGTAGGAGCTGTAGTAGGGATAGTAGCCGCGGTTCCAGCCGTAGTAGTTCCCGTGCGAATAGTGCCGGTGATCATCGCAATCGCGGTCCCGATGGCCGTGATGCTCGAAGTGCCGATACGAGCTGTAATTCCGGTAGGAATTCTTGGTGGTGCGGTAAGTCACGGAACGATTCCGCGAGCCAAAGTTCCGATTCCGGTCGTTCCGATCGCTGTAGTTGCGATTGCCGTAGTTGCGATTGCCGTAGTTGCGATTGCCGAAGTTGCGGTTCCTGTCGCTGCGGCTCCCGAAGTTGCGGTTCCTGTCGCTGCGGTTTCCGAAGTTTCGGTTGCTGTCGTTTCGCTTCCCAAAGTTCCGGTTCTGGTGGGCGACGTTGCGGTTGCTGTAGTTCCGCGGCGAAAAACTGGCGCGGTTGTTGAAGTTCCGGGAGTTCTGGCTCCGGAAGTTGTGATTGCGCTGCGCGAAGTTGCGCTGAGCCGGCGCAGATCGCAGGTGGACC
>Ga0136611_10001582_pt1 | contig 15870 bp, 8 predicted proteins | sample AntDrymUQ2232306_2_FD_106645 | JGI IMG/M metagenome (GOLD analysis project Ga0136611, IMG submission 106645) | Polar desert sand microbial communities from Dry Valleys, Antarctica - metaG UQ223 (23.06) | ecosystem: Environmental > Terrestrial > Soil > Desert | place: Antarctica: Dry Valley...
CTGCCACTGCCGACACCGCCGACACCACCCGCGCGCTGCACGTCGTCTACCGCAGCGAGCCCGACCTCACCGCCCTGGCTGGCATCCAAGTGCGCTGAACAGCTCGCAAAGCCTAGCGTTGAGAGGCTCAGGCGTTGCGGAGCCCATGGCCGTGCCGTAGGCTGTTCGGCTGCCTAGGGCCCAGCGTTCGGAGAAACCGCATGAGTGACAAGAGGTTGCAGATGGCTCGCCACCAGCGTGCGGCCCTGGCCGCGGTTTGGCTCAGCTTGGCGCTCGCGGTGGCTGGTTGTGGCGATGACCCAGCGGCGCCGGCCCCCGACGCGAGCTTGGACGCCTCCCAGGATGCCGCGGGCACCGACGAGCCCGACGTGGCGCAGGACACCGCGACCGATGGCGCCGGCAAGCCCGACATGCAGCCCGACAGCCAGGCCGACAGCGCGGCCGACAGCCCGCCCCAGGACGACACCAGCGCCGACGACGCCAAGCCCGACGTGGAGCCCGATGTGGAGCCCGAGATCGAAGACGCCGAGCCCGACCCGGAGGACAGCGAGGACGTGGCGCCCGAGATCGAGGACACGCAGGACACCGAGCCCGAGGTCCAGGACAGCCAGGACAGCGCAGAGGTGGCCGAAGTGGTCGCCGCCGAGGTCACGCTCGAGATCCAGGACGGTGAATGTCTCAAGGTGCCGGCCAACTTGGCGCCTGGCAGCCTGATCATTACTGAGATCATGTTGAATCCCAAGGCCGTCGAGCAGGATCTGGGCGAGTGGTTTGAGCTCGAGAACACCACCAACCAAGCGATTCCGCTGGGCAACCTGCTGCTGACTGACGACAAGGGCATCGACGAGCACGCCATCCTGTCATGCACGCTGTTCATCCAGCCCAAGGGCCGCCTGATCCTCGGCAACAGCGCCGATCCTACCAAGAACGGCGGCGTGCAGGTTGATTATGTCTACGATAACATTACGTTTTCCAATACGGCCGACAAGCTGATCCTGCAGTCCGGGCTCACGGTGCAAGATGCGGTGGCTTGGAACGCGACTTGGCCGCTCAAGGAGTTGACGGGCAAGTCGTTTGCCTTGGATCCCGAGTACTTCAGCGCCGCCGACAACGACGAGCCGGGCTTCTGGTGTCCGTCGACCCAAGCCCTGAGCGGCGGCGACTTCGGCAGCCCTGGCGTCAAGAACCCGGCGTGCCCCGAGCCCCCGGACATCGACAAGGACAAGATCATCAACGCCAAGGACAATTGCCCGACGGTGGCCAACAAGGACCAGGCGGACAAAGACGGCGACAAGGTGGGCGACGTCTGCGACAACTGCCCGGATCTGGCGAGTGCAGATCAGAAGGACACGGACGGCGACGGCAAGGGCGACCCCTGCGACGCCCAGGTCTGCGGCGACGAGGAGCTCGACGCGGGCGAGCAATGCGACGACGGCAACAAGGTCGACAACGACGGCTGCGAAGCGTGCAAGGTCGCCAAGGTGGTGGCTTCCAAGGTTGTGATATCCGAAGTGTTTGTCCACTCCGACAACGTCGACGATGCCTATGGCGAGTGGATCGAGCTCTACAACGGCGAGGCCAAGCCGGTCGCCATCAACGGCTGGAGCCTGCAAACCGGCAAGTCGGGCGGCCAGATTCTACCGGCGAGCCCGGCGCTGGTCATCCCGGCGGGCGGCTACCTTGTGCTGGGCGCCTCGACCGACAAGGTGTTCAACGGCGGCGTGCAGGTCGATTTCGCTTGGCAGAAGGGCATCCAACTTCACGACGGCGACGACACCATCGAGTTGCAGAACAAGGGCGAGTTGCAGAACAAGGGCTTGGTCATCGACAAGATCCACTACGGCGTCAGCACGCCCGCACCCAAGGTCGGCAAGGCGCTGCAACTGGACCCCAAGCACTTGTCGAGCCAATTCAACGATGTGTCGCTGTACTGGTGTGATGCCGACACCAAGAACGCTTTTTCCGGCGATGCGGGCACCCCCGGCAAGGCCAACACGGACTGCGCGCCGATCGGCAAGGACAAGGACGGCGATGGCACCGTGAATGAAAAGGACAATTGCGTCTTTATCGCCAACGTCGACCAACAAAACATCGACCAGGACGCGTTCGGCGACGCCTGCGACAACTGCAGCCAGATCGCCAACAGCGCGCAACTGGACAGCGACCAGGACGGCGTGGGCGACGACTGCGACAACTGCCCGAACTTTGCCAACCCGACGCAAAAAGACAGCAACAAGAACGGCTTTGGCGACTTCTGCGACTCGCTGACCTGCGGCAACGGCAAGGTCGACCTGTACGAGGAGTGCGACGTGGGCGACACCCAGCCCGGCGACGGCTGCTCGGCCAACTGCCTGACCGAGGTGGTCGTGGTCGGCAGCGTCATCGTCAGCGAATTCATGGTCCAACCCAAGGCCGTGGCCGACAACTTGGGCGAGTGGGTCGAGGTCCACAACACCACCGCCAAGGCGATCGACATGAACGGCTGGATCCTGCGCGACAAGGGCTCGAATGTGCACAAGATCGTCGCGCCGAACGGGCTGTTGGTGCAGGCCAAGGGCTACCGGCTGCTCGGTATCGCGGCCAAGGCCCAAAACGGCGGCGCACCGGTCGATTACGTCTACAACAACTTCACGTTGGCCAACTTGGCGGACCACATCGTGCTCGAATGGAACGGGCAGGTGATCGACGAGCTCGCCTACGTCAAAAAGCAGTCGGGCGGCGACACGGGCTTTGACATCGTCGAGGGGCAGTCGGTGGCGCTGGACCCGTTGCAGCTCTCGGCCAAGGCCAACGATGCGAGCGCGAGCTGGTGTACCGGCAAGGGCGTCTATGGCCTGGGCGATCTCGGCACGCCGGGCAAGGCCAACCCGAGCTGCATCAACCCGTGCAAAGAGGCGGACAAACAGACCAACAAGCCCGACAAAACCGTGTGCGGTAGCGGCCTTTGGTGCAAGAGCGGCGAATGCGTGGCGGTGCCGGTATGCGGCGATGGCACGGTGGACGTGGAGCTGGGCGAGATTTGCGACGACGGCAACTTGCTAGCGGGCGACGGCTGCGACGCCAAGTGCAAGGCGGAACCCAAGCCGTTGGCGCCCGGCACCATCGTCATCAGTGAGGTCATGCCCGACCCGAACGCGGCAGGCGACGCCGAGGGCGAGTGGTTCGAGGTCTACAACCCCACCAAGCAAGCCATCGACCTGACGGGGTGGAAGCTGACCGAACCGCAGGCGCCCGGCGGCCAGACGCCAGAGTTGCACGTGATTGCGCCGGCTTGCGGCAACGGGCGCACCGAGGCCAAGGAAAGTTGTGACGACGGCAACCCGAGCAACGGCGACGGCTGCACCGCGGGCTGTGAGGTCGAGGGCGGCTGCAAGTCCCTGACCTTGGATGGCAAAGGTGCATTCGTCGAGGTGACGCCGAGCGCGGGCAAGGACCTGCCACTGGCCAAGACGCTCACGCTGCACGGCTGGTTCCTGCTCGAGGCGCTGAGCTCGGGTGGGACGTGTGCCAGCGCCTCGGGGCCGCAGCCCTGCAGTGACCTGTTTGCGTATGGCCAGGACGGCGAGGCGTACTTTGGCGTGCGCGTGCAGGCCGGCAAGCTGTGGGCGGTGGCGAGCGGCACGCTGTACGAGATGGCGCCGGCCGTCACCGGCAAGTGGCAGCACCTCGCGCTGACCGTCGAGCCGGGCAAGCTGGCGGCTTTTGTCAATGGCCGCAAGGTGTTGCAGACCAACCTCGCGGGCTATCCGCCGGTGCCGGCCAAGGTCGACGGCCTGACGCTCGGGGCGCTGCGCGATGGCCAGACGGGCGCGGTGGTGCATCCGATGAAGGGGCGCGTGGCCTCGTTCCAGGTCACCTCGACCCTGCCGGCCGTGTTCCTGCGCAGCTTTGGCCCGCAAGCCAAGTGGAGCGGCGCGCGCAAAGGCGACGTGGTGTCGTTGGCCATCGACGAGGGCGCGGGGCTCAAGCTGTTCGACGGCTCGGGCAACGTCCACAGCGCGGCGCATGTCGGCGGCACTTGGCTCCTCGGCTCGGGGCCGTACTGCAAGTCGGGGGCGACGCTGCTGCCCGAGACCAACCTGCTGCAACCCGGCTTTGACACCTACGTCCTGGCGCCGGGCGGCTACGGCCTGTTCGTGCGCACGAGCGATGTGAACAAAAACAACCAGCTCGACGCGTTTTACAGTTGGGGCGACAACGCGGCGAACGGCTTTTACCTGCTGTCGAACGGCACCGACGCGATCGTGCTCGTCAACCCGGCGGGCGATCTGGTGGACAAGGTCACCTACAGCAACGGCGCGGGGCCGTGGTCGACGGGCTTTTCGATGATGCTCAAGGAGGGCTGCTTCGACCCGGCCTCCAACGACAGCCTGGGCTGCTACCAAGCGCCGTCGGCGACGTGCGTCTATGGGCCGAACCTCGTGCCGGGCTCGTCGCTCGCCAGTTGCGGCGGTGGCAAGGGCTGCGTGTCGCAAGCGGAGCTGTGCTTGGACTTTGCGGACGGCAGCAAGAAGTGCGCGCAAAAAGACCACGGCACGCCGGGTGCGCCCAACGTCTGCGATTAAGGGCCCCGCGCCACGGGTGCTTTTCGCCGCGTTTGCGCTAAACTGCTGGCGTCGTTTGCACTGTTGCCGGCCCGCGTTTTGCGAGCAGAGGTGCTGCTGCCCACCCGGGTGGCGGTACTTGGGTTCGCCGCCGTGGCGCGCGTTGGCAACCGCACGTTAGGAATCGTGCGCTAATTATTGCACGATTTGGCGCACTGCCGGCTGGGGTTGCCAAGCAAGCCGATGCGGACTTGCGGCAACGCCCTGCAAAAAACTCGATCGGGTTATTTTGTCACAGGCCCTTACGCCCGCGCTACAAGGAGACCTCCGATGTCGAAGTCCATGTTCGATACGCGCTCACCCGGCAGCCGCCCTGACCACGCGGTCCTGGTCGACCGCAGCGCATCGCTTGGCGAGGACGCCACGGCTTGGCTGGGCGAGCTCGACCAGGGGCTCGGCAAGCAGGGTTTTACCGTCGAGCGGGCGCCTGGCGAGCAATGCGCGTTTGCCGCCTTCATCTCCGGTGCCGCTGCCGTCGTGCTGGCTCCGGAAGTGGGCGTGCCGGTGGCAGACGTCTGGTTGTCGATTTGCGACCGCGCGGCCAAGGTCCTGCCCACGACGGTGATTTTGCTCCCGGACGCGCGCGCGGGCGAAGTGCCCGAGTGGCTGGCCGCGGGCTTTGACGACGTCGTGGCCGGCCGCCCGGATCCGGTGGCGCTCGCTGCCCGCATCCATGCCCGCGCCCGCAGCCGGCCGGCACGCCATTCGCTGGCCTCGCGCGACACGTTGACGGGCCTCGTCACCCAGAACGTGTTCTTTTCGCGCCTGGATCCGACGATTCGCCTCTCGTCGCGCGCGTCGATGCCGATGGCGGTGGCGGTGATCGACATGGACGGCTTTGTCGCTCTGGAGCGCGAGCATGGCCGGGCGATCGCGCGCGCGCTGCTCATCGACGTGTCGGAGCACCTGCAAAACGTCTTGCGCCGCTCGGACACGGTGGCCCGCCTGGGCGACGACCGCTTTGGCCTGATCCTGCACCACATCACCGCTTTCGAGGCGCGACGTCTGCTCTACAAGCTCTGGCGCAGCCTGACGTTGCGGCCCGAGACCGTGGAGCTGGTCGGCGAGGGCGCCAAGCGCGTGACCTTCACCGCCGGCGTCGCGGTGTTTCCCGGCGATTCGAGCGACAGCCACGAGTTGTTCACCCGCGCCGAGATTGCGCTGGATGTCGCGCGCGCCACGGGCCACCGCCGGGTGTTGCTGTACTCCGAGACCTGCGGCGACTCGGGCGCGGACGTCCACGGCACCGACCTGCGCTACCACCGCGTACAAAGCGGGTTGCGGGAGGAGCCGGAGTAACGCGCAAGCCTGCCTAGGAGCCTGTCGGACTAACGTCCGATGGGGCTCCGTCGCTTATTCGCCGCCCTGTTTTTTGCGCCCGGCCGGGGCTGCCTACTGGACTTGCTACAGCGATTCGGACATAACGCGGCCGCGCCGACGCGGATGCGTCACTGCCGAGCCGGTTTCGCACCGGAAAAGGCAGACACATCAACGCCCTGGACACATCTTGGCCTGCACGCATCCGTCCGCGCCAGTTGTCCGCGCTAGTTGTCAGCAGCGCCGCGTCCGAGAATGCAAGTCTCGCCCCGCTGCGAAGCCTCGCCTGTCCGTGCGGCCCATCGCGCAGGCCCGCGGCGAAGGAACGCACCGAGCATGAACCCCAGTACCTCGCGGCCTGAGTTTGTTCCGTATGGCCTGCGCCCCACGCTGTCGGGCTGGGCGCTGTGCCTGTTGGCGTTCGTCGGCCTGGGCGCCAGCGGCTGCGATTACACGGATTACACGGTCCCCGGCTACAACAAGGGCTACAAGCCCGTGCAGCCCATCTCGTTCTCGCACAAGCTGCACGCGGGCGAGCTCCAGATGGACTGCAAATACTGCCACTTCGGCGCCGAGCAGGGCCGCAAGGCTGGCGTCCCGTCGGTCAACGTCTGCCTGAACTGCCACAAGCAGGTGCGACCCGACGCCCCCGAGGTCAAGAAGATCCACGCGGCGGCGGCCTCGGGCGCCTCGATTCCGTGGGTCAAGGTGCACAACTTGCCGGACTTCGTGGTCTTTGATCACAGCCGTCACGTCAACAAGGGCCTCGCCTGCCAGACCTGCCACGGGCCGGTGCAGGAGATGGTCGAAGTCAAGCAATACAGCAGCATGGCGATGGGCTGGTGCGTGAACTGCCACCGCCAGTACACGGCCGACCCGCCGGTCGCTTTGCGCGATCAGCACCTCCACGCCTCCACGGACTGCACCGGTTGCCACCACTGAGTCGGGCCGGGCGCCGCTGGTCGTCGGGGTGAAGCGAGAACGCTGCCCGGCGCCTGCCCAAGCCCGCACTGCTTGGTTTGCCAGCTTGAGACCGTCCGCCAGAAACAGCCCGCGCGCGAGCCCACTTCGGAGAGCCAGATACATGGAACGCGACCAAGACCAGGGCCAGGACCACGACGCCGGGCACGAGCATGACGCTGGCCACGAGCACGCCGCCGAAACGCAGCAAACGGCCGGCCAAGCGAGCCTCCCCGCACGGCAAGTGCGCCTGGCTGGAGCCAACGCCGGCATCCGCCGCTTCCAGAGCGTCGAGGACCTGCTCGGGCATGGCTCTGTGGACGAAGCGCGCGTCTACGAAATCGGCAAGCCCCCGGTCGCGGGCGACGGCACCGAGGTCGAACGCCGCGACTTCATGAAGCTTTTGGGCGCCACGTTTGCCGCCGCCAGCGCCACCGCCTGCGGTCGCCTGCCCGTCAACTACGCCGTGCCCTACGTCGAGAAGCCCGAGGAAGTCAGCGTCGGCGTCGCCTCGTACTACGCCACGACCTGCAAAGGCTGCGGCGCCGGTTGCGGCGTGCTGATGAAGAGCCGCGAGGGCCGCCCGATCAAGGTCGAGGGCAACCCGCTGCACCCCCTGAGCCAGGGCGCCGTCTGCGCCATCGGCCAAGCCAGCCTGATCGGCCTCTACGACGGTGATCGGCTCAAGGGGCCGCGTCTGGCCGAGCGCGAGACTTCCTGGTCGCAGCTGGACACCGAGGTGCAAAAAGGCCTGGGCGCCCTGCACAGCGACGCAAGCGGTCTGGTGCTGGTGTCGCGCTCGCACTCCGGCCCGGCCACGCGCCAGGTGATCGCGGAATTCCTGGCTGCCTTTCCGGGCGCGCGCCACGTCGTCCACGACGGCCATGGTGTGAGCGCGGTGGCGGCGGCGCATGGCTCGACCCACGGCCGCGCGGTGGTGCCGGGCTATGCGCTCGACAAGGCCGAGGTCATCGTCTCGCTCGACTGCGACTTCCTCGGAACCTGGCTGCAACCGGTCATTTTTACGAAGCAATACACGGCGCGCCGCAAGCTGTCGGCCACGCAGAAGCAGATGTCGCGCCACCTCCAGGCGGAGACGCGCATGACGCTGACCGGCTCCAACGCCGACGAGCGCCTGCGCATCCTGCCGTCCGAGCAGCGCGCGTTGGCCTTTGGGCTCGCCAGTCGCGTGGCGGCCGGCCTCTCGCTTGCGGGCGGTGGCGGCGCCGCGTTCCCCATGGCGGCCCCGGCGCTGGCCCCCGACAAGGCCAAGGTCTTGGATGCTTGGGCCAAAGAGCTGCTGGCCAAGCCGGGCGCCTCGCTGGTGCTCTCGGGCAGTACGGACATCGCGGTGCAAACGGCGGTCAACTTCGTCAACGAGCAGTTGGGCAACTACGGCAAGACGCTCGATCTCGACAGCCACTTTGTCGGGCAGGGTGACGACGCCACGCTGGCTGCGCTCACCGATGAGCTGGTGCAGGGCCGCGTCACCGGGCTCATCTTGTGGGACGTCAACCCGGCCTACGACGCCGTGCGCTCGGCCGATTGGGCCGCCGCCATCGCCAAGGTCCCGTTTACGCTGGCTCTTTCGGGGCGCCCTGACGAGACCACGGTCTTGTGCAAGCTGGCCGCCGCCATCCACCACCCGCTGGAGGCCTGGGGCGATTGCGAGCCTGTGGCGGGCCTGGTGGCCGTGCAGCAGCCCTTGGTGCGCCCGCTGTTCGACACCCGCCAAGCCGAGGAGCTGCTGCTCGCCTGGGCCGGCAAGCCCCTGCCCGCGACCAAGGCGGACGGCACGCCGCCCATGCTCGGCTACCTGCAAGCCCATTGGCAGCGGGCCGTGGCGCCGCGGAGTCTGGAAAAGATCGGTGATTTCCAATCGTTCTGGGACAAGTCGGTGCATGACGGCTTTGTCGCCGTGAACCGCGCCCACGCCCAACTGCCAGTGCCCGCGGCGCCCGGTGGCCCCGGCGAAGCGGCTGCACCCCAAGCGCAACCAAATCCCAGCGTCGCCCAGCCAGAACCCAGCGCCGCGCAACCAGAACCCCAAGTCGGCGGCGCGGTCGAAGTCAACAAGCAGGCCCTGCCCGGCGCCTTGCCCGCAGCTTCGGCCCAAGAGGGTGCTGCTGCGGCCACCGGGGCTGCTGCCGCCGCAGGGCTGGCCGCCGAAGCATCTGCCACCGGTCTGCCGGGCGACGTGAGCGCCGTGGCGCTGGCCGAGTCCGCCACGCCTACGGATGCCGTGGTCCTGGCGCCGATCGCGCCCGCCGTGTTTGATGCGGCCGGCGTGCAAAAAGGCTTGGCTTTCGCCGCACCTACCATCGGCGGCCAGGGCGCTTACGAGCTCGTGCTGTACCAGAAGGTGGGCATGGGCGACGGCAGCCACGCCAACAACCCGTACCTGCAAGAGTTGCCCGATCCCATCAGCAAGGCCACCTGGGGCAATTACGCCTGTCTGTCGCCCAAGACCGGGGCGCAGTTGGGCGTGGGCTCGTCGGACGTCGTGACGGTCAAGGCCGGCGCAGTGTCGATCGAGCTGCCCGTGGTGCTTGCGCCCGGTCTGCACGACGGCGCGGTGGCGATCTCGGTGGGCTACGGTCGCAAGCACGCGGGCCGCGTCGGCAATGGCGTGGGCAAAAACGCTTATCCGTTTGCGGCCTTGGGCGGCATCGTCAAGGTCGACGTGCAAAAGACCGGCGGCCAGGATCCCGTCGCCTTTTCGCAGACCCACCACAGCTACGAGCACCGCGACTGCGTGCGCGAGACCACGCTCGCCGAGTGGCAGAAGGAGCCGTCGTCGGGCAATGTCTCGCTCGCCGCCTCGCCGTCCACGGCCATGTTGCGGGATCCCAAGGGCAATGCCCGCACCACGCGCACGCTGTGGGACCGCCACCAATACCCCGGCTACAAGTGGGGCATGGCCATCGACATGGGCGCGTGCACCGGCTGCGGCGCGTGCGTCATCGCTTGCAACATCGAGAACAACATCCCGGTGGTCGGCAAGCGCGAGGTGTTGGTGCGCCGCGAGATGCACTGGATGCGCATCGACCGCTACTACTCCGAGCGCACCAAGGTCGTCGGCCACGATTGGGACTCGACCAAGGACGACCTGCTTGCGCTCGCCGACAACCCCGAGGTCGTGCACCAGCCGATGCTCTGCCAGCACTGCGACAACGCGCCCTGCGAGACGGTCTGCCCGGTGCTGGCGACGGTCCACACCTCCGAGGGCCTGAACGCCCAGGTCTACAACCGCTGCATCGGCACCCGCTACTGCGCCAACAACTGTCCGTATAAGGTCCGTCGTTTCAACTGGTTCAACTATCCGACCGGTGACATGAAGGGCAAGCAGGACATCGACCTCGTGGCGCTCGCGCTCAACCCCGACGTCACCGTCCGCAGCCGCGGCGTGATGGAAAAGTGCTCCTTTTGCGTGCAGCGCATCCAGGAAGCCAAGGGCGCGGGCGTGCGCGAGCAACGCAAGCCGATCAACGCCAACGAAGTCGCCGCCGCCGACGAGTTCAACGCGGCCCTGGCTACCGCCCAACTGCGCGGCGAACGCCTGGGCGAAAAGGTGCGCGCCGTGCAGGCCCTGGTGGTCGGCGACGGTGACGTGCAAACCGCGTGCCAGCAGACCTGCCCGGCCGACGCCATCACGTTTGGCAACCTGAACGAGGCCGACAGTGCGGTGCGCCGCGCTTACGACGACCCGCGCAACTACTCCGCGCTCGTCGAGATCGGCACCCAGCCTGCGGTCAGCTACATGACCAAGGTCCGCAACACGACGCGGGAGGCCTAGCTCCATGTCCTCTGCCACTTCCTCCCTGCGCGAGCCCCTTGTCACGGGCAACCCGTCGCTCGCGCAGATCTCCGACGACATCTGTGCGCCCATGGAGCGCAAGCCCTCGCTTTTGTGGTGGGCCGCGTTCCTGGTTGCGCTGTCGGCGCTGGTCATCGGCTTCTCGGCCATCGGCTGGGAACTGTACGAAGGCACCGGCACCTGGGGCCTCAACAAGACCATCGGCTGGGGCTTCGACATCACGAACTTCGTGTTCTGGGTCGGTATCGGTCACGCAGGCACGCTGATCTCCGCGATCTTGTTCCTGTTTCGCCAGAAGTGGCGGACGTCGATCAACCGCTCGGCCGAAGCGATGACGTTGTTCGCGGTCATGTGCGCCGCGTTGTTCCCGCTCATCCACATGGGCCGACCGTGGTTTGGCGCGATTTGGGTGGCGCCGTACCCGAACTTGCGCGGCCCGCTGTGGACAAACTTCCGCTCGCCGCTGGTCTGGGACGTGTTCGCGATCTCGACCTACTTCACGATTTCCGCGGTGTTTTGGTACATCGGCCTGATCCCCGACCTGGCGACCGTGCGCGATCGCGCCAGGACCCGGATTCGCAAGCTGATTTACGGCATCCTGGCGCTCGGTTGGTCGGGCAGCAACAAACACTGGGTCCACTACGAGACCGTGTACATGCTGCTGGCGGGCCTCTCGACGCCGCTGGTGCTGTCGGTGCACACCATCGTGTCGATGGACTTCGCGACGTCGGTGATCCCCGGCTGGCACACCACGATCTTCCCGCCCTACTTCGTCGCCGGCGCCATCTTCTCGGGCTTTGCGATGGTGCTCACGCTGCTCATCATCACCCGCGTCGTGCTGCGGGTCGAGCACCTGATCACGATCCACCACCTTGAAAACATGTGCAAAGTCATCGTCGCCACCGGCATGATGGTCGGCCTTGCCTACGCCACCGAGTTCTTGATTGCCTGGTACTCGGGCAGCAATTACGAGGGCTACACGTTCTTCTCCAACCGCGCCACGGGGCCGATGTCGTGGTCCTATTGGATCATGGTCAGCTGCAACGTCATCTCGCCGCAGGTCTTCTGGTTCAAGAAGATGCGCACCACGCCGTGGATCATCTTCGTGATGTCGCTCGTGGTGAACGTAGGCATGTGGTTCGAGCGCTTCGTCATCATCGTCACCTCGCTGCACCGCGACTACCTGCCGTCGTCCTGGGCCATGTACGACCCGACCTGGGTCGAGTACCTGACGCTTTTGGGCACGTTCGGCTTGTTTTTCACGCTGTTCCTGCTGTTCACCCGGGTTTTGCCGGTCATCGCGATCGGCGAGGTCAAGGCCGTATCGCGTTTCGCCAAGCCCCACGCGCACGGCGCACACGGCTCGGCGATCGGGGCGGGTCCCGGCCTGGATCCCCATGCGGCCCTCAGCAGTTCCCCCGTGCAGGCGCTACACAGCAGTTCCCCCGTGGAGGCAGGCTCCCATGTCTAGTCACGCCCCTGGTCATGCGAATAAACCCCGCGATATCAAGCGCTTTCTGGTCGGCATCTTCACCGAGGAGGAGCAGATCCTGTCGGTGACCAAGGCCGCCACCGACGCCGGCCTGCCCGTACACGACACCTTCACGCCTTATGCGGTGCACGGTCTCGACGCCGCCCAGCGCCTGCCGCGGTCCAAGCTGACGTTTGTCTGCTTTGCCGGCGCCGCGCTTGGCTTCATGACCGCGCTCAGCTTGCAGGCGTACACGCAAGCCATTGAATCGCCGATCCTTTCTGGTTGGCCGCTCAATGTCGGCGGCAAGCCGTTCTTGCCCCTGACCGCGTTCATCCCGGTGACTTTTGAGCTGACGGTGCTGTTCTCCGGCCTGATCTCGGCCGCGGGCCTGCTCGCCTTTTGCGGCTTGTTCCCGGGCCGCAAGCCGCGCCTGCACATCGACGGCGTCACCAACGACCGCTTCGCCATCGCTTTTGACCCGAGCGCCAAGCTGTACGACGAGGTCCGCGCCCGCGACCTGCTGCACAGCCACGGCGCCGCCGAGGTCTACTTCGTGGGAGAGAACGCATGAAAACGCAAGGCGTACCTCGCCCCCGGGCCATGCTCCACGCCGCTCGGCTGCCTGCGCTCCTGGCGCTGCTGGCGGTTTCGGCTTTCAGCGGCGGTTGTGCCGTCGATCGCGAGCCGAATTACGAGTGGTTGCCCTGGCTCAACCAAATGATGTTCTCGCGCGCCGCCGAGTCCCAGGCCAAAAGCCCGCTGCGCCCCGACGGCAAGCCCGTGTTTGCCAACGGCCGCGTCATGCAGAACCCGCCGATGGGCACGATTCCGCGTGGATTCACGCCCTTGCACTTCACGGCAGACGATGCGGGACGCGCCGAGGCCGCGCAGATGAAGAGCTCGCTCGACCCCACGCCCGAGAACCTGGCGCGCGGTCAGGCGGTGTTCGCGACGTTTTGCACGCCCTGCCACGGCCAGATGGGCGCGGGCGATGGCCCGGTGTCCAAGCGCGGCATGCCCGGTTTTGCGCTGGACGACCCCAACGGGCCGCCGGGCAAGATGACCGACGGCGAGATCTTTCACATCGTGACCTATGGCCGCGGCGTGATGCCGTCGTACGCCTCGCAGATCCCGGCCGTCGACCGCTGGAAGGTCATTCAGCACGTGCGCTTTCTGCAGCAATTGCCCAAGGATGACCCAAACGCCGAGCCCCACGCCGACCACGGCCATTAGGGCCCACAAGAAGAAGTCCTTCGGAGGGCCCGCCCCGGGGCCAAGACGGCGTTGCCGCCGCAATCCCCGATCCGCCCCGAACGTCCCGACAAGAGGTCCGAAGTGAGCGCGACAACGACGCATCTGCACGATGGCACTGACCTGGCTGGCCACGGTGCCCACGCTGGCCACGCGGCTGCCGTGCCCTACAAGACCCCCGCCCACGTGCGCATGGCGGCGCTCGGCGTGGCCGTGCTCGGCGCCGTGCTGTTTGCGGTCGGCCTGCTTAGCGAACCGTGGCGCGCGTGGTCGGCCGGCCTCGTTGCCGCCTACTTCTTCGTGACGGTGTCGATTGGCGCGGCCGTCATCGTGGCCATCATGCACGTCACCAAGGCCGGTTGGGGCGTGGTGGTGCGGCGCGTGCCCGAGGCGATGACGACCTGGCTGCCCGTCGGCCTCATCACGCTGCTCGCGGTCACCGGCCTGGGCATGCACGACCTCTATGAGTGGAGCCACCCGGACCTCGTGGCCAAGGACTTCCTGCTCCAGCACAAGTCGGTGTTGCTCAACGTTCCCGGCTTCTTTGCTCGCATGGTCGGTATCCTGCTCGCCTGGATCCTGCTGACCTGGGTGATGCGCCGCAACAGCTATGCCCAAGACCAGGACGGCGACGTCAAGCGCACGCACGCCAACGTGAAATGGGCCACGATCTTCCTGATTGTGTTTGGTCTCACCATGACCATGGCCTCGCTCGACTGGCTGATGAGCCTCGAGCCGCACTGGTTCTCGACCATGTTTGGCGTCTACCAGTTCGCAGGCGCCCACAAGGCGGCGGTGGCGGTCATGCTGCTGCTGGTGCTGGGCCTCAAGAAGGGCGGCTTCCTGCCCCAGGCCAACGTCAACCACTTGCATGACCTCGGCAAGATGATGTTTGCGTTCAGCACCTTCTGGGCCTACATCTGGGTCAGCCAGTACCTGCTTATCTGGTACGCCAACATCCCCGAAGAGACCGGCTATTACCTCGTGCGCATGGACCACGGTTGGATGGCGCTGTTTGCCGCCAACGTGGTGATCAACTGGGCGCTGCCATTCTTCCTGCTGCTGCCGCGGCCCAACAAGCGCAATCCCAAGCTTTTGGCGGGGGTAGCGTGCCTGATGCTGCTGGGCTATTGGTTGGACATCTACTTGCAGGTGATGCCGGCGACGTCGCACTTTCACGCCCACCACACCCACACCGAGGCCCACGGGCCGCTGTTCGGCTTGCCCGAGATCGGCGCCTTTGCCCTGGTGGCCGGCCTGTTTGTCCTGGTGGTCACCGCGATGCTGAGCAAGGCCTCGCTGATCCCCAGCCGCGACCCCTACTTGCAAGAGAGTCTGCACCACAACCAATAGGCTGCCCCTGCCTGCACCGGTCGCCCAGCGTTTGGCCTCAATAAGGGCCTGTGCAAAAACAACATAGTTGTTCAGTGAGGCCCTTTTGCTGTTTGCTGGGTCGCCAAGCTCGCGAAAGAGTTCGACTCGCGGCGACGCTCGTGCAAAACAACCCGATCGAGTTGTTGTTGCACGAGCCCTAAGCCAGGTTCGGCTTGCGCGTCTGGCCTTGCGCCGCGATCTGGCGCGCTTGGGCTGTCTGGGGTGCGTGTTGCTGGGCGTGGGCCTGCCGGGGCTTGCCGCGCCTCTGCCTGCGCAGGCCGCCACCTCGCGCAAAGACCGCGAACGCGCCGAGCAGCTCAACGAAGAGGCGCGCGCCAAGTTCAAGGCCGGCGAGTTCGACGCCGCAGCCGACCTGTTCTTGCAGGTGTACGACCTCGTGCGCACCCCGACGGCGGTCTACAACGCGGCGCGCGCGCGAGAGACGGGCGGACGGCTGGTCGAGGCCAAAGCGCTGTACGAGCTGTGCCTGCGCATCGAAAAGACGCCGCAGGGCGTGCAGGACGCGCGCAACCGCATCGCCGCCATCGACACCGCCCTGCAAGAAGCTGAAACGCAACGCAAAGCTGCCGAGGCCGCCCAAGCGGAGGCGCAGCGCCTGGAGCTCGAGACCAAAGCCGCCGAAGCCGCCCGCAAGGTCCGCGACGAAGTGGAGGCCGCAGCGCGCAAAGCAGCAGAAGCCGAACGCTTGGCGGCCGAGCAGAAGAAGACCGAGATCGAGCGCAAGGTGCTGGCCGGCGTGACGTTGCTGCCGCCCACGGGCATCCAGTCCGAGGAGGCCCAGCGCGCGGTGCAGGAGATCCATGCCGCGCTCGCCAAGGACGCGGCGGTCGCGCTGGCGGGGCCCGTGCACGGGGTGGCCGACTACATCCGCGCCGAGATGGGCCGCACTTTGCCGGGACAATGCGATTTTCATTGCCAATTGGGCGTGGCGCGCGGGCTCGGCTCGGCCTATGCGACCACGACCGCGCTGCGCACCGAGGCGGGCATGCTGCGGCTGCGGCTGGTGCTTTGGCGCACGGCGGACGCAAGTGACGTGGGGCAGGCCGAATTGC
>Ga0136611_10001583_pt1 | contig 15867 bp, 14 predicted proteins | sample AntDrymUQ2232306_2_FD_106645 | JGI IMG/M metagenome (GOLD analysis project Ga0136611, IMG submission 106645) | Polar desert sand microbial communities from Dry Valleys, Antarctica - metaG UQ223 (23.06) | ecosystem: Environmental > Terrestrial > Soil > Desert | place: Antarctica: Dry Valley...
CCTCGTGCTGGGTCTCGTCGCGATTGGCTCGAGCCGGCGCCGCCGTTCGGTCTGAGATCCCGGTCGCTCGCCTCGAGGAGGTGGGCGTCGGCAGCGTCGACTGTCAGGGGGATGGACTCTCGGGGACCACTGCAGCGGGCTCGACCGGTGAGTCAGAGACCGCCTCTGATTTCGTCTTTCTTGGAGCCCAAGAGGAGAATCGAACTCCTGACCTACGCATTACGAGTGAGAATCGACCCGTCCACAACGTGCCGAATAGTGCCTTCTACCTGGGGCTTTGCTGTTGCGCAGTCCGTCTGGTGATGGCCCGTGTTGCCCAATATTGCTGAATTTCTTGGCTGAAATCTTGGATGGATCGACCGCACCAACTCGAACTCGGATCATTGGGCATCATTCCAAGTTGTGCGCAGTTGCAAACCGACGGCGAAGAGAGCGCTACTTGCCTGCTCGACCGTTGGTGGAATGGGGTCGGGTGCGGTCGGGTCAGTGGCTGCCGCCAGCGTGCCGGACGGGTAGAGCCGGATCCAAGCAACGAGGTTGCCGACGCGGCACCAGGCATCGATGGTCTCGCTCACCGGCTGCCGCATTTGCACTGCGAGCAATTCGTCGCATTCATTCGGCTCGGCAATGGTCACGATGGAGTGCTCCAGCCCGACCGGCGGCGGGGTTGGACATTGCGCTGAGGCCGTCATGGTTGCCATGAACTGACGTGCGTCCTCAATCGACTCGAGGTCGTAGAAGGTGATCTTGGCGAGGCTGTCTCCGCCCGAGACGTAGATCCGGTTCGTCGCCGAGGCCTCTCGGGTGGGAACGGTGCGGGTCCCCGTGCAGTCGTACTCTTCGAGGCGCGACGTGAGGTCCCTGTCCTGTTCGGCGCGGGTGTCGGCCGGCAGCCAATCGAGTTGCGCGACCGTGGGCAGTGCACTCGCCAGAACGTCGTGATCGAAATGACGCGCCGACGAGTCATCGGCTTCGATTGACGTGCTCGTCGCGTCCGTGGCCGGAGTGACTGGCGAGGGGTCGGGCTGGGCTTCGGTTTCTGGGAGCTCAAGCGACCGCGCGAACTCGAGGAGAGTGTCGATTGGCATCATTAGGTTGCCGTTGCATGCTGGGCGGGCTTCGACGGCGACGCCCATGTTTCCGTTGATCCAGGTGAGGCGGCTCACGCCCCGCGCTTCGTCGATGACGTGGGTGGCAACGATGCCGTCGATGTCGTAGTTGCCTTCAACGAGTTCGTTGTCGCGAGGTTCGGGCAACTGATCTGCTGGTCCTTGGCTGATGTGGACCTGCATCCTTGGGACGTCGCACTCTCCCGGTTGGGTGTCGGACATGAGTCCCCAGGTGCGGTTCCATGATTGACGCATCTCCACGCTCATCAAGAACCCGGGCTGCTCGGCGACGAGCCGCCATTCCTCGCGTACGCCCGGACCAGGCTCGAGCAATGTCGTGCCATCGAAGACGTCGCGTTCTAACCCGATCCCATCCCACAGCAACCCGCGATCACCCAAGGGTGATCCCAGTCCCACCCGCACGGGGCGGGTGTATGCCCCGTCGACGCAGTCCACCACTGTGCCGGTAGGCGCGGCGGGTTCGTCGTGGTCAACGACCGACACCCGTACATGCACGTCCTCGGGACCCTCCTCCACAGTCGCGACGTAATCGACGGTGCATGGATCGCCTTGCACATAGGGCGCTCCGCCGTTGATGTAGATCACCAGCTCACGCCCGTCGCTGCTCGTGCGGGCCCCAGCCCAACTGTTCGGCGTCCTCACCTCCAAGGGGTTAGTTGTTGTCGTCGTGGGTGCTGGAGTGCCTTCGGTGCTCGGGCTTTGGTCGGTCGCCGTGTCCGATGGCGCCGTTGTCGCGGATGGAGACCCGTCCAGCACGACAGAGGATGAAGGCGGGCTTGAGACTTGGACCGTGGGCGTCGCTGTTCCTTCGGGGCGATTCCCGTCTACCCAGCGCGCGATGAGCAACCCGCCCCCGGTCAGGAAGAGCACGCTCGCTGCGATTGCTCCCACCGCTCGTCTCGAGCTGTGATCCTGGGTGGGTCTCGCCGACAGTCGAGTGTCAAGGTCGGCGAGACGGCGCTCGGTGTGCGCGACGAGTTCGCCGCGCAGCTTCAGCCGGGCGGACTCCAACTCGAGGATCTTCTCGATCTCCACGCGAGCTCAGGACCGGCCCAGCCGCCGTGCCAGCGCGGCATGAGCGCGATGCAACGACACCTTCACCGTTCCCTCGGTGACTCCCAACGTCTCGGCCACATCTCGCACCGACAGATCACCGAGATAGCGCAGCGCGACAGCGGAACGCTGCCGAGCGGGTAGTGCGCGCACCAGGACCCACACCTCCGCTGACTCCGGGCGCTCGGCCTCGATCACCTCGGGGCGCCCCACACCCTCGACCCATCGGCGATCGCGCATCCGTCGACGGCTCACGTCGATACAGAGGTTCACGACGACGCGCCGAACCCACGCCTCGGGCAGCTCCAAACCGGCAACGTAAGCCCAATGTGCGTACGCCCGCAGAAAGCCCTCCTGCACGAGATCGCGTGCCATCTCGGCATCACCGGTCAACCCCAGCGCGATTGTCACGAGGCGCGGGTGATGACCGCGGTAGAACGAAGCGAACGCAGGATCCGTTGCCTCGTCCATCTTCCCCCATCTCGAACCTCACCGATCTAACACGATGAGCGACGCGGAAACGTTGACATCAACCGAGATCGATTCGGCCGCCACAGGACCCATGTTTGTCAGGTCGGGCTCGCCTCAGCTCACGAGTCGTGCTTCAGAGCGGTGTGGCCCGACTAGTAGGGGTAGGCGACCTCCAACGAGCTAAGTGTCAAGAAAGTCCCACTCGCTGCCAAGGACCCACCTGAGCGCCGAGAGTTTGCCGTTGAGCATGCCCCACTCGAAGTCGTCGTACGGCCCAAGACTCGCAGCGCCATCGAACTTCTCCTCGACGCGCCGCCGCCCGGGTCCGGCGATACGCAGAAGGCTCTCAAGCTCGACCTGATCTCCCCCGTCTTCACACTTCCACTCGTGTGCGAGGGAGCGCTGGTACCAGATGCGATCGAAGAACTCCTGCTCGGCATCCTGGATCTCATCCAGTCGTCTCGGCTCTTCCCGGAAGTCAGACTCCTCGACGAGCGCTTGAAACTCCTCACCAAAGTGGCTCGTCAGCATCGCGACGAGACCCTCGATGCCCAAGCAGTACCTCGAACCCTTGTCTGAGAACAACGGAGCCAAGTCTGGGTGCGGAGCCCGGTCGTCGCCTTGGGGGTCGGAGAAGTCGTGCGAGTTCGATGTCACGAACGCGTGCGGGTCAGCCGAGAGATCGGCGCCCCGGACCGCCGTGGCGTAGAGCTCAATGAGCAGGGCATCAGCAACGCTGTTTCTTGGTCGGTGGAAAGGCACTTCCTTGTCGAGCGCGCGCTGCACGACGCGGGCGCGCTCGACGTCCGTTGGCTCCATCTGGTGGCCTCTACGCAGCAAGTTCGCGATGTCGTCAAAGTTGCGGGTCGTCATGGCACCGATGAGAGGCACCTGATGAGCCAGCCCGGCGACAAAGTCAAGCGCATCTTGCTGGTCCGAACCGCCGTAGTCGTCGAGGTCCCTCTTCAGCAAGCGAAACCTCTCGAACACGCTCGCAGTCATCGACTGTTCAATGCCGCCTCTGTTCCTTTCGAACTCATCGAGAACAAGCGCCGGGACGAGCAACTCGAGATCCGCGCGAAGCGAGAGAAGCCGGACGGCGACGATCCACTTCTGTGCATCTCGCCTCCGCGCGAGGTCGAGCCACGTGGACGTGTCGACCATCAGATGAAGCACCTCGAAAAGCTACCCACGCTCCGTCGCGTGGGCTGCCCCGCACGACCGTCAGCTGGCGATGAGGGACACGCCGTTCCACGGTGCGGAACCAGGCGACGAACTCGTCGTCGGCCGAGGACGTTTTGCACCGCCTGTCGACTCCAAGACCGCCCCGCACCGCCAATGCGCGACGCGAGCATCGGAAGGTCCTGCCCGCGGGGGACGGATCTCCGTCGCTGTAGTTCGCCGACTCCATCCTCCGTGCTGGGCAGCAGAACGATGGAACGAGATTCGCCTGGACCGCGATTCGGCTGATGCAGGTCCTGCCCTTCCACCGGGTGAGCACATACGGCGGCGTATCGCCGAGGAAGGTGGCATCGGGTGCGAGCTGTGAGCATGCATGACTGCCGTTCGGGGTGGGCGGCAAAGGGTTCTCGGTCGTCGCTGGTGGGGGCGTCGCTGCCGCCCCTCTTCTGCTCGACGACGTACGCGGGCTCGACGGAAAGTGTCGTGCTGGCCGCGTCGTCATTGTCGTTGTTGCGGTGGTCTGTCACCCGGATCGGTGGGTCGTGGGATCGTATGTGTGTGGCCTCGGATGGCCTTGAGGAGTGTTATCGAGACCACGCCCCGGCGTTGGTCCGGTTTGCCGCGTCGTTGGTGGGGCCGTCGGACGCGGAGGATGTCGTCGCTGCCGCGGTCGCGAACGTCCTCCGCACATCTCCCGACGCACACGACCTGCGCGCGTACCTCTACCGCGCGGTCTCGAATTTGGCGAAGCAGCATTGGCGGTCGCTCGGGCGTCGCGAGCGGCGAGAGGCGCTCCGTGCCGTGAGTGAGGAGACAGTCGCGGTCGAGATCGACCATCAGGTCACGGGCGCGCTCGTGTCGCTCAGTTCGCAGCAACGCGCCGTGGTGCATCTCGTGTATTGGGAGGACCTCACGCCCTCGATGGCGGCGGAGCGTCTTGGCGTGACTGACGGGACGGTGCGGCGGCAGCTGGCGCGAGCGCGGCGACGTTTGGCGGAGGTGTTACGTGGCTGACGTTGACCCGCTCGATCCCGCTGGCCGCGATGGGCTGCGCGCTGTGCTGGGTGCGTTGGGCGATCGGGCGCGACCACCGCGCCCGTTCGACGCGATCGCACACGCGGCCGCCCGTACCGTTGATGGTCCACGCCGTCAGCGGAGGGCGGGAGTGGCGGCAACCGCCGTCGCGGTCGTGCTCGCTGCTGTTGCCGGGGTGGTGTTGTGGCGCGTCGCAGGAGACGACGAACACCAGACGGTTCCGGCCACTTCCCCCGACGTCGATCCGACAACGGCGACGACGGCGGACACGATGGTGTCGACGACGGACACGATCCCGTCGAGCAATCCAGAGTTGATCCCGGTCACATCGGCGCCCGCTTCCACCGTGCCGGGCGTCGACGCGGAGTTGCCGACACTGTGGTATCGGCTCGAGCTCGACGGGGTCGCGGCAGAGCCAGTGCAGACGTTGGTCGCCGACGTCGAACCGGGCTCGTCGACGACGGTGTGGCTCACGGAGGCGGGACTGTCCGACGGCGTTCTCGTGCTCAACCGCTTCGTTCCGAAGGAAGGCTTCACGACGCTGGAGGGCACTGCCGAGCACGAGATCGCCCCGTTTCCGTACGGCACGCTCGCGTTGGTTGCGAGCGAGGACGATCCGCCGGACCCGGAGGTCGAGGTCCTCAGGGGCAACGAGATGCGGTGGGAGTTCGAGGGCGAGGTGTTCGAGTTCTCCTCGTTCGGCATCAGCCCGTCGATGTTGGTGAAGCACGTGATGGGAATGCCGGACAGTGTGGTGCCCGGCTGTGCCTGCGACAGGCCTGGCCTGAGGGTCGTCAAGCACGAAACCGGGCTCTCCGCGCTCGACGTTCAGACGATCCGCGTCGGCGATGTGGTGCTGACGCTGTCCGGTTCGTCGACGGCGTCACACTTCTCACACCTCGGTGGTGCCGGCGCATGGTCGAGCGCCGAGGACCGGGTGATCGATGGCGTTGATGGCGTGCTCGTCGACGGTGACCACGCGATCTGGAACAAGGACGGTCACTGGTTCGCGCTCGAAGGGATGCCGTCCGGGCGTGCGGACGAGATCCTCGCCGGGCTGCGGCCAGTGACTGGCGGTCGCGACCCGGCCCCGGCGGTGAGCGGATGGCATCAACTGCCCGACCCGCCATTGTCGCCGCGCACCGGCGCGGTCGCGGTGTCGGTCGGCGACGAAGTGATCGTGGCGGGTGGAACGGACTTCCTTTGTCCGCCTGCCGCTGACTGCACCTTCGACGGGACGGAGTTCCGTGACGGTGCCGCGTTCGACCGGGAGCAAAACGCGTGGCGTCGGATCGCCGACGCGCCGGTCCCGCTGCTGGTCCCGTCTGCGGTGTCAGCACGAGGCGACGCGTGGTTCCTGACGGGACGGCCCGACGCGCCGCTCGTGCGCTACGACCCGGCGACCGACGCGTGGGGGACCGTCCACGGCGCGCCGGAGGGTCTCGGGCTCGGTCTTGTGGTGACCGACGCGGGGCTCGTCGTGTACCAGCTCAGCGACGAGCGCGGCGAAGGCGTCGACTGGATCTACGACCTCGACGCGGCCGAATGGGGTCCACTTCCTGACGACGGGATGGTCGACTCCTACGACCGCCAGGTCGTCGCGGTCGACAACGGCCTGCTCCTGTTCGCGAAGCCGACGGCCGGCACGACCACGGTGACGGTCGAGCTCTATGTCCTTTCGACGGGCGCGTGGACGTCGCTCGGCGACAGCGGCCGGGGCGGATTCCAGGCATGGGCGATCGACGGCCAAGTGGTCCTGAACCCGCACTTCGGACGGATCGCTCGCGGCGGAGTGTTCGACGTCACCGCTCACGCATGGTCCGACCTCCCGCAGGCACCCGTGACCTTCGGCGGTGACATGGCCGGAGCGCTCGGCGCGTCCGACAGCGTGTTCACCCGATCGTCGGGCCAAGTCCTTGACCTCACCACACAGCATTGGGTGGACCTGGTCCCGGTCGACGATCGCTCGACGCCGGCCCTCGCTCCGGTCGGGCGCGATCTGTTCCTGTTCGGCGGGCAACGATGGGCGCAGACCGGCGTCGACGGAGAGTTGCTCGACGATGCCTGGCTCTGGACCGCTCCCGCACCGCCGGCAACTCGACCACCACCGAGCGGTGCCGTGTTCGACGGGCTGTTCGTCAGCGAGACGCTGGTTCCGCCGAGCGGCGGAATGATCGTGATCAGCGTCCTCGACCACGACGGGATCTTCGGCTACGAGGCACGACTCGACGCCTGGGACGGGACCGCCTGGGCGCCCCTCAACCTGATCGCCACGACGGTCCCGGGAGGACACCCGACGCTTCTCGATCCCGACGACCCGCCGCCGCCGTACGAGGACTTCGCCGTCGGCCCCGGATGGCTCGAGTCCGTCGAACTCCCGCCTCTACAGCCCGGCTGGTACCGGCTCGTCAAGACGAGTCAGACCGACGGCGCGACCCCCGAGGCGCGATTCGAGGTGGCCGTCGACGCCCCACCGCCTGACGTCCTCGCCGCCGGTGGGATCGCCCCGCGCCCGAGTGTGGTGTACGAACGATCGGAACGCGCCTACCAGGTGTACGGACCACCCCAGAACCTGCCACCCGGAACCGAGGTGGAGATCGAGTCGATCGACGGGACCGTCCGCACACCCGTCGGCACCGCACGCCTTGTCGACCTCGGCGACGGCCCGCCGTACCTCGTCGGAGTACCGACCCTCGGACCCGGGCACTACCAGCTCCACTTCGCCGACGAGAGCGCCGCGGACTTCTTCGTGATCAGCTGCTGCACCCGCGCCGAACACATCCGTGGAACCGGAGCCGACTCGATCTCGATCGGCGCGCTCCCCGTCGAGTACATCGCCCGCGGCCCCGCCACGGACCTCTCCACTCCGGAGGTACTCGGCACACTCAGTCAGACCTTCGTCGCCCGCGGCAACAGCGAAACCAAGCTGCTGACGATCTCTGTCACCTCCGCCGACATCGAAGCCGAACTGGCTCGCAGCGATCAGGAGTTCTACACCTGGCCCCAGTTCAAGAACCGAACCGACGTCTTCCAATGGACCGACCCGAACACACCGGCCAACTCGCGCTCGCGTGGCAAGCCTCACCCGAGCGCACGATCTGGATCTTCGGGATCAACATCCTCCCCGAAGAACTGCTCGAAATCGTCGCCTCCGTCACGCTCCAGCGCTAACACTTCCGAGCGGGGGGTTCACGTGACAGGCGCAATTCGCACCGCTCGCGACGCGTCCGATGCGGATGTCTTCACCAGCGAGTTTCACCTGCGCCACCGCGCCTACTGGTCAGCCGACAGTCGAGGCTCTTTGGCGCATGCGGTTTCGAGACTTTTCTGCTTGTGTGTCGCGGATTGCACGCTCGTCGTTGCTCTTAGTGTTGATGTTGTTGTCCACGAAACGCGGAGCCGAGGCCTCGTTCGATGCCTTCTTCCGCCGAATCGAGCCGCGTCTGCGTGAGGCGCTCGTCGCGACGTACGGTCCGGCCGACGGGCGGGAAGCAGCCGTCGAAGCATTGAGCTGGGCGTGGGAGCATCTCGATCGTTTCGACGACATCCAGCACCCGGTCCGCTACCTGTACCGCGTCGGGCAGACCGCGGTCCGTCGGTTCAGCCCGCGACCGGTCCCGCTCGAGGTGTCTCCAGCATCCGGTCATCTCGAGCCAGGGATCTCTGCGCCGCTCGCGAGTGCATTGGGTCGACTGTCGGCTCAACAGCGAACGGCGGTTCTCCTCGTGCATGCCTTCGGATGGTCACAAGCCGACGTTGCAGAACTGTTCGGAATCGCGCCGTCCACTGTGCACGAACACCTCAATCGGGGACTCGCCCGCCTTCGAGAAGACATGGAGGTTCGCAATGCCTGCTGACGTCATCGACGAGCTACAAGAACTCGGGACGACCCTCAGGGCGCTGGCGCCAACAATCGTCCGCGACGAGCTCCGCCGCCAACGTGTACCGACCGAGCAGCCACGGGACCTGGAACCCGTTACGTCGTTGCCGATCCACAGGCCGGGTTTGCGTCCTCCGGCCCGAACCCGGCTCGTCGGGGCAGCGGCTGCCGTCGGTCTCATCGTCGCCGCCGCAATCGGGATCGCGCTTCTCGACCGACAGCCGGCCTCTGACACCGTTCCTGGGAGTCCTTCGGACTCGACGGGGGAGCCCTCCGCGACCGCTGCCTCCGACTCGTTCGTCGAGAGCACGGCGCCGATGACGACCCTCCTCCCGCCCGAAGAACTCCTTGCGCCGGGAGCCACCCTGCGAGTGAGCAAGCAAATCCCAGGATTCGCAGTCCTGCAGTACTCCGACACCGCTGACGGCTCGCAGGTCTGCCTCTTCGCGACGTTCGTCGACGGCTCATTGAGCAACGGGTGCGACGAGCTCGCCACGATCCAGAGTGGACAGGGGTACAACCTCATGGACTACGACGGTCGAGACCGTGTGCTGTTCGGCCTCACCGCCATCGACATCGGCTTCCGCGCCGATGTCGGAGGAACCACCGTGACCGCGGATGATGACGGCTTCTGGTGGACGGTGCTGCCACGCGACGTCCTCGAGTTCACGATCACCACCGACGCCGGATCCAAGATCATCCCGATTGCCGACGTCTCGATCGCCGGACCGCAGACCACCATCACATTCGACTCGGGCTGTGACGGAGCGATGACCAACATGCCGGACTTGGTGGGTCAACCACCTGGGTCAATCGTTGCTGCGCTTGAGCGCAACTGCACCATCGCACTCTCCGTCTCCTACGCCGACTCAGGCCCGGGGGTGGACGACGACTGGCAGGCGCCCGACAACTCGAACTCAATCATCGACGCGCAGGAACCGGCCCCCGGAACTCCACTCGCTCCAGGAGCGCAGGTCGTGCTGCACGTCACGGCCAACCTTCCGGACGCGTCAACCACCACCGAGTCCGCCAGCACAGCGGGTGATAGCTGACGTTCCGCGTTGGTTGAGATCGGAGCTGCGATTCGCTTCAGGCATCAGATGCCGAGTTCGAGCCCGGGTGCTTCGAGTTGGACGGGGTCGTGGAGCTGGGCGTGCTGCGGTGAGATGTCGAGGCCGTGGTGGGCGGACCAGGTGGTGACGGCTTGCTCGAGGGCGGCGTATCGGCGGTCGTAGCCGGGCTGGAAGAGGTCGTCGTGGAGCACGTCGGCGACGGTGGCGAGTTGCTCGATGCTGACTGGCTCGCCGATTGCCCAGCTGCGCCAATCGGCGAGGGCTTGCTGTCGCTCATTCAGGAAGTCGATTCGTTCGGGGTGGTGGGCCCATCGTTCGAGGATCGTCTTGTAGAAGTCGTTGTCTCGGATGGCGTCGTGGGCATCGATGGCCTTGGAGCGTGCCGTTTGGGCCGGCGCCGCGTCATTGAGGGCGGACTGGAAACGAGGCTGCGCGTTGGCGACACGCAGCTCGGCGACGGCGAGCGCCTCCCTCGCCGGTCGGCGGGCGAACCGGCCGGCTCCTTCAACAACGCGGGCTGCCTCGTCTCGATCGTGCATGGCGCCATCGAGTTCACGGCGGGCGCTTCGGATGGCGTTGTCGTACGGCGCTGCTACGGCGTCGGCTGCATAGATCTGTTGTTGTGCGGCTTCGAGCTTGCCGGCGTGTTGCTCTCGGCGGACGATGGAGTCCTGGTACTCGCGGCGGGTCGCGGCGAGCTCGATATCGACTTCTGTTCGGAGTGCTTCGAACCAGCCGGGGATCTCACATCGCGGTCGCAACACCGGCCGCGGGCGCTGCGGCAGTCTTGGTTGTTGCTGGTCGAGGTTGCGGCGTTGGGTGACGGCCGGAGTGTCGGCACGGTCGGCGGCGAGGATGCCGTCGAGGACGTCGCGGGCTTCGGCGATGTCGTGGGTGTCGGTGATCACGAGGACGACGTTCTGCTCGCGTCCGCGGGTCATCGCGACGTAGAGGCCGCGGCAGGTGGTGGCGGGGGTGGCGAGGGTGAGGCTGGCGGTGACGGTGTCGGACTGGTTGCCGTGCTCGGTGGCGGTGTAGCCCAGGCGGACGTGTTCGCGGACGTACTCGGCGGGCAGGGTCACGGTGCCGTGTCCACCGATCCGGGTCACGGTCAGCTCACCCGTGTCGCCGATGTGGGTGACAGTCCACAGTTCGCGGTTGCGAACTGTGTCGCCGTGGCTGGTATGGAGCCGGCGGTTGTTCTGTCGGGTGGCGATGACGTCGCCTTCGTGGGCGTACTCACCGTCGGCGATCAACGTCCATCGGGCCGGGTCGAGATCACCGTGGTCGATGCGGACTCCTTGGATGTGGGCGTTGATCCTGTCGACGTGATCGTTGGTGGTGGTCGTGATCGCGGTGGTCGTACCTTGTTGGTGGGCGGTGCGCCAGTGGTCGGCGATGGTGTCGAGGTGCTCGTCGAGGGTGCCGGGGATGATCCGACCGTGGCGTTGGTAGTGGTCGAGGGCGCGCGGGTTGCCGTGTCGCAGCATCAGTGACGCGGTCGCCTCCCAGGGTTGGGTGAAGCGGTGGACGTGTTGCAGCTCGACGGTGCGGCCGTTGTTGCAGAGTTCGGTGAACAGTCCGCCGCGGCCGACGGCTTGCAGCTGGTGCGGGTCGCCGACGAGGACGAGCCGCCAGTTCCGCTCGGAGGCGAGTTCAGTGAGTTGGGTGAGGTTGGGGGTGCCGAGCATCCCGGCTTCGTCGATCACGACCGTTGTCCCGGAGGCGAGGTGCCATTCGGGGTCGGGTGGCCGGTCGAGTTGTGACCATTCGTGGAGCAGTTTGGCGACGGTGTCGGATCGCATCCGTGTCTCGTGTTCGAGGACACGGGCAGCCTTGGCGGTCGGGGCGAGCCCGTAGACCGGTCGGTTCTGGCGGTGGAGGTCGGTGACCGCGGCGGCGAGCATCGTGGTCTTGCCGGCCCCTGCGGGGCCGACGATCAACACCAGCCGGTCGTGCCCCGGCTGCGGCCGCGGCGGCGTCGGCCTGCACCGCGTCGAGTCCGTGGCGGTTGATCGTTGGCGATGGTGAGGGTGCGGGGGCTTGGGCGTCGAGAGCCCAGGTCAGGATCTGTTCCTCCTGGGCGAGGATCATGTTGCTGGTGACGTGCGCGGCGACAGGCTCGATCCACACCGACCGACCATCCGACACCCGCCGAGGCGTGTTCGGGTTCGTGGGTGGGTCGAGATCGACGCAGTCCTCGAGCACCTGGTCCGCGGCCTGTTCGAGCATCGCCGCCCACCGCGTCCCGTCATGGCCGGGCCGTGGGCGTTGAAGATCGCAGATCGCCCGGACGACATCGGCCCGATGCCACGTCGACCCCTTGGCGGAGAGGTGATCGATCACGTCGATCACCCTCACCGCCTCAGCCTCAGGCGCATCGCGGGCCGCGTCGGTGATCGACTCGGTGAGCTGTTCGGCGGTGATCCCGAGGTTGGCGGCCTCTGCTCGCCACCGTGTCCGCAGATCGGGGACACCGTGCCCGGTCTTGTGACCACGGGTGTCGACGGCTGCTTCCCGTCCGAGCACCGCCCGTTCCCACCGTGTCGGATCGCGACCCTCCCGGGCGGTGAACTCGGCAACCTTCGCCTTCAACGCCGTGTCGACCTCGCCGGTCCGTTTCGAGAACTCAGCGAGCAGATCAGACGGAACACCGGTGATCTCGGCCTGCCCGGTGACGATCTCCCCGAACGCGACCCCGTAGCGGTGTGTCAGCTCGGCACGGAGCACCGACTGGTACAGCCCGCCGAGCGTCCGTTGGTGCCGTTTCAGGAACTTGGCGTCCAACGCCATCCAACGTCCATCGCCGGTCTGGACCTTCGCCGAGACCACAACGTGGGTGTGGAGTTGTGGGTCGTCGAGGCGTGATGTGGTCTGGCGGAACGCTGCCACGGTGAGACCGTTCGTGTCCGGGTGCAACCGTGACCCGTTCGAGCGGACACGCGTCGTCGCCCCGAACCGCTCCAAATGAGCGACCACCGCGTTGACCGCGACGTCATGACACTCAGCGAGGCCCTCGTCACCGGTGAGTGCCCACCATGCGCTCAGCGACTTCGGGGCCGACAACGTCGCATCGAACCCGGCGACAGCGCGGATCACCTTCCCGCTCGCCAAAGTCCGATCGATCAATGGGAGACCGAGCTGGGCGCCGGTCGTCGGGTCGTGACCGGACAGGAGCAGCTCGAGCGCCTCCGTCGAGACCTCCCCGGACAGTCCCAGCGCGGCCGCCTGGGCTCCCTGCCACACACCAGGGACCTCACCCGGTGCCTGCGTCAGATACCGCGTGTAATAGCTCGCTGTCGCCGTCGCAGAGCCGGCGTACAACGTCGTCACCCGCATCACGGCCGACCACCCCGATTCGCGGGCACCTGTCTGTCATTCATGGGGCTGAGCGTTGAGCGGTTCATCGGGACGTGTTCCCGATCAGCTCGCGTCGAGCAATGAGAGCTGGACGGGTGCTGCGTGGCGGCCGCTCGTTGTGCGGCGCGTTCGCGTTGGTGCCGGCTCGATCGCTGTTTCGCGAGGAGGTGTGGACGTGTCGACGGTGATGAGGGCGGCGTCGACGGTGAGGTGATAGGAGCCGGCCTCGAACGTTCCTGTCGACGCCCGCGTCTGCCGCAGTGCGACGAGGCGCGCCGCGGTCAACGTGACAAGGGCTCGGGCGGCGGTGTTCTTCGAGACTCCGAGCTCGACCGCCAAGGCGCGCGCCGACATCACGACGGTGGTGCTCGCCGATGGCTCGGATGTCGCAACGAGGACCTCGAGTGCCGACCACGCCTGCGCTCCGAGCTCGCGGCGCAATGACACCGCAGCCGGGTGGACGACGATCGACCGTGTCTCCATCATTGGGTCACCGACGCACGGCACGGATGTTCGGGCGCCGTGGCGTCAAGGTGACGACACGGCCAGTACGGATCAGTTCGATCAGCGCCCAGCGCGGCACGCGCAGACACGTCCTGACGCGAATCACGGGCAGCCCCTCGACTCCGCCGGTGGCCTCGTACTCGCGAGCAAGCTGGTAGGCGAGCGACCTGCCGATCCGCAACACACGCGCCGACTCCTCGACCGTCAACAACGCCGGCAAACCCGCCTCGACGTGATCGAGATCGACGATGGACTCCTCAAGTGGCTCCACGTTCAACTCCTCACCTCTTCACTCACCCGCTGCGCCATGCCTCGTTACGAATCACTCGTGAGGCGTGCCGCCAAAGCGGCGAAGCACCTCCGCTGAAGTACGGGGACTGAGCAGCGCGAATCGGGTAATCCCCTTCGGCCGCGCGCGCGGACGCGGTCCAAGCCGATGGATCGATCGCCGGAGGTTGCGCGTTGCCCTATACCTAAAGACAGACCCGACATTTCGCGGGTTCGGGACAAAGTTCTCGGAAAAATCCTGAGATCCGCGGGCTCAACTCCGGCAGACCTACGAATCTCCGTTCGTGTGTCGAACCTCTGCAACGCTGATCGGCGCGACGTCCTGACGCTGCCCAACGTCCGACCAGTCCGCCTGATCCGTCCGGCCTCGTCAGGTGTCGGCGGATCCCGTGCAGGAATCGTGCAGGTCGCCTCGTGACGTCGGCGACACGGCGTTGCTCCGGACCCCAGAGTCGCGCGCCCTCGTCGGAGCGAAGATCGGGACTGCCGGGGCTACAGCGGCCCGTCGAGGTTTCGTGTGTCGGCGGTTCGTGCGTCGTCGACGTTGAGGTTGCGCTTGGTGTGACTACCGCCGACCGCCGGGCCCGGGCGGGCTTTCAGTGGGACGAGACCGACGGTGAGTTCGTAGCCCAGGGCCTCGAAGTAGCGGCGAACGGTGCCGAGCTGCACGGTGTCGAGCGAGCGGGCTTCCAACTGGGCGATGGCCGACGCCGTGACCCCGAGATCGGCTGCGACTGCCTTCTGAGCGACGCCGCACTCGAGCCGGACCGCCCGTAGCACGTCGTCATCGGCGAGCAGACGGACCAGATGCGCGTTGATCCGAGCCATCTGGACGTCGGGAACATCGAGTCCGTCGAGCAGATCGTCGACGATGTCGAAGCGCGTGTCGATCGGTGTCGATGCCTTGGCCACACCTCGACTTTAGCTGTACCTTAAGTTCGGTGCAACGGTCAGAGCCCTTGGGCGGTGCCGCTTTGGGGACACGCCGAACGTTGCCTGACGCGGCACTACGGCGTTCGCGAATCAAGCCGGGTAGACGTCACCACGGTGAGCTGGCCGGATCGGACGTGGGGTTCGAAGACGGCGAGCACGTTGCCCGTCGCCGTAGCGGACGGAGCCAGGAGTCCCGCGATCCCGAGGTATTGCACGGCGTTGCCGACGCGCTGGCACGCGGTCCAGTCGGGGTCCACGAGGTCGTCCTCGCCGAGGCCGACGGCGTTCAGGGCGCCCGGATCTGTGAGGTCGATGTAGGCGAGATCGTTCACCCGCACTTCGTGGATCTCGCGAGGAAAGGACACGACGCCTCGGGCCTGGTCCGCGAGCAGCCGATCGAGCTCCGCGAGGCAGCACTCGCGAGGTGTAGCTAGGTAGATCGTCGCGACAACGTCTGGCGGATTCCATCTCCCACCGAATGCGCGTGCGCCGGCACCGCTCAGCGGCGCGCGGCCGGGAGCTGTGTGGCGCCACGTGGTGCCCGACCACGAAGCGGTGCCCAGCGCCTCGACTGCCCGTAAGAGGAGGGCGTCGGGGGTTATGAGGCCACTCCGTCGGCGAGCGCCTCGATCAGGTCGAGGACCTTGCGATAGTCGCCCGCACGGATGCTCTCGCTCGGCTTCGCTCCGCCGAGATGACGGTTCGGCGAGAAGATCCACAGGTTGGCGTCCTGGGCGCTCAGGCCAAGGACCTCGATGAGCTGTTCGGCCACGTAGGCAAGCTCGAGCAGCCGTTCCTTGGCTGACTGATGCGGATTGGCATCGCCCGCCACCCATCGGGCCACCGTTCGCGGGGCGACGCCGACGATCCGACCGACCTCATCCTGGGAGAGGTGCGCTCGTTCTCCGAGGTCCCGGACCTTCGATGCGATGGGGCTCATTGTGGCATCCTCTATGTC
>Ga0136611_10001584_pt1 | contig 15867 bp, 15 predicted proteins | sample AntDrymUQ2232306_2_FD_106645 | JGI IMG/M metagenome (GOLD analysis project Ga0136611, IMG submission 106645) | Polar desert sand microbial communities from Dry Valleys, Antarctica - metaG UQ223 (23.06) | ecosystem: Environmental > Terrestrial > Soil > Desert | place: Antarctica: Dry Valley...
ATCGGCGTTTGCTCGCCCAGCGTGGCGCCGTGAAGCTCCCACATGTTCGACGGCTCCGGCGTCCAGGAAAGCGGTGCTTCGCGCATCGAGCCATCCGGCAGGCGGAAGGTGCAATGCTGCGGCTGCGCCCGATCAGGGCCGCTCCGGCCCCGGAAAGCGAACGAGGCCGAAATCCACCATTGCCCGGCTTCCGCCGGCCGGAATGGCATCTCCGCCAGCCGGTCGCGGATTATGCTTGCGACCGGTCTCCCGTCGCAGGAGAGGATCGCAGAGCCCTCCGGCGCCGGAGCGTGCGGCCCTGCATGATGGACGACGGCCCCCGTTCCCCGCCAGGCGGCTACAAAGCCCGGCCACAGCCATTCCACCGGATCGTCGCCCGCGCCCTTGACAGCGTAGACGAGCGCATGCCCGTCCGAGAGCTTAGCCGAGAAGGCGGCAAGCGCTGCACGATATCCGCGCAGATCTTTCGTCCCCTGCGCGATCTTCATCGCCACGTCCCTGGCCTCGGTAAGTTGCGTGCGGAAACCCGGATTCGTCGGGTCCTTCATCCCCGGGTGGTTCTCGGCGAAGAGAGCGTAGGCCGCGAGCACGTCGGAGCGCGCAATCGCGTTCCAGTCCGTCCTCGGCTCTGCCGTAGCGGCGGCCGCGAGCGTCGACAGACCGAGGATCAACCGCACTTGAACTTCTCACCCTTGTTCGGTGCGGAGGCTAATCGAAAAAGCCGGTCAGAGCACGTACTTGCTCAGGTCCGTGTTGCGGGCGATTTCGGCGAGCTGCCGCTCCACATAGGGGGCGTCGACCAACACCGTTGTCCCGCGCCGGTCCTCGGCTTCGAAGCTGACATCTTCGAGCAGCTTTTCCATCACCGTCTGGAGCCGGCGGGCGCCGATATTCTCGATCTGGCCGTTCACCTCGGCGGCGATCCGGGCGATGGCGCGGATGCCGTCGTCGGTGAACGTCACCTCGACGCCCTCGGTGGCGATAAGGGCGCGATACTGCTCGGTGAGGCTCGCCTGCGTATCCTGCAGGATATGGACGAAATCCTCCTCGGTCAGCGCCTTGAGCTCGACCCGGATCGGCAGCCGGCCTTGGAGCTCGGGAAGGAGATCCGAAGGCTTGGCGACGTGAAAGGCGCCGCTCGCGATGAAAAGGATGTGGTCGGTCTTCATCGGCCCGTATTTGGTGGCCACCGTGGTGCCTTCGATCAGCGGCAGGAGGTCGCGCTGCACGCCCTCGCGGCTGACCGAGCCGCCGCGCACGTCGGAGACCGCGATCTTGTCGATCTCGTCAAGGAAGACGATGCCGTTCGCTTCCGCATCGGCCAAAGCAGCGCGGTTCACATCGTCGGTGTCGAGCCGCTTGTCGGCTTCTTCCTCGACCAGACGTGGCCAGGCTTCCGACACTTTCATCCGGCGGCGCTTCTTGGGCTGCTGCCCCAGCGCCTTCGACATCATGTCGCTCAAGTTGATCATTCCGACCTGGCCGCCCATGCCCGGGATCTCGAACGGCGTGTTGGGCGCGTCGCTGACGTCGATCTCGATCTCGCTGGCGGCGAGGTGGCCGTCATCGAAGCGTCGGCGGAAGCTCTCGCGGGTCGCCTCGCTCGCGCCCTTGCCGGTCAGCGCTTCGAGGAGCCGCTCCATCGCCGCTTCCTCGGCTGCTTCCCTGACGGCGACGCGGCGTCGCTCCTTTTCCAGGCGCACGGCCTCCTCGACCAAATCGCGGGCGATCTGCTCGACGTCGCGGCCGACATAACCCACCTCGGTGAACTTGGTCGCCTCCACCTTCACGAACGGCGCATCGGCGAGCTTGGCGAGGCGGCGGCTGATTTCCGTCTTGCCGCAGCCGGTCGGCCCGATCATCAGGATGTTTTTCGGCGTCACCTCGTCGCGCAGCTCGTCGGACAGACGCTGCCGGCGCCAGCGGTTGCGCAGCGCGACGGCGACCGCGCGCTTGGCCTCCTGTTGGCCGACGATGTGCGCGTCGAGGGCGGCGACCACGGCCTTGGGAGTGAGCTTGTCGTTCATATTGCCCGCGGCGGGCGCGATGCCCTGATACTGAAAATTCATTTCACGTTCTCGATCTTCTCAATAGTCAGATTTTCGTTGGTGTAGACGCAGACTTCGGCCGCGATCTTCATCGCCTTGCGCGCGATCGTCTCGGCATCCTGCTCATATTCGTCCAGCGCCCGTGCGGCGGCCAGGGCGAAATTCCCGCCGGAACCGATCGCCGCCACGCCGTCCTGCGGCTCAAGCACGTCGCCGTTGCCGGTGAGGATGAGGGTGATCTCCTTGTCGGCGACGATCATCATCGCTTCCAGATTCCTGAGATACTTGTCGGTCCGCCAATCCTTGGCGAGCTCGACGGCGGCGCGCATCAATTGCCAATGATGCTGCTCCAGCTTTCGCTCCAGCCGATCGAACAAGGTAAAGGCGTCCGCGGTTGCGCCGGCGAAGCCGCCGATCACATTGCCGTCGCCGAGGCGGCGAACTTTCCGCGCATTTGGCTTGATCACGGTTGCCCCGAGCGAAACCTGCCCGTCGCCCGCGATCACCGCAATGCCATTCTTCCGTACAGCCAGGATCGTCGTCCCGTGCCAGCTTTCCATGATATCTCCGCTCTCCGCCTGGGCCGATATGTGGGAAGGCTGCTGCGGGCGTGCAACGATGCGGGCCGGTGCCCGCCGCGCTTAGTCTCGAGGAAGGAGCAGGCATCGGCAAAAGATACGGCAATGACAGCCGCGCCGGCAGGGGCTAGCCTCGCCGGCGATGACGCTCATATTGTTGATCCTCGTCGCCGGGCTGTTCCTCGTCCTTCAGGCCCGCGCCGCAGCCCGGGTGGCGAGGATCGAAGCCAGGGTCGCCGCGCTTCAGGAGGAAATCGTTGCCGTTCGCGCGGCGGGACAGCTGAACGAGGGCGAAGGGGCACCGCTTTGGCCTGAGCCGACTGTCGCGGCCGCCCCCGCGGCCGAGACGCTCGGCGGGTTGTTCGAGCGGCTGATCGGGGGAAGGCTGCTGATCTGGATCGGCGGCATCGCGCTTGCGGCCGCCGGGATTTTCCTCATTCGCCATTCGATCGCGCTGGTGCCGCCCGAAGCGCGGATGATCGCGGCGGCCCTGTTCGGGCTCGTCCTGATCGCGGCCGGCGAATATGCGCGGGGCGGCCGCCTGCTCGCCGATGATCCCCGCATCGGCCAGGCGCTGGTTGGTGCCGGCATCGCCATCCTCTACGCCGCGACCTACGGAAGCTATCTTCTCTTCGCCCTGATCGGAAGCGGCGGTGCATTGGCACTGATGCTGCTGATCACCGCCGCGGCGCTGGCGCTGTCGCTGCGGCACGGGCCGCCGACCGCATTGATGGGGCTGGTCGGCGGCTTCCTGACGCCGCTGCTGGTCGGCGATCCGGACGCAGGCGCGCTGCCGGTCCTTGCCACCCTTGCGTTGCTCGACGCCGCGATCTTCGCCATCGCCTGGCGGCGGGGCTGGACCTGGCTTGCAGCGGCGGCGGTGGCCGCGAGTTTCGCCTGGACCGGATACTTCGTCCTGGAGCCGCCGCGAGACGCGCTCGCCGCCGGCATCTTTGCCGCCTTTCTCGGCATTGCCGCGTCGCTGCCGAGGCCCCGGCACGGGCGGCAGCTCTCGCTGATGCAGCCGGCGATCCTCGGCCTGGTCGAGCTGGCCGTGCTGGTTGCTCGTCCCGATATCGGCAGTCCCGCCTGGCTGCTGTTCGGCGCCCTCGCGGCGGCGACGCTTCCGCTTTCGGTGCTTCGCCCCGATCACCGGCCCGCGCCGGCAGCCGCCTTGCTGCTCGCCTTGGTCCTGATCGCGATCAAGGCGGCCGGAGGCGAGGACCCGCTGCTGCCCTGGGCGGCTTTGGCCACGACCCTGCTGTTTGCCTTTGGCTCGGCGGCGCTTGCGACGAGTGACCAACCGCTGCGGGCACTGACCGCCTGCGCGGCGCTTGCCGGTCCGCTGCTGATCGTGCGGCAACTCCAGCCCGAGCTGCTCGGGCGCCTGCAATGGGGAGGCTTGGCCTTGTTGCTCTCGCTCGGCGCGCTTGGCCTGTTATGGCTGCTGAGAACCCGATCGCGGGACAAGGCGGAGCCCGGCATCGGCGCGTTCGGCGCCGCCGCGACGTCCGCTTTGCTGCTGGCCGTCGCCGCTTACGACCTTGCGCCGCGCGACCTCGTTTCCGGCGCCTGGCTGGCGGCGTCCGTGGCGCTGCTGTTGGCCGGCGTCCGGATGCCCGACAAGGCACTGCGGCTGGCAGGACTCGGCTTGCTCACTGCCACCATCCTCAAGGTGTTCCTGATCGACGCGGCCGAGCTGGAGGGCGTGCTTCGCATCGTTTCCTTCCTCGGCCTCGGCCTCGCGCTGATCGGCATCGGCAAGCTCTATACGCGGGTGCTGAGCGCGGAGAGCGGCAAACCGGGCTGAAAGCCATCCGGCGCTGCAGCCGCGCGTGGTACCCGCGAACTGGACCGACGCGTTGTTCTGCGACGAATCGATCAGAACGTTGATCCGGGTGGAGCCGGCCGTGAACAGTTCGCCCAAATTAGACGCTTGGATGTCCCGCGAGCGCGTCGCGCGGAAACGGATGTCTCGGATTGACCGTCAACAACCTGCTCGACAAGGATCCGGCGGTGGTCACTCCGGGGCCGGCCGGCAGTGCCTATGCCACTCCGGCGACCAACCAGTCGCTGTACGACCTGCTGGGACGGACGTTCCGTTTCGGCGTTAGATTCGCGATGTAAAGGACGAACGATGAGGCCTATCTCCATTTTTGTTGGTGCTCTACTCGCCACAACCAGCCCCGCCGTGGCACAGCAATATGACGTGCTGATCCGCCGCGGCACGGTTTATGACGGCAGCGACACTCCGGCCCGAAGCGCCGATGTCGCGATCAAGGGCGATCGAATCGTCGCAGTGGGGCGAATTCCGGCGACAGCGACTGCGAAGACGACGATCGACGCAAAAGGCAAGATCGTCGCGCCGGGCTTCATCGACCCCCATTCGCACGCCGCGCCCAACATACAGACCAAACAACTCGCCGCGGCGCTGCCGATGCTTCACCAGGGGATTACGACGCTGATGGTCAATCCGGACGGCGGCGGACCGCCGGACCTGACCCAGCAGATCATCGACATCAAAACGAATGTGCCGGGTGTCAACGTGATCCCGCTGATCGGGCACAATGCGGTGCGCGAAGCGGTGATGGGCAACGTCGCGCGGCTGGCGACTCCGGCTGAGCAGGCAAAGATGGAAGGGCTGGTTACCGCCGCGATGCGGGCAGGAGCCTACGGCCTTTCCGACGGGCCATTCTACATCCCGAGCAAATATTCCAACACTGAGGAGATCGTTGGACTGGCCAAGGCCGCCTCACGCTTTCCTCATGCCTTCTACACCAGCCATATCCGCGACGAGGGCAATTATGATGTCGGCGTCGTCGCGGCTGTCGATGAAGTCATTCGAATCGCCCGCGAAGCGAAGATCCCCGGGGTCGTTACTCACATAAAGGTTCTTGGTCCGCAGGTTTGGGGCAAATCGGCAGAAGTCATCGATAATATCGATAAGGCGCGCGCAGCGGGGGTGCAGGTATGGGCGGACCAATATCCCTATGCAGCCTCCGGCTCGAGCCTGATGGCTTCCCTCGTCCCCGGCTGGGCGCAAGAGGGCGGCGCCGCCGCGCTGGTCAAGCGCCTCGAGGATCCGGCGACGCGTGCGAAAATCCGGGCGGAGATGGCCCCCAATCTTGAACGCCGCGCCGGGCCGGGCGCGATCATGATCCGGAGCTTCGCCGCAGATCCTTCGCTTGAGGGCAAGCGGCTGGACGAGATTGCCCGGATCCAGGGCAAGGACCCGCTCGATGCAGCGATCGACATGCTGAAGCGCGGCGGGGCGCCGACCGTGTCGTTCAACATGAACGAGAAGGACATCGAGGCGTTCATGCGCCGCCCCTGGACGATGACGTCGACCGACGGCGGTCTGCCGGTGTTCGGCCTCACCTCGGAACATCCGCGCGCTTATGGTGCCTTTCCTCGGAAGCTCCGCAATTACGTGCTCGATAAGCCGGTGATCACTATGCAGCATGCAATCCACGTGGCGACGGGGCTTCCAGCCAAGGTCTTCGCGATACCCGACCGCGGCAGGTTGCGCCCGGGGGCGTTTGCCGATGTTATCGTATTCGATCCGGCAACGGTGCGCGACACCGCCACTTATCAGAAGCCGCACGCATACGCGGTTGGGATGGACTATGTCTTCGTCAATGGCAGTGCGGCGCTCGTGAAGGGGAAGCCGGTTGCCGAACGCCATGGGCGCGTCCTGTTGCGCAGACCCCCAGGATGAAGTGATACAGCGGTCCTAACGGTCAAAAACAGGGTCAGCCGAGGAACGTGAGTGCCCATGCGAAGAGCAGTGTTGCAACAGCACCAAGGCCGCTCTGCACGTCGTGCAGCCTCCGCATGCGCTGCCTCTCCGGGGCAGCATCCTGCGGTTGGCTCGCTAGCAGGCGCTTGTTTCGCCGGAAAGCAGACGGACCGCTCCCGGCCACACCCTGCCAGGCCGCTAGGCGCCACTAGAGACTATCGAAGCCGGCGGGATCGTCCGAAAAGCGGACGTCCGCCAGCGTCGGGCGCGAGCGTCGGCTATCGACCTAATCAGCAGGTGACCGGCACCGAGGCTGCACCTGGCGAAAGGTACTCTAGCGATATTCCATAGTAACCGGGATCCGCACCCGTAAGTCGTACCTAGGCCTACCGTCCACGACCGGAGGTTTGACCCGAAACAGCTTCGACAGTCGTAGCGTCGCCTTTCCAAAATCGAGATAGCGCGGCAACTCGCTCAAAATTTTGCACCGACGCACACGATTCTGCTCGTCGACGTAGCAGGCCAGCATCACCGTCCCAGTCGCGCGCTTCTCCATCGCCTTCAGCGGGTAATACCGGGACACCATGTTTTCCGGCTTCACGATCCATTCGGCGATCTGGAGGTCCGAGGGCGGCTCCCCTCCGCCCCCTCCTGAGCCGAAGCCTCTGCCCGTGCCGGCCAAGCCCGTTCCAGTTCCCGCGCCCTTACCCTTGCCGAGCCCATCACCGGCTCCGCTCCCCAGAGTGATGCCGCTGACGAGGTCCGGCAGGTCCGAATGCAAGAGCGCAAGGCTGAGATCAACAACCTGCGGGCGACCACCGCCCGGCGCTCCGGCTGGCTTGCGCTTCGGCTCCGGGCGCTTGCTGTCCATCGGTCGGCCGGGCTGCCGAGCGCTCACCGGCTCTGCCACAATCGGAGGCGTGGGCGGTATCGGCGTATCCGGAATGAGAACGATGCGAATCGGGGCACGCGGTGCTTCGTCCGACTCTACCATGGGCCGGTACGCCATCAGACCTAGCAGGACGAGCGCGTGGAGTGCGGCCGTGAGCGCAACGCCTCTTTCCCGAAATGGCCGTTCTTCGATGTAGGACACTGGCCCTCACCCCGACATCGGGCAAGGTGACACAGGGGCGGAACCCGCGCAACGCGTCGATGGGCCAATGTCCCCTTTCCACCGATTGTGTTGAAAAACTCCGTGTTCCGCCGAGCGGACGCTTCACTGCGAACTGACGTAGAAGATAATTCCACGGTTGTGGACTTGATCCGTGTTCATGCGCGTCAATGGCAGCGTTTGTACAAGAAGCTTCTCCAATGCCGACCGGTCGTCACGCCGGGAGCCTGACGATCGGACTTTTTCAACAGTATCGGTCGAGAGCGGACATGCCCGAAGGCAAGGCCGAACGTCCGCTTACGGCGTCCTCAGCCCAAAAGCAGACTGGCAGAAACCGGCCAAAAGCACCTGGGTGCGGTGACGTTTCTCCACTGGCCATCACGGCCACAGGAGAAAGGTCCTAGAGGTGTGAGCACACCGGGTCCTCTCCCAGAGGAGCCGGACCCCTTCGCGCCAATACACGACATCCAGACGCTTTCGTGCTGTGCCCGAAAGCGGTCATTGGTGCGCGCGCAGTCGACGGCACGTTGAGGCGAATGCATCGCGGCGGCTGCACAAAGTCAGCGTTGCCAGTGCTGAACTCGGCCTCTTGAAAACGTATTAGCAATTACTAAATTAGTTTTATCTAATGGAGAAAGCTAAGTTGCAGTCGTCCGAGATCCTCATTTCAAGGTTTGCCGCCCAGGCGGGCGAAGCGGTGAGTTTGCTGAAGGCTATGGCGAACCAGTCTCGGCTGCTGATCCTCTGCTACCTCGCGGAAGCGGGCGAGATGTCCGTGGGCGAGCTGGTCGACCGGGTGGGCCTCAGTCAGTCCGCTTTGTCACAGCACCTCGCCAAGCTGCGGGAGGAGGGGCTGGTGAGCACGCGGAAGGAAGCCCAGACGGTGCATTACAGCGTCTGCGACCCGAAAGCGGGGCAGCTGCTTGCGCTCCTCCATAACCTCTTCTGCCCGGAGCTCGGGCAAACCGGGGACACATCCTCGAACAGGAGCTGACCATGTCTGATATCAACGTCGCCCGCGCCCAAGACCAGATCCAAGCTGTGCTTCGCGGGGGAATCCGCACGCCGCATGTGAAGGCGTTCTTCGACGAGCCGACCTTCACGGCGACATACGTTGTGCATGATCCCACCACGTTGGATGCCGCCATTATCGACAGCGTGCTCGACTTCAATCATGCGGCCGGGCGCACCTCGACCGAGTCCGGGGACGCCATCGTCGAGTATGTTCGGCAGCAGGGCCTGTCCGTCCGCTGGGTTCTCGAGACTCACGCGCACGCCGATCATCTTTCCGCAGCTCCCTACCTCCAGGAAAGACTTGGCGGGCAACTCGCCATCGGTGCCGAGATCGTGGCCGTCCAGAACGTGTTCGGGAAGATCTTCAACGAGGGGACCGAGTTCGAGCGCGACGGAACACAGTTCGACAGGCTTCTAATGGACGGCGACACACTGATGATCGGCGAGATCCCGCTCATCGCCCTCCATGTGCCCGGCCACACTCCGGCCGACATGGCTTACATCATCGGCGACGCTGTGTTCACCGGCGACACGATGTTCATGCCGGATTACGGTTCCGCTCGAGCGGATTTCCCGGGCGGCGACGCGCGCCTGCTCTATCGGTCAGTGCGGCGGTTGATGAAGCTCCCTGACGAGAGCCGCGTCTTTCTATGCCACGACTACAAGGCGCCGAACCGCGAGGAATATGTGTGGGAAACCACGATGCTCGCCGAGCGAACCGGCAACGTTCATCTCCACAACGGCGTCAGTGAGGACGACTTCGTTGAGATGCGGACCCAGCGCGACGCGACGCTCGCCATGCCCAAGCTCATCCTGCCTTCGATACAGATCAACATGCGGGGCGGTCGCAAGCCGAAGCCCGAGGAGAATGGGGTCAGCTACCTCAAACTTCCGCTGAACCAGTTCTGACGAATTGATCATGATGGAGCCATTTTCCCCGACCATGGCAATCGCCGGCGGTCTCCTCATAGGAGTCGCCGCCGCGCTGTTTCTGCTCCTTACCGGCCGCATCGCGGGCGTCAGCGGCATGACGGCTGTCGTTACCCGGATTGGGTCCAGCGGCACGCCCTGGAGGCAGGCCACGGCTTTTGTGGTCGGCCTTCCAATGGGAGCGGCGCTGATCGCAACCTTCGTCGGGACGCCAGCGATCTCGGTCACAACGTCCGCGCCGCTGCTGATTGTGGCGGGGCTGCTTGTCGGGTTTGGAACCGGGCTTGGGAATGGGTGCACCAGTGGCCACGGCGTTTGCGGCATTGCTCGACTCTCGCCGAGGTCTATCGCCGCGACCGCGACGTTCATGGCCAGCGCCGTCGCCACCGTCTTTGTCCTACGTCATGTGGTCGGAGGATAGCATGCGAACATCATTCCCAGCCCTTTTCGTAGGCACCGTCTTTGGAGCTGGGCTTGCTCTATCGGACATGATCAACCCGGGTCGCGTCCAAGCCTTTCTCGATGTTGCCGGCGATTGGGATCCAACCCTTCTGTTCGTGATGGGTGCCGCCCTAGTGCCTTCGGCCCTGGCCTACCTTGTGCGCAGACGAATGGATCGGCCGCTGCTCGCCAACCAGTTCTTCATCCCCGAGAACCGCGCGCTTGATCGGCAGTTGCTCATCGGCGCCGTTCTGTTCGGGATTGGCTGGGGGCTCGTCGGCTTCTGTCCTGGCCCCGCGATCTCCGGGCTCGTGCTTGGCGCGTGGCAGCCGTGGCTGTTTGTTGTCGCCATGCTCGCCGGGATGTTCCTCCACCGGGTCGCAACCACGCGGCGCCGCAACACCCTCTAGTCACAAATCCATCATCGAGTGAGGCAATCATGAACCTGACACAGCTATCGCCGCAGATTTCCGTTCGGCCACAACTGCTCCCCCACGAGATTGCAGATGTCGCTGCCGCTGGCTTCAAAGGGATCATCAACAACCGTCCTGACGGCGAGGCGCCGGATCAGCCGCATTCAGACGAGCTTGAGACCGAGGCGAAGCGCCAGGGTCTTGCTTATTGGCACATCCCCGTCATTCCTGGCCAGGCGACGGAGCAGGACGCACGGGCGTTTGCCGCCGCACTGGAGGCTGCGGACGGCCCAGTCGTCGCTTTCTGTAGAACCGGAAACCGCTCGTCGGGTCTCTGGAAAATGACCCAGCAAACCTCCTGAAGCCCGATCCACGAGAGGCTCGGGAGCGAACATGCTCGACACCATCCAATATATTCTGGGCGCCGGATCGGGTGTGCTCGTGGGGTTCGTTCTCGGCCTCGTCGGCGGGGGCGGGTCGATCCTGGCGGTGCCGCTGATGGTCTACCTCGTTGGCGTCCCCAGCCCTCACGTGGCCATCGGAACCAGCGCCTTCGCGGTGGCGATCAACGCCGCGACCGGGCTCGCCAATCATGCCCGTGCGGGCAGTGTAAAGTGGCGTTGCGCTGGCACGTATGCCGCCGCAGGGGTGGCGGGCGCGTTCGCCGGCTCCTCCGCGGGCAAGGCTTTTGACGGAGAGAAACTTCTTTTCCTCTTCGCGATCGTGATGGTCGTCGTTGGAGCTCTGATGCTACGCGGTCGCGGAAAGCGCGGGAATCCGGACGTCGCCTGCGACCGCGAGAACGCGCCGAAGGTGCTCGGCTATGGTCTCGGCACGGGAGCATTCTCTGGGTTCTTTGGCATCGGCGGAGGCTTCCTTATCGTGCCTGGCCTCGTCGCTTCCACCGGAATGCCGATGATCAACGCGATCGGATCCTCGCTTGTCGCCGTGACCGCCTTCGGTCTCACCACTGCCTTGAACTACGCGATCTCCGGCTTGGTCGACTGGCTGCTCGCGGCCGCGTTCATCGGCGGCGGCGTGCTGGGCGGTTTTGGCGGAGCGCATTTAGCTAAGCGCCTCTCCGGCACGAACGAACGCCTCACGACGATTTTCGCTGTCCTGATCTTTGCTGTGGCCGCTTACATGCTCTGGAAGAGCGCAGCGGCCTTCTGAGCCTTTGACTGAAGGAGTATCCAATGCCCTGCGCCTGCTGTCCACCGTCCGAATGGTACTGGTTCCGGTGGGTTCTCGCCGCGCAACCTGTTCTAGCTACAGCGCTCTACCTGTGGGCGTATGGCTAAGCCGGTGATGCTTAAATTCGGATGGTCGAGACGAGCGGCTGTTGAGTCGCCGCCGGAACCCTCGAGCGAAGGAATCTGTTCTGAGCGGGTGACATTGCTACGAACCTGGTCGCTTCTGCCTCCACTCTATCCGCGTTGCCGGCCTTCGCGTGGCAGACCTGCCGCTGAAGCAAGGAGACTGAAATGAAGTGTAATGTAGGTGGTGCGGACCGGACGTTCAGGTTCGGACTTGGCGCGGCGCTCGCCGGTGTCGGCTCGTTCGTCGAGATGGGTGCGGGCCTGCGGATCGCATCCTTCGTCGCGGCCGCCATCGCAATCGGGACAGCGGCAGTGCGCTACTGCCCGGCCAATTCGCTCCTGGGGCTCGACACCTGCCGCAGGGCCGCGTGACGACGGAACAGCCGCAGCAAGGAAGTCACTTCCAGCCTGGCCGCGCCCTCACGTTGGCAACCGGGGCTGTCATGGCGGGCGCTGCGATCGCCCTGTTCATCGCGGAGAAGCGAAGGCCTCTGCGGCAACAGCGTCAGGACGAGCCATCGCGGATGATCCGCAACTTGGTGATGGGGGCCGGCAGCATAGCCGTCGTCACCTTTCTCCAACGGCCGCTTGTGGATCCGCTGGCGGCACGCGTCCGCGAGCAACGCTGGGGCATCGCGCAACGGATAGACGGCCCAGAGTGGTTTCGGGACGCCGTAGCGTTCCTCCTCCTCGACTACACCATGTATGTCTGGCACGTCCTCACGCACAAGGTGCCGGTCCTCTGGCGCTTCCACCTCGTCCACCACATCGATCTCGATCTCGACACGACAACGGCGCTGCGGTTTCACGCGGCCGACATGGCAATCTCCGTCCCCTGGCGGGCAGGTCAGGTGGCGATCTGCGGTGCATCGCCGCGCGCCTTGCTGCTGTGGCAGAGCTTCTTCTTCGTGTCCGTGCTCTTTCATCATTCCAACATGCGCTTGCCGCTCGCTCTCGAGCGGCGCTTGGTGCGAGTGCTGACCACGCCAAGGATGCACGGCATTCACCACTCAATGGTTCGTGAGGAGACCGACTCAAACTGGTCGAGCGGAATCAGCCTTTGGGACTGGCTGCACGGCACCATTCGGGTTGATGTCCCGCAGGAGGCGATCACCATCGGCGTGCCGGCTTATGCCGATCCGAAGGAGACGAAGTTCGGACCTTCTCTCCTGTTGCCCTTTCGCGAACAGCGCGACGCCTGGGAGGGCAACAAGCATTGCGCATCCTGAAGAGCGTGCTTCGCATCCTCTCTTTCCGTGCCCTCGGCTTCGCGCTGATCGGCATCGGCAAGCTCTACGCGCGTGCTGAGCGCGGAGAGCGGCAGAGCGGGCTGATGGCCAAGCTGGGTTGACTCACGCTTGTGGTCCGCCCCCGACACGTCGCGTGGGCGGCCGGCACACTCGGCTTCCTGGAACGTTTATTCTTGGTTGATCTGGCTGCTCCGGTCGGCGCGGGTTAGCGCTCAAGCAATTGGCGCGCACTGGCGCGCAACAAGCGTCCGGGAGTGTCAACTCGTCCGCCATCCTCGAAAGCGGGCCGACCATTCACCATCACCAGGTCGAACCCTTCGGCCTTCGCGAAGGGATCCACGTAAGTTGAGCGCGCTCTCACCTGCGTGGGATTGAAGAGGATGAGGTCGGCCTTTGCCCCGACCCTGATCACGCCGCGATCGATGAAGCGCATGATGCGCGCGGGAAGGGAAGTCGCCTTGCGGATCGCCTCCTCGATCGGCAGCGTCCGGTCCCGCACGACATAGTCCTCTATCAACTTGGCGTAGGTCCCAGTCGATCGGGGATGATGTATGCCCGGGCCGCCGTCCGTCGAGATCGCTACGAAGGGATCGAGGAGCAGCGTGTCCTGTAGCGCCTTGTCCAATGTGAAATGCGCACCCCGGCCACCTTCGGGCCCGATCTTGAGGAGGAAGTCAGCGAAGTGAAGTCCGGCTTCTTGCGCCGCCTGGGCGACCGTCTTTCCCGTGTAGGGCGGTGTTCCGAAGAGCAGGGCTTCCGGGCCGCCGCGGCGGATCATGCGCCTTTCCAGATGATCGCGCAGCTCCTGCCTGCGCTCCGCCACGACCTTCGCATAGTCGGTGGGCGGCAGGGCCCATTGCGGGAACAGGATGGCGATGCCCGTGAAGCCGGCTGTGTAGGGATAGGCATCGGCGGTGAGTTGAATCCCCTGGCGACGCTTCCCGTCCAGGAAATCGAGCAGGGCTCGCGCCCGTTGCTCGCCCTTTCCGAACACCACCTTGAGGTGGGAGATGTGAGGGCGCCCGGGCAGGGCCGAGGCGATCAGCTCATCGATCGAGGCTTCGACCTCATCGTCATTTTCTGACCGCATATGGCTCATCACGACCGCACCATAGCTGCTGGCCGTCCGACCGAGGTTGGTCAGCTCCGGAGTCTGCGAGTAGATCCCGGGCACATATTCCAGGCCGTAAGAAAGCCCGAACGCGCCGGCTCGGAGCTCGGTATCGAGCTGTGCCGCCATCCGCGCCAACGCTGCGGCGTCGGGACGACGAACGGCGTCGGGCACACCCACCGCGCGCCTAAGCGTTCCATGGCTCGCCAGTGTCGCCACGTTAACATCGATGCGGGCGCGATCGACTGCCCGCATCCAGCTTCGCAGATCAAGATCTTTCCCGACCCTCGGGCCGCTGCCGTCCACTCCAACGACGATCGTGGTCACGCCCATCGCGAGGAGCGCCTCCAACGACTGTTCAAGCGGATCCCCATGGCTGTGGGTGTCGATAAAGCCTGGCGCTAGGATGCGTCCTTGCCCTTCGATGATCCGTGCGGCCGACCCGGATCCTCGGCCGGCTGGCGACGCAATCCGGACAATTTTATCGCCTGAGACAAGCACGTCGGCCAGTCGCGGCGGGGCACCGGTTCCGTCAACCAGGGTGACCTGGCGGAACAAAGTCGAAGATGCGGTCGCCGCGCTGGTGCGGCCCGGCCAGCTCGCCAGTGCCGCGCCTGCCGCGACTCCACCGATCACCTGCCGCCGGGTCAGACGCTGGAACATGAACGTCTCCTACGTTTATGTTTTCGGGAGGCGAACCGAGCCAGCCCCGGTCAATATGCAGGAGGGACTTTGCCTAATCAAATTTGTCGCCCCACTCGGCTCCGCCAGATGCACGATCGTCGACCAAGGTCGTACCAGAGCGCCGCGGCTACGCCGGTGGATTACCCCGTGACTGCGGATGGGCACAACGCCGCCCTTTAGGTGGGCAGAAGGAGGCAGGCTGCCAAAGCAAGAATGATCGGGGAGACAGAATTCGAACCTGCGACCCCCACACCCCCAGTGTGATGCGCTACCAGGCTGCGCTACTTCCCAACCAAGAGGAACAGGCCGAAGCGACGCCTCGGCTATTGTGGTAGAATAGATCGTCATCGGGGGGGAAGGGGGACGATCCAATGTCCAACGTCTACGCAGGTCTGGCAGATGGCGGCCGCAAGCTTTTCCTGTACGAGGCGGATCGCAAGACCAGGGTCCGCCAGATCCTCTGGGGGGATTGGCTTACGGTCGACGGCGAAGAGCCCGACGGGTGGCTGCGCATCATCTGGTCCCCCAAATCGAACCCGCGGACGCTCTTCATTCCCAAGGCCGATACGATCGCCAAGCGGCCGCTCGAGATCGTGTTCCTCGATGTCGGCCAAGGCGACGGCGCGGTCCTGATCACCCCTGAAACCGGCGCCCGGGAAGGCGTGGTCGTGATCGACGCGGGCGAAGGCGACAATATGGAACGTTTCCTCAACGGACGCTTCAAGGCCTATCGCGGGTTCAACTTCGACGCCGCCGTGGTCACCCATCCCGACAGCGATCATTATCGCGGCTTCGGCGCCATTTTCGCCAACACCAAGATCGGGTTCAAGAGGATCTGGCACAACGGCCTGGTCGAACGGCCCGTCTCGGGAACCTGGGCCAAGCTCGGCCCGGCGGCGAAAGACCCGGTCTCCAAGATCACCTACCAGACCGAACTCACCGAAACCGACGCCGAGGTCCGCGCGCTGCTGCCCGATCGGGCGCGCAACGCCAAATATTGGTATCCGACCATGATGCAGTCGGCGATCGACAATCCCAAGGTCGGCGCGATCGCGATGCTCTCGACGGAACATGGCCAGATCGAGGACGGCCGCAGCTATATGCCTGGCTACGGCCTTTCGGATGGCCGCGGTTATGCGATCGAAGTGCTCGGCCCTGCGGTTGAGCGCGACGCGGCCGGCAAGGCGCGCTTGCGGCGGATCGGCAGCTCGCACGGCGAGACCAAGAAC
>Ga0136611_10001585_pt1 | contig 15865 bp, 15 predicted proteins | sample AntDrymUQ2232306_2_FD_106645 | JGI IMG/M metagenome (GOLD analysis project Ga0136611, IMG submission 106645) | Polar desert sand microbial communities from Dry Valleys, Antarctica - metaG UQ223 (23.06) | ecosystem: Environmental > Terrestrial > Soil > Desert | place: Antarctica: Dry Valley...
GCTTCGACGTCGCGGCCTGCTTGGCGTATGCCCGCCGCATCCATCCCGGGATCGCGATCCTGCAGGTGTCGGCGACGAGCGGCGAGGGCATGTCAGCGTGGTACGGGTGGCTGCGCGCGCAGCGCGCGGCAGTGCGACGCGAGCAGGCGGGATGGGCGTGAGCGGCGACGGCGCCGGCTGGCGTGAACTCGCCCGGCTTTACGCGCCGGTCGTGCTCCTGCATGTCGCCTGCGTCGCGATCTTCGCGGCGTACGGGTCGCGCTTCCCGGTCCTCGCGGGCCTGGCGGCAACGGCCTACCTGTTCGGGCTGCGTCACGCCTTCGACGCCGACCACATCGCCGCCGTCGACGACACCGTCCGCTACATGGCGCAGCGCGGACGCAACCCGCTCGCGGGGGCTCTGGTTCTCGCTCGTCGGCCATTCGACCGTGGTGCTGGCGGTCGCAATCGCCGTGGGCTTCTCCGGGCTCTTTCTGCTCGTCATCGGTGCGCACAATTTCCCCGTCCTCCTTCGCCTCGCGAGCGTTTGGCGGAAAAGATCGGCGCATGGACCACGGCCACGCGCACATCGACGCGCTGCTGGACTAGCACGGCGTCCTGAACCGCCTGCTCGGCGGTCGCCTGACGCGGCTTGTCGATCATGCCTGGCAGCTCTATCCGGTGGGCATCCTCTTCGGCCTCGGCTTCGACACCTCCTCGGAGATCGGACTGGAGGCAGCGCGAGCCAGGCGTTCGAGAATCGTTCGCAAGTTAAAGCGCCGGTTGAAGAGGAACTGTACCTGAGCGAAGTTGCGATGCGCGTACTTCCTGAATCGGAATGCTTGGTACGTGCCGGACTGAGCTCCGACCCGCCTTGCCGCCCTGGATTTCCCCGCCGAGGTAGGCGTCGTGGATCTCGACGCGGCCGGTGAGCTGGCGCGACTCCTCCCGCAGCAGCATGTACTCCATGATCTTGTGCTTGAGCACGACCCGCCCGGCGGCTCCTGGCCGGGTGACTCTTGTTGGCTGTCACGAAAGCGAGCGTCTGTCCTACGCGGCGGTCGTAATAGGCGATCAACTGTCCCGACTATCCTGCTCGTGCGCACCCGCGGGCGAATCGTGCAGAAGTTTCAAATAATCATATCGAACGGAGCGCCATGAGCACTTACACCAAATCTCCCGAAGCTCTCGCCCAACTCACGCCCGAGCAACACCGTGTGACCCAGCAAAGCGGCACGGAACGGCCGGGCACGGGTGAATACCTGGACAACCATGCGCCGGGCATCTATGTCGATGTCGTGTCGGGCGAGCCCTTGTTCGCATCGGGCGACAAGTTCGAGTCCGGTTGCGGCTGGCCGAGTTTCACAAAACCCATCGTCCCGGCCTACGTGAACGAATTGCGCGACACTGCGCATGGAATGGTGCGTACGGAGGTGCGCTCCAAACACGGCGACAGCCATCTGGGCCATATGTTTCCGGACGGCCCGCCGGACCGTGGCGGGTTGCGCTATTGCATCAATTCGGCATCGCTGCGCTTCGTGCCGCAGGGCGCGATGGCGGCGCAAGGGTACGGCGAATATCTGAACCAGGTCGAGGAGGCTTGAGATCATGGCGACACAAGAACGAGCCGTATTGGCCGGCGGATGTTTCTGGGGCATGCAGGACCTGATCCGCAAAATGCCTGGCGTTTCGGCGACCCGCGTGGGTTATACCGGTGGCGACGTCGCCAACGCGACCTACCGCAACCACGGCACACATGCGGAAGGAATCGAGATCATGTTCGACCCGGCGGTGGTCAGCTACCGAAAATTATTGGAATTTTTCTTCCAAATCCACGACCCCAGCACAAAGGACCGCCAGGGCAACGACTGCGGACTGTCGTACCGCTCAGGCATCTATTACGTGTCGGAGGCCCAGAAACAGGAAGCGCTGCAAACCATCGCCGACGTCAACGCATCTGGAATATGGCCCGGCAAGGTGGTGACCGAAGTGGCGCCATCGGTCGCTTTCTGGGAGGCGGAGCCAGAACACCAGGACTATCTGGAGCATTATCCGAGCGGCTATACCTGCCATTATCCCCGTGCCAACTGGGTGCTTCCGACGCGCGTTAGCGCTTGAGAAAACTGCAGGGGGCCGTGTCGGCGCGGTGGCTACGGCGACGATTCGACCGCCGGGCCGCCCTACCGCGCGGTGTGCGCCGGAACGACCGGCCACGCGAAAGCAGTGGATGCTGCTCGAATCATTCTGGGCGCAACACAACCCCAGCATCGCGGCCGGGCCGGGATCGCAGCGCAAAGATCAATCCGATCGGTGGTCTTTTTTAACACGCCCGAACAAGAGGTGGCGGCGCTCGCGTCCCGGCGTCGGCTGGCACGAAGCGGCCGCTAGCAAGGCGGCGAACCGGGACTGCGACATACCAGCGCCTTTGCGCGCTGCGATAACCGCGGAGCAGGCAACCGAAGTTTTGCCTTGCCCCATCTGGTGAGCGGACTCGATCAGCTCAACTTCGACGTCTCGGCTCGCTCCCCAGGCTTTTAGTTCGGCATTGCGCCAAGCGGTCTTGAGCTTGAGCACGACCTGCCCGGCGGCTCCTGGCCGGTTGACTCTTCTTGTCTGTCACGACAGCGAGCGTCTGTCCTATGAGCAGGGGCCGCAATGGGGCAGAGCCTGTCCTGACTGATCTGCTCGTCGCACGATGTGAGCGCGCCGCGGCAGTTTCATGCGATGTGCAGAGCTCCGCATCCGTTCTCCCTTCAAGGGGCCGCCTATGAATCCTTGCCTTGTTCACCCAGTCCTGATCGTCGAAGATGACCGCAAGACGTCGGAGTTGATTGCGGCTCACCTTGCGAACCAGGGCTTTAATACCGTTGCCGCTTATTGCGGTCATCACGCCCTGGACTTGGCGTTGCAACGGCAGCCTGTTTTCACAATTCTCGATGTAATGTTGCCTGACCTCGACGGTTGGGAGGTCTGTCGCGAACTGCGAAAGGCATCCGCCGTGCCAATCCTCATGCTGTCGGCGTTAGGGCAAGCACATCATCGTGTCCGGGGGCTCGCCTTGGGCGCCGACGATTTCATGGTGAAACCATGTAGTTTTGCCGAGTTGGTCGCCAGAGTGCAAGCCATTCTTCGTCGCGCGAGCGGTTCTGGTTCTCCGACCAGTCATCCGGACCACCACGGGCTCGTCCTTGATCAGGCAAAGCACAGAGTCACCGTAGACGGCCGACGCATAGCGCTGACGCCGTCCGAATTCCTGCTGCTCGAGGCGCTGATGGCGGAGCCGGGTCGCGTCTTCGACCGGGACGAGTTGCTGAGCCGTCTCTATCCCAATGGCGGCGTTGTCGTGGAGCGGGTAGTCGATGTCCATATCGGGCAACTCCGGCAAAAGATCGAGAAACAGCCTTCGAGCCCGCGCTACGTATTGACGGCAAGAGGGATCGGCTATCACTTTACGGACGGCGAGGATCATCCCGCCGAACCAGGACGTGCCACTCATTAGACGGCGGGGCAGCCTTCTCGTCAAACTGCTGGGCGTCATCAGTTTAGTCATCGCTCTCGTAACGGCGATTGTCTGGGCGTCGATAGATTTTTTCGCGTTCGATTACTTCGGCTCTCTGCTGGATGAGTATCAGGTTCCTAAAAAACAGGAAGTGCTGGACATGTTTCTCGACGCGGCGCATCGAGGTTTGATCGTTGCCGGGTTGATTTCGCTTGCCTTGGGGCTCGCCGCGGGGTACCTGCTGATCGCGATGATCCTCAAGCCGCTGTACCAGATGATCGCCGTTACGCGTCAAGTCGCTCACAGCGAACACACGTCGCATGTCACGGCCGACTCGGAAGATGAAATTGGCGAGTTGGGGAAAGCATTCAACGCGATGACCGACAATTTGCAGCGGATAGAAAAGCTGCGACGGCAGATGGTGATCGATGTCGCCCACGAGCTCAGGTCGCCGCTCACCAATATCCGAGGCTATCTCGAGGCGTTGGGCAGCGGGGTTATGCCGTTCACACCCAAAATAATCGACTCGCTGCATGAGGAGACGTTGCGGCTGGGAAATCTCACCGACGACTTGATGCGGCTCAGCGCCGCCGATGCGGCCCGGTTGACGTTGCGAAAACAACCCGTCGATCTGGGCGAATTGGTGGGGCACTCATTGAACCTGTTTCGTTCTCGCTTCGACGAAAAGAGCATCGCCGTCGACACGGAATTCAAAGCTGACGGTCAGAAGATCGCTGCCGATCCCGAGAAGCTCGCGCAAATCGTCCAAAATATTTTGGACAACGCCTGGCGTTATACCCCGCTGGGCGGGCATGTTCGAATATCGATCGAGCGGACCCCGGGGGCGCTCAAGACAATCTGTGCCAACACCGGCGACCCGATCTCCGAGACGGACCTCTCGCTGATTTACGAGCGCTTTTATCGAATCGAAAAATCGCGTTCACGCGAGCACGGTGGCGCAGGCATAGGTCTGGCGATTGCGAAAGAAATGGTCGCGGCGCACGGCGGCGAAGTTGGAGCGGAAAGCGCCGATGGAGAAAATCGCATCTGGTTCACCCTTCCGGCCTGACCCCGCGCGAGCTATCTTTATCGAATCTTTACTCAGCACTTCCTGCGATTCCCTACCATTGCAATTAAGTGGGTAAGGCATTGCTGCACTGACCAGCCAACGTTAGCCGGCTGTTACTCGTACGCACGATGCGACCGCGCCGCGGCAGTTTCATGCGATGTGCAGAAGTTACCCACCGAAAGGAAATTCACCATGAACAAGATGATCTCTGGCGAGCAGAACGGGCCAGCCGAAGGAAGGCCGTTCTCGCCCATTCGAAGGCAGTTGTTCATGGGCGCGACGGCGGCCGCGTTGCTCAGTGCAACGTCGGCAGGGGCGGAGTCGAAAGATGAGGACGAGCCGCAAGACACCGCGCCGGCCGGCCCTGGCGGCGCTGTGTTCGCGATGACCAACGAGACCGCTGGCAACCGCATCGTCGCCTACCGCCGCGCCCTCGAGGGCACGCTGACCCGCGTCCACAGCGTGCGCACCCGCGGCCTCGGTCAGGGTGTCGATACCGATACGCAAGGACCGCTGCGCCTCAGCAAGGACCATCGCTTCCTGTATGCCGTGAACCCCGGCAGCGACGAAGTCAGCGTGTTCGCGGTTGACGGCACCCGCCTGCGCTTCCTACAGAAGGTCTACGCCGGCGACCAGCCGCTGGCCCTGACTCTGCATGGCAGTCTCATGTATGTGTTGAACGGCTCGGTGGCCGGCAACGGCATTCGCGGATTCAGGGTCGCGGCCGACGGCACGCTAACCGCTATTCCCAACTCGTTCCGCGACCTGAGCTCGCGCATCGCAGTACCCGGAGCGCTGGAGTTCAGCCCCGACGGTCGGATCATCCTCGTCACCCACAAGACGACGAACGTGCTGCTGTCTCCGCAGAACGTGATCGACGGCTTCACCATCGGCCTCGACGGTTTGGCCAGCTTGCAGCCGATCGCCAACGCGTCGGCTGGCATTCGGCCCTTCAGCCTGGCCTACCGCAACGATGGCAAGTTGATCGTGGTCGAGTCGTTCAACGCGCTTGACAACCGTTCGGCGGCATCGTCGTACCAGACGTATCAGGACGCGCGGACATCGGTGATCAGTACCTCCGTCCCGAACGGGCAGACCGATGTTTGCTGGGTGGTCGTGACCAAGGACCAGGGGTACGCCTTCACCGCCAACTTCGGCAGCGGCACCATCTCGAGCTACCGCTTCGACCCCTCCGGTGCGCTAACCCTGGTCAACGGCAGGGCCGCCTTCCTCGGTGCGATGAGCCAGCCTGTGGACTTGGCGCAAAGCGATGACGGCCTGTTCTTGTACCTGCTGCTACGCGGCACCGGGGCGGTAGCGGCCCTGCGGATCGGCGCTGTCGGAACTCTCACGCTGCTCGGCATCGTCGCTGGCGGCTTGCCGGTGGCCGACGGGGTGTCGGGCCTGGCGGCGTACTGAGACCGCGCGACGAGGAGCACCGGATGGCACAGGCGACCTTCGCAGCGGGCTGTTTCTGGGGCGTCGAAGCGGCGTTTCGCAAACTGCCGGCGGTCGTGTCGGCGCGGGTCGGCTACAGCGGCGGTTCGACCGCCGAGCCGACCTACCGCGCAGTGTGCGCCGGAACGACCGGCCACGCGGAGGCGGTGGAGCTTCAATACGACCCGGTCCGGATCAGCTACCAGACGCTGCTCGAATCGTTCTGGGCGCAACACAACCCCAGCATCGCGGCCGGGCCGGGATCGCAGCGCAAAGACCAATACCGATCGGCGATCTTTTTTCACACGCCCGAGCAAGAGGTGGCGGCGCTCGCCTCCCGGGATCGGCTGGCACGAAGCGGCCGCTACAAGGACCCCATCGGCACGGAGATCGCGAGCGCACCGCCGTTTCACTGTGCCGAGGAGTATCACCAACACTACCTGGAGAAGCAGCATGGTTTCGATCCGAAGTAGCGCTTCCCGCCACGGGGAAGCCGATATGAATTTGAGCTTGCGCATGCGCTCGCCGAATCTTCTGGCCGCCGCCGCGATCGCCACGATCGCAGGCGCGCTTGCTCTGGCGGCGTGCAGCGGTGTCGAAACAAGCTCCGTGGCCGGCGCTTCCGCCGCATCTTCCGAAGGGCCGCTAATCGGCGCGAACCCGAACCGGCACCAGTCGGGAAACGCGGCCGCCGGGCGGGACGTGTTTCGCTTCGAGACCTTCGGCAACGAGGGCTTCTGGACCGACGCGGCCCGCATGCCTCAGGGCATGATGGCTGCAAAGTTGACGCCGAAGCAGGCCCTGGAAATGGGGCTTCAGATCGACATCGAGGCCACCCCGCCGGCGCTGAGAAGGCTCATGGAGGCCGAGCTGAAGACGGATCTGTCCGCGCAAAGCGCGCCGACCATCAACGATCCGAACGCCATGGTCGCGCTTGTCAACGCCAACGCTATCGTCGGCATCGTCGCCAAGGATTCCAACGGCGACGGCAAGCTCGATATCAGGCGCTTCGACAAGGTCGGCGTCGCCTGCACGATCTGCCACACCATCACCGACAAATCGGTATTCGACATGCCGAACGGCGGGTCGGTAGGGCGCCGCGTCGATGGCCCCTCCGCCTTGACCTTGAACGTCGGCAAGCTGCTCGCGCTGGCCGCCAACTCGCGCGCCTTCTACCCGAACCTCCAGCATTCGTTCATGGGCAAGACGGTCGGCCGTGCGCCGACCGGGCTCGGTCCGGATTCGAGCGAAGCGGAAGTCGATGCCTATCTGAGCAACCCCGCGTACTACCCGGTGGGCACGTTCGACGAAACGCAGGACGGGATCGGCAATCCCGTCAAGAACACGCCCTTGTTCCGACAGGACTTGGCCGCTCCGTATGGCAGTGCCGGCGAGTTCCGCCTCTTGGACGACATCAGCAACGCTTCGTACACGAGCAACCTCGATCCGACGACGCTGGTCACTCCTGAAGGACGCAAATTTCTGGAAGCCGTGGCCGGACCGGCGGGAAAGCGATTGGCCGACGACTATGCGAGGATTTTGAAAGAGACCGGGGTGACCGGTTACCCGTTCGTCAAAGCGACGTTGACGGGCAAGCCGGGCGACGTAGCCAGCCCGGTTGGGCGCCGGGTCGACAACCAGAAGCTGCTCGACATGAATGCATACCTGGACAGCCTGCCCGCTCCCGCAGGCGCCAAGGTCGACGCGCAAATGGTCAAGCGCGGCCGTGCGGCGTTCGTCGGCAATTGCACGCAGTGCCACAACGTCGATCAAGGCAAGTTCGTGCCGCCGCTTCTGGTCGACCTGAAAACACTTTGGCCGGGCTATGCGCCCGCGGTCGCAGGAGTGCGTGGCGATCCGAAACTGACCCCGGTTCTGAACTCGCCGGGAGGATTCGACGACAAGATGATCGTGATCGATGCGAGCATTCGAGGCGAGAAGCGTGGCAACGCGCTGCCTCTGTTGCTCGATCTCGCCCGCACGAACATTTTCCTGCACGACGCCTCGGTAACGAGCTTGAACGACCTGCTCGATCCCAAACGCGGCGCCACCGCGCCGCACCCGTTTTATTTCGCCGATGCTGCCGGTCGTGCCGACATGGTGGCGTTTCTGCGCGGCCTGGACACCAACAGCCGTTGAATGCGACACAAGGCACGCTATTTGCACTGACTACTTGCAACCGAACTACAAAGTGAAATTGGAGTGTCTGGATGCTTGGCTTGGCCGACTGGTTGTCGTTTGAAAGGAGCGGACACCTGTTTCGCAGTCGCAGTTGAAAAGTGTTTTCTCAGCCTCAAAGGAGATCAATTTATGAAACGAAATAAGACTCGCATAAACACACTGGCGCTCTGCGCCTGCTTCGCCACGCTGTTGAGCGGAACAGCTCTTTCCCAGAGCAATCCCGCGACCAGGGGCGATGCGATGATGGCAAAACCTGCAATGACCGCCGAAAGCGCGATCGCCGGTTGGCCGAAGACGCCCAAGGAAGTGGCGATGAAAACCATCGGCAAATACGGCCCGCCGAACGAGGTCACACCCACGATGCTGGTGTGGCATAACAACGGTCCTTGGAAGAAGACCGTCGTATTCATGGACGAGGTCAAGCATGACTTTCCCGTGCCGCATACCGATTTGATGCAACAGTGGATTGCCTACAAAGTGCCCCTCGAAAAGTACACCGAAATGGCGAAGTACGACGGCAGCGTTGTGATAGAGCGTACCACCGGCATGATGTCCGCACGTTGCGACAAGGAGGAGGCAAACTTCCTCGCGATCAACCTTGCCAACGATGTGGCGACGGGCAAGCGCTCGGCGGACGATGCCCGCAAGTTCTATGCGGAGTCCGTGATGAAACTGATGAAGGGAGAAAAGCCGCCCTACACGCAAGCGCTGCAGTTCCAGGTCGCCGCAAGCGGTACCGCCGATCCCGACAAGCCGGCACAGTGATTGAGATTGTCCCGACCAACCTGCTCGTACGCACGATGTGACCGCGCCGCGGCAGTTTCAGGCGATGTGCACAAGTTACCCACCGAAAGGAAATTCACCATGACCAAAATGACCTCTGGCGACCAGAACGGGCCAGCCGAAACAACGCCGCGCTCGCCCATGCGAAGACAGTTGTTCGTGGGCGGGGCGGCGGCCGCGTTGCTCAGTGCGTGCGGGGGCGGGGGCAGCGACGGCGGCGGAAGCGGCGCAGACCCCGGTAGTGTCGCCGCCAAAAACGTTCTCTATGTCGAGAGCAACGATCCCCGCGCAGGTCTAAACTCCATTCTCGCTTACGCGCGCGCGGCCGACGGCAGCTTGACGCCGTTGGCGGGCAGCCCGTTCCTGACGGCCGGCAAAGGCCACACCAATCCCACCGCCGGCAAGCTCGGTCCGAACGATCTCGACTACTCGATGATCACCAGCGCCGACAAGAAACGGCTCTTTGCCGTGAACTCCGGCAGCAACACCATCGCGGTTTTCGACATTATTGGCGATGGAACGCTACGTCCGGTGGCGGGTTCTCCATTCGCTTCGAACGGCCGCAATCCAGTCAGTCTGACCATTGCGGGCAATCGCCTCTATGTCGTCAACAAGAACGATGACGCCGACCAGTTGCCGAACGCCGACAGGCCGAACTACACCGGCTTCACGATCGAGACCAACGGCAGGCTGACGCCGATCCCCGGCTCGACGGTACCGGTGGTCGCCGGCGGCTCGCCTTCACAGGTGCTGGCGTCGAACGACGGCAGGCTGCTATTCGGCGCCGACTTCCTGGCGCCGCTGGCGCAGCCGGGTATCGGTTCACTGCGCTCATTCAGGATCAACGCCGACGGAACCTTGACGCAACCGCCAAGCTCGCCGCTGGCGCTGCCGGCAGGCGCCATGCCGCCGCTCCCGCTCGGCCTTTACACGCATCCGACGCAGAACATCCTGTACGTCGGCTTCGTGACTCGCAAGCAACTCGGCGTCTACAACTTCGATCCGCAAAGCGGTGCGCTCTCGTTCGTGCGCGCCGTACCCAACTCGGGACTGGAAATCTGCTGGATCCGCACAACCGCAAGCGGTGGCCGTCTCTACACCGTCAACAACATCGACAACAGCGTTTCTTTCTACGACAACAGCGCGCCGTTGCAACCGGTGGAAATGCAGAAGTTGGTGCTCAAAGACTCCGGCCCGTTGTTCTTGAACGACCGTGGTTCCGACTCGTTCATGCAGGTCACGAGCACACCGTTCGAGCCGGCGCTGTCGCCTGACGAGCGCTTTTTCTATGTCGTCAACCAGCGGGCGAACTTCAACTCGCCGTCGCAGGAGGGCAACGTCATCCACGTGCTCGCCATCGGCGCGGACGGGCGGCTGTCCGAGCCCGGCCCGTCCGTCCGCCTGCCCGTGCCGGCCACGGCGCGCCCCCAGGGACTCGTCGTTCTCTGATGCAGGAGCTCCCCACTTGGCTCGCGGCCGGCCTCTGGGGGTCCTCTCGGCGTCGGGGCTGGTCGTGGCGGGCGTTCGCGGCCACGTTCGGCCGATTCTCGCACCGGGCGATCGCCCTGTGACGGCCTTTGGGAGCGGCGTTTCTCGTCGCACTGCTGTCGCTTGAGCTTCTCGCCGGGGCAGCGCTCTTTAGCGGGGTCAACTGGGGGCTCTCGCAGCGCGGCGCGCAGGACCGGACGCGCTGCGGCGACTGCGTCCAGCAGCCGTCCGAGGCGGACATGCCGGGGAGCGGGTTGGCCATCGCCGCGGGCACACTGATCGACGGGATCCCGGAGGCGCTCGTGCTGGGGCCGAGCGTGGCCGCGGGCCGTGGCGCTGATTCACCTCGGGAGATGAGCTTTCGTTCGCACGCCTCGGACATGCGGCTCAGGCCGCTCTGGCAATCGACCCGGCGCGGCAGCATCAGCCCACCGTCTCTGCTCAGCTCCCCTCTACTGGTGAAGTATCCGGGTCAGGGGCTGAGGGGCGGCGATGACCGCTCAGGCGCGTTCAAAGTCGATAAAACTCTTTTGCGCATCGACCGCCAGCAGCCTGACGCGAAGCGTGTCGCCGACGTCCAGCCTTTCGAACCCTTGCACCACCCGGCCTTCGAGCAGCGGTCGCTTGATGCGAACAAAGGTGCCCTTGGCGGCCGCGCCGGTGACGATGGCGTCGAACACTTCACCGATGCGCGCCTGCAGCAAAAACGCACCGGCGGCTTTGAGCACCTGGCGTTCGACCTTGCTGGCGTTGTCTTCCTGCAGCGTGCAGTGCCGGGCAATTTCGTCGAGCTGTTCGGCCGAATAGGGCGGAGCCTGGCCGGCGATGGCGGCTTTCAGAAGCCGCTGCGTCACCAGGTCGGGAAAGCGCCGGTTGGGCGCGGTCGAATGCGCATAGTCGTTCACCGCCAGGCCGAAGTGGCCCAATCCGCTTGCACCCGCCGGCGCGGCGGCGTACTCGCCTGATCCCAGCATCTTCACCACCGCCAGCGACAGGTCGGCAAAGCCGCCAGGGTCGGCGAGACGCCGCGCGCTCAGGAAGCGGTCGAGCGCCAGTGCGTCGGGCGCCGCAGGCAATTGCACGCGGTGGCTTGCCGCCAGCAGGACGATGCGGTCCCAGCGGCGCGGCGCCTGCAGCAGGCGCCGCAGCGACGGAAAGCCTTGGTCCGCCAAAAAGCGCGCCGTCGCACCGTTGGCGGCGATCATCAGGTCGGCAATCAGGTCCTTGGCGCGGTTTTTCTCGTCCGGGCGAAGGTCCACCAGCTGCCCGTTTTCATCGAACACCGGCCGCGCCGACGGGGTGTTGATAGTGAGCGCGCCGCGCGCCTGGCGCCATTGCCGCAGTTGGCCCGCCAGGGTGTCGTGCAGGCGCAGCTGCGCCTCGAGCCCCGGCACGCTGACGATCTGCGGCGGCGCGGGCGCCGTACCGTCGAGCCATGACGAGACTGCGTCGTAAGTCAGCCTGGCGCGGTTGAGCACCAGGGCGCGGAACACGCTTGATGCCGACACCGTGCCGCCCGCTTCCACCTGCATGTCGACCACGACCGCCAGGCGCTCCTGGCCCTCGTGCAGCGAAGTGAGATCGGTGGACAGCGCCTCCGGCAGCATCGGAAACACGCCGGCCGCCGTGTACACCGACGTGGTGTTGGCGGCCGCATGGCCATCGACCGCGCCGCCGGGCGCCACCTTGGCATCGACGTCGGACACCGCCACCAGCAACCGCGTGGCGCCGCCGGCGAGCGGCTCGGCCACGCTCAGCTGGTCAAGGTCGCGCGTGTCGTCGTTGTCGATGGAAAACCACCTCAGGTGGCGCAGGTCGCGGATGGCGGCGCTGCGCTCGGCTGGTGTGAGGCGGGCGGCTTCGGCCTCTTGCAGCGCCTCGGCTGCGAAGGCGGGCAGCAGGCCCCGCGAGCGCATGGCTTCGATGGCGATCTGGTGCAGGTCGATGGGGTTCATGGCGGGTCGGTGGATGTGTTGCCGAAGGTTGTTGCTATTAATAACATAGCTGCTTGGGTACAAAGTACGGGCGTTAAAGGCCTATTTGATCATGGCCGCCGAAGCTGCGGACTACTTTCGTGACTCTACCGATGTTGATTCGATTGATGAAGCCCCGTACACTGCGTAGTAATACTGCATACTGATCGGAGATATTATGGCCGCCTTACGCGCTTCGTATTCCATCGCGCCCGAAGTTTTGCTGCGTTTCAACGCCCTGGTGCCATCGAGCGAGCGCAGTCGATGCGTGCAGGCATTGATGGAAAGTATTCTGGAGCGCCGCGAAAATAGCCTTGAAGCCGCGGCCAGCGAATTCGCCAACCATCCCGATTTCGCCGAAGCCAGAGCCGATGCATTGTTGTGGGATGCGACCTTGCTGGACGGCTTGTCCGAGCCGACCCCATGAACATCGAGCGCGGCAATATCTACCGCGTCAACCTCGACTCCACGATCGGCGGCGAACAGCAAGGCAACGCAAGGCCGTGCGTGGTTCTGACTCTGACGGCGTACAACCGCCAGTTGCGCACTGTCGGCGTTGTGCCGTTGACTTCATCGCCACGGGCACTTGCGCCTTTGATCGTTCCGGTGCCGTCAGCCGGCAAGGCAAACTCGATGGCACTTTGCCATCAGATTCGCACCATCGACAAGACCCGCATGGGCAAACTGCTGGGAACGCTTAGCCTGGAAGATATGGCCGTTGTGGACGATGGCGTGCGTCGGGTGCATGGCCTGTGATTGGGGTGAGATGGCGCAAGTCGCGGATGGCGGCGCTGCGCTTGGCGAAGGCTGTCGCTATGAATAGCATAGCTGCTTGTGCACGAATGGCGTGCGCTGGAGGCCTATTTGACCATGGTCCTGTAATTACTCAGGTTGCCGAATGCAGTTATTTCCTCTTTTCCCCTCTCCCTTTGGGAGAGGGCAGGGGCTGAACGCTGCGGCTCCAGATGCGCCAGTGCGCATCTGGACAGCGTGAAGAAGGCCGGGCTCAGGCCGGGCTGCGGTCTGCAAGACAGGGCTCCCCGAAGGCGATGCGGTAGTTCCGCACGTACGGATCTGTGCGGGGGTCGGGGCGGGTAACCACCGCCCCTCAAGGCCCCTCGCGCCGGCCCCGGCTGTTCGCGATGGTCCAGTCGTACGGAGTGAAGCGTACGCGGAAATCGGCCGGAGCGGCCTGCGGCGCATAGCGGTTGGCGTAGGCCAGCAGGCTGGGCGCGGGCAAGGGCACGAAGTCCTCGGGATAGAAATCGAGAATCTCGCTCAGCCACAGGGTCTGCGCAGCCGCATCGATGCGAAAGTTCCCGGGGCGGGCGAAGAAGGCCCGCGTCTCGCGCTCGAGTTCGGCGTCCAGCGCCGCCGCGGTGAAGGGCCTGCGCGGCAGCACCGGACAGGCCACGGCCGAGCAGTTCAGCGCGAAGTGGACGCGCGGGTCCTGCCGCGCTCGGGCATAGGGGCGGATCACATCGTTCTCGAAGGCGTAGAGCGACAGCTCGCGGCCGCCGATGCGCAGCTTGCGCAGCACAAAAAAGGTGATCTTGGCGGTGCCGGCATGCGTGGACGGGATGCCGCTTTCGATAACGTTGAACATCGACAGCGCGTTGTAGGCGTTGATCATGTGCGCCAGTCGCGGCGCGCCCTCGGGCATTTCTTCCAGCGGCTGGTCGGCGACATGGCGCACGTAGCGGTCGAGGTCGGCGCGCTCCTGCGCCAGCGCCGCGAAGTCGACCTCGCCGCGTTCGTTGACGAAGCGGTCCAGCACCCGGGCCCAAGCCTGCAGGGCAACCTCGGGCGTGGCCGGCGGCGCGGCCGGCGCGGGTACCAGCGTGGAACACCCGGCCAACACCGTGGCGGCCAAGGCCAGCAAGGCGCGGTGGGCGAGCGAGGCCAGCAGGCTCACGGTGTTTGCCCCTCTCGAGCCGTCTCGGCCTGGCGCGACTGCCTGGCAGCCGCCCGCGGCCGCCCCTTCAGCCACTTGATCGGGAAGGTGTGCACGCCGTGATGGCCCGCGGGCAGCGGCTGCCACAGGCCTTCGCGCGTGGGCAGGGGGCGCAGCAGGTAGGCGTCGCGCCGGGCGTTGTAGGCACACATGCTCAGCGGCCCGTCCTGTGTGATGGCCTTGAAGACGCAGGCCTCGATGCGCCCGGCGTCAAGCTGGCAGGCGTCCATGAAGTTGTGCGTGAACAACGTCAGCTTGTGCACGCGGCCGCGCGCGGCCCACAGGTCGGCACGCAGGCGCCAGGCCAGGGCCGTGCCCCAGCGCAGCGCCGCCAGCGCCAGGCCGGGCCTTGAGATGGCGGCTCGCAGCAGCGAGCGCGCCGCCTTCCAGGGTGTGCCGCGGTCGATCCGCAGCCGTGCCGTTTCGCGCATGAAGCGGCGGATGAAGGTGGCGTCTGCGAAGGCGTCGTGTGCGCGCCCGTTGACCACCAGCAGCACGGCGATGCGGTTGCAGTCGTGGTGGCCGGCGGCCAGCACGTTGAAGCGCAGCGGCACGCCGGCGCCCTGCTCCAGGCGCTGCCCGACGCTGTCGTTGTGGATCGCGTCCTCGCGCGCTCCCAGCACGCCGCGCCCGGTGTCGGCCTGCAGCTGGAAGGAGGCGAACCGCACCACATCGGCCTGGGCGACGAAGAAGGCGGCCAGCTGCGCCACTTCGTGGAAGTTGCCGGCGTGCACGGTGGTGTTGAAAAAGACACTGATGGGCAGGCCGCGGGCGCGCTCGATGTACTCGCGCCGCAGCGCGTGCAGGCTGGCCTCGGTGTCGAAGCCGGCACGCTGCTGCGTCGTGTCGACGTGGAAGGCCACGTCCATCAGGCCCGCGGCGGCCAGGTCGACGAGCAACTCGCGCGTGGCCTTGATGCCGTTGGTCAGCAGGCAGGGCCGCAGGCCGCGGTCGGCGAGGCGCGCGACGATCGCCACCAGTTCATCGCGCCTGCGCAGCGTCGGCTCGCCGCCCGAGACCTGGACGTCGGTGCCGGGCCCGTAGTGCTGCACGATGGTGTCGATGCGGCGGTAGATCTCCTCGAGCGGGAAGTCGCGCACCGCCTCGGCGCTCTCGCTCAGGTAGCACAGGGTGCAGTCGAGGTTGCAGCGTTGCGTGATCTCCAGCGACACGCAGGCCACCGGCCAGCGCCGGCCCGCCATTTGGTAGCCCGACCACTGGCCGGTGCGCTGCTGACGCGCCCGCATGTCGCCCAGGGCATCGGCCAGGGGAGTGGACTGCGGTTCGAGGGTGGCCGGGTCGAGGGCTTGCGGGGTGGCTGGCATCAGCTGTTAGTCGGTGCTGGGGCGGAAATCTTGCAGCGGCCCGCGCCGTCAGGTATCACGCCGCCGTGAAACCGCAGGCACAGCGGGGGTATTGGCGCGGCGCCGGTCACTGAAATCGAGCGTTTTGGCTCGGTAAGGATCTTCAACATTCACATGCACATGCACATGCACATGCAC
>Ga0136611_10001586_pt1 | contig 15857 bp, 27 predicted proteins | sample AntDrymUQ2232306_2_FD_106645 | JGI IMG/M metagenome (GOLD analysis project Ga0136611, IMG submission 106645) | Polar desert sand microbial communities from Dry Valleys, Antarctica - metaG UQ223 (23.06) | ecosystem: Environmental > Terrestrial > Soil > Desert | place: Antarctica: Dry Valley...
AGTAAAAATAGAGAAGTAGCCAGATTCCCCCCTGCGGGCGTTGCCGTCGTCGTCGTTGGCCCTCGCCAACGTCCTCCCCGGCGCCTTCGCAGCGGAAAATCTGATCTCCTTCTCCAGCTAAAAGTAAGAGAATCCAGCTCGAAGCAGAGCTTCTCGCTGGAGCTATAGGTCTCGGTTCCAGCGGGCAAAGCCCGCCTACTCCGAGCAAAAAACCTATTGGTCGTGACTAGGCGGCTTTGCCGCCTGGGAACGACACCAACTAGCTCGGGTGAGAAGCTCTGCTTCGAGTCCCGAAAATGGCTCGCCGAGCAAGCTTTGCTTGCGAGTGCGAAAGGATCGCGATGGCTGAGGCCAATAAACAGAAGATACGTATTCGGCTGAAGGCTTACGATCACGAGATCATCGATCAGTCGACGAAGAAAATCGTCGAGACGGTGGTTCGCACTCAGGCAAAAGTGCGCGGGCCTGTCCCGCTGCCGAGCGAAAACCACCGCTACACGGTGATTCGTTCACCCCACAAGTACAAAGACAGCCGGGAGCACTTCGGCATGCGCATTCACAAGCGGCTCCTCGACATCGTCGACCATTCCGCCAAGACGGTTGACGCTCTCCAGCGTCTCGATCTTCCTGCCGGCGTCGATATCGAGATAAAGATTCAGCAGAACTAGGACCACCGGTTTCGCGCCATCCGGCTGTCCGCCTTTTTGCTGGTAGTGAGCCTTTGGCGGTCGCATCTTGATCAGATCCGCAGCGTGCAGGCTCCGCAATCCGCGCTACGATGACCCTCGACCAAGGCGCCTGAGATATGCGCCATGTCCGAAACGACGTTCACCCAAGCCTCTGAAAGGAACTGGGTGGCCACCCTCGAGAAAACCGCTCCGTTGGGCCCTGCCCGGCGGAGCGTTCTCGTGAGCGGCCTGCATGAACCGTCCAAAAGGATCGGAAAGACGGAAAGTGGCTAGACCTCGAAAATCGATCGTCGGCGAAAAAGTCGGCATGACCCAATTGTGGGATGAGAACAACCGGGCCATACCGGTGACGATGATCCGCGTGCGACCCCTGCGCATAGTTCAAGTGAAGACTCCTGAGCAGAACGGCTACGGCGCTCTTCAGGTCACTTACGGTACGAAGAAGGCGAATGCACTCACCAAACCTGAGGCAGGTCATTTCGCCAAAGCCGGCGTTGAGCCCGGAAAAAGGCTTTTGGAGCTTCGCCTCGATGACGTCAGCGCTTACGAGGTTGGTCAGGAAATCAAGGTCGACATTCTCGAGGCGGGTGAGAAAGTGGACGTCACTGGAGTCAGCAAGGGCAAGGGCCATGCCGGGGTGATGAAGCGTCACAATTTTAAGGGCCAAGGCTCTGGCCATGGCACTCACGCCAAGCATCGGGCGCCGGGGTCGATAGGTGCTTGTGCAACACCCGGTCGTGTTTTTAAGGGCACGAAAATGGCAGGTCGCATGGGTGGCGATCGTGTGACCACACTCGGTCTCCAGGTAGTTCGCTCAGATGTGGAGAGCGACCTTCTCTTGGTAAAAGGGGCAGTACCGGGTCCTCGAGGATCCATGGTCATAATCCGCAACGCCGTGAAGGGGAGCTAATGGGCGCCTCGCTACGCTCCGTCAAGAAAGAACGAACGGTAGGTCCGGCGCCGGTTGTCGAGATGCGGTCGGCCAATGGTGCAAGTGCCGGCCGGGCGACCCTCGACCCAACCGTCTTCGCCATCGAGCCCAACATGGCAGTGATGCACCAGGTTGTGAACGCGCAGCTTGCCGCTGCCCGGTCTGGAACACACAGCACCAAGACGCGCGCTGAGGTGAGCGGCGGCGGCGCCAAGCCGTGGCGGCAGAAGGGCACGGGTCGCGCTCGCGCCGGCTCGCTTCGGTCACCCATTTTCTCCGGCGGCGGTGTGGCCCATGGCCCCAAGCCCCGTAGCTACCGTCAGAAAACACCTAAGAAGATGGTGCAGTTAGCTCTGCGTTCCGCCCTTTCAGACCGGGCCGCAGGCGGCAAGGTCGTTGTTGTTGACTCCTTCGGTATTGACACGCCATCGACCAAGGCCGCCCTTGCGGCGTTGGCTTCGTGGGATATTTCCGGCAAGGTTTTACTTGTCCTCGGTGACGAGGACGAGAGCGTCTTCATGTCGTTCCGCAACGTCCCAACAATCCAAGTGATCCCGGCAACCGAACTGAACGCCTTTGACATCTTGCGGAACGACTACGTCGTATTCGCTCGGGCCACTGTCCCTGGCGCGATGTCCGAGTCTTCTGCTCCGTCCGCCGCTCCGGTTAAGGCCAAGACAGCAACGACCACAAAACCCAAGACGGCCAAAACCGAGCCGGAAACGGAAACCGTGAGCGAGCTCGATGAGGACGAAGGAGCGGATCAGTAGTGGACCCCCGCCAAGTCGTGATCAAGCCAATCGTTTCGGAGAAGTCATACGGTTTGCTCGACCGGAACGTTTACACGTTCCAGGTGCACACCGACGCCAACAAGATCGAAATCCGTCAGGCGATCGAAAGCATTTTCAGCGTCCGCGTCAGTAGCGTGAACACCTTGAACCGCGAGGGTAAGCGCAAGCGCAACCGCAAGAAGATGACCTTCGGGAAGCGGCCCGACACCAAACGAGCGATCATCACGCTAAAAGGTGACGACCGCATCGAAATGTTCGAGAGCTGAGCGGAGTAGCAAATGCCTTTACGCAAACGCAAGCCGACCAGCCCTGGTCGCCGATTTCAAGTTGTCTCAGACTTTTCGGAAATCACGACGGACAAGCCCGAGAAAACCCTCATCGCCCCTCGGCCTCGCACCGGTGGACGCAACTCCTACGGCCGCAAAACTGCCCGGCATCGTGGCGGTGGCCACAAGCGTCAGTACCGCTTGATCGACTTTCGTCGCAACAAAGATGGTGTTCCCGCCAAGGTTGCGTCGATTGAGTACGACCCTAACCGCACCGCCCGCATCGCCCTCGTGAATTACTACGACGGCGAGAAGCGTTACATCCTTGCGCCGCGCGGCATTCAGGTCGGCGATGTCATTCAAAACGGTGAGGGTGCCGATATCCGCCCAGGCAATGCCTTACCGTTGCGTTTCATCCCCCTCGGTACCGTTGTTCACAACGTCGAACTGAAGCCCGGCGGCGGTGGAAAAATCGCTCGCGGTGCCGGAATGAGCGTGCAGCTTGTCGCCAAGGAAGGTGATTTCGCAACGCTGCGTCTTCCGTCCTCGGAGATGCGTCGCGTTCCGATCGAATGCCGTGGCACCGTGGGCGAGGTTGGTAACTCCGAGCACGAGCTGATCAAGATCGGCAAGGCGGGGCGCAACCGTTGGAAGGGTGTGCGCCCGCAAACCCGGGGTGTCGCCATGAATCCCGTCGATCACCCACTCGGTGGTGGCGAGGGCAAGAGCTCCGGTGGCCGCCATCCCGTGAGCCCCTGGGGCCAGAAGGAAGGCCGCACCCGTGGTCGCAAGCCATCCGATTCACTCATTGTTCGCCGTCGCCGCACGCGCGGCGGACGTCGATAGTCCGGTAACGAGAGAAGAGAAGACATGTCTCGCAGCCTGAAAAAAGGCCCCTTCATCGATGACCATCTCCTCAAGAAGGTCGACGCGCAGAATGCCAACAACGAGCGCAAGGTCATCAAGACCTGGTCAAGGCGTTCCACAGTCATTCCCGACATGGTGGGCCATACCATTGCGGTCCACGACGGACGCAAGCATGTGCCGGTTTACGTGACTGAATCGATGGTCGGTCACAAACTGGGCGAGTTTGCTCCGACGCGTACCTTCAAGTACCACGCCGGCCAAGAACGTCAAGGGAAGCGCTGACATGGCTACCCCGGCCGGTGTGCTGCGGCGCACCAACGAACTTCCCGGCACACGTGCCAGGCTGAGCAATCTGGGTACCTCGGCGTACAAGGTTCGGGTAATCCTGAATCTGATCCGCGGCAAGGAAGTTCAAGAAGCTCTCGATATCCTCCGCTTCTGTGAACGTGCTCCGGCAATTCCGGTCGCCAAGTTGCTCAACTCGGCAATCGCCAACGCCCAGAACAACGATGAACTCGACCGCGACGAGCTGTTCGTCGCCTCGTGCTTTGCCGACGAAGGGTCGACTGCCAAGCGGTGGCGCCCTCGAGCCCGAGGTCGCGCCGGCCGCATTCGTAAGCGCAGCTGCAATGTCACGATCATTGTCGCTCGACTGCCCGAGGACCGCCTCGAACGTGTCCGTGCCAAGCTGACCGAGCAGCAGGGCACTCGACGTGGCCGTGTCGCAGGCTCCCGCGCTGCTCGAATTGCCGGCAGCCGCAGGAGGAAGGCAGAGGAGAGCGAGGCCGCTTCGACGGAAACGCCGGATGTATCCGGTGCAGTTACGCAGGAGCTGAGCACAGGTGCCACCGAGGCAACTGAGGTTGCCGCTGCCCAGTCCATCGCCGAACACGCACCAGCTGAAAGCGGCACCAGCTTGACGGCCGGAGTCACTGAGTCCGAGCCGGCCGAACCCGGTGGCGATACGGAAGCGGAGTCGCCAAACCCAGCCGCCGAGTCAATCGCTGAGCACGCACCTGAGGCTAGCGAAACGACACCGGCGTCCGAGAAGACCGAAAAGCGAAGCGACGCCGACGACACGAAGGAAGAAGGCTAGGAATGGGTCAGAAGGTAAACCCCTACGGGTTCCGCCTCGGCGTGACGACGGACTGGAAGTCACGTTGGTTCAGTGACCGTGACTATAAGGAATACCTGATCTCGGATCACCGCATCCGTGATTACCTCATGGGCCAGCTCGAGCGTGCCGCTGTGAGTCGCGTTGAGATCGAGCGCACTCGTGATCGACTTCGGATTGATGTGCACACGGCCCGACCAGGCATTGTCATTGGCCGTCGCGGCGCTGAGGCTGATCGCCTTCGCACCAAGTTGGCAGAGATGACTGGCAACCAAAAGGTTCAGCTGAACATTCAAGAGATCAAACAGCCTGAACTCGATGCTGCCCTGATTGCTCAGGGCATCGCCGACCAGCTCGCCGGTCGAGTCAGCTTCCGTCGAGCCATGAAGCGAGCCGTGCAGACCGTTCAGAAGGCCGGTGCCCTCGGTATTCGCGTCCAATGTGCGGGCCGCCTGGGCGGGTCAGAAATGGCACGGCGCGAGTTCTACCGAGAAGGTCGCGTTCCGCTCCACACCCTTCGCGCCGACATCGATTACGGCTTCCGTGAGGCCAAGACGACGTATGGCCGCATTGGAGTAAAGGTGTGGATCTACAAGGGCGACATTCTTCCCTACAAGGTGTCCGTCGAGGACAAGATCTCTCGCGAAGCGGCGATGGCCGTGGGCGAAACCTCGGGCCAGGGAAAGCCCGAAGCACGACGTGTTATCTCGGCCGGCGGTGGACGGCGCCGTCCGAGCGACGGTGCTGCCGATGGCGCAGATACCGACGGAGCAGATGGGGGCGAAGACGAGGTACCGGCACCGATCGTCGGCGCTGTTGATCCTGAGCTCGAGCGTCTTCTCGCTGAAGAGGAAGACATCGAGCGACGCACAACGGGAGCTCACCACGAAACGCCCCACTTCCCGAAAGACAGTGACTGATGATTTCGCACTCAGCGCAAAGCGCTTCGTGTGAGTTCAACGGCGCTGCGCCATTACGCACACGCCGTTGGGCCTGCCCACAGGAGGTTTCCGGTCAATGCTGATGCCTCGCAAAGTCAAGCACCGTAAGCAACATCGCGGCCGCCGCACCGGCAACGCCAAAGGCGGCACCGAGATCAACTTCGGCGAGTACGCAATCCAGGCCCAGGAAGCGGGCTGGATCACCGCCCGTCAGATCGAAGCGGCTCGTATCGCCATGACCCGCCATGTGAAGCGTGGTGGCAAGGTTTGGATCCGGGTGTTCCCTGACAAGCCGGTAACGGCCAAACCGGCAGAGACGCGCATGGGTTCCGGTAAGGGAAATCCCGAGTTCTGGGTTGCGGTGGTAAAGCCCGGCCGGATCATGTTTGAACTCGGTGGCGTCAACGCCGACCTCGCTCGCGAGGCCATGAACCGAGCAATCCAGAAGCTGCCCATCAAGGCCAAGTTTGTGGTTCGAAGTGAAGAGGTGCATGTGGATGCCTAAGGCCGCTGAATACCGCCAACTCAGGGATGAGGAACTGCCGGATCGATTGGACGAGGCGCGCGCCGAGCTTTTCAACTTGCGCTTCCAGCACGCCACCGGTCAGCTCGACAACAAGACCCGTCTCGGCGCGGTCCGCAAGGACATCGCTCGCCTGGCCACGTTGATTCGTGAGCGCGAGATAGACGCAGCAGAGGGACGCCAGCAATGAGCTGCTTACCTAATTACAGATGTGCTGAAAAGGGAGTGAAGTAATGGCCGAAGCCGAGGCTCAAACCGACCAGTACCGGGGCCGCAAGGTTCGGGAGGGTCTGGTGATCTCTACAGCTATGGAGAAGACGGTCGTCGTTTCCATAGTCGAACGCGTTCGTCACCCCCGTTACGCCAAGACCGTGCAGCGCTCGAGAAAGCTGCACGCTCACAGCGAAGTTGCCGACCTGAAGAATGGCGACAAAGTGCGGATCGTCGAGACCCGCCCCCTGAGCAAGCTCAAGCGGTGGCGCGTTGCTGACGTGTTGGAGCGGGCCAAGTGATTCAGCAGGAGACGCGACTCAAAGTCGCAGACAACACGGGAGCCCGAAGTCTTCTTTGTATCAAGGTGCTCGGCGGATCCGGGCGCCGTTATGCGGCAATCGGCGACGTGATCGTGGCCAGTGTGAAAGAGGCCATCCCCGGTGGTTCCGTAAAGAAGGGCGAAGTTGTAAAGGCCGTGGTCGTTCGCCAGAAGAAGGAGAAGCGCCGTCCGGATGGTAGCTACATCCGGTTTGACGAAAACGCCGCGGTTGTCATCAAGCCCGACAACACTCCACTCGGCACTCGAATCTTCGGCCCCGTTGGTCGCGAGCTGCGCGACAGGAAGTTCATGCGGATCATTTCGCTGGCTCCGGAGGTGTTGTAAATGAAGGTCAAGAAGGGCGATCGCGTTCAAGTGCTCTCGGGCAAGGATCGTGGGAAGAAGGGGACGGTCACGCGCGTCCTTCCCGAAAAGGACAAGGTCATCGTTGATGGCATCAACGTGGTTAAGAAACACAAAAAACCCACCCAGTCGGTACGTCAGGGCGGCATCATCGAGCGCGACATGCCCCTTCACGTGTCCAATGTCGCCATAGTCAGCCCTGGTGACGGCAAGCCGACGCGTGTTGGCTTCCGCATCGACGATGAAGGCAACAAACACCGAGTTTGTCGCAGAACAGGAAGTGACTTGTGAGCGCAGCGACAGCAACGCTGACCAAACCCCGGCTCAAGGCTCTTTACGATGATCAGCTCCGCACTCAGCTGAAGGAATCAATCGGCCTCGACAACATCATGCAGGTCCCGAGGTTCCAAAAGATCGTCATCAACATGGGTGTTGGTCGGGCGACGCAGCAAGGAAGCCTGTTGGAGAATGCGATCAACGACCTAACGGCCATAACCGGCCAGAAACCCGCCGTTACAAAAGCCAAGACGTCGATCGCCGGTTTCAAACTTCGTGAAGGCAACGCAATCGGCTGTAAGACCACGTTGCGGGGCGACCGCATGTGGGAGTTCTTCGATCGTCTGATCAGCATCGCCATTCCACGGATTCGTGACTTCCGGGGCCTACCGGCTAACTCTTGGGATGGCAATGGCAACTACACGTTCGGTGTCACCGAACAGATCATCTTCCCTGAGGTCAACTACGACAAGATCGACGTGACCCGGGGTATGGACATCAGCATCGTGACAACGGCGCGAAGCAACGATGAGGGCCGAGCCCTTCTTGAAGCTTTTAATTTTCCGTTCCGCCGGCAAGGGCAAACGCAATGACGCGACTGCACGACGACGCCACTAACTGGAGGCAGCAGTAGGAATGGCCAAAAAGGCACTAGTAGAGAAACAACAACGTACGCCGAAGTTCAAGGTGCGCGCCTACACGCGCTGCAGTCGCTGCGGCCGACCCAAGGCCGTGTTCCGCAAGTTCGGCCTTTGCCGTATTTGCCTACGGACAATGGTTCACGCCGGCGAAGTTCCCGGCGTTACGAAGACGAGTTGGTAGGGAGGCGATCCAATGACAATGACTGATCCCATCGCCGACATGCTTACGCGCGTCCGCAACGGCAATACGGCAATGCATGACAGAGTGCGAATGCCATCGTCGAAGCTCAAGGAATCAATAGCCGTAATCCTCAAGCGCGAGGGATACGTCGAGGATTTCTCGGTTTACGACGACGAGAGTCGTCCAGGAAGAACGCTTGAGATCACGCTCAAGTACTCGACCGAGCGAGAGCGGACGATCTCCGGTATTCGCCGCATAAGCAAGCCCGGGCTTCGTGTCTATGCCAAGGGCGACCGATTGCCTCGGGTCCTCGGCGGCCTCGGCGTCGCAATCGTCTCCACCAGCCAAGGCCTCATGACCGATCGCGAAGCACACAGGAAGAAGGTCGGAGGTGAGGTCCTGTGTCACGTTTGGTAGTACCTGAGCGGTCGATCGCGGCGTTCTCGGATCGTCGCTGGCCATCGCCAGCTTCCTCACCTGCGGCCTTGCGCTCGCCTCGCTCAGCCGCCACCAAAAACGGCGCCCCCTGTGGCCTTCGCGGCGACAACGTCATTCCCGGCGCACGAGTGAAGAACAACAAGGGCGCGCCCCAAGTACGCCTAGCGGAGGTTAAATAATGTCTCGTGTTGGACGTCAGCCGATTGTCGTGCCGAGTGGCGTTGATATCTCCATTGCTGAACGAACAGTTTCGGTGAAGGGGCCTCAGGGTCAGCTGAGCATGGCGATTCCCGGCGAAATGAGCGTGCGCAATGAGGACGGCAACGTCCTCGTCGAGCGACCCAACGACGAGCGTCAGAACCGTGCCTTGCACGGGCTCACGCGCTCCCTGGTCAACAACATGGTTACAGGCGTGACGGCGGGGTTTATCAAAGAGTTGGAAATCGTCGGGGTTGGCTACCGTGCCGCACCCAAGGGCCCGCAGGCCATCGAACTCGCCCTTGGCTTCAGCCACCCTGTCAACGTCACGGCTCCACAAGGAATCAGCTTCGAAGTTCCCGCACCCAACCGCATCACCGTGAAAGGCATCGACAAGGAGCTCGTCGGCCAAGTCGCAGCCAATATCCGCAAGCTGCGAAAGCCCGAGCCGTACAAGGGCAAAGGCGTTCGTTACGCGGGTGAGCAAGTGATCCGCAAAGCTGGAAAGGCAGCGAAATGAGTTCGAAGACAACACAGGAAATGAGGGCGAGGCGTCACAGTCGGGTTCGCCGGAAGGTGTCCGGCACGCCGGAGCGTCCCCGCCTGGCCGTGTTCCGCTCCAACAAGCACATCTACGCTCAGCTGATCGACGACCTTGCTTCTCGCACCGTAGCGTCGGCTTCCACTGTGGCCGATGGTGCCGACGGCGCCAAGGTCGAGGCGGCGACCGCCGTGGGTCGGTTGATCGCAGAGCGAGCAAAAGATGCCGGAATCGAAAGTGTGGTATTCGACCGAGGTGGCTTTCGCTATCACGGTCGCGTCGCTGCGGTAGCGGAGTCCGCCCGTGAAGCGGGACTCAAGTTCTGATGGAAACACGTTCCCCGGAAGCTCGTTCAGCGAGCTCCGAATGAAGGGTTAGATATGGCCGAAACTCAATACGAAGAGCGCACCATCATGGTGAACAGAGTCGCCAAGGTCGTCAAAGGTGGCCGGCGGTTTTCCTTCACCGCGCTCATGGTTATCGGTGACGGCAACGGAAAAGTTGGTCTCGGGTACGGCAAGGCGAAGGAAGCGGGTCTGGCCGTCCAGAAAGGGCTCGAGGAGGCAAAGAAGAACCTGTTCGACGTCCCACTTTCCGGCTCGACCATTACTCATCCAACTCTCGGAGTCAGCGGCGCCGGGCGAGTCATGCTCAAACCGGCGGCACCCGGTACCGGAGTCATTGCCGGTGGCGCGGCCCGCTCCATTCTGGAGATGGCGGGAATCCACGACATCCTGGCCAAGTCTCTTGGTTCGTCGAACGGCATAAATGTTGCCCATGCGACGATTCAAGGTCTTCGTTCGCTTCGTCGACCGGACGACATTGCCCGCCTTCGAGGCAAGTCTCCAGAAGAGGTTGCACCCAAGGGCATGCTCGACGCTTACAACGAGCGCAAGCGCCAAAATCGGGGTACCACTTCGGAGGCTCGTTCCTAATGGCCGAGGCAACTCTCAAGATCCGTCAGACCAAGTCCGCAATTGGCACGAAGCCCAAACACCGGGGCACACTTCGCGCTCTTGGTCTCGGGCGTATCGGAGCCGTGCACACGCTGCCTGATCGTCCGGAAATCCGGGGGATGATCGCTCGTGTCCCGCATCTCGTACAAGTCGAGGAGCAATCCTGATGAAGATCCACGATCTAAAGCCGGCCCCCGGTTCCAACCGGGCCAAGAAACGCGTTGGGCGGGGCATTGGAGGCAAGGGTGGCAAGACCGCCGGTCGGGGCCATAAGGGTCAACGGGCGCGGGGGACGGTCCCTCACGGTTTTGAAGGTGGCCAGCTGCCACTGACGCAGCGCATTCCGAAGCTGCGGGGCTTCAACAATCCGTTCCGAGTGGAATATGCCGTGGTCAACCTCGACGCCATTGCCTCGGTGGGTTCCGACACCGTGGACCCGGAGGCGTTGAGAGCCAAGGGCCTGGTGAGCAAGAAGGGCCTGGTGAAGGTTCTCGGAGACGGCCAGTTGAACGGCAAGGTAACTGTTCGCGCTCATGGCTTTTCGAAGTCGGCCGAGCAGGCCATCACGGCTGCAGGTGGTCAAATCGAGCTGCTTCCCAAGCCGTACGGAGGGCCGCGCCCTCCTGCGAGCGGCAACCAACACATGAACCGCTAGCGGTCCGCTCGTAGCGCGTTTGGCTGGTTTCGGCCGGTGGTGGGGACTCGCTTGGTGGTCAAATGGGGCGTCTGGCGGCTAGCTGCTCCACTAGGGTGAAGCCCCTCAGGCGCCGGATGGTGCGCTGGAAACCGGTTGGGGAGTGGTTGTGCTCGCAAGCATGAAGAACATCGTGAAGGTCCCGGACCTTCGCAAGAAGATCTTCTTCACCATCTTCATAATCGCTCTGTACCGCGTCGGCGCACGCATTCCCGTGCCGGGTATCGACTTCACGGCCGTGCAGGAACTTACCTCCGCCGCCACGAATTCGACGGGCGGCATTCTGTCCTACTTACAGCTTTTCTCGGGTGGAGCACTCACGTCGTTCGCAGTGTTCGCTATCGGAATTTTCCCGTACATCACGAGTTCGATCATTATTCAGTTACTGACCGTCGTCATTCCGAAATTGGAGCAATGGCGCAACGAAGGTGTAGCCGGGCAAAAGAAGACTACTCAGGCAACCCGTTATTTGACTCTGGTGCTGGCAATCATGCAATCGACGGGCATCACCGTCGCCCTGAACAACAACCCAACCTCAATCGGCATCGCCACGAACACGCCCTTGTTGACGGAGTTCGACATCCCACACGTTCTTCTGGTCGTACTAACCATGACGACCGGTACAGCCTTGGTCATGTGGATGGGTGAACTGATCACGCAGCGGGGAATCGGTCAGGGAATGTCCATCCTCGTCTTCGCCAATGTCGTCAGCACCATGCCGGCTGCGTTCAACTCGGTGCGCCTACAAAAAGGCAACTTCGAGTTCATCTTGATCATTGCCATCAGCTTGGCCTTGATGGTCGCGATCATCTTCATCGAACAGGGCCAGCGACGTATCCCCGTTCAATTCGCCAAACGGGTGGTGGGTCGCCGGCAGTACGGCGGGCAGAGCACCTACATTCCGCTCAAGGTGAATCAGTCAGGCGTCATCCCGATTATTTTCGCCAGCTCCGTCCTGGCCTTTCCGATCATGCTGGCAACGGTGTTGCCGGTGCCCATTCGCGAGTGGACGAATAACAATCTCGTCCGCGCCGACAAGCCGATGTACATCATCTCTTACGGGCTCATGATCATCATGTTTGCCTACTTCTACACAAAGATTGCGTTCGACCCGGCCCGCCAAGCCGACACCATCCGCAAACAGGGTGGCTACGTTCCTGGAATCCGTCCGGGGCGACCCACCGAACTACATCTCGCCGGAATCCTCAACCGAATAACTCTGCCGGGCGCCTTGTTCATCGCCGCCGTGGCGTTGATGCCCTCGGTGGCGCTGGCTCTATGGAGGATTGACAATTACCCGTTTGCCGGGACGACTGTCCTCATCGCCGTCGGCGTGGCGCTCGAGACCATGAAGCAGGTCGACAGTCAGCTCACGATGAGGAACTACGAGGGTTTTCTCAAGTAAGTGGGCTCGCGAACAAGGGTCGGCCTTGATCGTGAAGGCATGGTCCAAGGACCGGGCGTTGAGTGATGCACGGGCCCAAACTCGTAATCCTTGGCAAGCAGGGTGCCGGCAAGGGCACACAGTGCGTACGACTGGCTCGCCATTACGTCATCCCTCATATCTCGACCGGCGACATCTTTCGGGCCGCACGTCGTAGTGACACCGAATCGGGAAGGCAAATCAAGGCCTTCCTCGCCTCGGGAGAATTAGTGCCCGACGACGTAGTTGTCGGTGTTGTCGAGGAGCGTTTGGTCCAGGACGACACCCGTCACCATGGCTTTATTCTGGACGGGTTTCCCCGCACAATCCGTCAGGCAGAGGAACTTTCCAAACTATTGATCCCCGACGATACCGACCTGTCGATCAACCTGGAAATTCCCACGGAGGTTGCCGTAAAGCGTCTGGGCGGTCGCCTCGTCTGCACGGACTGTCAAACGATTTACGGTCCCGAGTCTCTGCCGCGGATGGATGGCCTCTGCGACTACTGCGGTGGCGAAGTAGTGCAGCGTGATGACGACACCGAAGAGGCAATTCGACGCCGGCTTTCGTTGTATGAGCGGATGACGCAGCCAATCATCGAGTGGTATCAAGAGCGCGACGGACTCGTTACTATCGATGGCACTGGTGAGACCGACGCAGTTACGGCCAGGCTCATCCAGGCGATCGACGAAAAGGTTGTTCGCCACCGCCGGTGATGGCATCGTTGCAACGCAAGGGGCGAGCGGAGAAGGGCCGCAACGCAAGGGGCGAAAGCGGAGAATGGTGTAACGCAAGGGGCGAGGGCAGAGAATGCGTTCGGGGATCCAGTGAAGGGAGGAGGCCTATGCGACGGAAGCCAGATGAGATAGCCAAGATGAGGCTCGCCGGCAAAGTCGTCGCCGAGATCCACGAGAAAATTCGCGCTGCGGTTCGGCCCGGCGTGACCACTCTCGATCTCGACAAAATCTCACGGGAGGTCATCCAAGCTCGCGGAGCGCGATCCAACTTCCTGGGTTATCACGGCTTCCCGGCAACGATCTGTAGTTCACCAAACGACATGATTGTCCACGGCATCCCCGACGAGTATGCACTGAAGGAGGGCGACATTATTTCCGTCGATTGTGGCGCCATTGTCGGAGGCTGGCACGGCGATGCCGCTTTCACGGTCGGCGTAGGCGAGGTCTCAGAGATTGCGTCCCGGCTGATGGCTGTCACCGAGCAGAGCCTCTGGGCGGGGATTGCCCAAATGGTGGACGGCAATCGGATCGGCGATATTGGCCATGCGGTTCAGACGGTGGCTGAAGACGCAGGCTTCTCCGTTGTTCGTGAATACGTGGGTCATGCCATTGGGCTGGCCATGCATGAGGAGCCCCAGGTTCCCAATTACGGGGCTCCCGGCACGGGACCCAAACTCCGAACCGGAATGGTTTTCGCAGTCGAACCGATGGTGAACGAGGGCGCGGCGGCAACGAAGGTGCTGAAAGACGGGTGGTCGGTTATGACCGCAGACGGTCGCCTTTCAGCTCACTTTGAGCACACAATCGCCATTACCGATGACGGACCGGAAGTCCTGACCGTTCCCTGACCTCCGCCTGGGAAGAGCTTCGAGGGCCGGCGGCAACGCTTCGCCTGGACGCTGGCGGGCTGCCCTACGTGCTCTCAAACCCGGTGGCCGGGCTTTGGCAGAGAAGCCTGTGCAAATTGCGTTAGTATCTGCATTCGCCCTGGTCGATGCGCGGTTTTGCCGTGCCTTTGGGCTCCGAGTTTTCGGGGCTCGGTCGTTCTTGGGGCGCCGCTCAAAGTAATACACCCGAGGAGTTCTGACCTGCCAAAGCCGAAGGAAGACGCGATTGTCCTGGAAGGGACTGTGGTCGAGCCGTTGCCCAATGCCATGTTCAAAGTCGAGTTGGAAAATGGGCACCAGGTCCTCGCACACAGTTCCGGAAAAATGAGAATGCACCGCATTCGAATTCTGCCCGGTGATCGTGTTCAGGTCGAGATCACCCCATACGACCTCACCCGAGGTCGCATCACCTATCGATACAAATAGTGGCCACCTATTGGTCGGACGTCCGACCTGCAAATGGATAGAAACGTGAGACCGCATGAAAGTTCGTGCAAGCGTGAAAAAGATGTGTGAAAAATGTCAAGTGTTACGCAGGCACGGCCGCGTGATGGTCGTATGCACCAACCCGCGTCACAAACAGAGGCAGGGTTAGTCGATGGCGCGTATTTCCGGTACCGACGTCCCTCGTGAGAAACGACTCGAGATCTCGCTGACCTACATCTTCGGCATTGGGCGTACCACTGCTCAGAAGATCTGCTCCGAGACCGACATCAACAAGGACACGCGAGTTCGTGATCTCACCGATGAGGAAGTCATTCGACTCCGCAATTACATCGGGGCCAACCTCAAGGTCGAAGGTGACCTACGTAGGGACGTCCAGCAGGACATCCGACGCAAGATGGAGATAGGCAGTTACCAAGGTTTGCGCCATCGTCGCGGCCTTCCTGTCCGTGGTCAGCGGACACACACAAATGCTCGTACTCGAAAAGGTCCCAAGAAGACCGTCGCCGGCAAGAAGAAGGTTCGTAAGTAATGAAGAGTTTTTTTGAAGGACTAACGGAGGGCCACTGTGGCTAAGCCCAAAGCAGGGGGCCGCAGGCCTCGACGCAGAGAGCGTAAGAATATTGCCCATGGAGTTGCTCACATCAAGAGCTCCTTCAACAACACAATTGTTTCGATCACTGACCTGCAAGGCAATGTCTTGTCTTGGGCATCGGCTGGAAACGTCGGATTCAAGGGTTCCCGTAAGTCGACCCCTTTCGCCGCGCAACTTGCAGCTGAGGCTTGCGCCCGCAAGGCAATGGAGCATGGCGTGCGCAAAGTAGATGTGGTGGTCAAGGGCCCGGGCTCGGGCCGCGAGACAGCCATTCGTTCCCTCATGAGTACTGGCATCGAAGTGTCCGGAATAAAGGACGTAACCCCCATCCCTCACAACGGTTGTCGCCCGCGTAAGCGGCGCCGGGTCTGAGTCGGGAGAAGAGAAGATATGGCTCGTTATAACGGTCCCGATTGCCGCCTGTGTCGCAGAGAAAAGATGAAGCTCTATCTGAAGGGTCCCAAGTGCGACTCGATGAAGTGCCCCGTCGAGCGTCGCCCCTACCCGCCAGGTGAGCAGGGTCGCAACAGCGGTCGCCGCAATGGGTCGGAATATCTCGGCCAGCTTCGAGAGAAGCAGAAGGCCCGCCGGATCTACGGTCTGCTCGAGAAGCAGTTCGTGAACCTCTACAAAGAGGCAAACCGGATGACCGGCATCACCGGCGAGAACCTATTGAAAATGCTTGAGCTTCGCCTCGACAACGTTGCTCATCGCGCTGGTTGGGGTGCAAGTCGTGATCAGGCCCGTCAGCTCGTTCGCCATGGACATGTGTTGGTGGACGGGCGCCGAGTCGACATCCCGAGTTACCGCCTGAAGAAGGGTCAAGTCG
>Ga0136611_10001587_pt1 | contig 15855 bp, 13 predicted proteins | sample AntDrymUQ2232306_2_FD_106645 | JGI IMG/M metagenome (GOLD analysis project Ga0136611, IMG submission 106645) | Polar desert sand microbial communities from Dry Valleys, Antarctica - metaG UQ223 (23.06) | ecosystem: Environmental > Terrestrial > Soil > Desert | place: Antarctica: Dry Valley...
ACGGTCGGCGGGGCGGCGCCGGCCCGCCCGCCGCCGCCCCGCCGACCGTGGGCCGTCCTTGCTCAGCCGGGTCGCGCACGCCGTCGCTCTGCTCGTCCGCGCACTGGTGCGCCTGGTGCTGGGAGTACTGCGTCTGCTCGCCCACGCGGTCGGCGGGGCCAGTCGAGCGGCCGGCTCCGGTGCCCGCGATCTGGACCCGGCGCACCGGCGCGACGGCCTCGGACTGCTCCTGCTGGTCGGCGCTCTCGTCGCCGCGGGTGGCGCCTGGTGGCGGGCCGGTGGCGCGGGTGAGGCGGTCGACGGCGTCCTGACCGGTGCCCTGGGCAGGGGCGCGCTGCTGCTGCCGCCGCTGCTGCTGCTCGGAGCCTGGCGCGTCCTGCGCCACCCCGACGCCCGCTCCGACGGTGCGGGCGGCGCCGGCCGGCTCGTCATCGGCTGGCTGGCGCTGGGCCTCGGGGCGCTCGGCGTCCTGCACGTCGTCGGCGGCGCCGACGCGCCGACCGGCGACAAGGGCGGCCTGGTCGGCTTCCTGCTCGGCGACCCGCTGCAGCAGGGCCTGACCGCCTGGCTCGCCGTGCCGGCGCTCGTGCTCGTCGCCTGCTTCGGCCTGCTCGTCGTGACCGCCACGCCCGTCCACCAGGTGCCGGACGCCCTGCGGGCCCTGTGGAGCCGGGTCACCGGCCAGCGGTCCGAGCCGGGGGCGGCCCCCGAGCCGGGCGGTCCGCTGGAGCCGCTGGAGCCACTGCGGCGCCGCGGCCCGCGCCGACGCGTCGGTGCGCTCAGGGAGCAGTCCGCGCCCGAGGACGTCTCGCCCGTCGTCGTCGAGCCCGGGCCCATGTCACAGCCCCCCGGGCCACAGCCGCCAGCGCCGCCGCCGCACACGCCCGCCCCGAGGAAGGCCGAGCAGCTCGAGCTGAGCAGCACCGGCTACCAGCTGCCGCCCGCCGACCTGCTGGCGGCCGGGACGCCCCCCAAGACCCGCAGCGTTGCCAACGACGAGGTCATCGTCGCGCTCACCGGCGTGCTGCGGGACTTCCAGGTCGACGCGGCCGTCACCGGCTTCACCCGTGGCCCGACCGTGACGCGATACGAGGTGGAGCTCGGCTCGGGGGTCAAGGTCGAGCGGATCATCCAGCTCAGCCGCAACATCGCCTACGCCGTGAAGAGCCCGGACGTGCGCATCATCAGCCCGATCCCCGGCAAGTCCGCCGTCGGCATCGAGATCCCCAACACCGACCGCGAGAACGTCAGCCTCGGCGACATCCTGCGCAGCAGCGTCGCGACCAACGACCACCACCCGATGCTCGTCGCGCTCGGCAAGGACATCGAGGGAGGCTTCGTCTGCGCCAACATCGCCAAGACGCCGCACATCCTCATCGCCGGCGCGACCGGCGCCGGCAAGTCCGTCTGCATCAACTCCCTGCTCGTCAGCATCCTGACGCGGGCCACGCCGGACGAGGTCCGCATGGTCCTGATCGACCCGAAGCGGGTCGAGATGACGGCGTACGACGGGATCCCGCACCTCATCACGCCGATCATCACCAACCCGAAGAAGGCCGCCGAGGCGCTGCAGTGGGTCGTGCGCGAGATGGACATGCGCTACGACGACCTCGCGGCCAGCGGCTTCCGGCATGTCGACGACTTCAACAAGGCGGTACGCGCCGGCGAGCTCGTGGCGCCGCCCGGCAGCGAGCGGGTCTACGCGCCGTATCCGTACCTCATGGTGATCATCGACGAGCTCGCCGACCTCATGATGGTGGCGCCGCGCGACGTCGAGGACTCCATCGTCCGCATCACCCAGCTGGCTCGCGCGGCCGGCATCCACCTGGTCATCGCCACCCAGCGCCCGTCGGTGGACGTCGTCACCGGCCTGATCAAGGCCAACGTGCCGAGCCGGCTGGCGTTCGCGACCAGCAGCGGCACCGACTCCAAGGTCATCCTGGACCAGCCCGGCGCGGAGAAGCTGATCGGCAAGGGCGACAGCCTGTTCCTGCCGATGGGTGCGTCCAAGCCGATGCGCATCCAGGGCGCGCTGGTCACCGACGCCGAGGTCGCCGCGGTCGTGGCCCACTGCAAGGAGCAGCGGCAGCCGGCGTTCCGCGAGGACGTCGTGGTCGCGCCGGTCAAGGACCGGGAGGTCGACGAGGAGATCGGCGACGACCTCGACGTGCTGTGCCAGGCCGTCGAGCTGGTCGTGACGACCCAGTTCGGGTCGACCTCGATGCTTCAGCGCAAGCTGCGGGTCGGCTTCGCCAAGGCCGGGCGCCTCATGGACCTCATGGAGAGCCGCGGCATCGTCGGGCCGTCCGAGGGCAGCAAGGCCCGCGACGTGCTGATCCGCCCGGAGGAGCTCGACAGCGCGCTCGTCGTCCTGCGCGGCGGCGACCCTGACGAGGCCGCCGGGGCCGGGCCCGGGCCCGACACCGGCCCGTAGACTCCCCGGGTGGCTTCCCCGCGGCGCGTCTCGCTCGTGACGCTGGGCTGCGCCCGCAACGAGACGGACTCCGAGGAGCTCGCGGGCCGGCTGCACGCGGCGGGGTGGGAGCTGTCGGGCCCGGAGGCCGAGGACGCACCGGACGTGGTGGTGGTGAACACCTGCGGCTTCGTCGAGAGCGCCAAGAAGGACTCCATCGACACGCTGCTGGCCGCCTCCGACACCGGCGCCAAGGTCGTCGCCGTCGGCTGCCTGGCCGAGCGGTACGGCACGCAGCTGGCCGACCAGCTCCCCGAGGCCGACGCGGTGCTGGGCTTCGACGCCTACGCCTCGCTGCCCGACTCCCTGGCCCGCGTCCTGGGCGGTGAGCAGCTGCCCAGCCACACCCCCGGCGACCGCCGCAAGCTCCTGCCGATCAGCCCTGTCGAGCGGGCCAGGGCGGTGGAGCAGCGGTCCGTCGAACCAGGAGTGATCGACATCGGGCTGCCCGGCCACGCCGGCGGTCCCACCGTCGTACGCCGTCGCCTCGACGACAGCCCCGTCGCTCCGCTCAAGCTGGCCAGCGGGTGCGACCGCCGCTGCGCCTTCTGCGCCATCCCGAGCTTCCGCGGCTCGTTCGTCAGCCGGCGGCCGTCCGACGTGCTGGCCGAGGCCCGCTGGCTCTCCGAGCACGGCGTGCGGGAGCTGGTCCTGGTCAGCGAGAACTCCACGTCGTACGGCAAGGACCTCGGCGACCTGCGGCTGCTCGAGACCCTGCTGCCGGAGCTGGCCGCGCTCGAGGGCATCGAGCGGGTCCGGCTGTCCTACCTGCAGCCGGCCGAGATGCGGCCCGGCCTGGTCGAGGTGCTCACGAGCACCCCGGGTGTCGCGCCGTACTTCGACATGAGCTTCCAGCACGCCTCCGCCCCGGTCCTGCGGCGCATGAGGCGCTTCGGCAGCACCGAGACCTTCCTCGCGCTGCTCGACCAGATCCGCGCCGGCGACCCGACCGCCGCCGTGCGCAGCAACGTCATCGTCGGCTTCCCCGGCGAGACCGAGGCCGACGTCGTCGAGCTCGAGCGCTTCCTCGTCGCGGCGCGCCTGGACGCGGTCGGGGTCTTCGGCTACTCCGACGAGGACGGGACCGAGGCCGAGCAGCTGCCGGACCACCTGCCGCAGGACGTCGTCGACGCCCGCGTCGCGCGCCTCACCGAGCTGGTCGAGGAGCTGACCAGCCAGCGGGCCGAGGAGCGCTGCGGCGAGGTCGTGGAGGTGCTCGTCGAGAGCGTGGGAGGCGGCCTGGACGGGATGACCGCCGAGGGGCGTACGGCGGGGCAGGCCCCTGACGTCGACGGCAGCACCACCGTCGCCGGCCCCGGACTGCGCGTCGGCGACCTGGTGCGCGCGCGCGTGGTCGGCAGCGCCGGTGTCGACCTGGTCGCCACGCTGCTGCCCGTGCCCGCCCTGCGGTGACCCCCGTGAGCCCGTGACTGCCACGCTGCCGCACGTCAGCTCGTGGAACATCGCGAACTACCTGACCGTGCTGCGCCTGGCGCTGGTCCCCGTCTTCCTGGTGCTGCTGCTCGGACGCGGCGGGGACGACCAGGCCTGGCGCGTCGGCGCTGCCCTGGTCTTCGCCCTGGCCAGCTACACCGACCGGATCGACGGTCAGCTCGCCCGCAGCCGCGGGCTGGTCACGTCGTTCGGCAAGCTCATGGACCCGATCGCCGACAAGGCCCTGACCGGCGCCGCCCTGGTCGGGCTGTCGCTGCTGGGGGAGCTGTCGTGGTGGGTCACCGCGGTGGTGATGGTCCGCGAGGTCGGGGTGACCCTGCTGCGCCTGGTCGTCATCCGGCACGGCGTCATGCCGGCCAGTCGCGGCGGCAAGCTCAAGACCCTGCTGCAGGGCGTGGCGATCGGGCTGTACCTGTTGCCGCTGACCGGGCTGGCCGCCTCCACCCGGGCGCCCGTCATGGCCGTCGCGGTGCTGGTCACGGTCGTCACCGGCGTGGACTACGTCGTGCGCGCGGTGACGCTGCGCCGGACCTCGGAGCGGGCCGACATGAAGCGCCGGCGCAAGGCCGACCGCGCATGAGCGTCGCCGCGGAGGTGGGCGCAGTGGGCGTCGCTGCGGAGGTGGGCGCATGAGCGCAGGCCTGCGCTCGGCGGTCGTGGCGGTCGGCGACGAGCTGCTGCTCGGCGACATCGTGAACGGCAACGCCGCATGGCTCGGCGCCCAGCTGGCCGCCCTCGGCGCCCCCGTCGTGCACTCGAGCATGGTCGGCGACACGGTCGAGCGGATCGTCACGGCCGTGCGTCGCGCTCTGGAGGACGCCGACGTCGTCGTGCTCACCGGCGGTCTCGGGCCCACCAGCGACGACCTCACGCGTGAGGCGGTCGCGGCCGTCGGCGCCGCCCCTCTGGTGCGCCGGCCGGCCATCGAGACCGAGCTGCGGGCGAAGTTCGCCGCCTACGGCATGGACATGCCCGACGCGGTGCTGCAGCAGGCCGACGTGCCCGAGGGCGCCGTCGCGCTCGACAACCCGGTCGGCACGGCGCCCGGGCTGCGGCTCGAGGTCGACGGGCGGCTGCTGCTCGCGATGCCGGGTCCGCCGCACGAGCTGGCGTCGGTCTTCGACGGCATGCGCAGCGAGCTTGCGGCCCGCAGCGCCGCCGTCGGGCTCACCCGGACCCTGCACTGCGCCGGGATGGGGGAGAGCGCGGTCGCGCAGGTCGTCGACCAGACGATCACCGTCACGGACGGCGTGGACCTGGCCTACCTGGCCGGCGGGGCGGTCGTGCGGGTGCGGCTCACCACGGTCGCGGCCACCGCGGCTGAGGCAGACGCGGTGCTGGCGCCGTTGGTGGAGCAGCTCGCGGCGGCCCTCGGCGACGCGGTGTTCGGCCGTGACGAGGACACCCTGGCGCGGGTCGTCGTCGCGCGGCTGGCTGCCGCGGGCCACACGGTCGCGGTCGCCGAGTCGCTGACCGCCGGCCTGGTGGGCGCGACGCTCACCGAGGTGGCGGGCAGCAGCGCTGTCTTCCGGGGCGGTCTGCACGTCTACGCCACCGACCTCAAGGCCTCGCTCGCAGGTGTGCCGCAGGAGCTGCTCGACGAGCACGGGGCGGTGTCGGCGCCCACCGCCGAGTCGCTGGCCGAGGGCGTCCGGTCCTGCCTGGGCGCGACGTACGGCCTGGCGCTGACCGGCGTCGCCGGCCCGGACCCGCAGGAGGGGCACCCGCCGGGCACCCTGCACGTGGCCGTCGCCGGCCCGGCCGGGACGGTCAGCCGCACGCTCTGTCTGCCCGGCGATCGCTCCCGGGTGCGCCTGCTCTCCGTGACCGCGGGACTGGACCTGCTGCGCAGGCAGTTGCAGCAGTAGGGCGTTCGCTGCGGGCGGACGGGCCGCGCGCGCGCCCGACCGGGGTCTGACGGGTAGCCTGCGACCAGAGGAGGTGGGACACGTGGCGGTTCTCCGCACGTTGCTCGGCGAGGCCCTGCGCACCACCCGGCTGAGCCAGGACCGGACCCTGCGCGAGGTCTCCTCCTCCGCGCGGGTGTCCCTGGGCTACCTCAGCGAGGTCGAGCGTGGTCAGAAGGAGGCGTCCTCCGAGTTGCTGGCCAGCATCTGCCAGGCCCTGGGGGTACGGCTGTCCGACGTGCTGCGGGACGTCTCCGAGAGCCTGTCCGTGCTGGAGCCCGAGCCGGCTCCCGTGCTGGTCGGTGTCCGGGTCGCCCCGCCGGTGGCCGTCCCGCCGTTCACGACCGGGAGCGAGCCGGTCGCCGCGACCGGACTGCGGGCCCCGGTGCGCGCCGTCCGCGACGTCGTCGCGGCCGCCTGACCTCCACCGTGGTGACCGCCCCGGCCGACGCCTCCCGGAGGGGCACGCGGACCCGGTCGGGCAACGCCATGGGCCGCACCCGCTCGGCACTGCTCGACGCCGCCGCCGAGTGCGTGATCGCCCGCGGGGCCCGAGCCACCACGATGGGACAGCTCGCGCTGACGGGCGGCGTCGCGAAGGCCACCCTCTACAACCACTTCCGGACCAAGGACGAGGTGCTGGCCGCCCTCGTCGACAGCCGGGTCGGTGCCCTGGGGGCGGACGGCCTGGCGGTCGCCCGCGACGACGGGCTGGCCGCCGCCCTCGAGCGGGCGGCGGCGGGCCTGGCCGCCGACAACGCCCTGCGCGCCGTCGCGACAGGGGAGCCGGCGCTGCTGCTGCCGCTGCTGGGCCCCGAAGCCGGCCCTGGCTGGGACGCCGCCCGTACCGCCGTCACCGCCGTGCTCGACGCCTGCGGCGTCCCGTGCGGACCGGGCGCGGTGGACACCGTGCTGCGCTGGCTCGTCGGGCAGCTGCTGCGGCCACCTCACGCCGACCAGGCACGGGTCGGGGCCCAGGTGCTCGCCCTCGGGCTGGCCGCCGCCCCGGTCGAAGCGGTGCGGCCGCAGGACGCGGGCGCCCCGACCGACCTCGTCGCGCACCCGCCGTCCGGGCTGGGTTGGCCCGTCTAGGACGGGTTCTGGCAGGAGCCTGATCGGCTCCCGGGATCGTGCGAGCATCCGGTGAGCCGGTGATGCCGCCGGCACAGCACAGCCGTCGGGGGGACGTGCACGTGGCAGGACGCAGTCGGGTGCCGCTGGTGGTGGCAGCGCTGGTCGGGATCGTGGCCGTCGTGGCCGTGCGCAGCGCCACCGGCGGCGGCGGTGCCGGTGGCGGGGAGACGTCCTCGGCCGGCCCTGCCGTGCCCGAGGACTGCGTCGTGCTGCAGGTGAGCGCCAGCTCGGAGAAGGCCGCCCTGCTCGCTCTGGTCGCCGCGGAGTACGGCGAGCGCGACGGCGAGGCGGACGGCAGGTGCGCCCGGGTCGCCGTGACCAGCAAGGCCAGCGGCAGCTCGACCGAGGCACTCGCGCGCGGCTGGGACGAGGCCGTCGACGGTCCGCGCCCTGACGTCTGGTCGCCGGCGTCGAGCTCGTGGACCGGGCTCCTGCGTCAGCGCACCGCCGCCCGCGACGCCCCCGACCTCGTCGGTGACGGCGAGCTGCCCTCGCTGGCGCGCACGCCGCTGGTCATCGCGATGCCCAAGCCGATGGCCGAGACGCTGGGCTGGCCCGCGAAGCCGCTCGGCTGGGGGGACGTGCTGTCGCTGGCCCGCGACCCGCAGGGCTGGGGCCGGTTCGGCAAGCCGTACGGCGCCTTCAAGCTCGGCAAGACCAACCCCAACTTCTCGACCAGCGGCCTGAACGCCACCGTCGGCGCCTACTTCGCCGCGACCGGGCTGTCGAGCGACCTGCAGGCCGACGACCTGGCGGCCAAGGCGACGGTGGACTACGTCCGGGCGGTGGAGAGCTCGGTCGTGCACTACGGCGACACGACGCTGACCTTCCTGTCCAACCTGCAGAAGGCGGACGACGCCGGCCAGGGGCTGACCTACGTCAGTGCCGTGACGGTCGAGGAGAAGTCGGTCTGGGACTACAACCAGGGCAACCCGACCGGCGACCCGGCCACCCTCGGCAAGCACGCCAAGCCCAGGATCCCGCTGGTCAGCATCTACCCCAAGGAGGGGACGCTGTTCAGCGACAACCCTTTCGTGACGCTCCAGGCCGACTGGGTCGACGCGCCCAAGCGGGCCGTGGCCGCGGACTTCCTGGCGTACGTGCAGGGCGACGGCCCGCAGCAGCGCTTCGCCGACGCCGCGTTCCGCTCCTTCGACGGCACCCCCGGAGCGCGCATCACCCAGGCCGAGGGGATGCTGCCCGCCGAGCCCAAGGCGGTGCTGACCCCGCCGTCCCCGCCGGTGCTGGCCGGTGTCCAGGACTCCTGGGAGCAGCTGCGCAAGCGCGCGAGGGTCCTGCTCGTGCTGGACGTCTCGGGCTCGATGGGCGAGCTCGTCGGCTCGGAGGGCGTCAGCCGGCTCGACCTGGCCAAGCGGGCGGCGGCGGCGTCGGTGGACCTGCTGGCCAAGGACGACCAGGTGTCGCTGTGGGTCTTCTCGACCGAGCAGGACGGCCAGCTGCCCTACCGCGAGCTCGTGCCGTTCGGGCCGGCCGGTGTGCAGGGCGCGGCGGTCAAGGCGCAGATCGCCGACCTCGTGGCCGACGGCGGTACGGGGCTGTACGCGACCGTGCGCGCCGCCTCGGCGTCGGTGTCGAAGGCCTTCGACCCGACCCGGATCAACGCCGTCGTGGTGCTGACCGACGGGCGCAACGAGTTCCCGGGTGACAGCAACATCGACTCCCTGACCCGCGAGCTGGCCGAGGAGGACGCCGACCGCACCGTGCGGGTGTTCCCGATCGCGTACGGCGACGACGCCGACCTGGGCGAGCTGCGCAAGATCGCCGACGCGTCCCGCGCCGCGGCGTACGACGCGTCCGACCCGGCCTCGATCGACAAGGTGCTCACGGCCGTCCTGAGCAACTTCTAGCGATGTCGCTGGCCGACGAGCTCAAGGACCCGTGGGGGCTCGTGCTGGCCGGCGTCTCCGGCGGGATGGCGTGGGCCGTGCTGGGCTCGGCCGCCTTGGCGCTCCCGGTGGGCGTGGCGGTCGGCGCGGCGGTGCTCGGGGTCAAGGTGGTCAGCGGCGTGCTGCTGGACCGGGACCGCCCGTCTCACGACGCGCCTCCTGAGCTGGTCCGGCCGGGGCGCGGCACGGTTGCCGAGCGCTGGCTGGAGCGGGCCGAGCGGGCCGTACGCACGCTCGACGAGCTGGCGGCCGGGCCGCTGGGCGGAGCCGCGTCCGAGGCGCACGACACCCTCGACGCCCTGCGCCGGCTCGGGTCCCAGTCGGTCTCCGTGGCGCGGGCGCTGGCCCACGTCGACGACGCCGGCCTGGACGCCGAGGCGTCCCGGCTGGCCGAGGCGGCCCGGCGCGGGGGGCCGCCCGGGGTGCAGGCCGAGGTCGCCCGCAGCGCCGCTGCCGTCCGGGACCGGATCACCGTACGGGACCGGCTGCGCGAGGTGCAGGACACGGTCCTGGCCCGGATGCAGGCCGGCGCCCTCGGGCTCGAGAGCGTCGTCGCCCGGCTGGCCGAGGTCGTGGTGCTGGCCGAGTCGACCGGGGGCTCGTACGACACCTCCGGGCAGGTCAGCGAGCTCGCGACCGAGGTCGAGTCGCTGCGCGCCGGTCTGGTCGAGGCGGAGGCGCTGTCCCGCCGGGTGCTGGACCCGGGGCTGGACGGGCCGGCGCAGGGCAGGGCCTGACAGACTGGTCCCAGCAGCCCGCGACTCGAGGAGACAGACCCATGGCCAACCCCTTCGTCAAGGGATGGAAGTACTTCATGGCCCTGCTGTCCGGCAAGCTGGACGAGAAGGCCGACCCCAAGATCCAGATCCAGCAGGCGATCGAGGAGGCGCAGCGCTCCCACCAGCAGCTGACGCAGCAGGCCGCCGCCGTCATCGGCAACCAGCGCCAGCTCGAGATGAAGCTCGCCCGTCAGATGAGCGAGGTCGAGAAGCTGCAGGGCTCGGCGCGGCAGGCGCTGGTGCTCGCCGACAAGGCGCGCTCCGAGGGCGACGAGGCCAAGGCCCAGCAGTACGAGTCGACCGCCACCACCTTCGCCACCCAGCTGGTCGCCGGCGAGCAGTCGATGGAGGACCTCAAGAGCCTGCACGACCAGGCGCTGAGCGCCGCACAGCAGGCCAAGCAGGCCGTCGAGGCCAACGCCATGCAGGTCCAGCAGAAGCTCGCCGAGCGCAGCCAGCTGCTGACCCAGCTCGAGCAGGCCAAGATGCAGGAGCAGGTCTCGGCGTCGCTGTCGTCGATGTCCGAGCTGTCGGCTCCAGGCACCACCCCGAACCTCAACGAGGTTCGGGACAAGATCGAGGCCCGGTACGCCAAGGCGCTGGGATCGGCCGAGCTGGCGCAGAACAGCGTCGAGGGCCGGATGCTCGAGGTCCAGAAGAGCACCCTGGAGATGGCCGGCAGCTCGCGGCTGGACCAGATCCGGGCATCGATGGCCGGCAACCAGATCGCCGCGCCGCCCGCGGCCGCGGCGACGCCGCTCACCAGTGGGACGCCGGCCGCCGCGGCGGACGCCGACGCGGACAAGACCACCTGACAGCACGCCCTGGCGTCCTCGGTGCGCGTAGGCCCATGATGGTCCGGTGACGCTCGACCACCTCGCCGGCGACCGGCAGCTCGCCAAGCGCCTGGCGCGCCACGCGCAGGCGTCGGCGCAGGCGCGGGCACGTGCGGAGCGGGCGCACGCCAAGGCGGTCGCCCGACGGGAGCGCAAGCGGATCAAGGCCCGGCAGGCCCTGCCACTGCAGGTGGTCCTCGCCGCCGGCTGGGGACTGCTCACCGTCCCGGTCGACGGCGGTCTGGCGGTCGTGGCCGGTGTGGTCGGGGTGCTCCAGGGCACCCGCGCCGCCGGCTCGGTCGCGCTCCTACGTCGCTCCCCTCTGCCCCCGTTGGCCGCGCTGCCGTCAGTTCCCCCGGTCGCCCCGCCGCCGCACCCCCGCTCGGCCGCCTGGCCAGCCGTGCGGCGCCTCGAGGTCGTCCGGCACGAGCTCACGGTGCTGCTCCCACTCGTTGCTCCCGCCGGCAGGGACGCCGCCACGGAGGCCTGGCAGGCCGCCGGAGAGGCGGACGGGGTCCTGCGCTGGCAGGCCGCCCGGCTGGCCGCTGTGGAGCCGCACCGTGGGGCGGCCGAGGAGCTGCTGCGACCCCTGTACGACGGGGTCGCCTGTCAGGAGCGGCTGCTGGCTGCCGTCGCCGACCTCGTCGCCGCCTCCGCGGACCCGCTGGCGACCGCCCGGCTGCAGGACGCCACCGACGCGCTGCACGGGATCGCGATGGGGCTCCGCGAGCTGCGCTGAGCCCACGTACGCCTGCTCGTTCAGGCGGGCCCGTCGACGACGTCGCCGTCGACGCTGACCCAGACCCGCCGAGGCGTGGGACGGGGCGCATGCCTGCGCCGCCGCAGGGACCTGCGGACCAGCAGGTCGGCGATGAGGGCGAGGAGGGCAAGCACCGGGGGGACGAACGGGAGCACGTCCAGTCCGCCGCTCACGCCGGCGTCGTCGCACACCACCACCCTGGTGGTGCAGCCACTGCGTCGCATGACCCTCGGACTCCGGCGGTCGGGGCGGGGTTCCCGCGGACTTGACGTCCGCCCGGACGCTGATGACGCTGCGGCTCATGAGCGCGGCGAGCCGGACGGCGTGGCGCGCGGTCCTCGGAGTCCTGCTGGTGCCGACCGCGGCGCTGTGGCTGGTCATCGCCTACCTGCTCGTCGTCGAGGCCCAGGACCTCGTCACCGGCGGCGAGACGGAGCACTCGCCACTGCTGGTGGTGGCCATGGTGCTGCCGGTCGCGTTGGTTCTGACGGGCGTGTGCGTGCTGGTGCGCCGCTCAGCCCGCGCCGGGTGACCGGTGTCGCCGGGCCGGGCCGCCGGACGGGCTGTGTCGTCTGGGTGCCCTGACCGGCTGTCCTGCCCGGCCGGACCGGCCGCCCTGCTGGGCGCGCCTGACCAGCCGTACCGACTGTGTGGCCACATCCAGCCACCCCCGCCAACCAGCGTGTCCGGCGCCGTGGACGACGTGCGCGCCTGCTGCGGGGCAGGTACGCGACCGCGCGGTGGCGACATTGAGGTAACCCGAAGCGCCTCGTCCACAGGTCGTCTCGGGCCCAGTTCTGTCAGACCCCGCTGCCATCATGGGTGCATGGCGGTCGGACAGGCTCCTGTGGTGGCGGTGCTGGACGTCGCTGCGCTGGCGCAGGTGGAGGACCGACTCGAGGCAGCCGTGCGTGAGAGGTCGGCGGCCCATGGGCGCCGGCTGCGTGATGTCCTGGCACTTCACCGCGTGCTCGGCGCGGCCGGTGCCGGGCTGGCGACGGTGGCCCACGTGGCCCTGTTGGAGCAGACCTCCGAGCTCGCAGCGGGGTCGCTGCTGTGCCAGGCACAGGTGCTGGCGTCGCTTCCCGTGGCACTGGACGCCGTCGACTGCGGGCTGTTGACGGTGGAGCAGGCGGCCGTGCTCGGCCGCGTCCTGGCGCCGCTGGACGACGTGGTGCAGCTGGCCGTCTGGGAGCGCGTGCGGGCACGCCTGCTGGGTGGGCTGGAGCAGGGGACCGTGCTGAGCCCGGCGCGGCTCAAGGAGCTGCTGGCGGGCTGGGTCATCGCGGCCGCCCCACAGGACGCCGTCGGGCGCCGGCGGGCTGCCGAGGCCGCCGGGTCGGTGGACTACCGGCGGCGCGAGGACGGCCTGGTCGACATGTTCGCCTCTGGTCTCAACGGGCCGAACGCGCAGGCCGTCCTGTCCCGCATCCGCGACCGGGCCCGCCCCTGGGGCGCCGACGACGACCGGTCTGCCGGCAAGCGCCGCCTGGACGCGCTGGTCGACCTGCTGCTGGGGCGCGATCACCTGCCGCTCGGGCCGGTGGACAGCGAGGACCCGTTCCGCCAGCCCGACCCGCACTGCCGTCCGGGATGCGGCTGCCGGCTGGGTGAGCCGGCTCCGTGCGGGATGAACGTGAGCCTGCTGATCCCCCTGGGCGCGGCCCTGGGCACCACCGACGAGCTGGCCGTCCTGCAGGGCCACGGCCCGGTCGAGCCGGACCTGCTGCAGGCGGCGCTGCGCAACGCCCCCCTTATCCGGCCGGTCTGGGTCGACGACGACGGCGTACCCGTCGCGGTCGGCGACGCGGTCGAGTGCCCACTCAGGGGTGACCCGCAGGCCGTGCGCGACACCCTGCTCCGGATGGCCCAGGCGCCGCCGGGGGTTGCACACCCCCGCCATCCCGACGACCACCCACCTCCCGCGTTCAGCAGATCCCACCCTCGCAGCGACGGTGATCCGGACGGCGGTGATTCGGACGGCGGTGATTCGGACGGCGGTGATTCGGACGGCGGTGGTCCGGACGGCGGTGGTCCTGACGGCGGTGGTCCTGACGGCGGTGGTCCTGACGACGGTGTCGCCGGCGGACCGACTGCCTGCGCCGCGACACGGGCAGGATCGAGCGACGAGGTGCTGGCAACGGCGATGCTGGGCGGTGCACCCGACACCCGCGGCCGCCGCGGGCCGAGGTTGCTGACCCGGTCCCACCCGGTCGACACACCGGGGGCCTACCGGGTCCCGACCCGGCTGGCGCGGTTGATCAGGGTCCGCGCGCCGCGGTGCGAGTGGCCAGGCTGCGGACACCGTGCCGCCGGCTGCGACCTGGACCACGACCTGGCCTGGCCCGCCGGGCCCACCTGCGCCTGCAACATCGGCCCGCTGTGTCGACGCCACCACCGGCTCAAGCAGCTGCTCATGGGCAAGACCCGCCGGCCGCGTTCTGAGGTCAGGTGGAGCAGCCCGACCGGGCGGACCTGGTCCAGCCCGTGCCAGCACCACCCGCTGCAGAGGCCCTGCCGGCCCCTGCCGCCCGTCGCACCCCGGCACGCGGACGAGCCCGCGGCCGATGAGGACCTTGACGACCTCGACGAGTGCTACCCCGACCCGACCGACGACCGGCTTCGCTGCGCTGACGTCGTCGGACGGGACGACGACGACGGGCTCGTGGAGCGCCTTCGTGACGGCTGGGGACCCGCGCTCCAGGACGACACCCGCTGGCACGAGTGCCCGCCCTCCTGCTGACGCCTGAACTCGCGCCTGACAACGACACCCACGGGCAGGAGCACCCGTACTGCCTCTGGGTACCCGTGCAGGACCGCGTCCGTCGGCGGGAGCGCCCCGTCTCCTGCTGTGACGGCGGCTGGTGCACAGCCAGACCGCTGGCTGTGCACTCCCTGTCGCCGACGGCTTGGCCTCGCCCGACCAAGCCACCGCTGGCGCGAGCGCGCCCTCCTGCTCGGCTGGGCCCGCGTCCGACCTCGACCACACGCATCCCTCACGGGCGCCTCGTACCGTCGGGTGATGACCCCGGACGTCCGCGCGTTGCTCGCCCCTGAGCCCGGCTACCTGAACACGGCCTCCCTCGGCGTACCGCCGCGCACGGCGCTGGACGCGATGACCGGTGTGCTCGGCGGCTGGCGGCGGGGCCGGCTGTCGCCGCCGGACTTCGACGAGGCGGTCGGGCGCTCGCGGCGGGCCTGGGCCGCGCTGACCGGTGTCGACCCGGCCCAGGTCGCGACCGGGACGACGGTGTCGGAGTTCGTCGGCCTGGTCGCGGCGGCGCTGCCCGAGGGGACGCACGTGGTGGTCGCGGAGGGCGAGTTCACGTCGGTCAGCTTCCCGTTCCTCACTCACGCCGACCGCGGGGTCGTGGTCCGTGAGGTCCCCTTGGAGCAGCTGCACGAGGTCGCGGGACCGGTCGACCTCTACGCGGTCAGCGCCGTGCAGTCCGCCGACGGCCGCCTGGTCGACCTGCCGGCGCTGCTGGCTGCGGCCCGGGCGCGCGGGGCGCGGGTGCTGCTCGACACGACCCAGTCCTGCGGGTGGCTGCCGCTGGACTGCATGCAGGTCGACTACGTCGTGTGCGCCGCCTACAAGTGGCTGCTCTCGCCGCGGGGCGCCGCGTTCCTGGCCGTGCGGCCCGACCGGCTCGACGGGCTGCGGCCGCTGGCGGCCGGCTGGTACGCCGGGCAGGACCCGTGGACGTCCATCTACGGCCTGCCGCTGCGGCTGGCCGCCGACGCCCGCCGGCTGGACCTGTCGCCGGCCTGGTTCAGCTGGGTGGGCGCAGCCGAGAGCCTGGAGCTGCTCGCCGGGCTCGACCCGGCCGCCGTCCACGCCCACGACGTACGACTGGCCGACAGCCTGCTGGCCGGACTCGGCCTGCCGCCGCAGGGCTCGGCCATCGTCACCGTCGACAGCCCCGACGCGGCCGACCGGCTCGCGGCGGCGGGCGTGCGCGCCGCCGTGCGCGCGGGACGGGTGCGCCTGTCGTTCCACCTCTACAACGACGAGGACGACGTCGCGCTGGCCCTGCGAGCCCTCGTGGGACGCCGCTAACCTCGACGGAGTGGACCAGCCTGTCGAGACCCTCGCGCCGGCCCACCCGCCGGCCCGGTTCGTGCGCGACCGGACCACGCTGCTCCTGTACGCCGCCCTGTGCGCCTTCGGCGCGCTGCAGACCGTCCCGAGCCTGGCGACTCCCGCGCTGCGCGACGAGTTCGGCTACGGATACGGCTTGTCCAGCGCCCACCTGTCGGTGTTCGCGGCCGGGTCGGTCCTCGCGGGACTGCTCGGAGCGCGGCTGACCCGGCGCGTCGGCCGTACGCCGGTCCTGGTCGTCGGGCTGCTCGGCTTCGCCGCTGGCGTCGCGCTGCTGACCGCCGGTCGTACGCCCTGGGCGACGCTCGGTGCGTGCCTGCTCGCGGGCGGTGTCGGCACGCTCGTGCTCGTGGCGGTCCAGGCCGGCCTGGCCGACCACCACGGCGAGCAGCGCGCCGTGGCCTTCGCGGAGTCCAACGCGCTGGCCAGCGTCGGTACGACGGTCGCGCCACTGGTCGTCGGTGCCCTTGCGGTCGCGACCGGCTCCTGGCGCTGGGGCGTG